>Ga0114969_10000026_pt1 | contig 105796 bp, 93 predicted proteins | sample M_130807_MF_Meta_FD_87316 | JGI IMG/M metagenome (GOLD analysis project Ga0114969, IMG submission 87316) | Freshwater microbial communities from Lake Montjoie, Canada to study carbon cycling - M_130807_MF_MetaG | ecosystem: Environmental > Aquatic > Freshwater > Lake | place: Lake Montjoie... | reverse complement strand
TAAAGCAACAATTACTTCTGTGTCTGAGTTAGTTTTAAAATTATAATCGCTTAAATGTTCTTGCCTTAATAAATTGTAATTATAAATTTCACCATTAAAAACAATAACTTTCTGGTTATCTGAAGAAAAAATTGGCTGCTTTCCGGAAGATAAATCTATGATAGACAATCGGCGCATAGCCATTCCTATAGAAAAATTTTGATTATTGTCTGTGAAAAATCCATCTTGATCAGGGCCGCGATGTATAATTTCTTGATTCATATTACTCATAATTCCATTGATAATTTGGAAATCCTTATGACTTTTTGATATGAACCCATTTATCCCACACATATCTTACAAAAATTTTACTTTATTGAATATCTTTATATAACTAGCACTATTACTTTCTATGGAGTAATACTTTTCAAAATCACTATAATTTTCCTGACCAACCGTAATAAAATATGCTCTATTATCATGGACTTTTTCAAAAGCACTTATCCAATCCTCAGTTGATACAGCGTGAAGATTTTTTTTATTTATATTAATTTTTATATTAGCCTCTAGGGGTGAGGATATAGTAGGCAATGAACAAGCCATATATTGCACTAATTTAAAGCCACATTTACCATGGTTGAAATCCTTATTTTCCAAAGGCATTATCCCAACGTCAAATTTATTGATTTCCTCTATTTCTGTTTGAGCATCCCAATTAATGAAATTTACATTTAAGTTCTTGAATAAGTTAAATTCTTTTTTATCAAAACCAATTAAGTTCAATTGAAAATCAATTTTTTTACTCAAAGCTTCAAATGCTGGAATAAGTTTCAACAGATTGACACTGGTTGTCCTTGAGCCAATCCATCCTATTGTAAAAATAGTATTCGCTCTCTTTTTTGTTTTTAGAAAATAATTGGCTTTACTTACCGATGTCGGTATTTCAATATAATTAGGATTAAGTTTGCTTACGTAATTGGTTAAATAAGGACTTCCACTTATTACAAAAGTGGCGTTTTTAATAACGCTATCAATCTTGTTAGAAAGAAAGAATTTTATAAGAAAATTAGAAGATTTATTATAGTTATGAAAAATCGCATCATCATAATCAACTATATATTTTATCTTAAGAACTCTAAATAACTTCTCGAAGATGGAAGGAAAATAGGGAAACAACTCATATTCTATGTATATCAAATCATATTTATATACTTCTAATAATTTAAAAACTCTCCTTAGATAATAGTAAAGTGTGAAGCAAATTTTAGTTGTTTTGTTGTTGGAAAAAAAATGAGTCCCAAATAAAGGAGATGCCTCAACTTCTATTCCGGCCTTTTCATAAGCGTTTAAATATTGATACACTCTATACCTGCTACTCGGTCCTAATTCATTATATTTTGAAAAATATAAAATTTTCATTATTCTATTTCATTGTGTAAAAAATTGAACTGCATTACTTTTTATTTGAATTTACTAATATGCCCTACAACGTTTTCTAATTTTTAATTATTAACAACAACAATTCTTTAATCCGCAAAGGGATTTTGTTTCTAATAATTAGAAATATCTTTTTAAACCTATTTATTTCCTCATTTGTTATATCCGCATAAATTCCCAACAGTATGTTTTCTGGATACTTGTTCACATAAATGGACAGCATAAGGTCTTTATCTTTTGCAAGATAAAATTTTTGTTTCCAATTTAGATTTCTGATAATTTTTTTAATTATTGACTGACTACCAACCAGATTTTTGTCATGTTGCCTATAATACATAGAAGGTTCATCTATGTATTTCCTACTCCCTGTAATTTCAGAAACAATATGCAAATACCGATCATGCAAATACAAGTTTTCAGGGAATGGCAAAGACTCTTCTTTTAACTTAAGATTAATCATCGTTGAGGCACCTTGTACATAGAAGTGGAACAAACTGTTTTTTAATCCGTAATTTAAGGGCTTAGATTCAAACATTAGTTTCACGATTTTTAAGCTTTTATCAGTAACAATTGAATCCGAATGTATCAACATCGGCAATTCTTGATTAATTTCTTCCGCTTTTTTTAAAAATAGTGCTACCTTATTAGGAAACCAAACGTCATCCTGATCGGAAAACATGATATAAGGAGCACCTGAAATTTGCAACAAATACTCAATCGATTTGACCAATCCAAGATTAGGCCCTCTGTTTTTAACAAAAAATACTCGAGAATCACTTTCTACATATTTTTCAATTAGCGAAACGCTTTCATCCTGGCTTTGGTCATCCCTTATAATTAATCTTATATCCGAATGGGTTTGAGACAATATAGAATCAATTTGTGCTTTTATGTAATTAGCACCATTATAAGTAGGCAATAAAATATCAACTCTAGGCATTATAAATTATTTTTAATATTATATTTCCCAACTTGATAAATGGAGATCTTCTTTGTGAAATGTGGTTATGTTATAATAGAAATATAATATTTAGTGTTTCAGGAACAAATAAATTCATATAAATTTAATGCGCTAACAATTTTTCAGATTTTGAAATAACAATATTTATTTAATGTTTTTGGTTATATTTTTTTAGCCTTCATTTATTACCTTAACTTTCGTGGACAGCATAATAATTTTTTCTTTCATAAGAACAATTGGCCCAATAAACATCCATTGAAAACAAAAGGATTCCAAATAAGGATTTGTAAACGACACTAGAATTATAGCAAAGAAACCTAGAATAAAAAAGTCTCTCTCATTACTGTTAATTAATCGTTTTTTTAAAAACAAATGTGAAAAATTAGTCCCAATCGAAATTAATAATATTAAAAAGGTAATGATTCCAAAACGCATTAATACAGCGATAATCAATACTTCATAGTCAAAAGTTTTTAGTTCATTCCTTACAATTTTTAGAGTTACAAAACCACTTCCTAGAGGATAGTTATAAAATTGTTTCAAAATTTGGTCAGTCTGTATAGCTCGTTCTTCACCTCCTGATTCTTGAATTTTACTAAAGTGATCGCTACTAATATCATCAATTATATTTACATCAAAATATTTTGTAAATTGGTCGTATGCTATTTGACTTAATAAAACAGATGTAGCTCCAATAATTAATATCTTTCGAAGATTAAAACTAAATCTTTTATAATAAACAACAAATAAACATAATCCCAATAGAACAGACACTATAAGGGCTGTTCTACCTGATAAAAGAGCGGCTATAAGAAATAGAAAAACATACAAAACCTTTAACACATTATTTTTAATAAAAAACATAGATGGCATCATGGCAATGGAAAAAAAAGCAAGATTCCCATAGACATGCAAAGTGAAACCCAAACCTGAATTGCTGTCGATATTTGGAAACTCTATGAAATATTTTATTAAATCAATATAACCCATGGACATTAAAATATAGAGAATCAATACAGATAAATTTCCTAAAAACCCAAGAAGTATCAACCATTTAATAATAAAGTTCAAGGTATAAATTTTCCGGATGTAACAAAATATTGTAATCCAAAAAAAAGGAGATATAATGTATTTGAATATCAATTCCAATTTTTGAGAGTTTACAATGGGGCTAATCAAAATAAATCCTAAGAATAGCAATGAAATCACAACCCAATTAATCACAAGATAAACATCATAGACACGCCTTGAATAAATCTGTATAAATACAAATAACAATGTAAAGACTGAAATTGATACTATCTGAAAAGAATTGGGAATTATAACCGCTAAAAAAGAAAATATGATTAATAAAAAATCAATAATTTTTTTCATTTATTTTTTACTTTTTACCTTGGAGAATAAACTATTCAATTCGAATTTTAAGGATCTAATCAATTGTTAAAAAAAATTTCGCATAAAATATATTAAGCAGCAAATAAAACAAAGCAGAAATTAAAGTTGAATATGCCGCAAATGTAATTCCCATTTTAGGTATAAAAACTAGATTTAGAGCTATATTTACCAGAAGACTCAAAATAATGAAACACAACATTATTTTAGTTTTTAATTCAAACTCTAATGGTTTATGAATCAGCATGGCTAGTTGCCAAACAAAAGCCCCACAAATTATTGGCATTACTAATTCGAAAGAATCAATGGTGACAGGTATCCCGACAACATGCTCAATAAAAAAAGATTTTGAAAAAAATCCTACTATGGCAATACCTAAAAAAATGAAAATCTCAAAAAGAATAAGCTTCTTTAAAAACTGGAATGCCTCCTTTTTATTTCCCGAATTATATTTTTGTGTCATAATTGGAAATCCAGCCACTAAAATTGGAGCATACAGTAGTGAGACTCCTTTATACAACAGATCATAAATGGCCGAATAGATGCCCAATTCTTTGTCAGTCAAATAATAATCAATAATATAACGGTCGGAAACATTCAACAAAGAGGAAATGGTAAACCAAAATGCTAAAGGCCAACCGTAATGAAATAAATAGTTGCTCTGTTTAAAAAGAACAATAAAATAAGCTTTATTAAACTTTTTTATAAATAAATCAACAGAAATTTTTAAAAATTTAAAATCAATCTTGAGCAGAAAAAAAAAGGATATTAAATAACTTATAAAAAAACTCAGCATTAACCGCTGCAAACTTGGTATATGATACAATACGAAGTTAAAAGTGAGCACCATCAATACAAAAATGAAAATCCTAATAAAATCAAAATAAAAGGAAATACAGGCATTAAATTTTGATTGGTAAAAAACAATAGATAGCGCTACCAAACTACCCAAAAACATTGTTGAAGTACCTAATATCGAAATTAAAATCCCGGCTTCCATAAGTAACAATATCCCGAAACAAACTAGACTCAACGGCAAAAAAACAACAAAATACAATTGAAAAATAGTAAACTTAAAATTAGTGCTGTAATCATTAAATCGCAAAACACATTGGTTAAGCCATCCCCCACCAAATGAAATTAAAACCAATATTACATTCTGGACCAATGAAAATGTTCCATAACTTTCAATCCCATAATATTTCACAATTAGGGGAATCGTGACAAAACTAATCAGGCCACTGAATATTAATCCTAAAAAATAAATGGAAAAATTATTTAAAAATAATTGATTTGATTTAAACATTTTAAGTTCGTGTTACTTGAAAACAAAGTTGAGCTTACTCAAAACATATGTTTTTATTCCGAATGGATTACACCAAAGGAAGATATTTTGCTAAAACAACATGGACAAAAGTACCTGTACCTCCAGTTATTAACAGTACCCTATACTTGGACATAATTTAATTTGATTAATTTTAAAAAAAATAAATATCAGGTATCCAACTAGGATAAATAAAATTGCCATTTCTATTGTTAAGATATCTAACATACAATGCATGTTTCGGAACCAATTTATTTGAAGCTAAATATTGAGATAAAGATTCAAGTTTTTCCATTTTACTATTTGTCATAATCATGTACCAGCTGTTATTAAAATATATTTCAAAAATATTGTGACTACGGATATTACTTCTGAAAAAATCAAAGATAGATGTACTATTATCTCCCCAAAATAAGTAGACTGGTCTGATTTTGTAACCTTTCATAATAAAATACTTTTGTAGTACTAATGAACGATCAAAACAAAAACCTTTTTTTAATTTCAGTGTATTTAAAATATTCAACTGCCCAGCTCCCGTACTTTTATGCAAAACTTCATTCACAACCTTATTTTGAATGGAAATAATATCCTGTTCGAGGTTTATACTATTTTTTCCAAAAAAAGCTTCTAATGCGGCCCTTTCTTTTGCATTCGGACTGATTTGATTGCGATTTATAATAATTATTGCCCCAAAAATAAACAGCACAAATATTAAAAAAAATATAATTCGCTTTAAAATATTAATTTTAGTCATAGTTCTTGTTAACTAGTTATTTATTATTAATAATTGAATTTTTTTCTTAGATACGGCCATATAAAATAATATGGCCCTTTTTTGTCTGTAAATCAAAATAGTCAAACTGGGAAAATGATAATTATTAAATAGCGATGATTTTCGCCTTGTCAATACTCTCGTACTCACTGTTCTTGCTCAAAAACTCTGGTATCAATTCCTTCATTTTAGTTACAAGCAATATTTCATTATCTGCTCCTGAAACTAGTATCTCCAATTCATCAAAACTAGACCTAACCTGATCAAAAGACACATCCCGCACTTTAGCTATTAAAATCTTTTTGTGGTAGGTCTGTGAAGTATTCTCCCCGTCATTCAACAACTCCTCATATAATTTCTCCCCAGGTCTTAACCCAGTATATTTGATTTCAATATCAATATTTGGTATAAAGCCATATAACCTGATCATCTTTTTGGCCAAATCTGCAATAGCAATAGACTGCCCCATGTCAAAAACAAAAATCTCTCCCCCATTGCCCATACTTCCTGCTTCCAATACGAGCTGACAAGACTCGGGGATGGTCATGAAATATCGGGTGATATTTGGATGTGTTACGGTTACCGGACCGCCATGTTCAATCTGTTCTTTAAAACGATTAATCACCGAACCGTTTGAACCCAATACATTTCCAAACCGTGTTGTAATAAACTTGGTGGTATTGAGGCTTGATTTTACTAAGCCCTGTACATAAATCTCTGCCAACCGCTTTGACGCTCCCATCACATTGGTTGGGTTAACTGCTTTATCGGTTGATACCATCACAAATCTATCAACATTGTTTTCAACAGATAAATCCGCAATTATGCGGGTACCAATGGAGTTGTTTCTCACGGCTTCGATTGGACAAAGCTCCATCATAGGTACGTGCTTGTATGCTGCAACATGATAAACAATTTGTGGTTTGAATTGCTCAAACAAATCTCTCATCCTTACCTCATTTGTAATGCTCGCTAAAAAAGGAATGCAATTTACCCTAGTATTGCTCTCAGCAATTTCTAACTGCAAATGATGCAAGGGTGTCTCTGCCTGATCGCACAATACAATTAACTCCGGATAGTAGTTCAATAACTGACGTACGATTTCACTGCCAATCGATCCTGCAGCTCCTGTGACTAAGATTCTCTTACCCTTTAATTGATCCCTAATCTGATTATTGTTTATGTTGATTACATCACGCTCCAACAATTCCTCAATATTGATGGTCCTTAACTGTTTTGAAGAAAACGTACCAGCATTCCAATTTTTATAAGACGGCACGGTCAATACCTTGATATCATGGTTCAAACAAAAATCAACCAACTCATTTTTTCGCTGTGGCGTTATCGTAAAATTGGCAATGATTATTTCATCAATCTTATGCAGTTCAACCAAGGATAATAACTGACTGTATGCATAAATAGTGACTCCATCAATAACCTTATTCTGCTTTTTGGTATTGTCATCAATAAAAGCAAGCACATTGATATTGTTAGCGCTATCATTATCTAGTACGCGTTTGGTTGCCAACCCTACCTCTGCCGCTCCATAAATAATAACCGTCTTCTTGGTCATCCTCACGCTTCTCATGTAGGAAAAGAGATATTTTATAATCACCCGGTACGACATCAAAATCATAAAACCAAAGATTCCAAGCAGAAGTAAAATTGAATTTTGTAAGTAGTAGTTTTCAACATTTTGAAAAGAAGACAATACAAACAGAATAATTATAGAAATTACAACTGAAACGGCAATCCTAAATGCATCTTTAGTACCTGTATATCGAACAATGCCCGAAAAAGTTTTAATAGAGAAGAAAACCATACTAAATACTATTAACACAATAAGTAGGGTTTTGCAAGCAATGTACCAGTCGATTTCAGTAAAATTAAAATTTAACCTGACCGAAATAGCCAAACAAATAGCGATGGCAACAGAAATGATGTCTAATAAAAAAATTAACGCCCTTGGGGCGATGCTAAGCGATTTTGATATGATGTCTTTTTTGATATTGGGCATATAATTATGAAATTTTATATAACAATTATTTTGAACCAACTATGCTGAAAAGATAAATGCCTTTAAACTATTTGAAAACAAAAATGCCAACAAATAATTATGCCGATTCTAATTTGCTAAGCTTTAAAGTTCTGATAAACCAAAGAATAAAAAGCAGCAAAAAAAATGAAATTCCAGCAAAAATAATGGCAGTTGTTAATTTACCCAACTTTATTTTCTCCATGGGATAATCTGCTGCATCAATTATTTGCAACAAAGGTATATCGTTCAAATATTGAAAGCGTGCTATTTCAAGATTTTTAAACATTTCCTCATAGGCAGCAGTATAGGCCTGGATGTTTGCTAGTTGTTGCGTTACAGGTACCTGTGCAGCAGCAAAAGCGGGATTAACGTTTGCATCCTGCACAGCAGCCCTGTTGCTAATACTTGAATTGAGATTCCCTTTCATTGACGCAACCCTGTTTTCTAAAACAATAAGGGTTTCTTTGGCTTTTTTTGTCCTTATTTCTACATAAAACTTATTGGTTTCACTTACCAGCCTTTCTGTAAAAATTTTAGAGAATTTTTCATTCGCACTTGTTACATTCACTTCAAATATATTCAACTTTCTATTAGGCTTGGCAGCCATTAAAAAATCACTAATGAGTTCTTTGTACACTTTTTTTAAAACACTATCTTCGGTATAGTTTAAAGAATCTCTCGAATCTGCAACTGGAAAATGAACAGATACTAAAGAACGATTCGACTTTCTTTGCCCTGATATTTGCAAATAATACTCAATCAATGTTTCAGGCTTATTACCAGTAAAAGTATCCGATGAAAGTAATACTCTTTCAACCATTCTTCTGCTCTTCATGATTTCAATAATATTATCACCAGCAAATATATCTTTGCCGCCTCCAATATTTAAACCAAATTGGGTAGCCAGACCCGATAAACCTCCAACATTTCCTCCACCGGCTCCTTCGTCTAAAGCAAATGTTAACTTACTTTTATACATTGTTTTTTGCATAGCTGCATAAAAATAACCAGCAAGGCCTCCTAATAAACCAACAATTATAAATATCAACCATTTTTTTTGTAGATAGGTAAATAAACTTTTAATATTGGAAAGGTCCAATATTAATTCATGTTCTGATGCTGTTGTATCTTTTTCGCTATAATTCATTGTTCTACAAATTTTGAAGAGATAACCCTTTATTTGATTGTTGCAATTATAACATTGGTAACAATCGCCAAAGTTGAAACGATGAGTGACATTTCAGCAAGCCCTATTTTGGACTTGGTTTTTATATTGCTTGGCACCCAAATTTCAGAACTTGGTGTAACAGTGGGATAGCTTTTGAACCATAGAAATGATTTTACCGACTTTGCTTTGCCATCTGGATAAATTACTAATACTCCTTTTTTACGCGCTGATGGCAAAAAACTCCCAGCCTGATCAATATAGTATTTAGCATTTTTTTTGATATTGATGGGAATAATTGTTGGATAATATACTTCACCCGAAACTTTTATAAGGGTAGAATTTTTATTAATAGTTATGATATCCCCATCTTGCAATAGCAAGTCTTTATTGCTCCCCGGTTCGTTTAAAGCATCTGTGAGATTTAAACTTATTAAATCGTAATTTTTGAAAACATCATTTCTTAATCGGGCGTTAGAGACAACGCTGTCGCGGTTCATATTCAATAATCTTTGATAAAGTGTTTCTCTTTCTTCTATACTTAGGTTAGATGAATTTGATCTTCTTATAAAGACAAAACTACTATCTGCAGTAGACCTAAAACCTCCTACCCTTGGAATGATATCAGAAATTTTATCACTGCTATTTTTTAAACTATATCGTCCTGGTACTTTCACTTCTCCAACTACTATAACATTTCGTTGAGCAATAGCGCCTGATAATTTTTTTACAGAAATTAAATCAAACGGACGTAAGAGGATATTTTTTGAAGATGTATTTTGGTTAGAGATATTCACCACAATAATTTCTGTTTCTTTATAATTGATGGAACTTACATCCGCATCTTTAATTCTTCTAGAAATTTCAATCGAAGTAGAATCCCCTGTTTCATCAACACCTCCTGCAGCAAGCAGTACATCCTGCAATGATATATTTTCTCTCCATTGAACAAGGCCTGGCTTACGAATATTTCCTTCAATGTTTACGTATTGTTTGTCTTTAAAATCGAATATTGAATTGATGGAAATATTATCATCTTTTTGTAAAGTGATATCTGCCTTATTTAATATAAGAGAATCTAGATTAATTGATAAAAGCGAAGGGATTTTATTTTTGTTATACCTAAAAAATGTAACCCTTTCTGAAAAAGCATCTACGGTAAGCCCTCCAGATTTTTCTATTAATTGTAGAAGAGTTATACTATCATTTAATTCATAATTTCCAGGCCTGAATACAGACCCTGTAATTGAGACCCTGTTGGAGAATTCATCCAGTAATCTTCGAACTGAATACTCATCTCCTGCATTTGAAATAAATTGAGCATACTCAGACGCATCCAGATCAACTATTTTTTTTGCTTTGTCTGTAATCCTTACAACTGTTACCGCAGATTTGTATGCCACTTCATTGAACCCCCCAGAATATTCTAGTAAATTATTAAAGGTTTCGTTTTCCAGCAATTCATATTTACCTGTTCTTTTTACCTGCCCTTCTAACTTTACCATTATTTTGTAGTATGGAATTCTTATAACATCTCCTTCCTGCAATAAAATATTATTTTTCTGATTCCCCTCTACTAAAAAAGAATACAAGTCCGCAATTCTTTTTACTTCATTTCCTCTAATTATTTCAATACCTCTAAAACTACCCTTAGAATTTGGACCTCCGCATAAATATAAGAGATTATATAAAGTGGTAAGCGAAGAAACAGTATAAGTTCCTGGCTTGTTTGCCTGTCCAATCACAGTAACTCTAATACTCCTGATTTTACTCAATGACACCTGAACTTTAGTTTGACCAGAATTAATAGCACGGTAAATAGTAGCCGCCAATTTTGCTTTTATTTTTTGAGTAGCTTCTACAATTGATAAGCCGCTTACAAATAAAGGTCCTACATTTGGTATATAAATTTCGCCCTCTTCATTCACTAATAGTTTATACTTCTGCTCGCTAAAACCGTAAACACTTACTATAATTTCATCATCGGGTCCAAGAATATAAGAAGAGGGTGTGGCAATACGAAGATTTGGCTCAAATACAAGACTGTTTTTTAAAAACAGTTCAGACCCAAATATAGAAAGATCTCTTTCTATATTAGCCATTGGCGCCGACACGTTAGTATTATCATAAATCCGTTCACTTTTAGTAACAGCTACGTTAGTATCACTTTGTTTACTAGTTTTATTTTTTTGGGATAAAACAATAGGACCCATCCTAGTCCTTAATTTTAAAATTTCACTTTCTGGAAGCCCTTTTTCTTTCAATAAGCTATATGCCTTCTCCTCGGTGATGTTTAAAGAAGTAATTTTAAAGTAAAAGGATGCGAGCTCCTCTTCCGAATATGAATCTATAGCTATATTGCTTAAATCGTTTATTTCTATTAAAGTTGCTTGAGAAAAAGACTGTATGGCACAGATGCAAATAAGAAATAGCATTATAAAGACTGTCTTGAAAATTTTCATTGATTTTAACTTTAAAATCCAATAATTATAGTAAATATGGTGGCGAAGGTAATGTATTTTAATATTTTTTACTCTATAAATATATTAAGATACTGTTGCTTTTTTTAAAAAATTGACAACAACGGGTCTTAGAAATTCCTCAACACATAGTTATAAATTTAGAAAAAGAGTAATGCTGAGTTCAACTGATAAATGCAACGCTTACCGCCTTTGCTATAAGTACTTCATTTGCAGATAAATGTCCAAATTTTCTTACTGACCTGTTATTAATTTCGAATTCCACCCGTCTAATTTCATTTTCATCGATTAGTCTAAAGTCTGTTTTTTAGGATCAAATATTGGAATTGCGCCAATTTATTTTAGAAAATTAGTTTTACTAAGTAAAATAATTATTTGCAGGAGAACCTGCAACGTAAAATTTAAAATTTATATTTCAAAGCCCAATGTATTAAATGCCAATGCTACGCTGTTGTTATATCCATAAAATTTAGGACCAACTATTAATACTTTTTGCCTTGCATAAAATCAATCTATTTAAGCAACCCTTTTTTCTTCATTTCTTCAATACTATCCTCAAACTTACTTTCTGCAATAGTTTGTGTAGTTACCCATTGTGCAAATTTGGTAATGCCTTCTTCAAAAGAAACAGTTGGTGTAAAGCCTAACGCCTTTTTTATTTTGGTAAGGTCGGCATAGTTGTGGCGTATATCGCCTAAGCGGTAATTACCTGTAATAGTTATTGGCACATCTTTATTGTATTTTGCCAATAATGTTTTTGCTACGGTAATTACATCGGTGGCTACACCGGCACCTACATTAAATACATCATTATGTATGGTATCATTTTCTATACCTAAAATTGTTGCGGCTACAACATCATCTATAAAAACAAAATCTCTGCTTTCTTTACCATCTTCAAAAATATTAATGGGTTTGCCATTTAATATTAAGCTAGAAAAAATAGATAAAATACCCGTGTATGGATTGGTTAACGATTGCCCTGGCCCATACACATTTTGATAACGAAAGGCAATGGCTTTTATGCCTATTGCTTTGCACACACAAAGCACCATTTGCTCTTGATTTTGTTTGGTAATGCCATAAACAGAGGATGGATGAATTTTTGATTCTTCATCGGTTGGCATTAATTGTAACGCTGTTTTTTCATTAGGATAATGCACATCAAAATCGCCGTTTTGCATGGCATCATTATCTCTATGGCTTGGATATACAATACCTAACTCATCAGAAAAATATTTACCCTCGCCATATATTGAACGGGAAGATGCTACGATAACTTTTTTTACTTGCAACGTTTTATCGTTAGCCAATAAATCTAGGAGTATACCTGTGCCACCAACATTTACAGTAGTGTACCGTTCTATTTCGTACATGGATTGGCCAGTGCCTGTTTCAGCAGCATAGTGCACAATTACATCTACCCCTATTAAAGCTTTTTGCCAATGTTCCCTATTGGTAACATCTCCTTTAATAAAGGTTACGCTATTTTTTATGCTTGTATATAATGGAGAGGTTTCTTCAGCATTTATTCCATGTATTTGTGTAGATAAATTATCTAACACTACAATGCTATGCCCTTTTTTTAGTAAGGCTAATGCTAAATTTGAGCCTATAAAACCTGCACCACCTGTTATTAAAATTTTCATTTGTTGTTATATAAAAGTTCCGTCTGCATTAGTTTTTTTCCAACTATTGGTATCAAAACAATAACGCTTAATAATTTTTGCAGGGTTGCCTGCGGCTACACAATAATCGGGAATATTTTTTGTTACTACAGCATTTGCACCTATTACACATTGCTTGCCTATACTACATCCTATAATACAAACATTTTCGCCAATCCAACTTCCTCTACCAATAACTACTGTATTTTTTTGTACAATGGGTTGTAAATTAATAGGCGTATTTACATCTTCGTAGCAATGTAAGTTATCCGAAATATAAACTTTATCTGCCGTTAATACATAATCTTCTAATACAATTTTTTGTGTAGCGTAAATGTGGTTAAAGTTTCCAATAGCACAATTATTACCAATACTTAATTCGCAACTACTTTTACCTGTATGCGGCACAGCAGCCAACCAACCTTTATAACCAATAGCTGTTGATTGGCCAATACTAATATTTTTTGTGCCATTTAAACTTAACGGATTACGTATACTACTACCGTAACCAAAATACTTAAACTTAGTTTTATAATAGATATACTTAACCTTATGATAAAATTTTTTAATCATTTGTAGTTTGTTTTATAGGCGTTACTAATTTTAGTTGTAGTGCTGGCAATATTAACTCTACTTTATTTTTAAAAATTTTATTAATAATTGCTTTTTGCCCTTTAAATACGCCTTCTTCAATATCAATAAATTGACCTGCTGTATAACTAAATTTTTCTACAAAAATGATTTCATTTTTTTTTACAAAATTTTTTATAGCTTCTATTTCAACTGCTTTTATTTGTGCAGGCTTACCCAACCAATACACAAAATTTACCACCCCTGCTGTTTCCCTTATTTGTTGTTGTTGATCTATTGTAATTTTTACAAAAAGGTACGAGGTAAAAAGGGGTTGCTTAATTTTTTTAACTCTATCGGTCCATTGCTTTTTTACAATTGTTGTAGGGCAATAACTTTCAATACCCTTTTGTAAAAGGGTAGTGTGTACTTTTTTTTCGCAACGACTTTTAGTATAAATAGCGTACCAATTCATGTACAATTTTTAAGTTAAATAAATACTGTCTAGGGATAGCTTCGCCCCCTCAGTCACATGAGTTTTTTAAAAACTGAACCTATTTTTACTTACTCCAAATCAATAATTTTTTATTGTTTGCAGAAGTATTTATGGTTGCATATTCGGTTGAAGAATACACTACATACCTAATTTTTCTTTTTATCATTGGCTCGGCTTTTTCAACCAAATTGGCTAAATAATTTATATTGATGTTGCCTACTAATTCTAAATCGATTATGTTGTTGTTGTTAATACCGTTTGCAATATCACCTGTTATATAAACTTTATCTACCTCTCCCAATTGGTTTATTACATTTTCTACAATAGTATCTATACCTATGTATTTTTTAATAATGTTATGTATATCTGAAAAAAGAGGGTGTTTGGTATTGGCTTTAAAGTATTTTTTGTTGCCTTCAACATCGCTGGTAATCATACCTACGTTTTCAAATCTATTTAACTCAAGTCGAATTGCGTTGGAGCTTTCGCCAAACTCTTCCTCTAGGCCACGTAAATAGCCTTTGTTACTGCTATTTAAAAAAAATTTTAGCAGCAGTTTTATTCTTGTTTTGGAAGATATTAGCGTTTCTATCATAAGGAATGAGTAATAAAACTACTCAAAGATAAATAATTAATTTATTTAAGCACTTTTTATCCCACTTATATTGCCTAGCTGTTTTTGATAACACAAAACTTTTTTATTTTATCTAAAGCTTCGTAACTATCTTATTTTCAAGGCGATATCTTTCTTTACTATGTTCACAAAGGGCAAAACCACTTGCATCAAACTGTAGTTTTTGCCCAAATTCACTCATCCAACCTGTTTGAATTGCCGGATTACCTGTTACCAAAGCATAAGGGGGTACATTTTTGGTTATTACTGCTCCAGCACCTACAAAGGCATATTCGCCAATAGTGTTACCACAAACTATAGTTGCATTTGCACCAATGGTAGCTCCCTTTTTTATTAAAGTAGACTTATATTCTTCTTTTCGTACAACCGCACTTCGTGGATTACTTACGTTTGTAAATACTGCACTTGGCCCTATAAACACATCATCTTGGCAAACCACTCCATCGTACAAGCTTACATTGTTTTGTACTTTTACATGGTTGCCCAGTAACACGTTAGATGCTACAAAAACATTTTGCCCCAACACACAATTTTTACCAATAGTGGCATTTGGCATAATGTGGCTGAAATGCCAAACCTTTGTGCCGTCGCCAATAATAGCACCCTCATCAACCACAGCGGTAGTATGTATATATGGTTGCATTATTGTACAATTTTAAACAAATATTCACCATAGCCACTTTTCTTTAAACCCTCGGCCAAAGCGGTTAATTGTCCTTTAGTTATAAAGCCCATCCGGTATGCAATTTCCTCGGGGCAGCCAATTTTTAAGCCTTGTCTTTTTTCTATTACTCGTACATATTCCGTTGCATCGCTTAGGCTATCAAATGTACCCGTATCTAACCATGCAAAACCTCTATCTAAAACAGCTACTTTTAATTTTTTGGTTTGTAAGTAATGGTCATTTACAGTTGTAATTTCATATTCCCCTCTTGCACTAGGCTGTATATTTTTGGCAATTTCTACAACATCATTATTATAAAAATATAAACCAGGTACTGCATAATTACTTTTTGGTTTGGTTGGTTTTTCTTCTATACTTACTGCATTATTTTGTTCATCAAATTCTACTACGCCATATCTTTCTGGATCGCTTACTGGATAAGCAAAAACTACAGCGCCGTCTGTATGTACACTGCTTTGTAATAGTTTACTAAAACCGCTACCGTAAAAAATATTATCGCCTAAAACTAATGCAACACTATCTTTTCCAATAAACTCTTCGCCAATTACAAAGGCTTGCGCCAATCCATTAGGTACCTCTTGCTTTGCATATTGTATGTTGCAACCCCATTGACTACCATCTTTTAATAAGCGTTTAAACTGCTCTTGATCTTCGGGTGTTGTAATTACCAAAATATCTTTTATACCTGCAAGCATTAATGTGCTTAGCGGATAATAAATCATTGGTTTATCGTAAATGGGCATTAACTGTTTACTTATGCCCATTGTTATTGGGTAAAGCCTTGTGCCAGAGCCGCCTGCTAGGATTATTCCTTTCATTTAGTTTAGGGGTTTAGGGGTTTAGATTTTGCTTGTTGCGATTTTCTTAACCCTGCTATTAACAAAGTCTGTCGCTCAATCAATTCTCTCCCTTCTAAATATACTTTTTCTTTTAAAAATTTTAAATCTGTTGATATTATTAAATCATTTAGTAATTCTATAGTACTACTATATGCAATTGTACTAAAATGTGATTGGTCTTTAAATGTTATACGAGATGTGCCTTCGGCTATATTTGAAGCTATAGAAATTGCAGCTCTACGCATTTGAGATACTAACCCAAATTTTTCTTCCGTAGGAAAAGATTGTGTACTTGCAAATACCCAAACTGCCAATCTACGGGCATGTTGCCAACGCTCTAACTTTTCAAATGAATAAATTTTCATACTGCTAAAAATTGCAAACTAAACATTCTAAACTCCTAAACTTTCTAACCCCACTAAACTTCTAAACCCTACACCCCATATTGCTTACTATAATACTCCTGATAATTACCGCTTGTTACATGCTGCAACCATTCTGCATTTGCAAGATACCAATCAATAGTTTTAGAAATCCCTTCTTCAAACTGCAAACTTGGCAACCAACCTAATTCATTTTTTAGTTTTGTAGCGTCTATGGCATAACGCAAATCATGCCCAGCCCTGTCTGTAACGTAGGTAATTAATTTTTCAGAGGAGCCCTTTTCTCTTCCCAATTTTTCATCCATTTGTTTGCACAATTCTTTCACTAAATCAATATTCGTCCATTCGTTGTGGCCACCAATATTGTATGTTTCGCCAATTTTTCCGTTATGAAAAATAGTATCAATTGCCCTTACATGATCTTCTACATATAACCAATCTCTTACATTTTCGCCTTTTCCGTAAATGGGTAATGGTTTATTGTTGAGGATATTATGAATACAAAGGGGTATTAATTTTTCTGGGAAATGATAAGGCCCATAATTATTACTACAATTACTTATTTTAATTGGGAAATGATAGGTGTGATAAAATGCTCGTACTATATGATCGCTACTTGCCTTGGATGCCGAGTATGGGCTACGAGGATCGTAAGCCGTAGTTTCGTAAAAGAAACCTTCGGCACCCAACGAACCATACACTTCATCTGTACTTATGTGGTAAAATACTTTATTATCGTAATTACCGTTCCAGTTTTCTTTTGCTGCTTGTAGTAAAGAGGCTGTACCTAAAACATTAGTGTGTATAAAAGCTAAAGGATCGGTAATGCTTCTATCTACATGGCTTTCGGCAGCACAATGCAATACCCCTGTAAAATTATATGTAGCAAATAGTTCTCTTAAAAAAGCTAAATCAGTAATATCTCCTTTTACAAACGTATAGTTAGGGTCATTTTCTACATCTTTTAAATTTTCTAAATTACCTGCGTAGGTAAGTTTATCTAAATTTACTATGTTGTAATTAGGGTATTTTATTACAAATAAACGGGTAAGATGTGAGCCTATAAAACCAGCCCCGCCTGTTATTAAAATGGTATGCATAAAAAGATTTGTGTAAAGCTAGTAAATATTAACAGGTGTTATAAAAATAATTAATTACTTTAGAGTATTTTTAATTAATTAAATATTGCTACTTGTGATCCGCAAGGTTTTATAACATTTTTTTAAAGTCACTTATACAGTACATTATATAAAGTTGTTGGATAAATGGTAGTACACATTTTTTTATTTATTCTTTTTTTTTCTTTGCTAATTTGGCATAATAAACATAATACATTTTTTATAAATAGTGGTTTAACAACAAAGCAAATTTTTTTTCTTTTTGTTTTAAAAGTAACTATTGGTATACTATATATATATATTGACCAAAACTTTTTTTATGCGGGCGATTTGGATACATTTTATACTGAAAGTATATATGAAACTGACTTACTTTTAAGTGACCCAAAAGAGTTTTTTACCTCTTTTTTTATATCGGACATAGGCTATAGTAATTTTTTTTATACAGATTCGTTTTGGAACAATTTTAGAAACGTTTTTTTGTATAAACTATTGGCTGTTTTTAATTTACTTTCTTTTAAAAACATTTATATTAATTCTTTGCTTTATAATTACCTAATTTTTTATGGCCATGTATTGCTTTTTAAGGTTTTTTGTATGGTATGGCCTACAAAAAAAACAGCTATTTTAATGGGTTGCTTTTTACTACCAAGCAGTTTGTTTTACTTAAGTGGCATTAATAAAGATAGTATTTTCTTTTTGGGTATGGCTATTACCCTTTATTCCATTTGCTTACTTTTTGTATTGAAAAAAAAATCGGTTAACGTATTTATTTTACTCCTCCTGGGGCTTACTCTTACAGTTATTATTCGTAATTTTTTCTTTGTCTTATTTTTACCTACTACTATTGCATTAATTTTTTCAATAAAATACAAAGCATATTCGTACAAAATAGTTGCAGTTATTTTTGGGGTTTGCATCCTCATATTTTTATGTAGCCCTTTGCTTATGCAAATTGTAAGCACTAGGCAGCATGATTTTTTAGCGCTTGGCTGGGCAAAAAGTGCCCTAAAAGTTGACGTGTTGCAGCCAACATTTACAAGCTTTATCACGTATTTTCCTACAGCATTAAACATTGCTTTTTTTAGACCCTATATTTGGGATAGTTATAGTATTTTTTATTTTGCTGGGTCGTTGGAAACACTGTTACTTCTTATATTTATTTTGCTTACCTTATTTTATGCAAAATCTACTCGTATTTTTACCCAATTAAAATCTCCAATCATTCTATTTTGTATCTTTTATGGCGCTACTGCTATATTAATTATAGGCTACTCCATTCCTATTTTGGGTGCATCCGTTAGATACAAAACTGCTTTTTTACCCTTATTATTTACCCCACTATTATGTATTTTTCCTTTTTACAAAATTACATGGTTATACAAAATTTATACTACGTATAAAAAATATTTGGTTGCATAAAGTTGCGTATAGCCGTTACCTTTGCCGCCATGCATTACGCTTCAATAGAAAATATAAGTAAATCGTTTGGTATAAGAACCCTTTTTAAAAATATCTCTTTTTATGTAGAAGAGGGTGATAAAATTGCCTTTGTAGCCCGCAATGGTAGCGGAAAAACTACGTTGTTAAAAATTATTGCTGGGCTAGACACTGCCGATACGGGTACTACTTGGGTACATAAAGATATTAAAGTAATAATGCTACAACAAGACACCCCTTTTGAGGAAAATAAAAGCATTTGGGATAATGTGTTGCGGATGGACAACCCTGTAGTAAAAGTGGTAAAAGCCTACGAACAATGTTTAGAAGAGGATGCGGATAATATTGAGAAGCTAACCGACTTAATGGCACAAGTAGATGAACACAATGCTTGGAATTTTGAAAGCGAATTGCAACAAATTTTAGGCAAATTAAATTTACATCATTTAAACGAACCCGTAAAAAACCTTAGCGGTGGCCAGCGCAAAAGAGTAGCACTAGCACAAGCATTAATTGAAATGCAATTGCATGAAGGAAGATGTTTATTGATATTAGATGAACCTACCAACCATTTAGATGTAAGCATGATTGAGTGGTTAGAAGATTATTTAAGTGCCAAAAAAGTAACCTTGCTTTTAGTAACGCATGACCGCTATTTTTTAGATGCTGTTTGTAATGAGATATTAGAAATGGATGAAGAAAAAATATTTACCTACAAAGGCGATTATGATAATTTTTTAGAACAAAAAAGTCTGCGACAAGAGGTACAAGCCAGCGAACTACAAAAAGATAAAAATATTTTTAGAAAAGAATTAGAGTGGATGCGTAAGCAACCAAAAGCACGAACAACAAAAAGTAAAAGCCGACAAGATGCTTTTGTAGAGGTAGAAGAAAGAGTAAGCCAAAAAAAGGAAGATTTAGAAGTTAGTCTTCAAGTAAAAATGACACGACTAGGGGGCAAGATTTTGGAGATGAAAAAAATCAACAAAAGCTATGGCGATAAAATATTGATTAAAGGTTTTGACTATACCTTTAAACGTGGCGAAAGAGTTGGGATTGTTGGAAAAAACGGAGTAGGTAAATCTACTTTTTTAAAAATTGCTTTACACCAAGAGCAGCCCGATAGCGGAAAAATAAACCATGGCGATACAGTAGTGTTTGGCAATTTTGACCAAGAAGGATTAAAATATAAAGTTGATAAAAGAGCTATTGAATATGTAAAAGATTTTGCAGAATTTTTTCCGTTGGCAGATGGCACCAAACTTAGTGCTAGCATGTTTATGGAAAAATTTGGCTTTAGTGCAGAGCAGCAATACACTCCATTAAGTAAATTAAGTGGTGGCGAAAAACGTCGTTTGCATTTATTAAGTGTACTTTTTGTAAATCCTAATTTTTTAATATTAGATGAGCCTACCAATGATTTAGATTTACAAACCTTACGTACGTTAGAAGAGTTTTTATTAGACTACCCTGGCTGTATTTTAATTGTAAGCCACGATAGATATTTTATGGATAGAATGGTAGATCATTTATTTGCTTTTGAAGGCGATGGCATAATAAGAGATTACCCTGGTAACTACAGCCAATACAGAGAGGCATTAGCTAATAATTTATTAACGGATGAACGACAACTAATAAAAGAAGTACCTAAGCCTACAAAAGAAATTTCTGCACAAGCAACAACTACCGAAGGTAAGAAGGGTCTTACCTTTAATGAAAAAAGAGAATTAGAAACAATAGATGCAGCACTACCCCTACTACAAAAAGAAAAAGCCGATTTAGAAGCAGAATTAAGTACGAGTAAATTAGCTTTTGAAGATTTACAAAAAGCTGCAGAACGTATTGGTGTTATTACTGACCTTATAGACGAAAAAGAAATGCGTTGGTTGGAGTTGAGTGAGAAACAGTGAGTGGTGAATGGTGAGTTTTGAAAAAATATGTACCTTTCATTTAGTTAGCCGCCTAATTATAAACCTGCTTGTATGAACCAACGCTTTTACTCACTCGATGTTTTTAGAGGGGCTACGGTTGCCTTAATGATACTGGTAAATAACCCAGGTAGTTGGGGGCATATTTTTGCACCACTAGAGCATGCAAGTTGGCATGGCTGCACACCCACAGATTTAGTTTTTCCGTTTTTCTTATTTGCTGTAGGTAATGCCATGGCATTTGTACTACCACGTTTAGAGGAAAAAAATATTTTTTGGCAAAAAGTAATAAAACGCACGTTACTTATTTTATTAATAGGCTTATTATTAAATTGGTTTCCGTTTATAAAATATAACAATGCTGGTAGTATTATTATGAAACCGTTTGCTAATCTTCGTTTTTTTGGGGTATTACAACGTATAGCTTTATGTTATTTTTGTGCTGCCGTTATTATTCATTTTTTTAAAGTAAGAGGGGCTTTTGTAGTAAGCTGCAGTATACTTTTAGTGTACTGGCTTTTATGTGTTGCTACAAATCCATTAGACTCTTTTTCAATTAAAGGTTGGTATGGCACTCTTTTAGATATAAAACTATTTGGCACAAAACATATTTACAGTGGCGAAGGTGTGCCTTTTGACCCAGAAAGTTTGTTTAGTATTTTTGCTGCCATTAGCCAGGTAATTTTTGGTTACTTAATTGGCAATTATATTGTAACAAAAGGCAAAACACACGAAATGCTCAACGGATTATTTATTGCCGGTTGTGTATTTATTTTCGCAGGCTTTTGTTGGGATATGGTTTTCCCTATCAACAAAAAAATATGGACAAGCAGCTACACCATTTACACCACAGGCTTAGCTTTAATAGTACTTTCGGTTTTAATTTATTTAATTGAATTTAAAAATAACCGTGGAGGCTGGACGAAATTTTTTGATGTGTTTGGGAAAAACGCATTATTTATTTTTGTACTCAGCGGTGCTTTACCTCGTTTGCTTGGTTTAATACGCATCAGTAATGGCTTTACACCTGAAGGTAAAGCTAAATATTTATCGCCTTTTAGTTGGTTTTACGAAAACGTTTGTAAACTTATTTTTCCATCTGATCCTAGGATTGGTTCGTTTTTTTATGCCCTTTGCTTTATTGGGATGATGTGGTTTTTTGCTTGGGTGCTAAATAAAAAGAAAATTTATATAAAAGTGTAGTTATTTTACTGGAACCTCTTCATTTTTACTTTCTTCCACATATTCATTCATATAAATTTTAAATAACACCAAGGTGTAGTTGATAATTAATGGCCCAAATATCAACCCAATAAAACCAAATAAATTAAAGCCAACAATAACACCTAAAATGGTAATAATGGGGTGTACATCTCCCATTTTTTTCATAATAGTAATTCTTGCTATATAGTCTATATTACCTGTAACAATTATACTGTAAAGCAATAAGCCAATAGCAATATTATTTTGCCCAATGGCAAATAAATAGATAACTAAGGGTATCCAAATTATCATTGTACCAACCACAGGTATAAATGCACAAACGCCTGTTAAAAAACCCCACAATCCCCAATCGGGTACACCAAAAATTATATACCCAATAGTTGCTGTAACGCCTTGTATAATAGCAATTATAGGCAGCCCTAAAGCATTGGCTTTTACAACTTTTTTTCCTTCTCGTACTAATAAATCTACATTTTCATCTTTTAACGGAATGGCCTTGTAAAGTGTAAGCTCCATTTTTTTAGCATTTACCAACATGTGATACAGTAAGAATAACATAATAGCTAAGTTGGTAACTAAGTTTGCTGTGCTATTTAAAAATCCTGGCAGTGTGTTAGCAACTCTTGAAAGTGCCGCTGCAATATTTTTTTCGGAAATAAAGGTATAGCCTACTTTTTGTTGCACTACAATGGCTATGTTTTTTAACGCATCAATATTAGCTTTAGGGTTACTAAGAGCAGCTTCAATTTTTGGACTAAGTAATGTAACAGCAAGGTAAATGGGTATTCCAAATAATAATAGGTAAATTAAAATATAAAAAAAAGCCGCTAAGCTAGGCTTCCACTTTTGTTTGTATAATAATTTAAAATAGTTTTCTCTGCTTAATATATATAAGGTGACTGCGCCTAAAATACCCGGTATAAAAACGTGTAAACTTTTTACAATTACTAAAACTAAGGCTAATAAAATAACTAAGGTTAGCAGTTGCTTTATACGATTGTTAAACGTGATGGTCATTTTATTTTGTAAATATTTTATTAAAGATACCTTTTGCTTTGTAATATATTTGTGCTACTAATAAAATATAATTCTATTGTATTAAAAGTAATAAACTAATATGAAAAAACTACTCCTTTTTTTATTAATTATTTCAAGCAAAAGCTTTGCTCAAAAAAAATACGAAATAGCTCAAATAAAAACACCCCTAGGCGAAATATTGGTATGGCTCTATAATGAAACACCCAAACACAAAGCCAGTTTTATACAGTTAGCAAAAACTGGTTATTGGGATAGCTTAACCTTTAACCGTGTAATACCCAACTTTGTAATACAAGGTGGCTGCCCAGATACTGAACAAGGTTTTAAAGACACCACCTATTTACTTGCCCCCGAATTTGTGCCTACCCTAAAACATGAGTACGGCACATTTGCTGCTGGCAGAGATGATAACCCAGGTAAAGTAAGCGCAAGATGCCAATTTTATATTGTACAAAATAAAAAAGGGCTAGCTAGGCTTAATAACGATTACACCGTTTATGGTAAAGTTATAAAAGGTATGGATATTGTTGATGCTATTGCTAATGCACCTAAAGATAAAACCGACACCCCCCTTAAGGCTATAACGCTTGATGTAAATATTATGAAAGTAAAAGCAAAAAAATTAAACCAATATGGTTTTAAAATACCTAGAAGTAACTAGTAATAGCTGTACAATTATTATGTTTGCAAAAAATAGTAAAGTAAAATGAAAAAAAGTGTCCTTACTTTCAGTCTGATTTTTTTATTAAATAGCCTGATTGCACAAACAAAAAATTTTATTGATTCTGTTACTCAGTATATAGGAAAACCTGTAACGGTTTGCAGCCAAGTATTTGGCATAAAAGCTACTGATAAAGTTGTACTAATTAATTTAGGTGCAGCTTATCCAGCATCGCCACTTACTATTGCAATACTGGCAAAAGATTTTGCCAATTTTACTACACCACCTGCAGAATTTTACAAAAATAAAAAACTTTGCGTTACAGGTATTGTTGAATTGTTTAAAAACAAAGCACAAATTGTAATTACAAAACCAGAAGAAATAAGCTTGGTTGAGTAACTAGAAAAAATTGCATTTGAAATCAACTAAGTAAAGAGATTATAGTTTAGTTTTCATTACCCCAACCAATATTAACGTGTAGTGGATTACGGCAATGCCTTAAACTTATGTTTACCCTTTACTTCGGCATTTGCTGTTTTATACCACACTCTAAAATTTACTGTAAAGTCTTCCAAGCCAGAATCGGCTTGTGTTATTATTGCACTAAGATTTAAGATTTTTGTTTTACTCGCAGGAAAACCCTCTGGTACACCTGGGAGTTTTTGAATAGTTTTTTGCACCTCCCAAAACTAGACTAATAGTTCATTCGCTTTTTCATCTAAATTGTTGTTTATATTTTTCAACCACAACTTTCGTTTGTTAATCTCCGATTAATACAGGAAATTTGCATTGCCTGCCCATTATTTAACATCAAAAAAGTAGTTTAAAATGAGTTACATCGCCTCCATTCATGCCCGTCAAATATTAGATAGCCGTGGCAACCCAACTGTAGAAGTAGATATTTTAACCGAAAACGAGCATTTAGGTAGGGCAGCCGTACCAAGCGGTGCTAGTACTGGCGTACATGAAGCTGTAGAGTTAAGAGATGGTAAAAAGGATTATTATGGAGGCAAGTCGGTTTTAAAAGCAATAAAAAATGTAAACACTACAATTGCTGATGTTTTACTTGGTTGGGATGTTGCCGACCAAACGGGTATTGATGCAATGATGATTGCGTTAGACAAAACAGCTAACAAAAGTAAACTAGGTGCAAATGCAATGTTGGCGGTGAGTATGGCAGTAGCAAAGGCTGCAGCTTTAGAGGCAAACTTGCCTTTATACAGATATATTGGTGGTACAAATGCAAAAATTTTACCAATACCAATGATGAATATATTAAACGGTGGTGCACATGCCGATAATAAAATAGATTTTCAAGAATTTATGGTAATGCCCGTTGGCGCAACCAGCTTTAGCGAAGGCCTACGATGGGGTGTAGATATTTTTCATGCTTTAAAAACAGTACTAAAGAAAAAAGGCTTTAGTACAAATGTTGGTGACGAGGGTGGCTTTGCACCAAATATTCAAAGCAATGAAGAGGCCATAGAAACTGTACTTACAGCCATACAAGCAGCAGGTTACAAAACAGGTAGTCAAATAATGATTGCTATGGATGCTGCCAATAGCGAACTATGGAATGCTAAAGAAAAAAAATACATTTTTCATAAAAGCGATGGAAAAAAAATGACAAGTGAGCAACTGGTTGCTTATTGGGCAAGTTGGGTAAAACAATATCCAATATGTAGTATTGAAGATGGTATGGCAGAGGATGATTGGAAAGGTTGGAAAATGCTTACCGAAGCAGTTGGGAAAAAATGCCAATTGGTTGGTGATGATTTGTTTGTGACTAATGTAACCCGTTTAGAAAGAGGCATTAATGAAGGAATAGCAAATGCATTATTGGTAAAAGTTAACCAAATTGGTACCATTACCGAAACTATTAATGCGGTAAGTATGGCACAACAAGCTGGTTTTAATACCATTATGAGCCATAGAAGTGGCGAAACAGAAGATACTACTATTGCTGATTTAGCTGTAGCGTTAAATTGTGGGCAAATTAAAACAGGCTCTGCATCAAGAACAGATAGAATGGCTAAATACAACCAATTAATTCGTATTGAAGAAATATTAGCAGACAGTGCCATATATCCAAATGGAAAGATTAAATTTGGTAAATAAAATTTAGTACATCTACATTACGTTTAAATATGAAATTATTAGCACATATACCAAATTGGATTAAAAACAAGTATTTTTTAGCCGGCAGCTTTTTTTTAATTTGGATGCTCTTTTTTGCAGAGAAAGACATTTTTAGCGGAATTAAGCAGTATAAAAAATTAAACAGTTTGCAAAAAAGTGAGCAGTATCAGGTAAAAACTATTACAGAAGCTCATAAAGAGTTAGATTTATTAAAAACAAATGCTCAAACTATTGAAAAATATGCAAGAGAAAAATATTTAATGAAAAAAGACAATGAAGATATTTTTGTAATAAGTAATCAAATAGATATTAGGTAATATATAAGGTAACACAATATTAATATCTAGTTATCGTTTATAATGGCGGATAAAAGATATTTAATTCTTAACAGCAATTTATTAAAATGCACAATTTTACATTAGAGGATTTAGTTCAATACTATTACAATGAAACCTCCTTGCAAAAAACGGCCGAAATTAAGGACGCTTTAGAAAAGGACTGGTCTTTACGTGAAAAATTAGGGGTAATTACCTCAGCTCAAAAAAGATTAGAAGTTCTTAAACTTTCGCCACGCAAAAAAACAATTGAAAATATTTTAAATTATGCCAAAAAAGAGGTTAAAGAATTTTCTGCTTAGGTTTACTTTAATTTAAATTAATTTAGATCCTCTGACTATAAATCAGAGGATTTTTTATGACAAGAAAAGAAAAATACCAATTTGTACTAGATTATTTTAACCTAACCGCACCTAATGCCGAAACAGAGTTATTGTACAATAACCCCTATCAATTATTGGTTGCAGTAATTTTAAGTGCCCAATGTACTGATAAACGTGTAAACCTTACTACTCCATCTATTTTTGAAAAATTTCCAGGCCCACTTGAATTAAGTAAGGCAAGTTTTGAAGAAGTTTTTTCTTTAATTAAAAGTATATCGTACCCAAATAATAAAACAAAACATTTAATAGGTATGGCACAAATGTTGCAATGTACTTATAACGGCAACGTTCCTATGACGGTAGATGAACTGGTACAACTACCTGGTGTGGGTCGTAAAACCGCTAACGTAATTACATCGGTAATAGATAAACAACCCAATATGGCAGTGGATACACATGTATATAGGGTTAGTAAGCGAATAGGCTTGGTACCAAAAACTGCCAAAACACCTTTAGCTGTAGAAAAATACTTGATAAAAAACATACCTGAGGCTTTAATTTTTAAAGCGCATCATTGGTTAATTTTACATGGTAGGTATATTTGTTTAGCAAGAAAACCTAAGTGCGAGAGTTGCGATTTAGTAACTATTTGCACATTTTTTAAGGATACCACAAAAAGGTAATTAAGAAATATAGTTTTTTTCTGTATTTTGTGCTTTCGTTTAAGTGGCATTCTTATTTACTTAAATTTTAAAAAAAATTGTTTATTATATCTACCACATGAAAAAAATAATCGTTAGTTTAGGATTTGTTAGTCTATTGCTTAGCACTACAAAAAAGGCTGAAGCACAGTATTATTTTTATGACGAGAGTACATACGATAATCCTGTAACCTTTGAGTTTGGTGCATCATTGGGTTTTATGAACAGCCTTACAGACCTTGGTGGAAGAAAGGGAATTGGTAAAAAGTTTATTAAGGATGTAAATTTCGACAAAACTACTATTGCTGGTAGTGTTTATTTACATGCGTTATACAAGTATCAATTTGGATTAAGAGCTGAAGCCACTTTTGGGCAAATAAAAGCGGATGATAAAGTATTAGAAAAAGTTAAAACTTCGACCTTTGGTAGATACGAACGTAATTTAAATTTTAGAAGTAAAATAACAGAGTTTTCATTAATTGCTGAGGCACATCCTTTATTTATATTTTTTAATTACGATGATGAATACGATAAAGCACCTCCTCGTTTTTCGCCCTACTTATTAGGCGGTGTGGGTTTCTTTTCTTTTAAACCCCAAACACAACTTGGCGGACAATGGGTAGACTTACAACCATTAAGTACAGAAGGGCAAGGGTTTTTAGAATACCCAGATAGACAACAGTATAAATTAAATCAACTAAATATCCCTTTAGGGTTAGGTTTTAAATACGAATTAAATTCTCAATTTAATGTACGAGCAGAGTTTATTTACCGTAAGTTGAATACAGATTATTTAGATGATGTAAGCACAGAATATGTTGACCCTACCATTTATGCAAATTATTTTACAGGTGCTAAACTTACCAACGCCTTATTACTTAACGATCGTCAATACGAATTAAATCCAGGCCACGTTACTACCCCTGGCGATCAACGTGGAAACGCATCAAATAATGATGCCTATTTTACATTTAATTTAAAAATAGGTTATGTATTTGGAAGAGAAAAAATAAAATAATACCTCATAATTTTTATACACATTATTAAAATACAAGTATTAAATTTAATATTTAAAAACCTATTAAACGTACAACAATAAGCTAACTTTTTAATTGCATTAGATATAAAGCACTTAAAGTAAATGCACACATTTGTTGGGAGGTAATCAAGGGTGTTGTTCCTTTAACAAAGACAAAAAATATGTTTTAAAATTAAATACCTACAAGGCAAAATTAACTCAACCCAAAAATTAAGAGCACGCCAAGTATCCATCAAAGTTTTACGCTTAAAACTATTGCTACTGCTGTTAATTGAATTAAGCTAATAATACTAAAAAGCGTAAACTATTTTCTTCTTAGTATTTTTTAAATCCAAGCCACAGTTTAGATTTTATAAGTACTTTCGTAGCTCTTCTATTAGCTCCCCTTTTGTTATAGGTACACCCATTATTTTATTGTAAGGTTTGGCATCTACAAAATACACATCTCTAATAATTTTTACTAGTTGCCCATTGTTTATTTCAGGTATAACAACCGTATCAAAATTTTTAATGATATCGCCTAAGTTATTAGGGAAAGGCCGTATATAACGTAAATGAGCATGCGATACTTCTTCACCTTCTTTTTGTAACTCGGTACAAGCACTTTTTATTGCACCAAAGGTACTGCCCCAGCCTAATACCAATACTTTACCTTTATTGGCGCCGCTATCTAATGTCTGCTCTGGTATATAGTTAGCAATTAAATCAACTTTAGCTTGCCTTGTTTTTACCATGTGTTGGTGGTTTTCCGAGTCGTAACTAATGTTACCTGTAATATCTTGTTTTTCTAAGCCACCCACTCTATTCTCTAATCCTTTTGTGCCTGGTATAGCCCATGGCCTAGCTAATTTTTCATCTCGTTGGTAGGGCATAAATTTTTCTCCTTCAGCCAAAGTATTTTCTGCAAACGAAATTTTTATTTCTGGTAAATCGTCGCTTTTGGGAAATTTCCAAGGTTCGGCTCCATTAGCAATATATCCATCGCTAAGTAATATTACTGGCGTCATGTGTTGTGTGGCAATTCGTATGGCTTCGTAGGCAGCACTAAAACAATCGCTTGGTGTGCTTGCGCTAATTATTGGCATTGGGCACTCCCCGTTTCTACCATAGTAGGCTTGCATTAAATCGCTTTGTTCTGTTTTGGTGGGCAAGCCTGTACTTGGACCTCCACGTTGTATATTAATTATTAGTAATGGAATTTCTAGCATTACAGCTAAGCCCATTGCTTCGCCTTTTAACGCTATGCCTGGTCCGCTACTTGTGGTTATGCCTATATTACCTCCATAACTGGCTCCAATAGCCGAAGTAATGGCTGCAATTTCATCCTCGGCCTGAAACGTTTTTATACCAAAATTTTTATACTTACTCAACTCATGCAAAATATCGCTTGCTGGAGTAATAGGGTAACTACCTAAAAATAAGGACAACCCACTTTTTTGCGATGCAGCAATTAAACCATACGATAGGGCTTGATTACCCATTATAGATCGATAGGTGCCACTTTCCATTTTTGCTTTTGCTACAGAATATCGGGTGGTAAAAGTTTCGGTAGTATCGGCATAATTATATCCTGCTTGTAATGCTTTTACATTACTTTCAAAAATTTCGGGCTTTTTACCAAATTTATCTTTTATAAAAAATATGGTATTGTCCATATCTCTATTATACATCCAATATAAAAAGCCCAGTACAAACATATTTTTTGCTCTGTCTTTTTCCTTTACACCCATGGTAATATCCTTTAAAGCCTCTCTAGTCATTTTGGTAACATCCATTTTTATTACCTCGTAATTACCAAGACTATCATTTTCTAAAGGGTTTTCACCTTCGGGGTAATTGGCTAGGCGTAAATTTTTTGCATCAAATCCATCGACATTGGCAATTATTTTACCCCCAATTTTTAACCCTTTTAAATTTGTTTTTAGTGCCGCCGCATTCATTGCTACCAATACATCGCAAGCATCGCCTGGGGTAAAAACTCTATCGCTACTAAACCGCAATTGATAACCGCTTACTCCAGGCAGGGTGCCTATAGGGGCTCTTATCTCTGCAGGAAAATCGGGAAAAGTAGCTAAATCTATGCCTAACATTGCAGTATTATTGGTAAACTGACTACCGGTAAGCTGCATTCCATCGCCACTATCTCCAGCAAATTTTATTACTACGTCTTGTAAAATTTCTTCTTTTGTATTCATAGTATAAAGATAAATTTTATTTTTTGTTTAGCCACAGATAACACAAATTATCGCAGATTGTTAAAATCTTTGGTTTTTATATTTTTAGAGATTGATTAGTGATGAAATTTATTTGTGTTAATTGGTGTAATTTGTGGCAAAAAGTTTTGATGAACGATTTATACGATTTTTTGGAGCCTATAAATAAAGCAGAAATTAATGATGATGAAGTCTATAACGATGGCCAATTAGCCAATTTTATCTCTATTTACGAAACTAATTTACCAGAAATTTCGGATGCAGCTATTGTTTTCATTGGTGTACCAGAAGTAAGAGGTAGTGGTAATAAAAATGATACTCATGCCCCCAATGCTATTCGTAAACAGTTATATCGGTTACATTATTGGCATTCCAATATTAAAATTGCCGATATGGGCAATATTAAATTAGGTGCTACTTTAAACGATAGTTATGCTGCTATTAAAACCGTGTTGGCAGAATTAATTCGCAATAAAAAAACAGTTGTTATTTTAGGTGGCTCACACGATGTTACGTTAGCTCAATATTTTGCTTACAAAGAATTAGAACAAGTAATTGAAGCTACTTGTATAGATGCTACTATAGATTTAATAGGCGAAAGTCCCATAGCTAGCGAAAACTTTTTAATGGAAATGCTTACTAGTGAACCAAATTTAGTAAAGCACTATAACCATATTGGTTTTCAAAGTTATTTTGTGCACCCTCGTATGCTAGAAACAATGGATAAACTACGCTTTGATTGTTTTAGAGTAGGTACTGCAAAAGAAAATATTGAGGAAATGGAGCCCGTAATTCGTAATTCGCATTTAGTAAGTTTTGATATAAACGCTATAAAATATAGTGATGCTCCAAGCGCTCATCAAAGCCCTAATGGTTTTACTGGTGAAGAAGCATGTACACTTACTCGTTATGCTGGTATGAGTAATACGATAAGCAGTTTTGGACTGTATGGTTACAACCCACTGCAAGATGAAAGTGATTTAACCGCTAAACAAATTGCTCAAATGCTTTGGTACTTTATTGATGGTAAAAATAAAAGTAAACAAGAGGCTGCAATTGAAGATAGGCAACACTTTAACGAATACCATTGTACATTTACAGAAGTAGAAACCATTTTTTTACAAAGTAAAAAAACAGGAAGATGGTGGATGCAATTACCGAATAAAAAATTTATTGCTTGTAGCTATAAAGATTATGTACAGGCTAGCCAAAACGAAATACCAGAGAGGTGGCTGAGGGCACAGGAGAGGTAATGTGATAATATTGCTAATTTACTAATACTTTAGATTCAAACTAAATGAGAAGATTAAATGTTTCATTTTTTAATACCTCAATTTGTTTATTGCTAATTGCCTACTGCCTATTGGCAACTTCTTGCTCTGTAACAAAACAAATAAGTAAACAAGCCAATGCTATTTTGTTAAAAGATAGTGCCATTAATACTGGACATATTGGTATTAGCATTTACGAGCCAGCAACAAATAAATATTGGTATAACCACAATGCCACACAATATTTTATACCGGCTAGTAATACGAAATTATTTACCCTGTATGCTGGAATGAAGTATTTGGGAGATAGTTTGGTGGGGGCAAAGGTTTTTGAAAACTCAGATACTCTGTATTTTGAACCAACGGGTGATCCAACTTTTTTACACCCAGATTTTAAAAAACATCCTATACTCAAGTATTTTTCTAACAATAATAGTACAATAACTTATTTAATTCCAGTTAAACAAGATTTTAAAAAGTATGGATTTGGTTGGGCCTGGGATGATCAAGGAGAGGCTTATATGGCTGAACGGTCAACCTTTCCATTGTATGGAAATGTATTTACTTTTTATTTAAATGATAATACCCTTAGGTCAAACCCACCAGACAGAGTAAGCAAGAAATATTTTGAAGAGCCTATGATGGCTCTATCTTCAAAAAGGGGCAATTATACAATTACAAGAAACGAATCTCATCCTATATTTAATTTCAGAAAATCAGATAAAAGATTTAGCTATCAACAAATACCATTCCCTACCGATAGGCTCTATCATGATCAACTTCTTTTACTTAGCGATACATTGAAGATTAGCAAAGATAAATTTTCTATGGGCTTTAACTCTAACATAACATGGCAAAAATTGTATTCCCAACCCTCCGATTCTCTCTTTAAACCCATGATGCACCGCAGCGATAATTTCTTTGCAGAGCAAACCTTGCTTATGGCAAGTAATGAATTTATTGGCTATATGAGTGATGAGAAAATAATTGACACTATACTAAAAACTTCTTTATCCGATTTGCCACAACGCCCCAAATGGGTTGATGGTAGTGGGCTTAGCAGATATAATTTAGCCACCCCACAATCATTTGTTTATCTACTTAACAAAACAAAAAATGAATTTGGTTTAAACAGATTAAAAAACATTTTACCAACTGGAGGCACTGGTACACTATCTAATTATTACAAAAAATATGCAGGTAGTATTTTTGCGAAAACAGGTACGCTTAGTAACAACTGTGCACTAAGTGGTTATCTAATCACCAATAAAGGAAAATTACTTATTTTTTCTATTCTAAATAATAACTACATAACAGGCGCAACGCCTGTACGTAAAGCGGTAGAAAAATTTTTAGTGGATATAATTGAGAAGTATTAACGCCCAAACATCTTGTTCAACTCATCTTTTTTAAACTCTAAATAAGTAGGTTTACCATTGGCGGTAACGTTTGGTGTAGTGCAGTTGAATAAATCCTCTACCAAATTTTTTATTTCTTTTTCGGTTAAGTGTGTACCCGGTTTTATGGCTTGCTGTAATGCTAAGGAGCGTATTAATTTTTCTCGTTTACTATATTTTAAGTCGTTACTAAAATGCTTGTATTGCTCCAACATTTTTTCTATGGCTGCTTTTTCGTTGCCTTCGGCAATATCGGCAGGTGTACCTTGTAGTACAAAAGTGTTGTTACCAAAAGGTTCTATGGTATAACCTAAGTGTTGCAAATCGGGTAAAAGCTCGTTAAGTAAAACAGCATCTGCCATTGCTAAATCAATAGTTATAGGGAAAAGGCTTTGCTGTGTTGCCATAGGTTTACCATCTACCGCTAACAAAAACCGTTCGTATAAAACACGTTCATGTGCATTTTGTTGGTTAACTAAATAGTAACCATTTTGTGTTGGTAAAATAATAAACGTATTATGTAGTTGAGTGAGTGGTGAATGGTGAGAAGTGAATGGTGAGGGTTGAGGATTAAGAGGTCTAAAAATTTCATTGCCTTGCTTATTTTGCAGGTTATTACTGACTGCTGACTGTTCACCACTTAACCCCTTTGGTTCCCCGTACAAATCTTTCCAATGCCTTAACTCACTTTTACTTTCTACAAAATGTGCCTGATTTTTTTTTGTAAATGTGCTGTATAAAGAAGATGATGTTGCAGTAGATTTTTTTTCGTCGCTAAAGGGTTTGCTTACCGCATCTAAGTGCTGAATAGATGCATCCAATTCAAAATCTAACGTAGGAGTAATGCTAAACTGTGCTAGCGCATGTTTTACGGCACTTTGCACAAAAGCGTATACAATTTTTTCATCCTCAAATTTTATTTCTTGCTTGGTTGGGTGTACATTAATATCTAATTGAGCTGGATCTAAATCTATAAACAAAGCATACATGGGGAAGCTATCTTTTGCAATCATGCTATCAAACGCATTCATTACAGCATGGTTTAAGTAAGCACTTTTTATAAACCTATTGTTTACAAAAAAGTATTGATCTCCTCTAGTTTTTTTAGCCGTTTCTGGTTTACCTACAAAACCATAAATATTCATGTAATCTGTTTCCTCCTGCACACTTACCACTTTTGCGTTATAGTTATTACCTAATAGTTGCACAATACGTTGCTTAAGCGTACCAGCATCTAAATGAAATACTTGTTGCCCATTGCTTGTTAACGAAAAAAATAATTCCGGAAAAGCCATAGCCACTCTTATAAACTCATCTACAATATGCCTTAACTCGGCAGGGTTGCTTTTTAAAAAATTTCGTCGAGCAGGTACATTAAAAAACAAGTTTTTCATGGCAATACTTGTACCTACAGCAGCGGCAATAGGCTCTTGTTTTTTTACAATGCTATTTTCTATTTCTAACAGAATGCCTGTTTCGTCTTCTAGTCGTTTGGTTTTAAGTTCTACTTGAGCAACAGCGGCAATACTTGCTAAGGCTTCTCCTCTAAAACCCATCGTTTTAATTTTAAACAAGTCGTCTATACTGCTAATTTTAGACGTGGCATGGCGTTCAAAGGCCATTCTAGCATCTGTTTCACTCATCCCCTTACCATTATCAATAACTTGTATCAGCGATTTACCTGCGTCGTTTATAATTAATTTTATTTCGGTAGCCCCAGCATCTACAGCATTTTCCATTAATTCCTTTACAGCACTAGCTGGTCGTTGTATAACCTCCCCTGCTGCTATTTGATTAGCAATGTTATCGGGTAATAAATGTATAATATCTGGCAAAATTAAAATTTGTTTATTCTGCTGCAAAAGTCGTTAAAATAGTTAAGAATAATAAATGATAATTTTAGCAAAAATTTCTACTATTAATCAGTACTTTTATAGCTATGATTAAAAAAATTGTTTTGGTTTTTATATGCTGTATAACTACAAGTTTTTTATGGGCACAAAATAGCCCAGCACAAAAATGGGTAGATAGTGTTTTTGCATCTCTAACACCCGACCAACGTATTGCACAATTAATGGTGGTACGCCTTAGCGAACGAACGTCAACAGGCATTTTATTCTACGATAAAAAAGTTACCGAGTTAGTAAAAAAGTATAATATTGGAGGTGTATGTCTATTTCAGGGCAATCCTACTTTGCAAGCGGCTACAGTTAATAGCCTACAAGCTATTGCCAAAACACCCATTATGATGTGTATTGATGGTGAAAATGGATTGGGTATGCGGTTTGACAGTATTATTCCATTAAATAGGCAAATGATGATGGGTGCTGTACAAGACGAAACTATAATTTATAATTACGGAAAATTAGTTGGAGAGCAATGCAAAAGAGCTGGTATTCACGTAAATTATGCACCAGTGGTAGATGTAAATAATAACCCAAATAACCCTGTAATTAATGATAGAAGTTTTGGAGAAGATAAATACAAAGTAGCCTCATACGGTATTGCTTACATGAAAGGTATGCAAGATGTTGGAGTAATGGCTTGTGCTAAACATTTTCCCGGCCATGGGGATGTAGATGTTGATAGCCATAAAGATTTACCTGTAATAAATAAAACGATTGCCCAATTAGATTCGTTGGAATTTTATCCATTTAAACAAATTTTTAAAGCTGGTGTTGGCAGTGTAATGATTGCCCACCTTTCCATACCAGCCATTGATAATACACCCAATAAACCTACCTCTATCAGTTACAAAAATGTAACTGAGTTAATGCGCAACAAAATGGGTTACCAAGGCTTAACCTTTACCGATGCGTTAGAAATGCAAGGCGTAAAAAAGTATTATCCTAATGGAGAAGCAAGTGTAGAAAGTATTATAGCCGGTAATGATATGCTTTGCTTACCTGGCGATGTACCTATGAGTATCGCAAAAATTAAAGAAGCGATTAAAAAGAAAAAGCTAAGTTGGGCAGATATAGAAACTCATTGCAGAAAAGTATTAGCAGCAAAATATCAATATGGTATGGCTAATTTACAGCCTGTAAATTTAACCAATATTACTGCCGATATTAATAGCAACGTAAATGCTATGAAAAAAGTAATTGCAGAAAATGCGCTTACCCTTTTAAATAAAACGGACGATGTTTTTTTTCCTCTAAAACCTAATGACGCACTAACAAAAATTGCTTACGTAAGTTTGGGTACAAGCACCGACAACGAATTTTCAAAAAAATTGCGTAGCGAATACAAGGCCGACGTTTTTTATATTAATTACAAACATGATGCCGGCAGGGTTTTATCGTTAGTAGAACTGATTAAAAAACGATATAAAAAAGTAATTATTGGTGTGCACAATTATGCAAGAGTACCCATAAATAATTTTGGTATTAGCCCATCGGCTGTAGATTTAGTTACTCAATTACAAAATCAAACAAATGCAATAACTTTTATTTTTGGAAATCCGTATGCAATAAAAAATTGGTGTAATGCAAAAAATTTAGTGGCCTGTTATGAGGATGATACAATAACACAAAATACTGCTTTTGAGTTTCTGCAAGGCAAAATACAAGCCAAAGGTAAACTTCCGGTTACCGTCTGCGACAAGTATAAATTTGGGAGTGGATTAGTTTCCTCGGTTTTTTTTTACCCTTGGCAAAAACCGATGGTGTTGGGCTTGACCCCTTTAAGCTCCACAGCATTGATTCGATTGCCAACGATGCCATAGCAAAAGGTGCAACACCGGGCTGTGTTGTACTAGTTGTTAAAGATGAAAAAATAGCGTACTACAAAGCGTTTGGTAACTTGTCGTATACAACTAACCAAGCCGTTACTACAGAAACAGTTTATGATATGGCAAGTGTTACAAAAATTTGTGCCACTACACTATCAATTATGAAATTATACGACGAAGGGAAAATTGATTTAAACAAAACCCTAGGCGATTATTTACCCTGGGTAAAGGGCTCCAATAAAGAAAAATTAACTATTGAAAATATATTATTACATCAAGCCGGGCTTGTTTCCTACATACCCTTTTACAAAGAATTAATGGATGGTACTGGCAAACCTAAAAAAGGTTTTTTTGCTACTACCCCATCTGATTCGTTTAGTATTTTTGTAGCACAAAATATGTATATGCATACAAGCTGGAGAGATACAATGTACAAACGAATTATTGAAAGCCCATTAGGAAAAAAAAGCAATTACATATATAGTGATAATGATTTTATTTTTTTAGGTAAATTAGTAGAAACCATATCTGGCTTAACTTTGAATGACTATGTAAAAAAAGAATTTTACACCCCATTAGGCTTAAACACTGCAACATTTTTGCCAAAAAACAGTTTGCCTACTAACAGAATTGCACCTACAGAAGAAGAAAAATATTTTAGATTACAATTACTAAGCGGCACTGTACACGACCCTGGTGCTGCAATGTTTGGCGGTATAGCTGGCCATGCAGGTTTATTTAGTAATGCGTACGACATAGCAGTACTTATGCAAATGCTATTAAATGGAGGAACGTTTAATGGAAAAAAATATTTAAATAAAGAAACCATTAATTTATTTACCACTTATCAAAGTACAATTAGTAGAAGAGGATATGGTTTTGATAAGCCAGAAAAAGATAACGCTACCAAAGTAGAGCCTTATCCATGCCTATCAGCATCTGCTAAAACCTTTGGTCATACTGGTTTTACGGGTACTTGCACTTGGGCCGATCCAGAAAAAAAGTTAATTTATGTTTTTTTAAGTAATAGAGTAAATGCCGAGGGGGGAGATAATAAAAAATTATTGAATATGAATGTACGATCTAAAATTCATGAGGCTATTTATAAGGCGTTGGAGAATTAAAAAAGAAAATTTATTAACGCTATATAGTTTGGGTAATGTAAGTAATAGTCTATATTAAAAATTACTCCGCCATTAACTAATTTTAAATAACGTATTAATAATAACAAAAGAATGAATTAGGTTATTTAATTATTAAAGATTTAATAAAAATGTTAGAAGTTACACTTTACATAAAAAATATAAAACAATGGCTTACCCTTTTCAAATTACTTCCTTAAACCAATACCGCATCGATTACAAAAAAAGTATAGAGCAGCCAGAAGAATTTTGGGCAACCATAGCCGATACTTTTTATTGGCGAAAAAAATGGGATAACGTTTTAGAATGGAATTTTAATGAGCCAAAAATAGAATGGTTTAAAGGGGCTAAATTAAATATTACCGAAAACTGTATTGATAGGCATTTAGAAAAACTTGGAAATAAACCAGCCATTATTTGGGAGCCTAACAATCCGGAGGAAAGAGTACGTGTTGTAACCTATAACCGCCTACACAAAAGAGTGTGCCAAGTAGCTCAAATGCTAAAAAACAATGGTGTAAAAAAAGGCGATAGAGTGTGTATTTACATGGGGATGATTCCAGAGTTAACCTATGCTATTTTAGGTTGTGCAAGAATTGGTGCTATACACTCCGTAATTTTTGGTGGATTTAGTGCACAAAGCATTGCAGATAGATTAGAGGATGCTAATGCCGAATTTATTATTACATGCGATGGTGCTTATAGAGGCGCAAAAGACATCCCACTTAAAGCAGTAATTGATGATGCCTTGATTGGTAATAAAACAGTAAAAAAGGTTATTGTATATAATCGTACTCGTACGCCGATAAGTATGGAAAAAGGTAGAGATATTTGGTGGGAAGATGAAATGGAATTTGCTGAACACCAAATAGAAAATGAGGGTAACGTACATTTTGAAGCAGAAGAAATGGATGCTGAAGACCCTTTGTTTATTTTATATACAAGTGGTAGTACTGGTAAGCCCAAGGGTGTGGTGCATACGTGTGCTGGTTATATGGTTTGGACTACGTATACTTTTGTAAATGTTTTTCAATACAACCCAGGCGATATTCATTTTTGTACTGCCGATATTGGATGGATTACAGGACATAGTTATATTGTGTACGGCCCACTCAGTGCTGGTGCAACCTCGGTAATGTTTGAGGGTATTCCAACCTTTCCAACTGCCGGACGCTTTTGGGATATTGTTGACAAGCACAAAGTAAATATTTTATATACCGCACCTACGGCTATACGAAGTTTAATGAGCTTTGGAACAGAGCCAATACATAATAAAAATTTATCCTCATTAAAAATATTAGGTACAGTTGGCGAACCTATAAATGAAGAGGCCTGGCATTGGTACAATGAAAATATTGGTCTGCAAAAATGCCCTATAGTTGATACGTGGTGGCAAACAGAAACTGGCGGTTGTTTAATTAGTAACCTTGCTGGTATTACACCTTCAAAGCCAAGTTGGGCAACATTACCATTGCCCGGTGTACAACCTGTATTAGTCGATGAAACAGGTAATGAAATAACGGAAAAAGATGAAACAGGTTTAATAAAAGGTAACCTTTGTATAAAAGCCCCATGGCCCGGAATTTTACGAACTACTTGGGGTGATCATGAACGCTGTAGAGTAAATTATTTTGCCACCTACCCTAATTTATATTTTACTGGCGATGGTGCATTAAAAGATAGCGATGGTAATTACCGAATTACTGGAAGGGTTGATGATGTATTAAATATAAGTGGGCATAGAATAGGAACTGCCGAAGTAGAAAATGCTATTAATATGCATAGTGGTGTAGTTGAAAGTGCTGTTGTTGGCTATCCACATAATATAAAAGGACAAGGCATATATGCTTTTGTAATTTACAATGGTACACATGGCGATGAAAATTTAAGAAAGCAAGATATTAGCGCAACTGTTTCAAAAATTATTGGGGCTATTGCCAAACCAGATAAAATACAATTTGTAACGGGCTTACCCAAAACTCGTAGCGGAAAAATAATGCGTAGAATTTTACGAAAAATTGCAGAGGGAGAAACTAGCAATTTAGGTGATACCACAACTTTACTTGACCCTGGAGTGGTGGATGAAATTGTACAAAGCAAGTTGTAAATACCGTTTATAGGGTAGTTAAACATATATAGTATTAATGTACCTTACTTAAATTATGAAACATTACTTTATTGCTTTTTCTCTTTTATTTGCTGCAAATATCTGCCAAAGCCAGTCTGTAAAAGATTTAGGCTTAAAAGCTCCGTTTGTAAATAACTGTACACCAATTAAAGACCAAGCCATGAGTGGCACTTGTTGGAGTTTTGCAAGTTTGAGTTTTTTGGAAAGCGAATTTTTAAAAAATACGGGTAACCAAATTGATTTAAGTGAAATGTTTATTGCCCGTTATTCATACGTAAGAAAAATAGAAAAGCACTTACAACAAAAAGGGGAAACTTATTTTACACCAGGTGGTCAATTTCATGATGTAATTTGGGTGCTAAATAATTATGGAATTGTACCAGAAAGTAAATATACAGGTAAAGTAAATGGAGAATTTTGGCACAACCATGCCAATTTAGATACAGCTTACAAATTATATTTTTTTAACTAGCTAAAACTCATACTTCAAGCCAATTTCATGTGCATTAAAGCCGCCATCAAATGTGCTTAACGGTGTTTGATAAGCATCAAATGAATAGCCTATTCTAAATTTATCTTTTACTATTACTCCGGCATTTAACATATAGCTTTGTTTTAACCTTGCTCCTACTCCCCACCAAAAACTGTTATTGTGCTCTATTATTACTCCGCCTTGTAACTCCATTGGGGCATTGGGTAAATACGTAACCAATACATTGGGGATGATTTTTGTAGCATTATCTACCTGCCAGTTGTAATTGCTATGTAAATAATAATGACGATACAATCTTGCCTCTGCACTTCTGTTTAAATTACCTCCATAAAACTGTAACTTAGATTGTACCAATTGTGATACCGATGCTCCTACCTGAAACTTATTGCTTACATAAGCTACTCCAAAGCCTGCATCAAATTTGATTTTTTTTGTGTTATTTGCTAAAACGGGGTCTGTTATAAAATCGGTTGAAAACTTTGATCTATCTAATGCATATTGTTGCAATTTTAACTCTATGCCTAATGATATTTTAGCTTTGTCATTTACTTTTACATGCTTGGCTATATCAAAGGCTATTCCCCTTCTTGATGTAGGGCCTGTTAAATCATTAAATATATAACCACCTACCCCAGCTCCCATTTTTTCAATGTTGAATGAACCATAAACTGTGGCGGTTTTTGGCCCCCCATTTACGCCACTCCATTGGCTTCTATAGGTTGCTGCTACCATATCTTTCTGAGTACCCACCATAGCAGGATTGTGCAAAAAGCCTTGTAAATCGTAAAATGATGATAAATGTAGTTGCTGTGCCATGGAGGTGGCACTTAACAATAGTGTAAATCCTAGTATATATTGCTTTTTCATTTTTTTTCTTTTTTAAAATAATTATCTAAGTATGGTTACATCGCCTTTTACCGTTTGACCTGTGCCGTTAAGCAAACGGTAATTTACTACGTAGTAATAAGTGCCATCGGGTAATGCATTTCCTTTATAGGTACCATCCCAATTATTTTGATAATTAGTATTGCGATATACAGCATTGCCATATCGGTTATATACTGCCACATCAATACTGCTAGTACAATTTCCATTGGTAATTACCCATCTATCGTTAATCCCATCTGCATTTGGCGAAAAAGCATTTTTAATTTTTATACAATAGGGAATAACCGTTATTTTAACAACATCAGTATTTGTACATCCACCAACACTTGTAATACGCAAAGTGTAAATAGTTGTTGTATCTGGTTTTGCTAAAGGATTAAGTATAGTTGTGCTATTTAAGCCTCTGGTTGGTGTCCAGTTATATGTACCTGCACTACCGCTTGCATTTAAGCGTAAGGTATCTCCTTGAAAAATAGTGGCATCATTTCCAGCAAATACTGTTACTCCTTGAAAAACATTGAGTGTAAATGTTCTACTAATTGTACAATTACCCAAAGTGCCTATAACAGTGTATGGTGTAGCAATTGTAGGCGATAATGTTGGATTTAGTACGACAGGATTACTAACACCAGATGTTGGCGTCCAAGAGTATGAAGTAGCATTACTAGTAAAGCTAGGTGTAAAGCTAGCGCCACTACAAATATTTGTATTTGCTTGTGAAGACATTGTAGGCGTAGTAACTGTTGCTGTAAAATTTCGTGTTGCTGTACAAGTTCCTAAAGTTGCAGTAAGTACATATGGTGTAGTTGCTGTTGGCGATAATGTTGGATTTAGTACGGCAGGATTACTAACACCAGATGTTGGCGACCAAGAAAAAGTACTAGCATTACTTGTAAAATTAGGAATAAATGATGCTCCTGAACAAATGGTTGTATCTGCCCTATTACTAACTGATAAATTATTTGTAGTGCCAATAGTTACATTTTGAGTAGTAACACACCCAACGCCATCTGTAATAGTAGCTATATAATTTCCAGCGGTAAGGTTGCTTGCAGTTGTGCCTGTTTGTACTGGTACAGTATTCCAGCTTACGCTATAAGGTGTAGATGAGCCAGCAATTGTTAATGACACTGATCCCAAAGTATTACAAGTAACGTTTGTGGTAGTTGCATTTACTGTTGTAGCGGTACTTGCCTTGCCAGATAGTGCCATTATAACAACATTAGGAAATGGGGCATTAGTACCAGCAGTGGTAACATTAGCAACATTTATTTTTTGTAAAACTTTATTTTTATTCACACAAGAAACTGGTATATCTATAAAGTAAAAACTTGGGTTTGTAGGAAATGCATCAGCACCAGAGGCTGGTGTTGCTCTAGTGCATCTACCAAAGCCTTGTAGCACAACATTTGTACCACCATTAAACCAATCTGATAAGCTTTGATTAGTTAACGCTTGTGTTTGTGTACCATCTGTAAAAAACAAGGTAACATTTAACAGGCTTGAGCCCTCTGTAGAAAAAGCCAACAAACGTAAATTACTATAAGATACCGATGTAGTAAGAGTAATATCTTTATTTATATTACGTGGTATCAAAGTGGCATTATTAGCTGTATAAGGTGCTAGCTGATATGTACCAGCAGCATCAGTAATAGTTCCATTATCGGGCAGCCCTCCACCGCCAAATCCATTAGCCGTTCTAAAAGCTAGTGTGTATATTACTTTATTTGACAAAGCACCATCAAGCCTTGTGGTAGTTGTGGTTAAAGAGCTTGTTCCACTTTCTGCTACCACATCATCTCCTAACCCAGTTAAGTTTATGGGTGTAAAAGGTTGTGCTTTTAATACAAATTGAAAAATAAATATGAATAGAATTGTGCTGATACATTTCATTGAAGTTGCTGTTTAGTTTTGGTAAAATAGGCTATTAAGCGGTAAGTACGTAAGATACAAAAAAAACTAGGCAATATTATTAATTTGAATAAATATTTTGGCTTTATAAAATATACTCTATTAGTTATAATAACCTTTTACATAATCAGGGTAATAACTAAATCATTGAAAATCAAGAAATTTTTTTAACCCCAAAATGAAAATATTTATTTCATTCCTTTTTTATCTCCTTTACTAACTTATCACAAGGTGTAATTTTCATTTCACCTTCTCTATAAATTACTTTTTTATCATCAGCATCTTCGTACTCAGTTTTATACTTATAAATGCCAGATGATATTTCAAATAAGTTCTCTTGGCTATTATTACCAATACGTAAAGTAAGTGGCGTAGCTGCATATAAAGCTCCATTTCGTTTGTATAAGCTTACTTGCATTGTTTTACCCGATGTATTTTTGTATGTAATATCTGCCAGACCTTTGCTATAGCAGCTATCAACTCCCGAAGCTGTAGTATGCTTTGTTGCAGGTATTTGCACCATGTTTACTTTTGGTGTTTTAAATACTCTTAGAAAATCTACAAGGGTTTTACTGCCTTCAATAATAGTAGTGGTTAAATTGTTTTGTGCTAGTGCTAATAAACTACCATTCATCAACAGTACTAAAATTAATTTTCTCATAATATACCTCCTTGTTTAGTATTACTAGATGCTTTTGTTTTTATAATTACATAAACTGTATTTTTGCAGCTATGAAAAAAACGGTAAAATTTTTATTGAAAACAGTTGCTATTTTATTTATTATAGTAAATAGTATTATAGCATTTCATGCCTATAAGTTTACACATTTTTACGATGTTGGTGAAGTAACGATTAAACAACAAAAAGATAAAACCAAATGGGATATTACTAAAGAAATGCTGTTGGGTATAAATGCTCAAAAGCAACAAAATACCATTGCAGATAGCGCTACAAAAATTATTAAACTAACCACAAAAGATAATATTGAATTAGAGGCCTGGTATAAAACAGTAGATAGCGCAAAAGGAACTATTTGTATGTTTCATGGGCATGGTGGTAAAAAAAGCGGTACCAATAAAGAAGCGGAAGAATTTAGAAAAATGGGTTACAACACTTTTCAACTAGATTTTAGAGCACATGGCAGTAGTAAAGGAAATTCCTGCACTATTGGTGTAGATGAAGCCGAAGATGTTAAACTAGCTTATGATTTTGTTAAAGCAAAAGGCGAAAAAAATATTATACTTTGGGGAATATCAATGGGGGCAAGTGCTATTACCGCTTCTGTTAAAGATTATAAGGAGTTAACGCCACAAAAAATTATTTTAGAGATGCCATTTGGAACACTAATGGAAGCTGTTGAAGGTAGAATAAAAATGATGAAATTGCCTCCACAACCTATATCTACCTTAATTACATTTTGGGGTGGTATACAGCATGGTAATTGGGCTTTTAATATGAAACCACAAGAGTTTGCTAAAAAAATTACCTGCCCCACGTTATTGCAGTGGGGAGCTAATGACCCTAGAGTTACTAGAAAAGAAGAAGAAACTTTATTTGCAAATTTGGGTACCACTAATAAAAAGTTTGTAGTGTATCAAAACAGTGCACATGAAAGTTTATGTACTAATGAAACAACAAAATGGGTTAATGAAGTAAGCAGTTTTTTAAAATGATTGATGTAAAAAATATTTCTGTAGCCAACTTTACGTATCATTTACCTAATGATAAAATTGCCTTACATCCTTTACAAAATAGAGATGAAAGTAAATTGCTTATTTATAAAGATGGTGTAATTAAAGAAGATGTTTATAAAAACATACACCAACATTTACCAAAAAAAAGCTTACTAATTTTTAATGATACAAAAGTTATTAAGGCAAGGTTAGTTTTTATAAAACCAACTGGTGGCACTATAGAAATTTTTTTATTAGAGCCTTTTAGTGCCGATTACACCACTTCCTTAACTGCTACAAAAACATGCAGGTGGAAATGCTTAATTGGAGGACCTAGTAAGTGGAAGCAAAATAATCTGCAATGGACAATAAGCAATGGGCTAGTAGAGTTAATGTTAATTGAAAAATTAGATGATGCTTATGTTATAAAATTCAGTTGGGCCAACGAAATTTCGTTTGCAGAAGTTTTAGAACAAATTGGTAACATTCCATTACCTCCATATATAAAACGTAAACCAGATGAGAATGATACGAACCGTTACCAAACCATATTTGCTCAACACAACGGCTCAGTAGCTGCCCCTACAGCAGGTTTACATTTTACACCAACAATTTTTCAAAACTTATCCTCTTGCCAAATAAAAAAAGATTTTGTAACACTACACGTTGGTGCTGGTACATTTAAACCTGTAAAGGCAGCAATAATGCAAGGGCACCAAATGCATACCGAATGGATTGATGTATCTATAGAAACTATAAAAAATATTATTGAAAATATAAACGAACCAATTATAGCCGTTGGCACTACTAGCTTACGCACCTTAGAAAGTTTATATTGGTTAGGTGTAAAAGCACACTTAAATAATACTATAAAAAAGTTAGACTTACAACAATGGGATGTATATGAAGAAGATTTAAAAAACTCAACCCTAACAGCTAAAGAAGCATTAACTGTTCTAATAAATTGGTTACAAAAAAATAAGAGAACAAGTTTATTTACTAGCACTCAACTATTAATTGCACCAGGATATACATTTAAAATTGTACATGCACTTGTTACTAATTTTCATCAGCCAAAATCAACCTTGTTATTATTAGTGGCTGCAGCAATAGGAGATAGTTGGGAAACGGTTTATGATTATGCCCTACAAAATAATTTTCGTTTTTTAAGCTATGGAGATGGAAGTATTTTATACATGAGAAAATAGGTAAAATTTATAATAGAAACTAAAAATTTTAAAGGTAAAGTTCCCCTTCTGGGTGTGGAGGGGATTTTTTATTTTTGGATAGTTACAGAGGTACCCACAGGTATATAACTAAATAAATCTTTCATCTCGGTATATTTTACACTAATACAACCATCAGTCCAATTATAAAAATTATCAATTGTCCATTCTTCGCTTGGCCGTGTAGCATGTATTGCAATACCATTTCCAATTTTAGCAGTTTTAACTAATACACCTTTAGCTTTTCTATCATTAAATTTTTGAAAACTTATATCGTTTGGATAATCTAGCAAAAGCTCTGGGCCCCATTTAGGATGTATTTTTTTAAGAATTACTTTAAAATTACCATCAGGTGTAAGCTTATCTCCTTCCTTCATTTTATCGCTTAAATCTTTGCTTCCAAACACTATTGGGTAGGTAGCATACCAACCCTCTTCGTCATATACCTTTAATTCATAATCGCTTTTATCTACAATAATGTAATACGAATTGTAAATAGTATCTGCTGTAGTAATTACTTGTACAGGCTTAACTTTTACTACTTTTTTTGTAGACATTTTTTTTGGACTTTTCCTCTTTTTCCCTTTATCAAAAGTGAACGAAACAATGCTAAGTGATAAAAAGCTAAGTACAATAGAACGAATTATAAAACGACTCATATAAAATACTATTTGGTCTTTAAAGGCAAACGCTATGCCACTCATAATTATTGTAATTCAAAAATAAACATTAACAAAAAATAAGCAAAAAATAATACCTGTAGAAGGTGGTGAAAGGTGTTAATTTTTTACTAACACTACTGTACTTTTATAACCTAAGGTATATTTATTTTAGTTGGTAAATTTCCACTCCGTTTTCTTTTAATAGATAGAGTTTGCCATTCATTACTTCTATAAATTGGTAGTCTTTTATAAAGCTAGGCAGTGCATATTCTTTTTGTTCGGTTGTTAGTATATTATAACTATACAGTTTATGTTGATTAAAGCCGAATAGGTAGTCGCCACTTATTTCTACAAATTGCCAATGTAAAAAAGATAGTTTTGTTTTAAATGCGCCATAATAATCAAAAATATAAAAGCCATTTGCCGTATCATACAAATACACAAAATTATTTCTATCCATTATTTTTATAGGAGAGGGTACGGTATCAAAAAACGTACGCCAATCAACGGTTTCTACTAATGTTTTGCCATTTTCATCTACTTTTTTTAATATATAATTTTGTTCATCAAAAATCCAAATATTATTATCGTAGCTAGCAGCAATACTAGTTGCTAAAAAAATATTTTGCTTTCTAAAATTAATAGTGTTTCGAACGTTAAAAAAACGATCTAATACAACAGTGGTGCTAAATTTATTATAGTAAAGCAGTACTTTTAATGGATTACTAACATCTATATAAGATGGGTTTCCAAACCTTTTTACGTCATTAAAAATTGCTAAGGAATCGCCGTTAGCATTTATTTTTTTTAGCTGATTTGTTTGGGTAATTACATAGATATTATCTAAATTATCTACATTTAAATAACTAAACTTACCTTTTATTTTATTTTTTAGTGTAAAGGAAGTATCGGTTTGTGCAAAACAGGGAGCTATTATTACCGCAGAGGCGGAGAGGCACAGAGAAAATACTATGATTTTTATCTTAATCATTATTGTTTGTAATACTTCAACTCCAACTTTTCGCCATCAAATACAGCATAGCTATCATACTTTATCCAGTCGCCCAAATTTACATAAAGGCTGCTTGCAGATAAGTTAAAGTTTATGGGTAAATGCCTGTGGCCAAAAATAAAATAATCGTACTGGGTTGTTTTTAAAATTTCTTTACAATAAATGATTAGCCATTCTTTCTCTTCGCCTAAAAAAGTTTCATCTGTTTGTCCTGTTTGTGCTCTGCTTTTTTGGCTAAAGAAATTTGCCATGCTCATGCCCATATAGGGTGGTAAAATACCAAAGAAAAACTGACTTATTTTACTTCTAAAAATCTTTTTTATAAACTTATAGCCATAATCACCTGGGCCTAATCCATCGCCATGGCCAATTAAAAATGTTTTATTATTAAATGTAAAAGGGTGAGGCTCAAAATAAACAGGAATATTTAATTCAGTTTTAAAATAATCCTTCATCCACATATCATGATTGCCAACAAAAAAATGGATTGGGATGCCGCTATCGGTTATCTCTGCAAGTTTACCTAAAATACGTACATAACCTTTAGGTACTACTTTTTTATACTCGTACCAAAAATCAAAAAGATCGCCTACAATAAAAATTTGTTCGGCATCTTTTTTTATTTCATCTAAAAATTTAATAATTTTTTTTTCTCTAATTAAACTGGCTTGTGCATTAGGTGCACCCAAATGAAAATCGGAAAGAAAGTAGATTTTTTTATTCATTAAACCACCCTATTTTTTACTATTTAAATACTCCATTAAATCGCCACTGGCAATTTCGGGTAAGTTGTTTACATCTTTATTATACCAATAAACCCAGGCTTCAATTTTTTGATGCTCACAGGTTACAATAACTTTTTCTCTTTTATACATAGGTGTTTGACCTGGCTCTACATTTAAACCTTCATAATCGTCTAATTGCTCTATGGCCCAATTAAATTCATTGATATTGTTTATAGCATAAAGCTCTCCTACTAAATATTTTTCATCGGTAGTGGTTGAAGCAACTGGGTATTCCCCCGTATCATATAATTTACCTTTTACATACCCTTGCCCAACTAATGTAAAATATTTAGATAGATAGGCATAGGCCTGGTTACGAAAACCACTTCGTAAGGAGCCATAAACAAAAAGGTGTGTAGTAGTATTCATTGCGTATAAAATTAAGATGAATAAAGTTAACTATCCTTCTACTAAAAAACAATATACTTCTTTAGGGCCATGTACACCTGTAACTAATGTTTTTTCAATATCGGCAGTGCGACTTGGGCCTGTGGCAAAAGTAATTAGAGATGGTATCTTACCTTGATATTTTTCTTTAATAGCCAATAGTGCGTCTTTAACATCAAACATTAACTGATGGGTGTATGCAATACAAATATGTATAGGAGCATACACACTTACCGTTCGGCCGCTTTTGTTAGCCGTACTTAACACAATACTACCTGTTCTTGCAACCAAGCTTTCGCAGCTTGTAATTGACACATCGCAGCTTTCTAAATTAATGGTATTGCTATAGGTAGCGTTCCATTTATCTTCGCTACAATAAATTTTTGTCCACTGCTTTTCTGTAATTAATTGTTGTAGTTGTAAGTGTAAATCTTGCTCATTTTCACAAAAGGCAAATTTGCCTTGTAGGCTAGTAAACTCTTGTGCAAATAACACTTCAAGTTCTTCATTTGGTGGTGCAAATAATGAAGAAGCTCCCTCGCTACCCGGAAAAGGTAAAGGCACTGGATTAATCAGTGCCTGCCTAACTCGTTTTAAAATATTTTCTTTAGCTGAAGTAGCCATTCGTTCAATTAAATTTGATTGGTGTTATTCGGCTCAATTATATCTGGTAATATATTAGTTGCTGTTTCGTTTACAGCATCTTCTGGCTTTACTACCTCTTCTTTAATATCCAATACCTTTTTTTCTTCAAAGGGTCGTTTACCAATTAATGCTTCAACATCACTTTTAAATAAAACTTCTTTTTTCAATAGTTCCTTAGCTAGTTTTTCAACATCGCCTTTTTTATCGGTCAATAGATTTTTGGTAAGTGTGTATGCATTATCAATTAACTTTCGAACTTCTTCATCAATCATTTTACCTGTTTCTTCGCTATAAGGTTTGGTAAAATAATTTTCTTGTTGAGGATCATAAAAACTAACATTACCCACTTTGTCATTCATACCATAAACGGTAATCATACTGTAAGCAATTTTAGTAATTTGTTGTAAATCGTTACTAGCTCCTGTACTTATTTTTCCAAAGAAAATATCTTCGCTAGCTCTACCACCAAGCGTCATACAAATTTGATCCATTAATTGATCGGTATTGTATAAATATTGTTCTTTAGGTGTGTATTGTGCATAGCCCAAAGCCGCACTACCTCTTGGTACAACCGTAACTTTTAATAAAGGGTAAGCATGCTCTAAATACCAACCGCATATTGCATGGCCAGCCTCGTGGTAAGCAATAATTTCTTTTTCTTCGGGAGAGATTATTTTGTTACGTTTTTCTAACCCGCCAATTATTCTATCAATAGCATCTTGAAAATCTTGCATATCAACAGCTTCTTTATTTTTTCGGGCAGCAATTAATGCCGCTTCATTACATACATTCGCAATATCGGCACCTGCAAAACCAGATGTTTGCTCAGCTAATTTAAAAATATCTAAATTGTCCGATTTTTTTATTGGCCCAAGATGAACTTTAAAAATAGCCTCTCTTCCAACTAAATCTGGCTTATCAATGGTTATTTGTCTATCAAAACGGCCTGGGCGTAAAAGTGCAGTATCCAATACATCGGGCCTGTTGGTTGCGGCTAAAATTATAATACCCAAATCAGTACCAAAACCATCCATTTCTACTAATAATTGATTCAAGGTATTTTCTCTTTCATCGTTACTCATCATTGCATTCTTACCTCTTGCTCTACCTATGGCATCAATTTCATCTATAAAAATTATACACGGTGCTTTTTCTCTAGCTTGCTTAAATAAATCTCTTACACGGCTTGCTCCTACACCTACGAACATCTCTACAAAATCACTTCCGCTTAGGCTAAAAAATGGCACCTGAGCTTCGCCAGCAACTGCTTTTGCCAATAATGTTTTACCTGTGCCTGGAGGGCCAACAAGCAATGCCCCTTTAGGTATTTTACCACCTAATGCTGTATATTTTTTTGGATTTTTTAAGAAGTCAACAATTTCCATTACCTCTACTTTGGCTTCATCTAACCCTGCTACATCGTTAAAGTTTATATTTACTTTTGTGCCTTTTTCAAACAAGGTTGCTTTAGATTTTCCGATATTGAAAATACCACCTGGGCCACCACCACCCGAAGGCCCAACTTTACGCATCATTAAGAAAAATAAAAGGCCTATTAAAAGTATGGGTAATAGGGTACTTATTAATTGGCTTATTCCTTCACCTTCATCACCAAAAGATGCTTTAATTTTTTTATCGGGGTTTGCTTTAAAAAAATCAGCTTCTTGCTTATCGTAAAAATCATTTAGTTGCTCTTCAAAGGCTTCAGCTTTTGCAATTTCAAAATATAGTTGTGGCTTATCCGCTTTTTTCAACACATCTAACGCTTTTGCATCTAAAATAGATTTATAGAAAGCATCTCTTTTTACTAAACTATCTTTCTTCAAATATATTCGTACAATGGCTTTATTTTTTATAACTAAAATACCACTGCTAGATGGATCTTCTGACAAACTAGCCAACACATCCCCATTTTTAAGCATTTGCGTAAAAAATTGTTGATTAATTTTAATACCAGCTGTATTTACTGTTCTAAATAAATTGTATCCTACGATAGCTACAAAAATTAATCCGTATATCCAATATACATTAAACTTAGGCTTCTTTTTATCATCTCCAACAGGAGGGATATTATTGGGGTCAAATTTTTTATTTGGCTTTTGCTGACTCATTATTTTATTATTTCTTTTATCTATACTTATAACGAAATTTTAAACACATTGTTGCAAAAATTAATCATTGTGTTCAAGCACACTTCCATCGCTCCACATTTCCTCTAACTGATAAAATTTACGTGTATCGGGTAGCATTACATGTACTACCACATTTACATAATCTATCAATATCCATTGTTGTGCTTGTCGGCCCTCATGTTTGTAAGCAGGTTCGTCACATTTTTCTTTTACCTCAAATTCAATAAAATCTGCAATGGCCTTTATTTGTGTAGTGCTATTACCTTGGCAAATAATAAAAAAGTCGGAAACAGCCTCATCAATTTTTCTTAAATCGAGGCTAATAATATTTTCACCTTTTTTTTCTTGAATGGCGTTTATGATTGTTTTAAAAAGTTTGCTATTTCTTGTTAATTTAACTGCAGTGTTTTTTTTACGAGTAGTTAAGGAATTTAAATGATTCAAATGCTAGTATTTTTTATTAAACGAATTAAATTTTAATGTTGATATTTGTTTCTAATTATTGCAGATAAAGTACCTATTTGCAACCAAAATCTGCTCAAAAGTACTATCTTATTTTCTTGTTTATGCTAAACAACCATTTTTTTGATCTTTTAGATAGTGTGGATAGTACCAACAACTATGCCATGGCCCAAATAAATACAGGTTTTGCTAAAGATGGCACGGCTTACTTTACCAAGTTACAAACCAAGGGCAAGGGGCAACGAGGCAAGTTTTGGCAATCGGCAGTAGAGAAAAATATACTTTTAAGTGTAGTTTTTGAAATGGATAGCCTAAAACTAGCTAATGCTTTTGAATTTAATATGTTAGTAGCCATAACTACAAGGACTTTTTTTCAAAAATATGTTGAAGAAAAGGTAACTATTAAATGGCCAAATGATATTTTTTGGTGTGACAGAAAGGCAGGGGGAATTTTAATAGAAAATGTTTTTAGTGGCACTACCTGGAAATGGGCTGTGGTAGGTATAGGTATTAATATAAACCAAACAGATTTTGAGGCCGAACTTAAAAACCCAATATCTCTCCAATTAATTACGAAAAAAGAATATGAGGTTATTGATTTAGCCAAACAATTACACCAACAATTATTAGCCAACATAACGGCTTACAAAAAAGGCGAACTAGCCAATATTGTGCAGCAATACAATAACTTTTTATTTAAAAAAGAGAAAAAAGTAAAACTTAAAAAAGGCACTATTGCTTTTGAAACAACTATCAAGCATGTAGATGAAAAAGGTATGTTGCATTGCGAAGATGTAATGGAAAGGGAGTTTGGATTTGGAGAGGTTGAATGGGTATTATAATTGTTCCTCCGCCCACCTAGCCTCCACCTCAAGCGTATTTTTATAATACCCTACTTTAATGCTTTCCCATCAATATTTTAGTACAAAACCAATTAAGCTATACTTTTTGAATTGCTTAATATGACAAATCTCATGTTTTACCCATTTAGTATTGCTTAAAAATGCTTGGGTGGTTACTCCGTATAAATGAATAGTGTTACCTAAACCATTACCACCTTATCGGTGCTTAATTTCCATGTAGCAATTTTTGCTAAAAAAGAGTTTTCGTTAATAGTAAAAGCAATGTTATTTATGTTACATTTCTCCAAGCTTCTATAATTTCCTCGGCATGTTGCTTGCTTTTGGGCTTTAAAAATAGGTGTTTAATTATTCCTTTTTCATCAAGTAAAAATGTGGTACGGTGTAGGCCCATATAGGCTCTGCCGTATAATTTCTTTTCGCCCCAAACACCATAATTGCCAATTATTTTAAGTTTATCATCTGCTATTAAAGTAAATGGTAAATCGTATTTAGTTTCAAATTTTTTGTGTTTTGCTTCAGCATCTGGGCTTATACCAATTATGGTAAACCCTTCTTTTTTTAAAAGGACATAATTATCTCTTAAGTTGCATGCTTGTACCGTACAAGTTGGTGTATCATCTTGCGGATAAAAATAGATCACTACTTTTTTACCCAAATAATCTTTTAATGAAATGGCTTTCCCGTTTTGGTCTTTACCTGTAAATGCAGGGGCTTTTTGCCCTATTGTTAATTGTATCATGAATCCCCAAACCCCCAAAGGGGCTTTTTAGTTAAAAATATTGTTTGCTCTTTTCTTCATAATTTTCGCCATTATTGGAGAGGACTTATCTTGAAAATCTATAAATCTTCTCACTCAAATTCCCCACCATATCCTTCACCAAAATCTTAAGCTCATGCTCTCCAACACCACATTTTTCATCAAAAGTATAAATAAATGTTTTTCCTTTATCGTTGCTAAAGCTTAGCCAATTACCATCAAGCATAGCTGTAAATTCTAGATCTTCTGTGTTATCAAGTACAACAAATTTTATAGCGGTTTGTTTACTATAATTTACACCATTTTTAAATCCTGCTAGTGGATTAATCGTTGGTGGTATAGTATCAAGCATCAATTGAAAATTTCCAAATTCTCTAAACTTTGATGTGTGCCATCCATTATTAAAAACAGTTTTTTTATAATCAATTTTATCCTTGTAAAATCTTTGCATTACCATTTTATTGGGTATGGGTGAAGCTGCTTTTATGCTAACAGGGAAATATGTTTGTATTGGCACAACTGCACTGTGCAATTGATAAATAGTATTGCCTGTATTGGATTGTATCTCTGCATATCTAAATCGTAAGCTATCGTATAAAGCATTTTCGGGTAAATAAAATTTACAATTTGTACTTTCAAAAATATTCACATACCCAGGAATAAATAATTTTTTTTGCTGCAAAGCAAAGCTTTCAATTGATTTTTGTACTCCATTTAATTTACGTTGTACGTCTATTTTTAGAGTAGATGTGTTGCCATTTGCATCTTTAATTAATATTTTTATATGGTGTACACTATCATCTTCTAAATTAATAACCCCATCGCCATTTACCATTTTGTACATACCCTCTGGATAGCCAGGCAACATAGATAAATGTTGTAGATACGGCCCCCCACTAGCTTTTACTTTATAGTCTATATGTGCATTTAGGTATCTTGTTTTATCGTAACTGATACTATCTAATTGAAAACCCACAATTGGTTTTTCATCATCTAATAAAATAGCTTCGTAAATACCATTTTGGTTTGAGCTCCCCGTATATATATCATAAGCTGTTACCGCAAAGCTTACTTTATCCGTATTTATAGTGGTAAAAGCAGCTTGATAAACACCATTTACTTTTTGTATAGCAATATACTTTGGTGTTTGTTCGTACGTACTAAAACATCTATCGTAAATGGCTAGTCGTAAAATAGTTGGCGCTACATTATCTATAATAGGAAATCCAAACAAAAGTGGATTTAAAACATTATCTGTTTTTGTATCTCTTATTTCAAAATGAAGGTGTGGGCCTTGGCTGCCACCTGTGTTACCGCTTTTAGCAATTTCTCTACCTTGCGCAACATGAAACATATGTGGTGGAATATCTAAAAAAACGTTCGAGCTTTTTTGTTTGTACTGCTGCTCTTTAACATAATTTTCTAAATCGGTATAAAAGGCATTTAAGTGGGCATATAAGGTAGTAGTGCCATTAGCATGGTTAATGTAAATAGCTCGTCCAAAACCCCAGGGCTCAATTTTTACTTTAGCAATATACCCATCGGCTGCAGCTATTATGGGTAAGTTTTGCTTTTTTTCGGTTTTACAATCTAACCCCATATGGTAGTGGTTAGGGCGTAGCTCCCCAAAGTTAGCGGCCAATGCTGGAGTGGCTTTTACAGGCCAAATAAAATAATTTTTGGAGTAGTTTTTTGTAGGAAAAACTTGGGCACTTATACCTTGGTTAATCAAATTTAACAAAACCAATACAACTACTTTGCACAAATTCATATCTTTAATTTAGAGTACAAAAGTATATTAAGTAAACAGTAAAAAATATTAAAATGAGTCTAAATAACAAACACATTGCAACTTTTTTATTAGGCGCTGCTGCTGGTATTGCCGCAATGAAGTATATGAGCATGAGCCAGGAGGAAAAAGACAAATTAGCAAAAGACTTAAAAGACAAAGCTAACAAAGTAAAAGACGAAGCCGAAAAGGTAATGGATAAAGCTAAAGGTTACTTTGATGAGTTAAAGACAAAAGGTAGCGAGGCATTTAAAGAGCATTTTGATGATGCTGAAAAAACTATGAGTGATTTATTTGGTAAAAAAGAAGAGCCAAAGACAACGTAGCACAAATTTATCTAATTCGTGTAATCAAAAATGAATACATCTAACATTAACTTCAAGCCTAACTTATTTTTTTGCATTTTAATGGATGCAGTTGGGTATTTTACATATGCCTTTCCAGCCTTTGGTGAGTTTTTCGATATTGTTTGGGCTCCTCTTTCTGCCTTTATTTTTTACAAAACCTTTGGCGGTACTAAAGGTTTAATTGGCGGTATTTTAAATGGTATTGAAGAAATTTTACCTTTTACCGACTTTATTCCCTCGTTTTGTATTATGTATTTTTTGCAAAACAAAAGCAAATAGTCAATTTCAGTTTTGCGTTCTCCTTTTTTGCCATTAATTTTGCCCGCCTACAACAACCACATTAAGTGGTAATGGCAAAACTTCTTATGCCAAAAAATAACTCCATAACATCAGTATTAATTATAGGTAGTGGCCCCATTGTTATTGGGCAAGCCTGTGAGTTTGATTATAGCGGTACACAAGCTGCTCGTAGTTTAAGAGAAGAGGGGATTAAAGTTATTTTAATTAATAGTAACCCTGCTACTATTATGACAGATCCTATGATGGCAGACAGGGTTTATTTACTTCCCCTATCAGCAGAAAGCATTGAGCAAATTTTAGAAGAAAATGAAATTGATGCTGTGCTACCAACAATGGGTGGACAAACCGCATTGAATTTATGTAAAGAAGTAGATGAATTGGGCATTTGGGAAAAACACAACGTACAATTAATTGGTGTTGATATAAAAGCAATTGACAAAGCAGAGGACAGAGAAAAATTTAGACTTTGGATGATTGAAATGGGTATTATGGTATGCCCTGCAAAAATTGCTAATAGTTTTTTAGAAGGAAAAGAATTTGCACAAGAAATAGGTTTCCCATTAGTATTGCGTCCATCCTTTACATTAGGTGGTAGTGGCGGTAGCATTGTATTTAAAAGAGAAGAATTAGATAATGCACTAAACAATGCACTTACGGCCAGCCCTATACACGAAGTATTGGTAGAAAAAGCTGTATTAGGTTGGAAAGAATATGAATTAGAACTGTTGAGAGATAACGCAGATAATGTTGCCATTATTTGTACGGTAGAAAACTTTGACCCCATGGGGGTACATACGGGCGATAGCATAACCGTTGCGCCTGCTATGACACTTAGCGACACTGCGTTTCAAGTAATGCGTAACACCGCTATACGCATGATGAGGGCATTAGGAAATTTTGCTGGAGGCTGTAATGTACAGTTTGCCTTAAACCCAGAAACTGAAGAATTAATTGTGGTAGAAATTAACCCTAGAGTAAGTCGTTCATCTGCATTAGCAAGTAAAGCTACTGGTTACCCTATTGCAAAAATTGCTGCTAAACTAGCCATTGGATATAATTTAGATGAATTAAAAAATCAAATTACCGAAAGCACTTCCGCTTATTTTGAACCTGCTTTGGATTATGTAATTGTAAAAATACCCCGTTGGAATTTTGATAAATTTAAAGGTGCAGATGATACCTTAGGGTTTCAAATGAAAAGTGTTGGAGAGGTAATGGCTATTGGCAGAAGTTTTTGCGAAGCCATACAAAAAGCTTGTCAGAGTTTAGAAAACGAAGCAGTAGGGTTAGGGTATTACGGTAAAAGTATGCTACATGCTGAAGATATTTTAGAGCACATTAAAATACCTAAGTGGGATAGAGTTTTTAGAATTAAAGATGCGTTGATGTTGGGGGTTAGCGTAAATACTATTGCAAAAGCTACAGGTATAGATAAATGGTTTTTACACCAAATTTCAAAAATTTGCGATTGCGAAAAAGAAATTAGTAAATACGATGATATAACTATTTTGCCCGATGAGTTATTAATTAACGCAAAATTTTTGGGCTTTAGCGATGAGCAAATTTGCCGTATAATGAAAGACGGAACAGATGATGAATTATACGAAAGAAGAAAAAAAATGGGCCTAACAAGAGTATTTAAAATGGTAGATACTTGTGCAGCAGAGTTTGAAGCTAAAACACCCTACTTCTATTCTACTTTTGAAAGAAAGGCAGAGGCAAATAAATTATTAAGCAACGAATCTATAGTAACCGCTAAAAAGAAAGTAATTGTATTAGGTAGTGGCCCAAATAGAATTGGGCAAGGTATTGAGTTTGATTACTGTTGCGTACATGGTTTACTAGCTATTAAAGAGTGTGGTTACGAAGCCATAATGGTAAACTGTAATCCAGAAACGGTGAGTACAGATTTTGATATGGCCGATAAACTTTATTTTGAACCTGTGTTTTGGGAACACCTTTGGGAAATTGTAGAGCATGAAAAGCCAGAAGGCGTAATTGTACAATTAGGCGGACAAACCGCATTAAAACTAGCAAAGCGTTTACATGAAAAAGGTATAAAAATAATTGGTACAAGTTTCGACAGTATGGATATTGCCGAAGATAGAGGACGCTTTAGCGATATGCTTAAAGAGCTAGGTATTCCCTATCCAAATTATGGAACTGCCTTTACAACCGATGATGCTATTGCTGTTGCCAAAGAAGTTGGCTACCCTGTATTAGTTCGTCCTAGTTATGTTTTAGGTGGCCAAAGAATGCGAATAGTAATTAATGACGAAGAATTAGAAAAAGGAGTTTTAAGTTTATTAAAACATTTACCTAATAATAAAATATTAATTGATCACTTTTTAGATAGATGCCAAGAGGCAGAAATTGATGGAATATTTGATGGTACTGATTTTCATGTAATGGGTGTAATGGAACATATTGAGCCAGCTGGTATACATAGCGGAGATAGTAATGCGGTGTTGCCCCAATTTAATCTTACGCCATTAGTAGTAACCACAATGGAGCACTATGCCGAAAAAATTGCCCGAGCCCTAAATATCAAAGGCTTAATAAATATACAATTTGCTATTAAAGATGGAAATGTATTTGTGATAGAAGCAAACCCAAGAGCTAGCCGCACAACACCATTTATTGCTAAAGCATACCAAATACCTTACTTAAATATTGCTACTAAAGTAATGCTTGGCGAAGCCATGGTAAAAGATTTTACTTACGAAAAAAAGCTAACTGGTTTTGCTATAAAAGAGCCCGTTTTCTCCTTCAATAAATTCCCTGGTGTAAATAAGGAGCTTGGTCCCGAAATGAAAAGTACCGGCGAAGCCATTCGTTTTATAAAAGATTTAAAAGATCCTTATTTTAGACAACTGTATAAGGAGAGAAGCATGCATTTGAGTAAATAAATTATAGTTCAAATAATTTTTCCAAATAATGTTCTTTAATGCCAAAAAATTCTTTGGCATTTTTTATTTTTAGTAACGAATCTTCGTTTTTGTGGTTACTTATTTTTTCACCAACAATCATAATGTTTTTTGGGGTGTGAGCATCGGTAATAAATTCAAATACTTTTGTTTTGTACCCAAAATATTCAAGTACTAAAGCTCTAATAGCATCGGTTACCATTTCGGCTTGGCGTTCCAAAAAAATACCATACTGAGTTATAAAGCTAACATCGTTTTGTTTTTTATTTAATGTTATTTGTTTACGTATTTGTTTGTGACAACAAGGCGCAACCACTATTAAATTTGCATTAGCTTTTATGCCCTTTGCAATAGCATCATCGGTTGCAGTATCGCAAGCATGCAAGGCGATTAAAACATCAATAGTAGTTGTAGTAAAGTTTTCAATAGTGCCTTCTTCAAAAAATAAATTAGTAAAGTTGCTTTTTTTTGAAATGCTGTTACAAAGGATAACCAAATCTTTTCTAGACTCAACCCCAGTTATTTTTGTTTTTACATTTAATACATTAGTTAAATAATCGTATAACGCAAACGTTAAATAACCTTTACCACTACCCATATCAACAACATTTAATATCTCCCTTTGAGGTAAATTTTTCAACAGCGAACTTAAAATTTCTATATAATGATTTATTTGTATGTATTTATCCTGAGTGGCTTTAAATACATTCCCTTTATCATCTGTAATGCGTAATTCAGTTAAGTAAGTTTTATTTTTTGTAGAGATAAGATGATTTTTTTTATTGTTATGCTCCAACGACGGTAGTAAATTTTTTGATGCAATACTTTTCTTTATAGTGAAATTATTTTTATTTTGCTCAAGTGATAAATCATATTCAATAGTAAATAAATTAGCAAATTTAAACCCCTCCTTTAAATGATTTTCAATTTCATTTATAGCTTCTTTAGCTGTAAAGTTTTTTATAATATCATTCGTTTTATATCTGTAGGTAAAACTTAATTTTTCTTCCCCTTTACTACTTATTTTTTTTATATAGATATTTTTTAGCTGCTCAATTATTCCTTTGTAATTGCCCAGCGTTATTGATACAAAAATATTAGCAACAATGCTTTCATTAATTGATTTTAAGAAGGTGTCTACTTTTTGTTCCAATTTTAAATTTATAAATTAGGGTAAATTTACCACAAATAAAAAAAGAGTGAGTCAAAAATATTTTTTATAAATGACTGACATTAAATACTTTGTTACTACCTTAGGGTATGCCCAAGTTTAATACCGCCCCAATTTGGAAACTAGCCCCGTTTTTACGGTTGTTACTTCCGTTTAGTGTGGGCATTTTAATACAATGGTATATTGGTATCGCACTCTATTTAATTGTCACCCTTTTATTAATAGTTTTAGTTTTTGTTATTGGGTTTACATTTATTTCTATAAAAAATAAATATAGACTGCAAACCTTAGAAGCTATACTATTTTTTATAGCCATGATAGTGCTAGGGCTATTTCTCACACATAAAAATGATGAAAGCAAAAATACAAATTGGTATGGTAAGGCCTATAAGCCAAATGATTTTATTTTAGTACGAATAGATGAGCCTGTAATAGAGAAAAATAAATCGTACAAGGCTAATGCTTATGTAGAAGGTATTATTAAAAATGATTCGTTAATAAAAACACAAGGTAAAATAATAGTATACTTTGCTAAAGATTCTGCTGCAGGCTTGTTAAATTATGGCGATAAAATTTTAATACATAAGAACATACAAACCATAAAAAACTCGGGCAATCCTGGTAGTTTTAATTACCAACGATATGCTTCGTTTCAACAACTCTTTCATACTATATTTTTAAAAGAAAAAGATTGGGTCAAAACTAACGAAAGACAAGTATCTTGGTTTAAACAATTTATTTTTTCTGCCAGAGAAAAAATACTTGACATACTTAAAAAAAATATAGGAGATAATAAAGATGAATTAGGAATTGCCGAAGCCTTACTAATAGGCTACACTAACGATTTAGATAACGATTTAGTGCAAGCCTACAGCAATACAGGTGTGGTACATGTTATTGCCATTAGCGGTATGCACTTAGGGTTAATATATGTAATGCTAGTATGGGTATTTGGCAAACTTCCATTTATTAAAAAATCAAAAATTATACAGGTTGTTTTAATACTTAGCTGTTTATGGCTTTTTTCGTTACTTACAGGTGCGTCAGCATCGGTACTTCGTTCCGCAGTAATGTTTAGTTGTATTGCAATTGGTAAAAACTTTTTTAAACAAGCCTCTATTTTTAATTCGTTAGCAGCGTCTGCATTTATTTTACTTTGCTACAACCCTTATTATTTATGGGATGTCGGTTTTCAGTTAAGCTACTTAGCTGTTATAGGTATTATTATTTTTCAAAAACCAATTTATAATACTATTTACATAAAAAATAAATACGTTAATGAAGTATGGAAGTTAGTGGCTATTTCAATTGCTGCTCAATTACTAACATTTCCTATTTGTATTTATTATTTTCATCAATTTCCTAATTTATTTATTCTAACTAATATCATTGCAGTACCCTTATCTAGCCTTATTTTATATCTAGAAATTGCTATGATTTCCCTAAGTTGGATTCCCTTCATTGGCACTTGGCTTGGTAAGTTAACACAGTGGTTGGTTTGGTTAATGAATAAAATTATTTTATTTGTAAATGATTTTCCATTTGCTGTTTGGGATAAATTACTTGCTAGTATTTTAACCACCTTGTTATTATATGTTGTTGTAGTTACTTGTTGCATTTGGCTAATAAAAAAGAAAAAAGAGTACTTAAAATTTTCTTTACTTACATTATTATGTTTTGTTTTGTTACAATCCTTCATGCAATGGCAAATAAAAAATCAACAAAAATTAATTGTGTATAATGTACCCCAACACCAAGCAATAGATTTCGTAAGTGGCAATACCTATAAATTTATAGGCGATAGTATTTTATTAGTTGATGGTATTTTACAAAACTTCCATTTAAAACCAGGGCGAATAAAACTTCAATTAAACCAACGAGTAGATAGTTTGAGCAACTGTTTTGCAAAAACAAATTTTTATCAGTTTAATACTAAAAAAATAATGTTGATAGATAAGCCGGTTGCTTTCAATAGTCTAACCACCAAAATAAATGTTGATATTATCCTAATTTCAAAAAATCCTAAACTTTACATCCCTCAACTGGCAAGTGTTTTCAACTGTAAAACAATAGTTTTTGACGCAAGTAATAGCTTGTGGAAAATTGATCAATGGAAAGAAGATTGCGATAAGCTAAATTTGCAGTATTATTCAGTTCCAGATAACGGAGCTTATGTTTTAGACCTTTAACTGCTTTTTCAATGACAAAAAAAATTAAGTCTGCTTTAATTTCCGTTTTTTATAAAGATGGATTAGAAAATATTATAAACCTTTTGCATAAACTCAATGTAGTAATTTATTCTACCGGTGGTACACAAAAATTTATAGAAGATTTACAGGTACCTTGTATACCTGTTGAAAGCTTAACAACTTACCCATCAATTTTAGGCGGTAGAGTTAAAACGTTACACCCAATAGTATTTGGAGGTATTTTAGGTAAAAGAGATGATGTCCAACATATTGCCGAAATGCAACAATATAATATTCCCGAAATAGATTTGGTAATTGTTGATTTGTACCCCTTTGAAGAAACTGTTACTGCAACAAACGACGAAACATTAATTATTGAAAAAATAGACATTGGTGGGCCAAGCATGATACGTGGTGCTGCAAAAAACCACAAAGATGTTGTGGTAATTGCCGCAAAAAAGGACTACGGAATAGTAGAGCAATTACTAGAAACACAACATGGCGAAACAACATTGGAGCAACGCCGAATGTTGGCAATTAAAGCTTTTGATGTATGTACAGGTTATGATATGGCGATTAGTAATTACTTTAATAAAACCCAATTTATTAATCCATTTAATAAAGATAAAAGCATATTACGCTATGGAGAAAACCCACACCAACAAGGCGTTTTCTATGGCAATTTAAAGGAGTTATTTACTCAACTAAATGGTAAAGAATTATCCTATAATAATCTGGTGGATGTTGATGCAGCTATGCAACTAAAAGCTGATTTTTTAGATGAGGCAGATGCCTTATTTGCTATTATAAAACACACCAATGTATGTGGTGTAGCGACATCAACTACCGTTTTTGGTGCTTGGCAAAAAGCCCTAGCAGGCGATCCTGAAAGTGCATTTGGAGGCGTATTAGTTTGCAATAAGACTATTGATGTTGACACAGCAAATGCTATCAATGAAATATTTTTTGAAGTATTAATTGCCCCATCTTTTACCGAAGAGGCATTAACCATGTTAAAAACAAAAAAGAATAGAATATTGCTTCAACTCAGTATTCACCACTCACTACTCACCCACCAAACAAAGTCAATTCTAAATGGTATTTTAACACAGCAAAATGATGAAGGTAATTTTATCGAGTGGAAAGAAGTTGGAGGCAGAGAAACATCTACCCAAGAAAAAGAAGATTTAACTTTTGCAAATATTATTGCTAAACATTTAAAAAGCAATAGCATTGTACTAGTAAAAAACAAACAACTTATTGGTAAGGGTTGTGGGCAAACAAGCCGAATAGACTCTTTGCGCCAAAGTATTGAAAAAGCAAAGCAATTTAATTTTGATTTAACTGAAGCTACATTAGCTAGCGATGCTTTTTTCCCGTTTGATGATTGTGTTAAAATTGCACATGCCGCAGGTATTACGGCCTTTATTCAGCCAGGTGGCAGCATAAGAGATAAGGATAGTGTTGACTATTGTGTTCAAAATAAGTTAGCAATGGTTATTACTGGACTAAGGCATTTTAAACATTAAATAAACCGCACAGACAGAGAGGCGCTTAGAAAATTATTTTGTTTTAAACAGTCCGGGTTTCTCCAAGCTTACAAAAATAAAAATAAGATTAAAACAAAAGGATACATAGCTTTAGCAATTACCAGTATTTTATGGGGCACCACTTGGGTAGCCAGTAAACTAGGGGTACAACAAATACCTGCCTTACAAATGGCTGCTATAAGGCAATTTATAGGAGGAGCCTGTTTTTTACTTTTTTTTATTGGCTATAAAAAATTGCCGTTACCTACAGCAAAACAATTTGGTTGGATTATTTTATTAGCCCTACTAATGTTTGTAGGTGCAAATGGGTTAAGCACCTGGAGTTTAAATTATATTCCAACTGGTTTAAGTGCATTAATTGGTGCATTGTATCCATTAAGTGTTGTGCTAATAGAGATAATTTTTTATAAGAAAAATAATGCAACCCCACTAACTTTTTTGGGTATGGCACTAGGTATTGTTGGCGTGGGGTTTGTTTTTTACGAAAATGCGTTTCAAACACACTCTAAAGGCTTTGGTTATGGATTAGCCTTGTCTATTACGGCAATGCTCTGCTGGAGTTTTGCAACCATTTTTATAAGCCGTAGTAAAATGAAATTAAATGCCTACTACAGCATAGGCTTACAAATGTTTGTAGGTAGTTTTTTACTGTATTTTTTTGCAGTTATGGCAAAACAAACAGTTGCCATTAGTAGCATTTCTTCAAAGGCTTGGTGGGTAATTGCTTATTTAGTTATCGCAGGCTCTATTATTGCATTTGTTGCTTTTATTTATTCGTTAAAAACATTGCCGCCAGCTATTTCATCTTTATATGCATATTTAAACCCTTTAATAGCAATGGTTGTAGCCTATTTTGTACTAGATGAAAAATTAACTTGGAATATTTTATGGGGTGCAATTATTACATTAGCTGGTGTATACTTAGTAAACTATAGCATAAAGCGAAACGATAAAAAAGTGATAGAGCAAAACGAAATGTAACGTTTTTACCAAAGCTTAATTTAATTTTTAGAGGTTGTCATTTATTTGTGCTAAAAACTGCTCATACATACTGCTCCAACTTTCAAACTCTTTACTTGTTCCTAAAAAATTATTATGAAAAATAGTAATTAATGTACCCCCAACTTCTGCACAAATTTTATAATACTGCATTGCTTCATCAAAACTTTGTTGCCCTGTTTGTTTTTGTTCGTAATGGCTAGTTGCATCCATAAAACAAAAAGGATGAATGCGTAAATTGGTTTCTTCATTTGTCTCTAAATTAAACCAATTAAAAGAGGACGCAACCGATGCTCTAAAACCATTTATACTGCCATAGCCCATGCTGTAATCATCTGTAATATCAGCTTCAATTAATTGTGTATAGCCTTGAGGTAAATTAAATTTTATAAAATGCTGACGAGATGCTGAAATCGATAACTGACTCATCGCTTCAAGATAACTTTTTTCTTTTTTCACCATAGAAAGGTTATTGGCACTTTGCCAACTAGGGTGTATGCCTATACTATATTTTTTTGCATGTAATTTTATTAATCGCCACATCGCATTTTTATGTAAGGCAATATTTTTATCGTACTTGCTTATTTTTTCTGCTAGTAAAAAAAAGTACAAGGCACTTAAATTATATTTGGTGTGTAATTCATTAATCCAATCATAACTATCAAAAGGGTCTTTTTGCAAACCCATTAAAACTTTTATTCGTTCTAACGAAGGTTTTTTAAAAAATCCTCCAACATTTCTTATAACACCTTTGTGGTTGTACTTATAGGCAATATCAATATCGTAAGTAGGTAAAAATTTGAATTTCGAATTTTCGAATTTCGAATTTTCGAATTTATTTTTAAGGTTTACAATAAAATTAGTAACCCAAATATTTATTATAGGAAGATGCAAAAAACTTTCCTTAAAAGCTAAACTTTCTTCATGATTATATCTGCCGTATAAATCTTTTTTATGAGGCAAATACTCTTCGTATCTACTCAGTAAATAAAAACAAGCTGCAAAAATATCAAAAGAAATATCACTTTTATCTACATTAAAAAAAGCTTTGTAGTTGTTGTAAGTAAAGCATTGTATTTGCTGGGGTAAAATACTTTGTTCAAAAAGTAAATTAACATTTTCAATTTTTAACTCTTCTTTTTTAATTGGATTATTACTATAATTTATACAAACACCATCATAATTTTTAAACTCTTCGGAGTCTATCGTAATGGCAAAATTTACATTTAAAAGTTGCTTAAATATAAAAGTACAAATATATTGTAGCCTTGCAGTTGTAGTATGGGTGTAAATTAATACCATTGTTGCACAAAATAAAAAAGTTCCACCAAAGTGAAACTAATTATTATTTTAAAAAGCGTTAAGCCTTATTTCTTAAATTGTTCTTTCCACATTTCATTAAATGTTTTGGGGCTAAAAATTAACTCACTTCTATTTTCCTTCCAGCCTTTAAACAATCCGTTAACTACTTTATTTTTTAAATTTCCATTTCCCATATTCATTAGTCCACGTTTTAGAGAAGCTATCTTCCAAATTTTCCAAGCCATTCTTTCGCTAAAGGTTGCTAATCCTTCTTCTACACTTTCTTTTCGATTGTCTAACAATAACTCGTGCAAATTTATTTTTACTGCACACACTTCGGTGCAATTACCACAAAGCGATGAGGCAAAACTTAAGTGTTTAAAATCCTCCATTCCTTGCATATTGGGTGTAATTACGCTACCAATAGGTCCGCTGTACGTAGCGCCATACGCATGCCCCCCAATATTCTTATAAATTGGGCATGCATTAAGGCAAGCACCGCACCGTATGCAATACAAACTTTCTCTTTGCTTGGGGTTTTGTAAAATAGTTGTACGTCCATTATCTAATAATATCACAACCATTTCTTCTGGTCCATCGGCTTCATTTTCTTGCCTTGGCCCTGTAATAATAGTGTTGTAAACCGTCATTTTTTGCCCGGTACCAAAGGTGGATAGTAATGGCCAAAACAAGTGTAAATCGGTAAGGCTTGGTATCATTTTTTCTATGCCAACCACTACAATATGTGTTTTAGGAAAGGCGCAACTTAGCCTGGCATTACCTTCGTTTTCGGTAAGGGCAATTCCACCCATATCGCTAATAATAAAATTGGCACCTGTAACACCTACCTCAGCTGCGGTATATTTTTCTCTTAAAATTTCTCTAGCCTTTAGGGTAAGTTGTGTTGGTGTAAAATCAATAGGCGTACCTAATTTTTCATTAAATAATTTTGCAACATCTTCTTTGCTCTTGTGCATAGCAGGTGTTACAATATGATAAGGGGCTTCGCCATCTAACTGTTGTATGTATTCACCTAAATCTGTTTCTACACTCTCAATTCCATTGGCCTCCATAGCTTGATTTAGATGAATTTCTTCGGTAACCATACTTTTGCTTTTTACCAAAGATTTGCAATTTTTTGCTTTGCAAATTTTTACAATTTCATCAATAGCTTGTTGAGCATTTTCTGCCCAAATAACTTTGCCGCCATGCTTAGTAAATTGAAGTTCAAACTCTTCTAATTGTTGATCAAGGGTTTCAATAGCTTTCCATTTAATATTTTTGGCTCGTTCTCTTGCTAAATGTACATCGGCAAATTGTTGCTTGCCCTGCGGCACTTTTTCGTTGTACTTGCCAATATTAAAATTAATTTTTCGCCTATGCTCTAAATCGCCTGCTTTAGTTTTACTTTTTTCAAGAAATAGTTGTGAATTTTCGCTCATACATATTTTTGTTTACTCACCATTTGCCAAAAGCATCAGTAGTTGGTAATACCTTGTTCAACAAAAGTAATTATTATCCTCATTTACAGCAGCAAAGATACGTGTTTAATGTAGGCTTAGCAACCATTCAAAGGCAACCAACCTTTGTTTTAAACCGATCAATCTATTTAAGTTTTGTAAGCACGCCCACTTGATAACTACCCATTTTATAACTATCTACAAAGGGTACATCTTCTGTTCCTTTACCACTTTGTTTTTTATCGGTTAACTTAATACTAAAAAATTCAACATTCATTTTATTGCCAACAACGGTGTAATTGTCTACAATGGTATTGCCTTGTACTGTAAATGCACCTTTAATACTATTACCATGTACATAACTATCTAACATTATTCCATCTCGTTCATCAACAATCCAATGCCCTTTAGCCGTATCAATAGGCTTTAAAATATAGGGTCGGTTATCTTTTCCGGCATCGCCATAAATAATTTGCCAAGTGTATTGGTTAGTTGTATCAGTTGGTAAAACATTTAACTGCATGGTAAATGTTTGTGTGGGCTTGCCAGCTACCATCCATTGTAACTTACCTTTCCATTTACCAATAAATGATTGAGGAAAATTTACAGGTTTGTTAAGTTGAGCATTACCTATTTTAACTAGAGTAAATAAAATAAAAAATATAAGCACTATCTTTTTCATAGTATAAAGATACCCAATACACTGCAGAGGTTTTATAAGTAATAATCTATTTTTATCATAAAAAATTTAATGTAAAAAATAGTTTTAGTATTATTTGTTACTAATTTAAAATACTTTAAATGAAATCTATTTCAATACTATTTCCTTCTAATATATTTATACCTTTAAATATTAAATTACTTTAACACCCCTAACTCTTTTCCTACTTTTACAAAAGCGTGAATTGCTTTGTCTAAATGCGTTTGTTCATGTGCTGCACTAAGCTGCACCCTTATTCTTGCTAACCCCTTTGCTACCACAGGAAAAAAGAAGCCGATTACATAAATACCTTCTTCTAATAATTTACTTGCGAAATTTTGAGCTACAACAGCATCGTATAACATAATGGGTACTATAGGATGATCACCGGGCTTAATATTAAAACCGGCAGTTGTCATTTTTTCTCTAAAATATGTTGTATTGTATTCTAATTTATCTCGAAGTGCTGTGGTTTCACTTATCATATCTAATACGGCAATACTTGCACCCACAATGCTTGGCGCTAGTGTGTTACTAAATAAATAAGGCCTGCTACGTTGACGTAACATTTCTATAACTTCTTTTTTGCCACTTGTAAAACCACCACTTGCGCCACCCAATGCTTTACCTAAAGTGCCAGTAATTATATCTATTCGTCCCATCACATTTCTGTACTCGTGGGTACCTCTTCCTGTTTTACCCAAAAAGCCAGATGAATGACATTCATCAATCATTACAATAGCATCATATTTATCGGCTAAGTCGCAAATTTTATCAAGCTGTGCAATTGTACCATCCATACTAAACGTTCCATCAGTAACTATTATACGGCTTCTTAACTCCTTACTCTCAATTAGCTTAGCTTCTAAATCGTCCATATTATTATGCTCATAACGGTAACGTTGTGCCTTACATAAGCGAACTCCATCTATAATACTTGCATGGTTTAAGGCATCGCTAATAATAGCATCTTGCTCATTAAACAAAGGCTCAAAAACACCACCGTTTGCATCAAAAGCTGCGGCATATAAAATCGTATCTTCTGTACCCAAAAAATCAGCTAGTTTTTTTTCTAATTCTTTGTGAATGTCTTGTGTGCCACAAATAAAACGTACACTACTCATACCAAAACCACGTAAATCAATATACTTTTTTGCAGCTTCTACAACTTTAGGATGGCTACTTAAACCCAAATAATTATTAGCACAAAAATTTAAAACACTTTTTCCTCCAACAATAATTTCTGCACCTTGCTCACTTGTAATAACTCGTTCTTTTTTTAATAAACCTGCAGTTTCTATTTCGGTTAATTCGGTTGCAATTCGGTTTGCAAAAAGTTGATTCATATAGCAATTGTTTAAGAAAGCAAATTTAAGCTTAAATTTAATAACATATTAATAGGCTAAATTTTTGGCCAATTGTGTTAATTATTTTATAAAGAAAAAGAAGCATAAAACCTTGGCAATATTTTTTGTTTTTAAAAAGTATACCTATTTTTTTACCTAAATAAACTTTTATGTTTAAACTATTTACTACTATTTTTTTACTGCCTTTTTCATCTTCCCTTTTTGCTCAAACAGTTACTGTTGTTGAAATTAAAATTGTTTTTTAAATAAAAGGGTAGATACTCCATAGTGGATAATACTAATTAACCACTATGGATTTTTTATTATTTATTGTATCCTAAAATAGTAGCTGCTTTTTGGTTATAGTGTATTTAAAATTTGGGCTAGCTCTTTATCCCAATTACCTGTTTTTCCATATTCAACTACTCTACCTTGTTCTATTCCATCTTTCATAATAATAATAGTAGGTACATTTTTTATATTAAATGCTTCTGCAATACTAGCAAGCGTTTTTTTTTCTCTATTAACCCCAAAAAAACTAATGGTATTATCTGGCACTCCACTTTTTTCTTGCAAAGCAAAAAATTTGGGAAGTATATTTTGAGTATCCTCACACCAAGTGCCACCAAATACTATAAACTGAACTTTGCCTTTATTACGCTCAAATGCATTAACCGTTGATGTATCTGGCTTATAGCCAACTTTAGCACTTCGCATCCAAGTAAATGTATTTTCGTTTTCAATTAAATATTTATTTACAATGCCTCTAAATATTTTTACCTCGGGGTGTTTAGCATCAGTAGTTACCTCATATTGTGCTTGTGAAATTGCTCCAACGTTTGCGCTAACTAAAGCTAATAAAATAATTATTTTTTTCATTTTGAAAATTTTGAATATTAAATATCAGGCATCTTATTAACATAAAAATATTTATTGTGTTAATGAGTGATTGTAGTAGAGTTAAGTAGTATTTTTTAGCATTAGATTAAAGCGTTGCTTTTAATTCTAACAAAAAGCTTTTCAATTTTTTCAAATGTTCTATCATTTCAAACTTTTCATCTACCTTTTTATTTTTCTTAATAAAATCTTTTGCGCCTTCTAATGTATATTTCCGCTCTCGTAATAAAGTATAAATTAATTTTAAATTTTTAACATCCTCTGGTCTAAATAACCTATCGCCTTTCCCATTTTTTTTTGGTTTAAGCACATCAAATTCATTTTCCCAAAAGCGTATAAGGCTTTGATTAACTTTAAACATAGTAGCCACCTTACCAATGGTGTAATAACTTTTAGTAAACAACTCTTCATCGGCTGGCACATCAATTAAATCAACAGTAGCTTCCATATCTTTTATACTCATTCGCCCTCTTGTGCTTTTTGGTTTAGTCTCTTTGTATAAAATAATAGGCTTAGGATTAACCTTTTTAGGTATGGCTTTTTTTTCTTCTTTTTTTGGGGGTAAAGAAGGGTCATCAAAAAAATCGAAAGCTATTTGCGAAAGTGCCATTTCATAAAATTAAACAAAAATAATTTCTTAATAAATCTTCTTCAAAATCATTTCCTCTTTTGGGGGCGGCGGGGGTTTAGTCAAAACTTTTAGCACTACCTGTTGCAGCCATTTTTAACAATCTATCATACTGCTCTGCATTTAAATCATTAAAGAAGAAGTAAACAGGATCAACAGGCTCTCCATTAATATGTACTTCGTAGTGGCAATGGGGGCCTGTACTGGCTCCTGTATTACCTACCCAACCAATTACTTCGCCACGTTTTACTTTTTGTCCAACACTTGTTTTAATGCGTACCATGTGCATATATACCGTTTCGTAGCCATAACCATGGTTGATAATTACATGATTACCAGCACCACCGCCAACACCTGCTGTAGTTACCACACCATCGCCTGTGGCATAAATAGGTGTGCCTTGTGGGGCTGTAAAATCAAGCCCATTATGCATTTTGGCTATGCCATATATAGGATGAATACGCATGCCAAAGCCACTAGCAATACGTGTAAGCTCTTTATTACTTAAAGGTTGTATTGCAGGTATACTAGCTAGTTTACTATCTTGGTTTTTTATTAATTGCTCAATAGTGGCGTAGCTTTGATATTGATAGGTAGCCCTAGCTGTTATATTATCTAAAGTTTTAGCAATATCTTTCCCTAACTCATCATCATTCATTAAACTAATTTTTTCTAACTCCTTTTTTTTCTCTATTGCTTTTGTTCTGGCACTATCACTAACAGGTGTGGCTTCAAAAATACTTCTATATACCTCATTGTCTCTTTTTTCTAAATCGGCCATTTGCTGTTGTAACGATTTTACCTTACTGCTAAGTGTAGCATAATTGTCTTTCATTAATTCGTACTTTAACGCACTTTCTTTATCGGTGGCTTTGGGCACAAACTTGTTATATAAAGAAATTATAATTAGGCAACTAACCGCTAAGGCACTCATAAAACTAAATATCCGCAACAGTTTTACCCGTAATGGCGTTACCAGTTTTTCGTACCGGAGCGTATTGGTGTTATAGTAATATTTTATTTTTTTCATGCCCCAAACCCCTAAAGGGGCTTTTTTGTACCTTTGTTAATGGATAGCAAATATAAACCCATAATACACAAAAAGCAACTCATATAAATAACGTCAATATGATGACTAGTAGCGAAATAAGACAAGCATTTTTAGATTTTTTTGAAAGTAAGCAACACAAAATTGTAGCAAGTGCACCTGTAGTTATAAAAAACGACCCTACGCTTTTATTTACCAATGCTGGTATGAACCAGTTTAAAGATTACTTTTTAGGTAATAAACCTGCCCCTTTCCCTCGTATTGCCGATACACAAAAATGCTTACGAGTTAGTGGTAAACATAACGATTTGGAAGAGGTAGGGGTAGATACCTACCATCATACTTTATTTGAAATGTTGGGCAATTGGAGTTTTGGAGATTATTTTAAACAAGAAGCCATTGCATGGAGTTGGGAGCTGTTAACAGAAGTATATAAGTTAGATAAAGACCGTTTGTATGTAACCGTTTTTGAGGGCGATGAAAAAGAAGGTATCCCATCTAGTAAAATTGCATTGGTAGAATGGAAGAAAATTTTACCAGAAGACAGAATTGTTTATGGTAATAAAAAAGATAATTTTTGGGAGATGGGAGATACTGGTCCTTGTGGCCCTTGTAGTGAAATACATGTTGATTGTAGAAGCAATGAAGAAAGAGCAAAAATACCAGGAAGAGATTTAGTAAACAACGACCACCCACAAGTAATAGAAATTTGGAACAATGTATTTATACAATATAATCGTAAAAAAGATGGAACCCTAGAGCCGCTACCGGCCACACATGTAGATACAGGTATGGGTTTTGAACGATTAGTAAGAGTAATACAAGGCAAACAAAGTAATTATGATACGGATGTGTTTAGTGGCACAATTAGTAAAACAGCGGAAATTGTAAATAAAATTTACAAAGCCGATGATAGTAAAGAGTCGGTTGCCTTTAGAGTTTTAGCCGATCATATAAGAGCAATAAGTTTTACCATTGCCGATGGGCAATTGCCTAGCAACACAGGTGCAGGCTATGTTGTCCGCCGTATTTTACGCCGGGCTGTTCGTTACTATTATTCTTACTTGAATTATAAACAACCGTTATTGCATCAATTACTTCCAATTATTGCTACACAGTTTGAGAATGTTTTTCCCGAATTAAAAGCACAAGAAAGCTTTGTTGCAAAAGTTATAAAGGAAGAAGAGGAAGCTTTTTTGAGAACGTTAGACAAAGGGTTAAAAAGAATTGAAGATGTTATTACGGCATCTCAATCATCAAAAATTATTGATGGCAGAAGTGCCTTTGAGTTGAATGATACCTTTGGTTTTCCTATTGACCTTACCAAACTTATTGCAGCTGAAAACAACTTAGCGGTTGATGAAGAAGGTTATGAAGCAGCAAGAAAAGAACAACAAGAAAGAGGAAGAACGGCCACCGCATTAGAAACCGAAGATTGGATTAACGTAAATACTGTTGCCAAAACAGCCTTTGTAGGTTATGATAGTTTAGAAGCTAAAACAAAAATTGTTAAGTACAGAAAAGTTAGTGGTAAGGGAAAAGAACTGTATCAAATAGTTTTGGAAAACACTCCATTTTATGCCGAAAGCGGTGGGCAGGTTGGTGATAGTGGAGAGTTGAAAATGGATAGTGGAGAGTTGAAAGTGATTGATACAAAGAAAGAAAATGATTTAATTATTCATTTTACAGAAAGTATTTTACCAGAAATGTATGGTGAAGTAATTGCACTTGTTAATGCCGACAGAAGAAAAGAAATTACCGTTCACCACAGCGTTACCCATTTAATGCAAGCGGCGTTACGCCAAGTATTAGGCAACCATGTAGCACAAAAAGGAAGTTTAAATAACGAAGAGTATTTACGATTTGATTTTAGTCATTTTGCAAAAGTTACCGATGCCGAAATTGCAGGGGTAGAAAAACTAGTAAACGAAAAAATTCGTCAAAACATACCTGTTGTAATTAAAGAAATGAAAAAAGATGATGCAGTGGCATTAGGAGCAATGGCATTGTTTGGCGAAAAATATGGCGATAAAGTAAGGGTGGTAATAATGGATGAAAAGTATAGTATTGAACTTTGCGGTGGTACACATGTAGGCCACACAGGCGAATTAGGTTTGTTTAAAATTACCAGTGAAAGTGCCATTGCTGCTGGTGTTCGAAGAATAGAAGCCGTTTGTGGTAAGGTTGCTGAAAAGTATGTCAATCAAAATTTTGAGGTAATCAATGAAATCGGCGGGCTATTAAAAAACCCAGCAGACATAGCAAAATCTATAGAAAATTTACAAGCCGAAAACATCTCTCTTAAAAAACATATTGAAGCGTTGGAAGCAAGGCAATTAGTGGTATTAAGAAATGAGCTTTTGCAAAAAGATGAAATAATTAACAACGTTACGTTTATAGGAGACATCGTAGAAGTAAGCAGTGCCGATAACCTTAAAAAGCTGTGCTTCGATTTAAAAACAAAATTAAACGACTACGTAGCTGTGCTTTGTTGCAATATAGATGGTAAACCTTTTGTAGCTGTTGGCATTAGCGATACAGTTGTTGCAGCAAAAAATTTAGACGCAAGTAAAATTATTAAAGAACATATTGCTCCGCTAATAAAAGGCGGTGGCGGCGGACAAAAAACTTTGGCTACTGCAGGTGGGCAATATGTTGGTGGATTGAGAGAAGTGATTGAAAGGGTGAAGGCTTTATTGTAATACTCTTGCAATATTATATTTTTAGAAAGTATTAGCTCTTTTTAGGGTGCATTCACCCTTCTTTCACTTTCTGCCCTTGCACAAGAAGATAAGCAATTAATTATTGAAAAAAGAATAGATGAGCAAAACACATCAAAAAAGCAAAGGCAGGAAATTGTAATTCGAAGCAAGGTCGATAAAGTTAGTATTAACGGTAAACCATTAATAGAATTTAAAGATGATGACATTACCATTAACAAAAGAAATATTACCATTTTTGATGGTAAAAAAAAGATGATGTTTGAACCAAATGGTATGGAAGTTTATTTTGAAGGGCCATTTAAAGATAGATTAAAAAGCAATTCCTCTTTAGCCTTTTTAGGTGTAACAACGGCTGTAATTAATGAGGGCAAAAATGATACAAAGCCAAGCAAAAAAAGCGTTACACAAAAAGTGTAACGCTTTTTTTGCTTTGTCATTTCGAACGTAGAGAGAAATCTATAATGCTAATACTTAAAATGTAGATTTCTACTATCGTCGAAATGACAAATGCTTATCAACTATTTTGCTACCTTTGCCCTCAACTCATGGTCGAAAAATATCAAGTAGTAATAGGGTTAGAAGTACATGTACAGCTACAAACAAAAAGTAAATTATTTACAGGAGATAGTGCCGCTTTTGGTGCTGCCCCTAATACCAATATTAGTCCAATTGCATTGGCACACCCAGGCACATTGCCTATGATGAATAAAAAAGTAATTGAGTATGCTGTAAAATTAGGTATTGCACTTAATTGCGACATTGAACAACACAATTATTTTGCCCGTAAAAATTATTTTTACCCCGATTTACCAAAAGGCTATCAAATAAGCCAACATACTAGCCCTATTTGTAAAAATGGGTTTGTTAAAATAAAATTAGGGGAGGGCGAAAAAAAAATTTTACTAAGCCGCATTCATATTGAGGAAGATGCTGGTAAAAGCTTGCATGATGTAGATGAACATTTTACCTCTATAGATTTAAATAGGGCTGGTGTTCCATTGCTTGAAGTGGTAACTGAGCCTTGCTTACACAGTAGCAATGAAGCCTTTGCCTATTTAACCGAAGTACGTAAAATTGTACGATGGCTAAATATTTGCGATGGCAATATGGAAGAAGGAAGTATGCGTTGCGATGCAAATGTTTCTATTCGATTAAAAGGCGATACTACATTAGGTACAAGAGTAGAGGTTAAAAACTTAAATAGTATTCGTAATGTAAAACGAGCTATTGATGTAGAAGTGCTACGCTTAATTACTTTAGTAGAAAGCAATACGCCAATTATTCAAGAAACAAGGAGTTATAATGCTGACGATAACACCACTTTTAGCCTTCGTACAAAAGAAGAAGCCGATGATTACCGTTACTTTGCCGACCCCGATTTGACACCCCTTACCATTACGGATAATTTTTTAACCGAAATAAAAAGTGCTTTACCAGAATTACCAGAGGCATTAGAAAAAAAATACACTACCGTTTTAAATTTGTCTACTTACGATGCTGCTACTATTTGCAGCGATAAAGATTTAGTAAACTATTTTGAAGAAATAATAAAGCATAGCAGTAATACAAAGGCAGCAGCCAATTGGCTACTGGGGCCAATAAAGGCCTATTTAAACAATGCTCAACTTGCATTACATCAATTTAACATTTTACCAAAAACGATAGCCGATTTAATTTTGTTAATAGATGACGGAAAAGTAAACTTTAGCAATGCAAGTACTAAAATTTTTACGGCGTTGTTGGTTGATAAAGAAAAAACTCCCTTGCAACTAGCAACAGCATTAAATCTCATTCAAGAAAGTGATACAGACTCTATTGAGGCTTGGGTTAATGAAGCAATTGCAAAAATGCCCGATAAGGTTATTGAATTTAAAAGTGGCAAAAAAGGGTTGATAGGTTTATTTGCTGGTGAAGTAAAAAAAATAAGTAAGGGTAAGGCCGATATGCAATTAGTAAATAAATTATTAAACGAAAAATTAAATTAGAATCTCCCACAAAGGCACAAAGAACACAAAGTAAATTTATATAACTGCCATTTGTTCTCATCTTAGCGCCCTTTGTGCTTTTGTGGGAATAAATAAAAACAAATATGTCTATTTAATAAATTTTAACCATTAATAAAAACTCACCTTACCAGCTTTGTATCTTGGTGGGAAAAACAAAAATAAAATGAAAAAAACACTTTCAATTCTTTCCATTTGCTTCCTTTTATTTAGTTGTACCAACGAAGATGTAAAAGGAAAATTTACCGTAAATGCTAACGTTAAAAATATACCCAATCAACAGGTGTATTTAGAAGAGTTATATTTTAGCAATAAAGCAGCCACAATTGTAGATACTGCAGAGTTAAAAGAAGGCAAGTTTTCTCTCTCTTCTATAGCGCCAGAGCAAGGCTTATACCGTGTTCGTTTTGAAAACGAAAAAGATACTTACTTTTTTATTAATGATAAGCCAGTAATAGCCTTTACAGTAGATGTTAAAGATACTACAATGAAATGGCCAACTTTTATTAGCCCAGCTAATAGTTTATTAAAACAGTTTGCTACTAAAATGGATGGCTACAATACTGCATTAAATGAGCAGAGCAATAAAGTGCAATTAAATAATAGCGGTAAGGTTACGGATAGTATTAAAAAAGCTGACAACGATAAATTTGAATTAACAAAAGCCGAGTACAAAAACTTTATTGTAAACTATATTGATACCACTAGCAACCCTATAATGGCATTATTTGCATTAGGATATACCCAAAACGTTGACCCTAAGTTGTTAGAAAAGCCTGTGGCAAAACTAATTACTCGTTTTAAAGGCCATACCGGTATTGAAACTATTGTGGAACAGTTTAATGCTATGGTAGCAAAAAGTAATGCAGTAAAAGAAACTGCACCAACTGGTAAACAAGCTCCAGAAATTACAATGCCCGATACCCAAGGAAAATCATTTAGTTTAAGTAGCTTAAAAGGTAAATATGTTTTGGTAGATTTTTGGGGCAGTTGGTGTGGCCCTTGCCGTGCAGAAAACCCTAATGTGGTAGCCGCTTACAATACCTTTAAAGATAAAAATTTTACAATACTTGGTGTATCGCTTGATAACGATAAAACGGCTTGGTTAAATGCTATAAAAACCGATAATTTAACATGGAAGCATATTAGCGATTTACAACAATGGAGAAGTAGTGTAGTAGCTGACTATGGTATTGAAGGCATCCCTTATAATGTTTTACTAAACCCCAATGGCGAAATTATTGCAAGCAATTTAAGAGGGCCTCAATTACAAAGTAAACTGGCAGAGTTGTTGAAGTAAAAAAATACACATAAAAAAAGGTTGCTTCAAGTAGAAGCAACCTTTTTTAAGAATTATAATATATTACGGATTTGGAACAGAATTAGGATTTGCTTGCAACTCAGAAAGTGGAATAGCAAATTGCCATAATTTATCACCGGCTGGTATTTGTAGTACGCCACCAGCAGAAGCTGATACATAGTTTGGAACAACTGTTCTATCCAATGGTAAGTTTAATCTTTTTAAATCGTACCAACGTAACCCCTCTGCCCAAAACTCTACTCTTCTACTATTTAATATTTCTGTAATTAATGCTGCCCCTGTATTTGTGCTTAACACATAACTAGGATTTCTATTTACCGCCAATGTAAAAAGTGCTGCTCTTGCTGGTACTTCTCTACCTAACCTTGCATTAGCTTCTGCAATTATTAAATACATTTCGGCAAGCCTAATATAAGGCACATCGCCAATAGTAGGTAGAGTTTTAATCTTAAATTTTCTACTCATGTAAGGTGTACGAAAAAACGCTGTTGTAGGTAATGGAAAATTAACAGCAGTAGGTGCTGGCTCCCACATTGTTTTTCTAACATCAGTAGCAGGTATCCAATCAAACAAAGCTTGATTAATTCTTTTTGGTACAGATCTAATATAAGTCGTATTACCGTCCATAGATATTTGTGCCAGATAAGAACCGAAAGTATCTCCTTGATCATCTTGCACAAAAGCACCCCATATCCACTCTGGGTTATTAATGTTATTAAATCCTGATTGGTACTCTGCATTCGTCATTAACGAAGTACCACCTAAGGCTATTACTTGTTGCGCTGCTAAAATTGCCTTATTATAATATTGTTGAGTTAATGCTACCCTTGCAATTAAAGCATGGGTAGAAATTAATCTTAAATGAGACTTAGGATTTGCCGCACTTGGAGCAGAGGCTGTAGCAAACAAAGCAACTGCATCATTTAAATCTTTATTAATTTGAGCATATACCTCTTCTACTGTAGAACGTGGTAGTTTTTGGTCGGTAGCTTTTAATGGCATAGAAACTCCAAGTTGAGTATTTGGAATGGCTGTAGAATCGTAGCGCTTTGCATATATCTGTACTAGGTTAAAATAACTCCATGCTCTCATAGCTAACGCCTCTGCCTTTAATCTATTTTTATCTGCCTGTACACCAACAGCGTTATCAATATTATCTATTAATGCATTTGAGTTACCAATACAACGATAATACATCCTAAAGGGATATGCTACATAACTGTAAGAATCATTTCTATGATTTACCCATCCACCAGTACCATTACCTGGAGTGTACCAGCTTGCTAATGCCTGATGTACATCTTCACCCATAAAATCTAACATAAGCATTACACCGCCTTGCCCAGGGGTATTTTGGTTATCAAATCTTGTATATAAATAACGGTAAACACCATTTATTACATTAGAAGCATTGGTGGTAGTAGCATAAATAGAGGCATCATCAACACTACCAGTAGGTCCAGCGTCAAAATATTCTTTTTTACAAGATGCTAATGCTGCAACTGTAATTAATAAGAAAAGTAATTTTTTCATTGTATTTATTTTTTGTTAAATGCTATTTGATTAATAGCGAATTCAATAATTTTTTATTTAGAACCCAACATTAACGCCCATGTTTATTAATCGGTTAGGAGTATATACTGCACTATTTGTACCGTTAAAACTTTCTGCTGGGTTTAAACCTTTACGTTTTGAAAAAATTTGAAGGTTTTCACCACCAACAAAAAATCTAGCTTGAGTTAAACCCAATTTTTCTGCTTGAGCACTTGGTAATTTATAAGTGAATGTTACGTTCCGAATGTTTAAATAACTAGCATCAATTAACCATCTATCAGATTGTGAATTAAAGTTAGCTGTTTGGTTAATATCTAAACGAGGTACATCTGTAATATCACCTGGCTTTTTCCATGCACTTAGGTTATCAGTATGTAATGTTCTGCCATAAGTGGTGGACATTAAGCCTGCATAGTTACCATCGTAGAATTTACCTCCTACTTGATAGTTTACTAAAAATGATAATGAAAAGTTTTTATACGTAAATGTATTGGTAAATGAGCCAAAAAACTTAGGGATAGAGCTTCCACTGTAGCCCAATGCTGCAAGATTTGGATTTGTAGTTACAGTATCACCTTTTGGTGTTACTCTTACGGTAGTACCTAAGGGAGTTCCTGGTAAAGCACGGAATAAGCCTGCACCATCTGCTGGGTCAACTCCGTACCATTTTCTAAGATAAAAAGCAAAAATATCTCTACCCTCTTCTAATCTTTTTGTTCCAGAAGTAATAGGTAAACCACCAGGTAATTTGGTAATAATATTCTTTAATGATGTTATGTTAAGCTGTACATCCCATACAAAATCTTTTTTCTTAACCACATCTACATTTAATTGAGCTTCAACGCCTCTATTAGACATTGAACCAATATTTTGTGTGATAGTTGTAATAATTGACGATAATCCTAATGGTACATCAAATAATAAGTCTGAAGAGCCTCTATCAAAATACTCTAAAGTACCGCTTATTCTGTTAAGGAAGCCAAACTCTAAGCCTATGTTTGCCGTTTTATTTACCTCCCAAGTTAATTTTGGATTTGTAAGTTTAGAGGCAATAGCTCCTGGCTCTCCTGCATTGTTATACCCTAATGAGTATAGTGCTTGATATTCAAAATAAGTATCTAAGGCATCATTACCTACTGTACCATAAGAAGCTCTTAATTTTAAATTGTCAATCCAACTAGCATTTTGTAAAAATTTCTCTTTGTTTAAAATCCAAGAAGCTCCTACGGAATAAAAATCTCCCCATCTACTATCTGGTGAAAAACGTGATGATGCATCTCTTCTATAAGATAAATCTAAATAGTATTTTTTTGAATACCCATAATTTAACCTAGATAAGTAAGCTTCTCTTCTTAATCTATTAATAGAACCATCTACACCGTTTAAAACAACAAAATTTGCTAATTGAATATTGCCATCCAAATTTATACCTCTCCTAGAGCCACTAAAAAATTGATCATCCGTTTTTTGAATTTCATGACCTGCTAAAGCAGTAATTTCATGTTTACCAAATCGTTTGGTGTAATTTATTAAGTTATTTACAGAAAATGTTCTAAACTCGTTTGAAGATACGCTAGCATATCCTCCAGAGGTAACACCATCTCCAACTATTTTATTTTGGAATGTATTGTTTCGTTGATTTATTATATCAATACCTACATTAGGGGTGTACGTTAAGCCTGGTGCTAATTTAATTTCTAAATTAGTTCTTGCAATTATACTATTTCTTTTTTGCACATTTTCATTAAGCAATGATTCATATAATATATGACGACCAGGGGAACCGCCAGATGGTCTGTTAATGGCTCCTGGGTGAATCCCAAAATCGTACCATTGAGTACCAAATGGGTCTAAAACTGGTGCACCAGCTGTGGTATATGCTCTTACCGGGTAAATAGGCGCAATACCCCTTGCAAAAACAAATGGATTTATGAATGTATTAGAACCATCACCAGCAGCTTGGTTTGAGTTTACAAAATTTGCTGTTACATTTACTCCAGCCTTTAACCAACTATTAATTTGAGAATTAACTGCAATACGGCCGTTTACTCTTTGAAAATCGGACCGAATAACAAACCCTTCGTCTTTTAAATAATTTAAAGAAAAAGTGTAGTCTGACTTGTTTGCTTTTGATGAAACACTAAACCCTACTTCTTTTCTTGGTCCGATACGCTCTATTCCGTTAAACCAATTAAAATCGTTGTATAATAATTGTGCACTAGGGTTCATTTTACCATCTACTCCTACAACTTGGCTGTTAGGCACATTAAAAGGGTTATATATTAATTGAGTTGCAATGGTGTTAGAAGCATTGGTGGAGGCGACAGCATCTGTTTGACCAACACCTGTTACTGGATACACTAAGCCATTTTTTAATGCTTGCCACATTAATGGGTAGTAATCAAAAGTACCTACAGTTTCATATTCTTGAATGCCTCGGCTTGATAAACCATAATTTGCAAATAATCTGATTTCTGGCTTAACTGTTCTTCCTTTTTTTGTTGTGATAACAACAACACCATTAGCCGCTCTTGCACCATAAAGTGCTGTTGATGAAGCATCTTTCAAAAGTGTAATACTCTCTATATCATTAGTATTAATATCACTAATATCGCCTCCATATGGAAACCCATCCACAACATATAAAGGTGCCGAACTTGCATTTACTGAGCCAAAGCCTCTTATACGTAATGCTGCTGCGCTACCGGGTTGACCATTACCAGTTGTTGCTGCAATGCCGGGTGCAGCACCAGCTAAGGCTTGCGATATGTTTGTAGTAAGCCTTTGTTCTAACTGCTCAGCTCCTATTCGAGAAACAGCTCCAGTAATAGCTTCTTTTTTCTGTGTACCGTATGCTACCACCACAACTTCGTCTAAACTTTTATCCGAAGATTTTAATTGTACATTTACTGTGGTTGTATTAGAAACACTTTTTTGTACGGATAAAAAGTTTATGTAACTAAAATACACAGCTCTTACACTTGATGGCACTTTTAAAGTATAGTTACCATCTTTATCCGTTTGGGTACCATACTTACCATCTAATGAAGTAACCGATACGCCTTCTACGGCTACATTTTTATCGTTGGTTACTTTACCACTTATGGTACGCTCTTGTGCGGCTGCATTTAGTACAAAACACAATATAACCGATAAGGTTAAAATCAATTTTCTCATTTGTATATAAATTTATGTTCGCAAATATAGTGTTCAAATAGCACAATTATTAAATTATAGACAATTTATTGTTAAATTTTTGTCCTTTTTGCTGCATTTTTCTACACATATATTTTTAAAGTTCTATATCAGTAAGGTTTTGAAGTTCTTTTTTGAAGTTTGTCTGCTGCCGATGGTTTTTTAAATGTAATTAACAGCACAGGTAACAAAACCAAATTAGTAATAGTTGCCACCAGTAGCGTAAGCGATGTTAACCAACCCAAGGCTTTTGTACCACCAAAACCACTTACGCAAAATAGTATAAACCCTGCTGTTAGCACTAATGAGGTGTACACAATACTTAATCCTGTATTTTTTATAGTGGCTTTTACCGTTTCCATCACATTATTATTGTAATGTGTTAACTCTTGTTTATAATTTACCAAAAAGCGTATGGTAATATCTATGGCTATACCTAAGGCAACACTAAAAACCAATACTGTACTAGGTTTTAGCGGTACGCCTACCCACCCCATTACACCAGCGGTTATAATTAAGGGTATTATATTAGGCAATAACGAACATACTAAAATACGTACCGATTTAAACAAGTATAACATACATAAGGCTATTAATAAAAATGCCCAAAAAACACTTTCTTTTAGCCCATTTATTATAAACTGGCTTCCTTCTAAAAAAGTTATACTGGTACCCGTTAGTTGTACAGTATGCTCTGTGGTATCAAATAATTCATTTGCTTTTGTTTCAATGCCGTTTAAAATAACGGGCAACTCTTTGGTACCCACATCTGCCATACTTACACTTATACGTGTGTATTGCATTGTGCTATCTATAAAAGGTAAAAACATTTTTGTAACAGCCGAATTTTTTACTGCAGTATCTTCTGCTTTTAATTGTTTACGTATTTCTGCTAGGCTTTTACTTACAATAGCTTCGTTAGGAAAAGAATAAGCTAAGGAATCGCCACCGGAAAATCCTTGATACAAAAATTTAAACCCTTCGGATAAGCTTAAGGGTTTGCTTAGCCCTTTTTGAGTAACTATGTATTGTGCCAAGGAATCAATTTTTTCGAAAACACCGGGCTTTCTCAACCCATTTGGCTTTTTAGAATCTATTACGATTTCTAAAGGCATTACACCATTAAAATTATTTTCAAAAAATTTAAGATCGGTATAAATTTTATCCGTTTTTGGCAAATCATCTACAATGTAGGTTACCGATTTTAGTTTAAAAATTCCAACAACAGCAAATGCTAAAATTGCTGCTGTGGCTATATAAACAGTTTTTTTATGATTTAAAACCCAACTCTCTAATTTTAATAAAAAGGTTGTTATCCATTTATTCGTTAAATATTTTGTTTGTGCTGCTTTTGGTGCAGGCAAATAACTAAGTACCGCCGGTAATAATATAAACGAGATAAAAAATATGATCATTATACTTATACCCGCTACTAACCCAAACTCTTTTAAAATAGTACTTTTGGTTAAAGCAAATACGGCAAAACCAATAGCTGCAGTAATATTACAAAACAAGGTTACAACACCCATTTTGCTAACCATATCAATTAGGGCATTAATTTTTTTTGCGTTAACATCTTCTATAGTGCTTTGTATATAATTAGTATGGTATTTATTTAAAAAATAAATACAATTAGGTACACCAATTACCACCACTAAAGAGGGTATTAATGCGGTAAGCAAGGAAATTTTATACCCAAATAAATGGGTAAGTCCAACACTCCACATTACGCCAAAAATTACAACGGTTAACGATAACAACGTAGTGCTAAAGCTTCTAAAAAATAGTAATAAAATTAACGCACTTAATAAAAGTGAGCCAATTAAAAAGTACTTCATTTCGTTTTTAACTTTGTCGGCAATTTGTGTACGTATTAGTGGTAAGCCACTTAAGTGTGTTTCTATTTTGGTAGATGTTTCAAATGCTTCAACCGCCGTATTAATTTCGGCAATAATTAAGGTACGCCTTGATGAATTTAAGGTGTCTTTATTAATACGCACTCCCATTAAATAAGCATTTGTTGCTGAGTTATATAAGAGAGATGTATAAAACGGTAAACTTAAAAAATTGGCTTTAGCAACATCTAAATCTGCCTGTGATCCAATAGAATCAGCAAATATTTTGTAGGTACTTAATTGCTCTGTAAGTTCATCTTTTTGTAAATTAATGGCTGTTGGAATGCTTAGCACATCCTCTACATTGCTAATTTTTTTAAGGTTAATTTGTAACGTTTGATAGGCTTTAAACGTATTTAACTCAAATAATTTATCAGTTTTTATACCAATTACCAGCAAATTGCCATCGTCGCCAAATTTTTGTTTAAACGCTTGGTAAGCCACATATTTTGCATTATCGGTTGGTATAGCTTTAGAAAACTCATAACTCAATTTTACCTGACTAGCAAAATAGCCCATAATACCTGTGCTAATTACCAATACAAATAATAGTACAACCCTATTTTTTATAACCCAAGCTCCTAAACGTTGCCACATAGCCTAAATAAAATTAATTATGAAAAATTTTTGCAAAGAACGTTAATTTGTGTTGGATTCCCATAAAGTTAAGTATGCCACAAAGGGGCAAAGCCAACAAAGTAATATTCTGTTCTTATTGCCTTTATGGGGTATAGGTATGATACAAAAAACAAAAGCCATTATATTAAAAACGACCAAATACGGTGAAACCAGTTTGGTAGTTACTGCATTTACCGAACTTTTTGGTGTGCAAACCTATATGGTAAATGGTGTACGAAGTAGTAAACAAGCCAATGCAAAGTCAACGTATTTTCAGCCAGGTAGTATGCTAGAAATGGTTGCTTACCATAATGAACAAAAAACAATGCAGCGTATTAAAGAGTTTAAGTTTGCCTATTTATATACCCAAATTTTTAGTAGTGTTATTAAAAATTGTATTGCACTTTTTGCTGTAGAACTACTAAATAAATGCCTGAAACAGCCTGAAACTAACACCAATTTGTACAATTTTTGTGAAGATGCTTTTCTACAACTAGATGTTTGCAGTAAAAAGGCAACAGCTAATTTTCCTTTATTTTTTGCGTTACACCTTCCTCAGTTTTTTGGATTTAAAATGATTGATAATTACAATGACAAAAACATCTTTTTTGACCTAAACGAAGGTGTTTTTTGCCCAGAACAGCCTATGCATAATAATTATTTAAACAAAAATGACTCTTTCACCACCTCTCAATTGCTAAAAGCAATGCACCCTAGGGAGTTAGAGTATTTTAACTTAAATAAAGAAACCAGGCGGCTTTTATTACACAAATACGAAACGTATTACGGTTACCATATTCAAGATTTTGGACAGCTAAAAACATTGGTGGTTTTGGGTGAGGTTTTATAAAATCCGCTTACTCTCTTTTAAATTTTCTTCAATTAATACTAACCCAGGTTTTTTTCCTTTTTCAAAACTACCCAGCTTTTCTTTCATTTGTAAAGCTGCGGCTCCGTTACTGGTAGCCCATTGCAGTAAAGTTTGTAATTCAATTTTAGGATAATACTGTTGTATTGTTTTAATTTCTTCCAACATATTTAATTGATGATTACTAGCAAGGCTATCTGTACCTAATACAATAGTGCAGTTATTTTTTACGAGTAAATCAATTGGAGGTAAATTGTTTTCGATGTAAAGGTTGGCGTTGGGGCAAAGGCAAAAGGCAATGTTAGATGTACGATTTTCAATGTACGATTTTGTAAACGTCAAATCTTCTTTGCTGATAAAAGTATTGTGTACTGCAATTATACGTTGATTGTTTGTAAAATAGGGCAGCCATGTTTGTAAACTGGTTTTACCACTTGAATTAAATTTTGAAATATCTATCCCAAAATTTTTATACAATTCTAAAAAAATACCTGTTTTGTTTTTGTATAATTTACTCTCTTCCTCACTTTCTTGGTTATGAATACTTATTAAATTATTGTTGGGCAAGCTGTTTAGTAACTCAAATAATTTTTTTGAAACAGAATACGGAGCATGAGGAACAGTTGAAAATTGAAAATTGAAAATTGAAAACTGATCTGCAATTTTTTTTATTTCCTCAAGCCTTTTTTGTGCTCCTATTTCCACAAAACCACTTACCTCTATAAAATTATGCCAGTGTATTTTACTGTGTTGTTTTATGGGTATAGTATCTGCTGTGTTGCAAATATCGCCAACAGCCACTATGCCGGTTTTATATAGTTCATTTTCGGCACTTTGCATGGCAGCTAATTTTTCTTCATTACTAGCCGCTATATTGCTCATTACGTGCTGTAGAAAATTTACCAACCCAGTTTGTTGTGGTATGGTGTTTTTTAAATGACTAAGCTCTAAATGGCAATGACAATTTATAAAACCTGGGCTTAAAATTCCTTTTAAATGTTGTACATCATCTCCAGCATCTTCACTAATTACAGTATCAATAATTTCGCCTTTGACAGATGTTATTAATACAGTGCCGGTAGGTAAAAAATTATACCCATCAAATAATTGTGTTGTCGAAAATTTATTGTAGCTCATTCCTTTGCGTCTTTGTGCCTTTGCGGTATTTCGTTACCTTTGTACCACAAATGTATTTAATGCAGCGCTTTTTACTTTCTCTTTTTTATTAGCTAGGCTATTTGGCCTATAGTTCATGGATAATAGTTCATGGAAGTACATTTGTACAAGAGTGCGACGCTGCCGCAGATGATTAGAATTACAAAAGTTGATTTTTCAAAAAATAAAGTAAAATGTTAGATAAGTTAGATGCTATTAAAGCAAGATTTGATGAGCTAGGTGTAGCCCTTACCAACCCCGAAATTGTAAGCGATAATAAAAAATTTGGTGCATTAAGTAAAGAGTATCGTAATGTAGAAAAAGTGGTATTGGCACGTAACGAATACCTTAGAACCCTCGATGATATTGCGTTTAATAAAGAAGTATTAAAGGACAATGATGAGGAAATGAGGGAATTGGCAAAAACCGAATTACCTGCCTTAGAAGAAAAGAAAACACAACAGGAGGCTGGTTTACGTAATATGCTAATACCAAAAGACCCTTACGACGAAAAAAATGCAATACTAGAAATACGTGCTGGTACCGGTGGAGATGAAGCCAGTTTATTTGCAGGAAATTTATTGAGAATGTACTTGAAATATTGTGAAAAAAAGGGTTGGAAAACAACCATATTAAGCGAAAGTGAAGGAACGGTTGGGGGTTATAAAGAAGTACAAGTAGAAGTTACAGGAGATGATGTGTACGGTACACTTAAATTTGAAAGTGGTGTACATAGAGTACAACGAGTGCCAGATACAGAAGCTAGCGGAAGAGTACATACAAGTGCAGCTACTGTTGCTGTAATGCCAGAGGCCGAGGAAGTAGATTTTGAATTAAAAGAAAGCGATGTAAAAATGGAAACAGCACGTAGTGGTGGTGCTGGTGGTCAAAATGTAAATAAAGTAGAAACAAAAGTATTTTTAACCCATATTCCTACTGGGCTTGTGGTAATGTGCCAAACAGATAGAAGCCAGCTGGGTAATCGCTTACGGGCTATGGAAATGCTACGTACAAAATTATATGAAGCCGAGGTACAAAAGGCCGAAGCGGCTATTGCACACATTCGTAAAAGCTTAGTAAGTACAGGCGATAGAAGTGCTAAAATACGTACCTACAACTATCCGCAAGGTAGGGTAACCGACCATCGAATTGGGTTTACAAGCTATAATTTAGAGGCGGTTTTATATGGCGATGTGCAAGATTTTATTGATGCCCTGCAATTTGCAGAAAACACCGAAAAATTAGTTACACAAAGCAATTAATTTGCTGATTTGCATTTTTGATTTTTTAAACAATATAAAATTCTAAATAATGAACAGTACAGGAACAATTGAAACGAATAAAGGAATATTTACATTTGAACTTTATGACGATGCTACACCCATAGCCGCAGAAAACTTTAAAAAATTAATTGGGCAGGGTTTTTACAATGGGCTTAGTTTTCACAGAGTAATACCCAACTTTATGGTACAGGCCGGATGCCCAAATGGCACAGGTACGGGTGGGCCTGGCTATACTATTAAATGCGAAACTAATGCTGAAAATCAATACCACGATAGAGGTGTTTTAAGTATGGCACATCGTGGTAAAGATACTGGTGGTAGTCAATTTTTTATTTGCCACAATAGGCAAGGTACCCAACATTTAGATGGTGTACATACTTGCTTTGGTAAAGTAACTGGTGGTTTAGAGTTTTTGGATGATATACAAGGAGGTGATGCCATTGTAAACATTAGTTTGGATGCATAAGGATAAATTTATTCGATACTAAAGATTATTTGATAGCATTATTAATATCCATCTTTTGGAAAAGGGTAGACAATTTATTCAACATGGTTAAGGATTTAGCTGGTGATGCAGTAGTAAACAATCCAGAAGTTCCTAATAACCATAACAACGAAGTAATAGCAGAAGCAACTAAAACCTTTGCTGGTGGATTAAGTAGTGGAATTATGGATATGAATAAAGGGTTTATGAAGTAAAATAATTGTGATAAAACTGTTAAAGCGTTCTTAAAAAAAGGAACGCTTTTTTATTGGCTTAAACTTTGTATATAGTTTTTTGTCTTAGTGTTAATAAGTTCTTTTTTACGTTGAATAGGTATCAAAAAAGGTATATTATAAAAAGCTTAACATTTAGTTGCAAACCTTTGGCACTCATTTTGCGTTTGATTATACAATAACAATAATAATTTAAGAATTTCTCATAAGCAGTTAGTTTTGGTAAACGACCCCTGTTTCTACAGGGGTTTATTTTTTTTAAGTTAACTCAAGTACCTTTGTTCTCAATTATACATTTTGGCAGAACAAACCTCAGATAGAAAATCTTTTTTTAAACGTATACAAAGTGGTAAAGAAGGCACTTCAAAAGAAGAAATGACTTTTTTTGACCACATTGAAGAATTGCGTTGGCATATTCTACGCAGCTTACTTGTGTGGGTCTCAGCAGCTATTTCCATTTTTGTTTTTCGGGGTTTTATTTTCGATGATGTTATTTTAGCTCCAACAAAAAGCAACTTTGTTAGTTATCAGGCTTTATGCAGTTTTGGCAAATGGTTACATTTAGGCGATTCATTTTGTATGCCGCCGGTAGTTATAGATTTTCAGTATAATACCGTAACAGGCCCTTTTTCATCCGCCTTGTCCATTGCAATGATTGGTGGACTTATTGTAGCATTTCCTTTTATTTTTTGGGAATTATGGCGTTTTATTAAGCCCGCCCTTTCGCCAAAAGAAATAAAATATGCTAGAGGTAGTATTTTTTGGGTATCGCTGTGTTTTTTTAGCGGTGCAGCATTTGCGTATTATTTATTAGCCCCCTTTACCTTTAATTTTTTGGCTACTTTTACCATAGGTATTAGCCAGTCTATTAAATACATGCCTTCTATTAACGATTATGTAGAAACCTTAACTAACCTTACATTAGGTTGTGCCTTAGCTTTTCAGTTGCCCATTTTAGCTTTTGTGTTAGCTAAAATTGGTTTAATAACTGGTTCGTTACTTCGCAAATATTTTAAGTTTGCCTTTGTAATTATTTTAGTGGTGGCAGCCATTATCACCCCATCTCCCGATTGGACAAGTCAGTTTTTAGTAGCCATTCCGCTTTTAATATTGTATTGGATAAGTATAATATTAGCCAGCCGTGTAGAAAAGCAAAGAGCTAAGGCAGAAAAAGAGTGGAGTTGATTCAATTAAAAATTAAGAATTAGGAATTAATAATGTTTTAAATTTGTGTAGATTAAAATTCCTAATTGATAATTCTTAATTCCTAATTATATGTCTCCTTTTAATTTAAAGCTCCCCATTGCCATAGGTTGCGATCATGCAGGATTTGATTGCAAAGAAGATTTAATTTCTTTTTTAGAAGGAGAAAATGTTGCCTATAAAGATTTTGGATGCTTTACAAAAGATAGTGTGGATTATCCAGATTTTGCACACCCTGTTGCAAGTGCGGTAGAAAAAGGCGAAGCAGCTTTTGGCATATTGCTATGTGGCAGTGCCAATGGTGTTGCCATTACAGCTAACAAACACCAAGGTGTACGAGCAGCCCTTTGTTGGGAGCAAGAAATTGCAGAGCTTGCCCGTAAACACAACGATGCTAACGTTATATGCATACCAGCCCGTTTTGTACGTGATGGCGATGCCGAAAAAATGTTAGCTATTTTTATGAATACCGCATTTGAAGGTGGTAGGCATGAGGGAAGAGTGAGCAAGATTAGTTGCTAATACTTACCACTCATATAAAATCATGCATCAATTTCTTTAATTTTTTTATTTTCATTTTTCAAACTATTTAAATGAATAAATTTACGTTATTAGTTATTGGTTTATTTTTAACCATAACCACATTTGCACAACCTTCCGATGCATCAAAATACGCCTCTATTATTAGCGGTAGCAATTTAAAAAAACACTTAACCATTATTGCAGGGGACGAAATGGAAGGTAGAGAAACCGGTACTGAAGGGCAACGTAAAGCTGCTGCCTATATCGAAAGCCATTATGCAACTATTGGCTTAACACAAGTAGCTGCTTTAAAAGGCTACCAACAATTTTATCCTCTATATAAAGACAGTTTAATAAGTAGCAGCTTAAAATTGGGCGACTATACGGCAGCGTATGGTACCGATTTTATTAGTCCTGTAAATACCAACGAAAACAAAAAATTTAAAGGGAAAAAAATAGTATTTATTGGTTACGGTATTGAAAGTGCTAACTACAGCGATTATACCAATGTAAATGTAAAAGGCAAAGTAGTTGTTTTCTTTTTAGGCGAACCAAAAAAAGATGGCAACTTTATTGTAAATGGTGCAAAAAATACGAGTGATTGGACGTTCCCTGGATTAAGTAAAAAATTAGCGTTAGCCGCTAGCAAAGGAGCAATAGGGGCGTTTGTTATCAATCCAACTCAAGAAACATTTACCAAAAATAGTATAAGCAGTAGTAGTAAAACTAATGTATACTTTCCAAGAGGTACATCTGGAAAAACAATTAATTATGCCCTACTAACACATGCCATGGCTAAAAATATTATTGGCAATAGTTTTAATTTTACAAGTTACTTAGCTAGTGCTAAAGCTAGCGAAACACTTAAAATAAATGGATTTGAAAAAAAATTGAAAACATCTTTAGCCATAGACAAATATCGTATAACCATTAACGCTAGTAATGTAGTAGGTTTAGTTGAGGGTAGCGATAAAAAAAATGAATACATTTTTGTAACCGGTCATTACGATCATTTAGGAAAACGTGATGGTAAAATTTTTTACGGAGCTGATGACGATGGAAGCGGTACAGTTGCTGTAATGATGATGGCTGAAGCATTTGCCAAAGCAAAAGCTGAGGGGAAAGGACCAAGAAGAACAATGGTATTTATGACGGTAAGTGGAGAGGAAAAAGGACTTTGGGGTAGCGAATATTATAGCGACCATCCTTTTTTCCCTATTGAAAAAACCAGTGTTGATTTAAATATAGATATGATTGGTCGTATAGATACCGAACGCAATATGGCTGATACCATGAATTATGTTTATGTTGTTGGGCACGATAAAATTAGTAGCGAATTACCTATAATTAACGAGGCCGAAAATAATAAGTACACCAAGCTTAACTTAGATTATAAGTTTGATGATCCAAACGACCGTAATCGTATTTATTTTAGAAGCGATCATTATAATTTTGCCCGTAAAGGCATACCTGTATTGTTTTTTTACGACGGTATGTTAAAAGCCGATTATCATAAAACAACAGATACGGTTGATAAAATTACTTGGGATTTATTCGAAAAAAGAGCCCAAATGATTTTTTACACAGCCTGGGCAATTGCTAATAGAGATGCTATGTTAATAAGAGATAAACCACTACCAACAGCAACAAGATAAACCTAGTACATCTACATACTAAATAAAAAAATGAATAAATTATTATTAATAGCCGCTTTCTTTTTAGGGTCCCAAATTTTTGTTGCTTGCTCAAAAAATGAAGCTTCTAAAACAAAGGAAGAATTATTAACGATGGGTGGGTGGCGTTTAGATAGCAAACAAACAAGGATTTCTAGTTCGGCTACTTGGACCGATATTACATCAACCATACCAGCTTGTAAAAAAGATGATATTACTTCGTATACAAATCCATCAGGCTATACAATAAAAGAAGGTGCAAGTAAATGCAATGCCGCTAATCCAGATTTAGTTGCAACAGGCAGTTGGGCATTGTTAAACAATAAAGAAGATTTAAAAATTACAATTGGCGCAAGTTCTATAACGTATAATTTATTTTTAGTTACCAAAAATGCTTTAACAATTGATGAAACAGATGCTTCGGGAATAGTAGTTACCTACAACAGATATTTGTATGTACATTAAAATTATTGATGATTACATAAAAAAAGGGCCGTTAATACAGCCCTTTTTTTTATGTAATTTTTAGTTGGATTACCAGCCCAATATCCAAGCAAATATTAATGGTGCTACAATGGTAGCATCACTTTCTACAATAAATTTTGGTGTTGCAATATCTAATTTACCCCATGTAATTTTTTCGTTGGGTACAGCGCCACTGTAGCTTCCGTAACTAGTTGTACTATCGCTTACTTGGCAAAAGTAGCTCCAAAAAGGTACATCATGCCATTCCAAATCTTGATACATCATAGGTACAACACAAATAGGAAAATCGCCAGCTATACCACCACCAATTTGAAAAAAGCCTACTCCTTTTCCGCTACTATTATTTCTATACCAATCGGCTAACCACACCATGTATTCAATACCACTTTTCATAGTAGTGGCTTTCATTTCGTTTTTAATAATGTAGCTAGCAAAAATATTTCCCATGGTACTATCTTCCCAGCCAGGCACTACAATAGGAATATTTTTTTGAGCTGCAGCTAACATCCAACTATTTTTTGGATCAATTTCGTAGTACTGCTCTAGCACCCCACTTAACAGCATTTTGTACATATACTCATGCGGAAAATAACGCTCCCCTTTTGCATCAGCATCTTTCCAAATTTTTACAATATGTTGTTGTAATCTTCTAAAGGCTTCTTCTTCGGGTATACAAGTATCTGTAACTCGGTTATAATGGTTTTCTAGTAAATCCCATTCATCTTGCGGACTTAAATCTCTATAATTAGGCACTCTTTTATAATGGCTATGCGCCACCAAATTCATAATATCTTCCTCTAAATTTGCACCGGTACAACTTATAATAGATACTTTATCTTGCCTAATCATTTCGGCAAGGCTTAAGCCCAATTCTGCCGTACTCATAGCACCAGCAAGCGTTATCATCATTTTGCCCCCTTCATCTAAATGTGTTACATATCCTTTTGCAGCATCCATTAATGCAGCTGCATTAAAATGCCTATAATGATGTTCTATAAAAGTTGAAACTGGTCCGTTTGCCATAATTATTAAAGTTAGGAAGCAAAGATAATTTTTTTAGAAAGAAAACTAACGGTCAAATAATTTAAGTAATATTTTAATTATCCATATGCTTAGAAAAGCGACCGCTATCCAAAACATATAGGGCTTTTCATATTTAAAACACTTTGCAACAACTGCCGATTTAGAACTTTTTTGTACTAAAACGTATACCATTTTAGAAAATAACATAGCCTATTTGCCCCCGAAGTTTTTAACACTATTGCCCTATATGAAGCAGCAAAATTGGTTATTTAATTATCAATTTGATTGGGGTATGCAAAAAAGCTTTAACGGCTTAGTTAAACGATCGGCCTATTTAACCGAAAGTACTATAGCGTTTGAGTTATTTTGTGCAAATAAACAACTAATTGAACAACAGTACGCTCTTTTTATTACCGATGTAAAACAATTTGTACAAAACAAATTATACCAATTGTTAAACGCTTAATTTTGATAAAATTTAATAAAAATATTTTTATGAAGCCATTCTTGTTGACCTTAACAACACTACTTTTTTGTGTTACCTTACAAGCACAAACCAAGTTGCCTGCAGTAGATAAATCACCAATGGATATGAGTTACTACCCTGTTGGATACCCCGTACAAAAAATGCAAGGTAAAGTAATCGAACCTTTGGTAGCCAGAGTTATTTATAGCCGCCCTCAAAAAAATGGCAGAGTAGTTTTTGGTGAATTGGTAGAGTATGGAAGGGTTTGGCGATTAGGTGCAAACGAAGCTACTGAAATTGAGTTTTTTCAAAATGTAAAAGTTGGTACTACTAAACTAAAAAAGGGTAAATACTCTATGTACTGTGTGCCTTATACCGATAAGTGGACCGTAATTATTAATAATGATTTAAATGCTTGGGGCTCTTTTACGTACGATGTTAAAAAAGATGCAGCCCGTATTGAAGTACCTATTCAAAAAAATATAGAACTAATTGAAAATTTTACAATGGCTTTTGAAAAATCAACTACCGGCATAAATTTAATAATTGCCTGGGATGCTGTAAAAGTAAATATGCCCTTTAACATTCAATAAAATTTAAGTAAAGATTAAAATTTTTCTCGTTTTTTTTAATATTTTCAAAATGTGTGGCATAGCTGGGATACTTTCAAAAAAAAATATAGCATTTAGTCGTTTAAAAAAAATGACTGACGCACTTGCCCACCGTGGCCCAAATGGCGAGGGACATTGGGCAAATGAATACCACACGGTATTGTTAGGTCATCGGCGTCTTTCTATAATTGATTTAAGCGATAAAGGCAGTCAGCCAATGCATTGCTTGGGTAGATATACCATTATACACAATGGCGAAATTTATAATTACATAGAGATAAGAGAGTTTTTAATTACTAAAGGATATCATTTTTATTCAAAAACCGATACCGAAATAATTGCTGCCGCTTTTGATTTTTGGGGAAAACGTTGCTTACAACATTTTGATGGCATGTTTGCCTTTGCTATTTGGGATAATAAAGAGCAACAACTTTTTTGTGCAAGAGACCGCTTTGGAGAAAAGCCATTTTATTATTATGAAGATGATGAGCATTTTGTTTTTGCTAGTGAAATGAAAGCCTTGTGGGCAATGGGTATTGAAAAAGTAGTAAGCAAAAAAATGATGCTAAATTATTTAACCTTAGGTCAGGTGCAAAACCCAAGTGACAAAGAAGTTACCTACTACGAAAATATTTATGCTTTAGCTCCATCACATTATTTACTTTTTGAATTACTGCCTTTTAAATATAAACTTAACCAATACTGGAAACTAAATAAAGAGAGTAAAATAGATTGCAGTGTAAAAGATGCCATTGAAAAAATAGATTTTTTATTAGGCTCTTCTATTCAAAAAAAATTAAGAAGCGATGTGGCTATTGGTACAAGCCTAAGCGGGGGTTTAGACAGCTCAACCATTGCAGCATACCTAGCTAGTAAAAAAATTAACTTAACTACTTTTTCTGCCGCGTTCCCTTCTTTTGAAAAAGATGAATCCCCTTTTATACAAAAAATAACGAGTAAATTTCAGTTACAAAATTTTGCAATAACGCCTACGGCAGATGATTTAATAAATGATTTTGAAAAAGTATGTTATCATCAAGAGGAGCCTTTTAATTCATCTAGCATTTTTGCACAATACAAAGTATTTGAATTGGCAAAACAACATAATGTACCTGTTTTGTTAGATGGGCAAGGTGCCGATGAAATTTTTGCTGGGTATACAAAATACATACATTGGTTTTTGCAAGAAATACTAAGCAGACATAAATTAGGCCAAAATTTAAACCAATTAAAACAACTTCGTAAAAATAATCAACCCTTTACGTGGGGCATAAAAAATCATTTAGCCGCATTTTTACCAGCACAAGCAGCATTATTATTAGAGCGAAAAGATTATAAAAAAACAGTTCATCATCCTTATGTTCACCCGAATTTTTTAGCTCATTTAAAAGGTCATCAATGGGATGGAGTACATCGGCCAATTGTAACTAAGCTAAACGATATGCTACATTTTAACATTACGGAAATAGGCTTAGAGGAATTGCTTCGTTTTGCTGATAGAAACAGCATGGCTCATGGTGTAGAGGTGCGACTACCCTTTTTATCGCATGAGTTGGTAGAGTTTGTTTTTTCACTCCCGTCTACCTTAAAAATTAAAGAAGGCTTTACCAAATGGATATTACGCAAACTAGTAGAAAATAAATTACCTACCGAAATCACTTGGCGTAAAGATAAAATAGGCTTTGAGCCACCACAAAAGAATTGGATGCAAACAAAACGTTTTGAAGATTTTAGTATGGCTGCAAAACAAAAATTAGTTGACGAAAAAGTATTATCCCAAAAAGTATTAGTTAAAAAAGTTAATGCTAGTGATGCACATGCATCTAATAATTTTGACTGGCGTTATATAACAGCTGCACAATTTTTATAAACAAAGCTCTACCTCTTTTGCTTTTACAGCATACATGGGTTTACCCAATTTAAGTTTAGCAATTGCCACTGATTTTGCTACCCCTAAAACAGCTACAGATAATTTACCTTTAAATTTTTCTCTAAACTCTACATGATCTTTGCCTGTATAAAAAAGAAACTATTATTTAAAAAAAATACTCCGCCGCCACAGTTAAAATCGCTACCCTCTCCGGTATCGCCTGTACTTCAAGGCAAAGCGGCTTTTACCTCATCTTGACTTGCACTAAGTTTTAACTTATTTACAGTACCTCGTTTTAAATTAACCATAATATTATCGCAGTTTTGTGTAAAGCCATACACAAAAGCAAAACTAAAAATAAATAATGCTATAATTTTTTCATATTTATTAATTTTTAGTAAAAGTAAGGGTAAAACAAGATTATAAAATACCCTAAGGAAGGTATTTTTAAATTTAAAAACTGCACCTTTGCACAAATAAAAACAAATGAAAAAAGCTACAAAATATATACATGCAGGTGCAACACCCGACCCAAGTACAGGTGCTATTATGATACCTATTTACCAAACAAGCACCTATGTACAAGAAGCGCCAGCACAACATAAGGGATATGAATATGCCCGTAGCCAAAACCCTACTCGTAAAGCATTGGAAGATGCTTATGCCGAAATAGAAAATGCAAATTTTGGTTTAGCTTTTGGTAGCGGAGTAGCCGCAACAGATGCTATTATAAAATTATTACAACCTGGTGATGAAGTTGTTTGTGCAGAAGATATGTATGGAGGTAGCTATAGAATATTTACAAAAGTATTTGCCCGTTTTGGTATAATTTTTACCATGGTAGATACTACAAATGCAAGTAATGTAGAAACAGTCCTTAGCGAAAAAACTAAAATGGTTTGGCTAGAAACACCTACCAATCCATTGATGAATATTACAGATATTGAAGCCATTGCAAAAATTACTAAACCAAAAAATATTTTATTGGTAGTAGATAATACATTTGCTAGCCCTGCTTTACAAAACCCTTTAGATTTAGGTGCCGATATAGTAATGCATAGTGCTACAAAATATTTAGGTGGGCATAGCGATGTAATACAAGGCGCTATTATGTTAAATGACCAAAAGCTTAGAGACGAGTTATATTTTATACAAAAAAGTTGTGGTGCTGTGCCTGGCCCTATGGATTGTTTTTTAGTTTTACGTGGTATTAAAACATTAGGAATAAGAATAAAAGCACATTGCGAAAACGGTGAAAAAATAGCTCATTGGTTGCGTAATAATGCAAAAGTGGCAAAAGTATATTGGCCGGGTTTTGAAGATCATCCTAATTATGCTATTGTAAAAAAACAAATGCATGGCTTTGGCGGTATGATAAGTTTTGAGTTAAAAGATGATAGTCCAGAAAACACAAAAAGAGTTTTATCTTCTACCCATTTATTTTCCTTGGCGGAAAGCCTTGGTGGTGTAGAAAGTTTAATCAACCACCCTGCAAGTATGACGCATGCTAGCATACCTAAAGAAGAACGTTTAAAAAATGGATTGAAAGATTGTTTAATAAGATTGAGTGTGGGTATTGAAGATGCTGATGATTTGATAGAAGATTTGAATAAAGCAATTGGATAAATTCACTACAGAGATTTTCTCTGCGTAATCTCCTTTAACTCCCTTCTCTGCGGTTAAAAAAATGAATAATAACGAACTAAAATTATTTTTAAACAAAAAAGTTGATCAATACAATCAACCTTTTTTTATTGCAGCAGATCCTATATCAATTCCACATAAATTTATACAACAACAAGATATTGAAATAGCAGGTTTTTTTGCAGCCATATTAGCTTGGGGCAATCGTAAAAGCGTACTTAACAGTTGCAATACGTTAATGCAACTTATGGATAATCAGCCTTACCAATTTTGTTTACACCATTCAAAAAAAGAATTACAGGCCTTAGAACAATTTAAACATCGAACATTTAACGCAACCGATTTATTGTATTGTATTGCATTTTTTAAGCAGCATTTTACGAAATATCCTTCATTAGAAATTGCTTTTACCCAATGGATGAATAAAAAAGATGAAACAGTTGAAAATGGGTTAATAGGCTTTCATCATTACTTTTTTTCTTTACAAGATTTTCCAGAACGTACAAGAAAGCATATTGCCTCTCCACAAAAAAAATCGGCTTGCAAGCGATTAAATATGTATTTGCGTTGGATGGTTCGTAGTAACGAAACTAGTGTAGACTTTGGGTTATGGAAACAAATAAAATCTTCTCAATTAATTATACCTATTGATGTACATGTAAGCCGAGTGGCAAAAAAGCTAGGTATTTTAACTAGAACACAAAACGATTGGCAAGCCGCTACCGAACTAACCACTTACTTAAAAAAATTAGATTCTAAAGACCCTGTAAAATATGATTTTGCTTTGTTTGGGTTGGGTGTAATGGAAAAATTTTAAGTGTCAGGTTACTACGAAATATCTTTTAAACTAAAAGAAATTGGCATACCTAAAAGCAATAAAGTTTTAATAAAGTGAAGAGTGACCAGACACTTATTTAACAATTTGTTCAAAAATTTTTTGTAGCAAAACGGTATTTCTTACTTGTGCTTTAGTACGTATCTCCCTTTCTTTTTCCTCAATTTAGTTTATCTCCCAATAGTAATTTTGCAGTGGCAACCAAATCATTCCATTGCTTTACTAATTTATACTTATTTAAGGCGTTATTCACTTCGGGTGCAATAGCATTAAGTAAGATATCGCCAATTTTATTCCGCATATAATCTGTACAAGCTGTATCCTCATTTTTTACAATGCCAAAAGCATCGCCAATATCTATTCGCTTTATTCCTTGTAAAAAATAGGTGCTTTTTTTTCTACCGTTTTTTCCGCAGCTTTTGAAAAAAAACAATACAGAAAATTCAGGAATAGTAATTGCTAGGCTCGTAATTGAACGAGAACAACAAAGAATAAAAACAAAAAAAGATTTTCTACAAAATCTAAACACAAATTGTACCGAAGAAAAATGGTAAACTTACTTAAACATCAACTCCTTCACTTTTTCTTTATCCTCTTTTTCGTTTTTTAAATCGAACATAGTGCCAAATACATGATCCCACAAAGTGCTACTTACTCCAAAAGCTTTGTGGTCATGTTTATAATGATGTAAGTGATGATTACGCCATAACCCTTTCATCCATTTAAATGGAGGGTTCCAAGCATGTATTGCATAATGCATGCTTCCATAAATTAAATACCCTAAAATAAAGCCTGGGAAAAAAGCGAAAATATTTTTATCCAATACCAACCAAAATAAAAAGAATAAAGTAGATGAAATAATTAAACTTGGTGCAGCTGGCATAAATAATCTTTCCTTATCTCGTGGGTATTCATGATGGTTACCATGTAATACGTAATTTATTCTTTTCCCCCTATCAGTATGTGCTACATAATGAAAAACAAAACGATGCATTAAATATTCAAATAAGCTCCAGAAAAATATTCCGCCTAAAAAAAGTAAAAAAATATTTAATCCGCTAAAGCCTATATAATTAAAGGCGTAAATAGGCAGTAAAATAAGTATAGGTAAATACAATCCCCAAATAACTAAAGGATGAGTTTTGGTAAGGTATTCTAAATAATTATTTTTAAATAACTGGGCCTGCCCTTTGTTATAAATTTTATCGAATTCCATAGAACAAATTTACAAAATATTTTTATTACGTTGTACAACAAATTTATATATATACCATTCAGCAATCAAAAGATTAAGGGTCCAACCAAGCCAAGCAATTAGGCGATATCTATCCATTGGCGGTATATCTGTAAAATTGGCAAAAAACACTTTCCAGCAACGTAGCGTAATTGCACTAAGGGTTAAAGCAAAACTCCGTATCATATAAATACGGTGTGCCTTAAACCGTTTTTTTACAGCTTCGTACAATGCCCTAGCGGTAAAATATATCCACAAAACTGCTAATAACACAAACCCTACTTGGCTTCCCAACCCTCCATTGGCATAAAAGCTCATTAGCAAACTTGCTGGCCCAGTAACCAGTAAAATATTAACAATATAAACGTACCCTAAACCTCTATGCAGTTTTGGGTAACTCTTTAAAATTGATTTATTAAATTGAGAAAAACCAGCTAACAATGCTAAAATACTAGTAAAAACATGTACAAAAAAGGCAATTCGCCACTCTGTAATATCAATATAATCTTGCTTTAATTGCAAAAAACCCACATCGTTTTTAATAGGTATGTATATAAACATGATACGCAACATTAAAAAAGAAAAAAAGGCTAAAAGCACTATTGCTACTATTGAAATTTTGTTTTTGTAAGCCATTAAATTAGTTGTATTTTACAAATAAATAAAATTTTAGTATATGAAAAAAATTTGCATAGTAGGTTTAATTATTGTTAGCATAATAGCCTGTAATTCAAACAATAAAAGTACAGAAGAAAAAAGTGAAACGCCAACGGTAGCACAAACAATTGTTAATTCGCCTTTATTAGGCTCGTACGTTGGCCCATTTGGCGACAATAAAATTACACTTTTAATTACAAAAGTTATTGGCGATACGGTTGAAGGCAGAAGTGTAGTTGGTGGAAACGATAGGCCTTTTAGTGGTTTAGCTACTTTAGCAAACGATATTTACACCATAAATGCTAAAGAGCCTGGAGATAATAAGTACGATGGTACATTTGTAATAAGCTTTGATAAAAAAAATGGAAACGCAATAAAAGGAAATTGGAAACCTTTTAAAGAAGCAGACCATTTCGGAGCAAAAGATTTTTCATTAACTCGTAATACATTTAAGTATTTGGTAGACGTTGGGCAATACCCACAAGCCAGTAAACGACTTTTAAAAGAAGATGATGTATTCAATGTTATGAAGGAGGACTTGGAAATAATGCGTAACGAAATTTTTGCAAGGCATGGTTACTGTTTTAAAAAGAAACATTTAAGAGAACAATTTGAAGATAAAGATTGGTACATACCCAACTCAGTTGATATTAAAAATGATTTAACCGAAATAGAAAAAAAGAATATTGCGTTGATAAAGAAGTATGAAAAATATGCAGAAGAGTATGGTAATGATTTTGGAAGATAGAATTTAACCACAGAGGCGTAGATAAAAAATTAGCAAAATAAAAAAATGGAGTTTAAACTATTAGCTGCTTACGATAATTATGTTTTAGCGAATATGGCTTTAGGCTTACTAAAAGAAAATAATATAGAGTGCCATTTAAAAGATGAGTATGTTGTTACCATAGACCCTTTACTAAACCCTGCAGTGGGTGGTATTAAATTAATGGTTGCTATTAATGAGTTTGAAAAAGCAGCTACTATAGTTAAAGAAGCAGAAAACAACTATTTAAAAGAGTATACCTGTAATTTTTGTCATACTAATAATTTAATTGTAGAGGAAAAAGTAGATGCACCAACAACGTTTTGGGGAGTGTTAAAAAATAAAATTTTATATGGCCAATCAACTTTATACAGTAAAAAATATCGTTGCCAAAATTGTAAAAGCCTATTAAACGACTTACCCATTCAACAAGAAAATTAAAGTGCTATGGATACCATTATTACCTTTTTTTCGTCACTCGAAAAACATCCTTTACTAAGGTTTAGTTTTTTAATTGGTGGTATGCTTATTTTTTGGATTATTGAAGGGGCAATTCCTTTTTTACCCATGCAGTATAAAAAAAATAAAACCACCCATGCCGCAGTAAATATTGGTTTTACATTAATTCATTTAATCATACACACTTTTTTAGCTTATATAATTATTTTACTAAGCGATTGGTGCAAGGCCACTAATTTTGGTATTATATATTGGACAAACGCTGGCACAATTACAACAATCGTAATTAGCATTTTGGCATTAGATTTTTTTGGTGGTTGGCTGGTGCATATTACCGAGCATAAAATTCCTTTTCTTTGGCATTTTCATGTTATACACCATGCCGATAATAATGTAGATGTTACCAGTGGTTTACGTCATCACCCAGGCGAAAGTATGGTACGTGGGCTTTTCTTTTTTATGGGCATATTGGTAAGCGGTGCACCCATGTATGCAGTAATGATGTTTCAAACCTTAATTATTTTGGCTACAGCCTTTACACATGCAAATATTAATTTACCAAAAAAGTTAGATAGCTTTTTAAGTTACTTTTTAGTATCGCCAGCTATGCACAAAGTTCATCATCATTACAAACAACCTTTTACCGATAGTAATTACGGAGCCATTTTTAGTATTTGGGATAGATTGTTAGGTACATTTATGAAATTAGATAAAAAAGATATTATTTATGGTTTAGATAGATATTACCCGAATGAAAAAGACGAAAATATGAAGGAATTAATGTTATATCCGTTTAAAAAAAAGAAAAGTAATAATTCATCTGTGTAAATTTGTGAAATCTGTGACAATAAAAAAAATAGCATTTATACCTGCCCGTTATGCAGCTACTCGTTTTCCGGCAAAGCTTATGCAGCAATTGGGCAACAAAACCGTAATTAGGCATACGTACGATAATACAGTTAATACTGGGCTATTTGACGAAGTGGTAGTAGTAACTGACAGTGAAATTATTTACAACGAAATTGTAACCAATGGGGGCAAAGCCAAAATGAGCATCAAGGAGCATGAAAGCGGTAGCGATAGAATTGCAGAAGCTATTGCGGATATGGTTGTAGATATTGTTGTAAACGTTCAAGGCGACGAACCTTTTGTGCAAAAAGAGCCGTTACAAAAATTATTACGAGTTTTTGAAGATGATAATGTGCAAGTAGCTTCTTTAATGCAAATACTTACCGAGAAACAATACATTGTCGACCCTAATTATGTAAAAGTAGCGGTTGATAAAAACATGAACTCTTTACTATTTAGCCGCAGCCCAATTCCTTACCACAGAGATAAAACGGTTTCGCCAATTTACTATGAGCATATTGGTGTATATGCTTTTCGTAAGCAAGCGTTGTTAAATTTTAGTAACTGGCAAATGACACCCTTAGAAGTTGCCGAAAAAATTGAGTGCCTTCGCTACTTAGAAAATGGTGTTCCATTAAAAATGGTTATTACTGAATATATGGGTGTAGAAATTGATACACCTGAGGATTTGGAAAAGGCTATTCAATTGTTAAAATAATTGGCCCGCCGATTACGCTAATAACGCAGAGATTTATTTCGTTTTCCGTATTTCTGTGGCAACTGTTTTGCCATAGGTAAATTATTAATGTAAATTTGCATACTGAGCATGGCGAAGCATTAGTGTCTTAAATAATAAATATATGCAGTTTAGAAATTTTAAAATGGTTGGCTATGTAGTTTATGGCCGTGGTAGTTTTAATCAGTTAAATGAAATAATAAAACCACATCGTAAAACCAATGCACC
>Ga0114969_10000025_pt1 | contig 106442 bp, 101 predicted proteins | sample M_130807_MF_Meta_FD_87316 | JGI IMG/M metagenome (GOLD analysis project Ga0114969, IMG submission 87316) | Freshwater microbial communities from Lake Montjoie, Canada to study carbon cycling - M_130807_MF_MetaG | ecosystem: Environmental > Aquatic > Freshwater > Lake | place: Lake Montjoie... | reverse complement strand
CTCAACGGCTTTTTTGTCAGCCACACTTAGAGCGTGGGTACTAATGTTTTTGCTATTCTCGCCCAGTTCTTTGCTGAGCTCTGCAAGAGATTCTTTTTTGAGATCTACAGCTGCAACTTTGGCACCTTTTGCCAAAAGCTCTAAAGTTATTTCTTTGCCAATACCACTGGCTGCGCCTGTAACTACAAAAACTTTGCCTGAAATGTTCATAAACACCCTACTCCTTTATGATGTAATTGTAGCAATTATAAGCATAAAAGGCTACAGAAATACGCGACACTATTACTCTGGCATCATCAGCGATTTGGGCGCAGTTGCGTCATACTGAGACTCTACAAACTTCCAGTCGATAATCTGCCAGATAGCGTCGACATAGTCTGGGCGCTTGTTGCGGTAGTCTATGTAGTAGGCGTGTTCCCAGACATCTACGGCGAGAAGTGGCTTGAGGCCGTCTTGAATAGGTGTGCCAGCGTCGTGCATAGCAAGCATTTCGAGCTCACCAGATTTGCCAACAAACAGCCAGGCCCAGCCACTACCAAAATGTTTGCTGGCCATCTCGCTAAACTGAGCCTTGAAAGTAGCAAAATCTGTAAAAGCCTCGTCTATAGCCTGGGCTAGCTTGCCCGATGGCGCATTGTCCTCGCCTTGCGGCGTGGTGAGGCACTGCCAGTAAAAGCTATGATTGTAGACTTGGGCAGAATTATTAAAAATTGGGCCCGGCTCAGCCTTAACAATTACCTCTTCAATTGGCAGGCCGGCAAGATCTGTGCCCTCGATAAGACCATTGAGATTATCAATATAGGCCTGGTGGTGCTTGCCATAGTGGTACTCAATAGTTTCTTGAGACATTATTGGCTCTAGGGCATTTGTGGCGTATTTAAGCTTGGGTAGTACGAATTTTTTGATAACTTTGACCTTTCTTTTGGTTCTTAATCTTGTAATATCTACATTATAGCAGAATAAGCCTAGGGTATTTAGCCTAGCTAAACTTGGCCATAAAGGCCTCTAGCTCTTTACTAAATTGAGCTGAATACGGGTAATCGATTTGGCTAGTGAGTGGCATAGTACTGGCGTCTTGCGAGCCAATGTCTCGCAAAATATGAACAACATTTTTTAGCTCTACGTATTTGAAGCTGTCTACACTCTTAGGCTTGAAGGCCTGAGCTAGAGCCCAAACGCCAGAGCCGGCCGGGCCGTTTGTGACTGGTGGGGTATTGAAGTCTTTGCTACCAGCCGTAATTAGCGTGGGCAAGCTAAGGCTTGCTGCGATCTCGCAGGGGTCTAGGGCGTCTTCTGTTTTGATGAGTAAGTTTTGCATACGCTGGTAGACAATACTGGCCACCATATCTTGCCACTGCTGAGCTTCTTTGCTGGGCTTAAGCAAGGGCGGCTGTGGCGGCTGAGTATCTGCAAAGCCAGCTTTGTTTTCGCGAATCTGAGCAATCCCAGCATTGACCCAGCTTATTAGTGATTTTTTTTCATTAGAATCAATCTTGGCTTGGCTTATCTGCTCCACCAGCTGGCGGGCAACAATATCTAAAAATCTACCATAAGATGGCTCGGCTAGTACTAGGCCGGCTGGGTTTAAATCGGGCTTTGCCTGGCTAGCCAGAAGCATTGCGATAAGGCCGCCTTCACTATGGCCAAGAATGATGATTTTTTCTGGGTCTACGCCAGGCTGTTTGGCCAAATACTGCAGGCCACTCTGAGCCGGCTCAACGAATATCTGATTAAAGCTGTGCGTAACAAGGCTACTAGGGTTAGATGCATACGGGCCTAGCCCGGTGGCTCCAGAAGTAACTTTGTCATATCGCAGCGAGGCTATACCTTGTGTTGATAAGATATCGGCCAGCCAGTTGTATACATCTAGCTTGAGCTGAGGCAGCCCGGCCTGAGTAGGTGCATTACCGTCTCTGTCTACAGGCCCGCTACCAGAAATAATAAGCACCGCTGGTAGGCTTTGGCTAGAATCTTTTGGTAGCCTAATGCTACCGTGCAGCTCAATACCGCTAGGCGTACTAAAAACTACATCTTTGTCTGGCTCGATAGCTATGGAAGCTGACTTGTTTGCTTGGGATTTATTCATATACTTAAGTTTTGCCTTATTTAAATACTACAGTCGCCAGATTACTTAAAAAAGTCAAAAAGCCAAAAGGGCTAGTAAGTAAGTGTGACCGCCTGGCCAAGATAGCGCTTGGCTTTGAGCTCATCAAGTATAAAGCGGGCTACATCTTTGCGGGAAATATGTGGGTCGAGGCCGAATTTGATAGACTCGCCGGCTCGGTAGTGGCCTTTGGCTGGGCCAGAAGTAAGCCGAATTGGCCGTATGATTGTATAGTCTAGGCCCGAGCTAGCTACGATTTTTTCCATTATATCTTTGTCGCGTGACATTGGCCCTAGCAAAGTTTTATGAATCAGCTTGTAATAAAAAGGCAAGCTCTGCCAAGAATCTGCCGCACCAAAAGCCGACTGAGTAATGAGCCGCTTGATTTTGAGTTTTTGCATATTTGAGACGATATTTTTATTACCAACAGAGAGCACCGGCTCAGAGCTGCCAATCTTTACCCCAAGCTCACTAATAACAGCATCGGCGCCTTTCATGGCATCACTCACCTGCTTAGAATCTAGTACGCTAAGCTCGATAAATTCTAAGTTCTTGAGGCCTTCAAGCTTAGGGTTTTTGAATATGTCGCAAGCCGTAATACTATAACCGGCTTTTGAGGCAAGTATTGCCACTTCTACGCCGGTCTTACCGCTGGCTCCAAAAATACATAGTTTCATAATACCTATTTTAGCATAATTACCCGCTCTAGATTGCTAAAAAATTAGCAGCAAGATTTTTTTTGAAAATTTATTTATTCTAATACTTGAAGACAATTACTCATAAGTAAGAGTCTATTGCGATTATGGTTATCAGTGTATACAATACAGACATAACAATAGGATTATCACATGAATGACGATAAATCACAGAACCAAAACCAAAATGATCAGACAACTACAAGCCCCCCTGAACAGCCTCATGCAGCACCTGAGAATACTGAGATTAAGACAAGCAAGAGCTCTTTTTTAAAAAATAAAAAAGTCTTAATTGGTATTGCTATGGCATTAGTGCTTATTACTGCAGTGAGTGTTTTATTTCTAACTAAAAATAAAGAAAAATCGCCAGAAGGCTACATTGTTAACGGAAACACCTATTATAATAATCCGGTGCTTATAAAAGGGCTAAGGTTATTAAAAGATTCATACTGTACTAGTAGCGAAGATTGTACAGATGGTGTTCCTTCTGGTGCTCTAAGTTATCTAATTGGAAAAACAAAAGCGAATGAAGATATAATTCTATTTCGAAAATTTGCAGGGGGTGACAATTCGACTATTATTCTCGTTAAAAAAGGAACAAAGTACGAGGTTGTCTTACCAAGTCAAACAAGTCCTGATGCTTGGGATTATTACGGTTTTGCTGACAATGTATCAAAAACTTCAACAACGAAGCTTGATGAACTTGTTGTCGATGAGAGCATTACGATACAGGGTCAGCAATTATCTACCATTGACTATCTTAAGGCGCCTTTCCTTAACTATAACGGTACGGGTAAGCTTGTTTTAGGATCACCCGATAAAGGAACAAAGCTCTACACTCAAGACAACTTTGATTACTACGTCAAAAAAGTAGATAAAGGAAATTATTCTATAAATAGTATCACTGCATACTTTAAGGACCTTGTTAGTTATGACATGGCGACTGCTGGTGAGCTAGAAACAAGAGACTCTAAAGCGGCTGAAAATATTAAGTGGAGTAAAGGCGAACAGACGTCTGCAACCTATAGAACGGGCGGTGGTGGCTGCGGAAGCGGACCAACATATGTTGCTGCAAATGTACAAAAGTCAGATCTTATAGAAGTAGGTAAAACACCGAAAGGTCAAACTGTATATAGCCTCGACCCATCAAATCCATTGGCAACCGAAATTTATACCACAGACTACAATAAAGGTACTAATCTTAGTGATGCTGCCTACAGCAATCTGTCTGTACAACAATTCAACAACAAACACGGCTATTTCTTGATTGAAAATGGTTTTGGAGAGTATGTGGTGTATATAAACAACAAACTATTTGAAGCAGGCGGATGCGGTAAGCCAGTTATATACCTATATCCTAAGACTGATACTGATGTGTCAGTTGCTGTTGGTGCTAATGTGACAGTTTCTGAACCGCTTTACCCTACTGGCGGATGGAAGAACGTGTTGGCTCGACCAAATGGGCAGCTGCGTTATCAGGGCCAAGAGTACAGCTCTCTATTCTGGGAAGGTCAAGGAAATGGTAAGTACCCTGCCATAACACAAGGTACAGTCGTGGAGCAGAAAGACATGCTTGAAACTATCGAAAAGCAGCTTGCAAGCCAAGGACTGCAAGGCCAAGAAATTACTGATTTCATTAGTTTCTGGAAGCCTAATCTTCCTAAGGATTCATATGTTCGCCTAACGTGGCTCACTTTACCGCAGATTAACGAGCTAGCGCCACTACAGGTTTCGCCTAGTCCGAACACAACAATCCGTGTATTTCTAGATTTTGAAGGCTTATCAAAGCCAATAAGTCTCCCTGCTCAGGAGTTTAATTCACCACAGCGCGAAGGATTCACGTTGGTTGAATGGGGTGGCCTTGCTCGCAAGGGCTTAGATGCGCTAGTCTTTAACGAATAAGTACCGAAGGAGCTTTCAAGCTATTTAATGATATTAAAAGTATCAACGGTAGGCAGCTCAGATCTATAGGTAGTGCGCTCAGGCTACTTGAGCCTTACACTTAGCCCCTTACCCATAAACTCACGGCATACAAAAGCTGGTGCTTGTGGGGTGCTAAGCGAGGCCTCATATCTATAGCCTATTTCGTCAAAATTAGTTAGCCCTGAGATCTTATTGGTGCGCTGGGTAATGAGCCAGTGCGCAAAGCCCCCGCGGGCTATTTTAGAATGCACCGCTACGCTGGTGTACTGGCGAGTTTTGGCGTTATAAGTATAAAATCGCGGGCTTATGACTTGGCTCTTTTCTAGATAAGGCACAATTGCTCGACCATACTCTAGCGAGGTCAAATTTATAATTGGCTGGCCTGCTGGCAGTAGCTTGGCTAGGCTATCACCCCAAAACTCATACAAGCTGGTGTAGGGCTCGCGAGTGAGCTTGTAGCCCATCTCAAGCCGATAAGGCGCCACGGCATCTAGCGGCCGCAGCAGACCATACAGGCCAGAGACTATTTTGAGGTGTTGATTGGCGTATACTAGATCTTTACTGTCAAAGCTCGCTACCTGCAGGCCGCTAAAAACATCGCCCCTAAAGCTATGCAGGGCTGAGCCCTTGTCTCGGGCAGCTGGCCAGCCACCAGCTGTGGTCATAATTTCTTGAGCCAAATTGCCAGAAACCCCCATGATGGTCTGTATTTCTTTGAGCTTTAAGCCCGCCAAATAGACTCCCAGCTTTTGAGCTTGGGCCGCCAGCTCGGGCTTAGATAGCTCTAGCCCAGCTGGCTTGGTGGCCTTCATGGTTTTAGATGAATGTAATAAAATTATCATGATATATGACTGCTATTATAGCAAAGCCATTTGTATTTAAGTATCTTAAAAGACGGCCAAGTGTAGTAAAATAAAAGTATAACAAGTAAACCAAGTAAACAAGGAACTAAACATTTTGAGTATATATGATTACAAGATCAAGCAAGTAGACGGCAAGATGCAAGAGATGACTAAATACCGCGGCAAGGTGCTGCTTATAGTCAACACCGCGACTCATTGCGGCTTTACCCCTCAATATGAAGGCCTAGAGAAGCTCTATGAAAAATACCACAAAGACGGCCTAGAGATTCTAGATTTTCCCTGCAATCAATTTGCCAACCAAGCTCCAGAATCAGATCAAGAAATCGCCAACATTTGCGCCATGCGCTATAAAACAACTTTTGAGACTTTCGCAAAGATTGACGTCAATGGCAGAAACGCCGACCCTCTCTATAAATACCTCAAAAAACAAAAAGGCGGCTTACTAAGTGCCATAAAATGGAACTTTACAAAGTTTTTGGTTGATAGAGAAGGTAATGTTGTGGCTCGCTTTGCGAGTAAGCTAGAGCCCAGCAAAATGGAAGACGATATCAAGAAGCTACTCTAGTTAGCACACTGATTTTAGCGCTAGAATAAGACCACCACAAAATAGCATGAACATTTTTCAAAAAATATTTTACTTTTTTAGCAGCAACACCGACCCTAGCGAGCGCAGGGTGGCTAAGTTTTTTGCCAAGCTAGATGAGCACCAAACCAAAGATGATATCAAGCAAGATCTAGACTGGTTTTTGCAAAACAACATTATTGGTATCAATCTGTGGAGTGAATTTAAATACCGAGGCTATAAATACCTAAAAAAAGCAAAAAGGCGCGAGCTCTATAATAACTCTCTGGCCATTGCTAGCAGCTTTGAGATTTATTTGGCCCAAAACAAGCATTCGCGAGATCAAGTCTTGGCAGAAATTAGTGCAGCAGGCGTAGATAGCAAAAATCTCACCGAGCATGCCGAGCAGCTGCAATACCTGCGCAGTATTATGTCTTACTTGTCTCCGCATGCTGGGCGCTACAAATACCGCAAATCTTGCACTTTTGGAGAGCTACTAAAAGACCCCAATAAAGACGTGTTGGTGGGAGACTGCAATCAAATAGTGACTTTATATATGTACCTGTATTCTCTTAGCTATGATGTCAGTAGTCTGCAAATCAAAACATACCCGGGGCATGTGGCTCTGCACTTTATGGGCGTTGATATTGAAGCTACTAATGGTACTTTTGCAAACTATAAAGAATCTGGCCAGTCTATTTTACCGTCCGAAGAGATTGTAAGCGTAAATCTACTTGATGTTACTGATGAATACTTTAAAACCCACGACGTTTCTACTGAGTCACTACTAGAGTCTGCCCGTATTGCCTACATACTTAGTAGCCAGCGCGAAATTGTCGAGAAAAATCTAGCAGCTGCCTATAATAACGTTGTAGTAGATTTTTGCGGTAGCTCTAATTACGCTAAGGCCCTTAAGTACGCTAAGCAGAGTGAGGAGCCTAAGCTCATTCATATGGCTGGCCACAACGGTGCAATTTATTTTATGCGAGAAAACGAATTCAAAAAAGCCCTCAACTTTGCTGAGTACTCTAATGACAAGGCCAAACTATATAAATCTATCTATCATAACAAGGGTGCGTATTATTTCTCTAAAGCAGACTACTACACTGCTCTAAGGGCATATGAACAGATTGGTGAGCATGAAGCAGTCAAAAACTGCTACGAGGGTTTGTTTACACAAGAACAAAAAAAACTTGGCAAGCTTGATACTGCAGAAGACATAAAAGCTAATCGCAAGATTATTGGTAACATGCAGACCTACGCCAATAGCTCTGGCAATGCCAGCATGATCAATTACGTAAGTAGCCTGAATAAGTATTTGTAAATTAAAAACAGCCGACTATCGTCGACTGTTTTTAATGGCTTAGTATGGCGGCTTAGAAATGCTAACCGCCAAGCCTAGCTCAAAATCTTTAAGCTTTTAAACTTAGAAGGCCTTTGTTGCGCCTTCTTCCATTGCTTTTTCAGCATTTTCTTTAGACATCATTGCGCAAACAGTTGTTCCGCATTTCTCGTGCTTACCTTTGGCCATGTAGCCACCTTTACTAGTTTTGTGAATTTCTGGTGCTGACAATTCAACGCCTTTTTCTTTGCATTTAACACAGTATCCTGTAATCATATATATCCTTTTATATTAATTATTTTACCAATACCTATTATAGCGCTTTTTTGGGCTATTCTCTAGTGTAAAGCCAAGATTAGCTCAAATAACCTAAAATGACTACAAAAAAGACCGCTACGTGAAGTGCGGTCTTTCGATTTGAATATTGCTTTGGCTGGGGCGGTAGGACTCGAACCTACGAATGACGGCACCAAAAGCCGTTGCCTTACCACTTGGCCACGCCCCAATACTTGTTATTATAACTCATAGATCCTAACCGCGGGCGGTAGGACGGTCACAAAATGACCTCCGTTCGGTGCTCTAAAACATTATTTTAACCTGATTATAATAGACTATAATGCCAAAATTTTCAAGTTCTACATTACCCTAGCTGGCTTATTTTGCAGAAAACTTGGCGGTAGATATTTTGGTTCTCTCTGCCCCATAGTTTTGTCTGTATATCTCAACAGTACTAATAAACAAGACCAGTATAACAGGCCCAAAAACCAAGCCGAGTAAGCCAAAAGTTGCCAGACCAGAAAAAACAGCAATTATCATTAGGCCTGGGTGGATTCTAACTTTCTTAGGAACGGTAAGGGGTCTAAAGACTAGCTCTAACTGATTGAGAACTAAGAGCTGAAGCAAAACGAGTGCTGCAGCCTGCGGGTAATCACCAAGCAGAAAGAAGATTATCGCGGCTCCAAAAGTAAATATTGGTGTACCCAAGAACGGGATAAAGCCCAAAAAGAAAGCTAGCGTTGCAAAAAGCAGGGCGTTAGGAATGCCCATGGCATAAAAAGTTAGGCCCATAATTGTTGCAGCGGTAAGACTAATAACAAAAGAGCCCAGCACTGCACCTCTAAGTAGTAATCTAGTTTTCTCAATATAGTCGGCTGTTATTGCCTTGCCAAGAGGTGATATTTCTAGGGCCAGCTTTCTAGCATCGGCCATTCTTGGTATCAGCACTATTAGTGCCGAAATAAATACCGTGATCCATATAAATAATTCAAAAATACCAGAAACTATCCGTATTGCAAACCCAGCTAGCTGAGTACTTATTTGGCCTAGAATCTGAGCAATATACTGAGTAATGCTCTGAGAGTCTACGCTAATATTTATGTCATTTAGGGCTTTTTGAATTTTATCTGAAAGAGTATTAATCTGCCCGCTATCTAAATATGTGCTGATTGTATTACTTAATGACGCTGCCTCAACTACAATATTTTTTATCAAAAATAACAGCAGAGCTGTACCAAAAACAGTTAGGCCAGCTATCACAAGCAAGGTAACATAGCGCGGCGACCACTTTAGCTTGGCCCTTAGCTTTTTATATAGAGGGTGGGTTAAGGCCGCAAGTATTAGCGCCAAAATAAGTGCGCTTAAGTAAGGCATTAAGACATATACCAGCAATACAGCTAGTACAAGAAACACAATGCCAAAAAAAACTTTTGTTCTGGTATCTGGAAGCTCATAAAATAGCTTTTTGGGTTCATTCGACTTAGACTTTTTACCAAAGACTTTATTTTTGAGACTGGTGAGCCTGACAGTTTTTTTTGATTTTTTACTGCTGGCCTTAGATCTGGTTGGTTTATTATTCATAATTATATAATTATACCAGAAATATCATTTTTATCAAGTACTAGATCTTAAGAGTCAGAAACAAAGGCGGTCATAAAAATTTTAGCCACGTCTACTGAAGGCCCCGAGCTAGGTGAGTGAAACCATTTTAGACCAGGTGCACTGTTTACCTCGAGAATATGAGCTTTGCCATTTATGTCTAGCAAGTAGTCTACTGCCGAAAACTGCAAGCCAATTATTTTTGTAATCTTGACCGAAAGCTCGCAAAGCTCTTGGTTCCACTCACTCTGCGGATATGATATTCTCTCTAGCTCTCGCCCGGGCTCAACAGAGAGACCGTATTCACTCTCATGAACAGCTATAACCTTGTCGCCAAAGACTAAGAAACGTAGTTCTTTGCCCTTAATATATTTTTCGAGTATCACCTTGCCAATATTTACTTCTTCTAGCTGGGCTGGAGTATCTATAATTCTAATGTCCTTTGAACCCATGCCGCCTCTTGGCTTAGAAACAATTTTCTTGTGGGTCTTAAGAAAAGCCTGAGCCTGAGCCATTGTCTTAGGGCTCATATAGGCAATATTGGCTAGCTTGTTGCGCTCTAGAATAAGTCTAGTGAGGTATTTATTTTTTGCTATGCCTGTACTCAAGTGAGAATTAAGGCTACTACTACTATGATTTACGTATTTTTCGCCGTCATCTGTACTGACAACAAAAAGGCCATCTTCTATTACCCAAGCTGGCTGTAGGCCCATTTGTTGAGCCCTAGCGAACAATAGATTTGGGGTACTGGTTTTTTTTGTAATCATAATTTTAAAGAGTCAAATGCTGGCAGACTAGTACTACTGGCTTAGAGACTATTTTCCTTACTATTTAATTTTATTTATAATTTTGACTTTTACGGCTAACGATAATATTTAGTGGCGATATAAAATAATTACTGCTTGGCTAGCCATGGCTGAAAGAATAATTTCTTTTTACTCCACTTATTATATCATTAAAATTAGTATTTATCCACAGGCTAGGTCTACACCCCATCCTGTGTGCTTGACAAGCTACCTTGTTGGGCATATGATTTGGTGAACGAAGATTTAGTAAATTTAAAAATACTAGTTCTTCCCGTACCACAATGAAAGCTGGTTGAGATGCCAAAAGAATGCAGAGAGTGCGGAACTAGCACTACGTGTACTGAATGCCGCGGCAGGGGCTACTATTCAGGATTTTTCGTAGCTGGTCGCAACTGCAGCCACTGTAAAGGCACAGGCAAGTGCCCAGACAACGAGTAAGATATGCCTCAGTCATTTGTTTAGAAGCAAGTGACTGAGGTTTTTTATTGCCTAGAGCAGTAAAATATGCTAAAATATCTGACAATATTATTAAGACCATTTGGAGGGTGAGATGGAGCTATTTTGCGTTTTGCAAGACTTACTATTCTTACCACATTTGCTGTTTTGGTGCTTTCGGGCCTTGGCGTACTAGCCGCCTACACTCCCCTAGCGGCCCTAGCACTCGGTGAAGCCAACGAGACGCCTGTGAAAATACAAATAAACTCTCAAGCTATTGATCTACCAATTCAAAAAGGAGAATACTTAAGAGCAACTGGTCAATGGCAAATCTCAGAAAGTAGTGCTTTTTTTGCGGCAGCCAGTACTGCGCCAAATAGCTACAGTGGCAATACCTTAATATATGCTCATAATAGACCCAGCTTGTTTGCTAAGACTATAAATCTAGTTATAGGTGATGAGATATCACTTAGCACAACTAGCGGCAAGATTTTTAGATACCAAGTCACAGGCGCTCAAGACGTAGATCCTCGCGACACTACAATTCTAAACTACAAGGGCGAGCCCCAGCTAACTCTTTTGACCTGTAGTGGGCCTGGCGACAGTACTCGTCGACTAACTTATGCTAAGCTGATAGCTAAAATTGATAAATAACTAGCCAAAAATACTTTTTCAAGATAAAATATTTTTATGACTAGTAGACAAATAAAAGCTACAGCTAATATTGCCATCACTAAAAATACCGAAGAAGTTGTTCTAATTGACAGCAACGACCAGCCACTTGGCACAAGCCCAAAAGTAACTATCCACACCTCTGCGACCCCGCTGCATAGAGGTTTCTCAGTATTTATATTTAACAGCCTTGGCCAAGTTTTACTCCAAAAGCGAGCACTAAGCAAAATGACCTGGCCGGGCATATGGAGTAATTCGTGTTGTGGCCACCCAGCACTCGGTGAAATCTCAACACAAGCCGCAAGCCGCAGACTTAAATATGAGCTAGGCCTAGAGCTACTGGCTTCTGAAATAGTGGTAGTTTTACCTAAATATCGCTACAGAGCCGAACTATACGGAATAGTTGAAAATGAGATTTGCCCAGTCATGGTGGCCTACTCTAGCTTGGCCGTAAAAGCCAACCCAGAAGAAGTAGCAGATACAAAATGGCTAGACTGGCGTGATTTTATGAATGTGCTAAGTAAGCCAAATGATTTTTCTGCTTGGTGCAATGAAGAGTCTAGGCTTTTAGATGAAAATATAGAGTTTCAAGAATTCTTAAAAAAGATTAAGACCTAATTCGACTTATCAGCGGGCCATAGCTGGTATCAGAAATGTTTATCGCGAAATTATCTCTAAGGTTTATTCTTATCTCATCTGAGACTACATACTGTTTGCTGCTGCGAGCACTGTCATAGTCTGTTACTAATGCCTTGATCTCTGAGCTAAGGGGTGTTGCGTCTACAATGCCAATACCTAGAACATCATCTATTCTAGCTAGCGCTTTGAGGGTTTCAACGGAATAGGTTTTTCCTTCAATGCCACTAAATGCCGCAAGCGCACTTGGCGTATTGAGGTCATCACTGATGGCTTCAATGAATTCTGCAACAAATTTAGCGGTTGCCGGTGTTTGGTCTTTTTCTGGCAGCTGGGCTGGCCAGGCCAAGATCATTTGGTCTGCATAGGCCCTTAGACTGTTGAGTCTCTCAACAGCTGCGGCAAATGCAACTTCAGAAAACTCCATATGTGAGCGGTAGTGCGACTGCAATACTAGCAAACGGTAGGCAAGTGGGTCTTTCATTTGCCCAAGAGTCGTGATGTTGCCTACACTTTTACTCATTGTTTCACCTTCAATCTGCAAAAATTCGTTATGAACAAAATAATTAGCTTGGTGACCACCACACTGGGCTATTTCGTTTTCGTGGTGAGGAAATTTAAGGTCTACACCACCAGTGTGAATATCAAAAGGCTGCCCCAAATAGCTAGTACTCATCACCGAACACTCTATGTGCCAACCAGGTCTGCCTGGATAGTTCTGTTTGAGCCAGTCAAAGTCCCAGGCTGGCTCACCGGGTTTTTGAGCTTTCCATAGGGCAAAGTCACCTACTCCAGCTTTTTGATCTTGGTCGTCTAAGACCCTACCTTGAGCTTTATAGTCTAAATCAACCAGTTGGCCGTATTTTTTACCGGTTTTTTTATACTCACTAAGACTAAAATAAATGCTACCTTCACTAATGTAGGCTATTTTCTCACGTAGTAGCTTCTTGATTAGATCTTGCATGCCCTCAATATGGTCGGTGGCTCTTGGCAGCTTGGCAATATCGCCTCGACTAATACCCACTAGCTCAATGTCATCTATAAAAATATCTGTAAATTTGTCGGCTAGCTGACCAAGGGCCAGCATAGGCTCAGTATCTGTCTTGTCGCGCTGTATGCGAGCTATCATTTTGTCATCAATATCGGTGATGTTCATAACCCAATTGAGCTTATAGCCCTCAATGTGGGTCAATACTCTTTGCAAAAGATCAGCGGTTATAAAACACCGCAGATTGCCAATATGTACGTGGTCATAGACAGTTGGCCCGCAGCTGTACATATTCACTGCCATGGCGTGAATAGGTTTAAATATTTTTTTACTTCTGGTGAGGGAGTTGTAAAGTGTTAGCATGGTTTAAGTATAAAGCAGAAGTGAGAAAGGATAAAGTGTGATGAATACTAATGTCATTACGGGGCTTGGCTGGGGATTGAGAATTTATTAATTTTTACTTCTGGATCTCGCATTAGGTATTGGGTGGCGCTGCGAGGGCGCTGGTTTATTTATCAAATACAATTTTTCGCAGTACCTCAGCGGTGTGACGACAGTCTTCTAGAGCATCATGATTGCCGCGCTTAGGCAGGCCAAACTCTTCAAAAATCTTTACTGAGTTAAATAATTCTCCCTTACCTTGTTTTACGCAGTGTACATAGGCAAGTGGCCAGATATCTAAAAAGTGATAGTTATATTCCATAAACTCATGCCCTATTGCCACCATCATCTGCTCAAGCATTCGCATGTCTAGAGCTGTTGTCCAGGTGCTCAAAAATAGATCGGTACCAAAAAAATCTAGAAACTTTTGCATCACTTCGTTTTGACTTGGTGCTTCATCTAGCTGAGCCTGAGTAATGCCGTGCACCTGGCTAGCTCTAGGGTCGGCACCAGTCATGTCTTGCTTGATGTAACTGGTGAACTCCTTTTTTTCTTTAAGCGTGTCTTTGTCTAGCAAGATAGCAGCTAGCTGAATTGGCTTGGCTAGTGGTGGTCTACCGTCTGTGGTCTCAAAGTCGAGCATTAAAATGTCTTTTTTGAATTTCATATCTGTATTATACCTGAAATTTACCTTAAAGGCGCTCTTGAATGAGTTTTTGAATTTGATCACCTAGCTTGCGAGTAGTGTCTAGATCTTGGCCTTTCATATCAGCAACATCCCAATATTCAAATTTTGGGCTTGCTTTTAGCCAGCTAGGTATATTTGTGGGTTCTGCCATTACTACAACTTTATCATAATTATCCAGCATCTTTTCTGTTACTTGGGTAGTCGTATTGCCACTCATGTCTACGCCTTTTTCTTTCATAGCAGTAATAGCGTTTGCTGCACCAGGCCGATCGCTGAGCTTCTGAGCGATTGGCTCTACTTTAGTACCGGCAGATGTTGCCTGACCAGGGTGAGTCATATTATATAGCCCGGCAGCAGTTTGGCTACGGCCAATATTAGCTCTGCAAACAAACAGTACTTTCATTAAAATGTCTGCCTATTATCTAGGGCTCGACCAAGGGTCATTTGATCTGCATACTCTAGATCACCGCCCATAGGCAAGCCGTGGGCTAGCTTAGTAATGGCGATATCTTGGTCTTTGAGCTTACGCAATATATACAATGCTGTTGTCTCGCCTTCAAGATTTGGATTTGTAGCCAAGATAATTTCTTCTGGTGAATGTTTTTCTATACGAGCCATTAAGCTATCTATCTCAATATCGTCTGGGCCAATACCGTCTACTGGGCTTATAACGCCGTGTAGAACGTGGTATTTGCCCTTGTACAGGCCAGTTTTTTCAATTGCCACAATATCTAGTGGCTGAGACACAACACATATAATACTATCGCTACGATTTGGGTTTTGACATATCTTGCAGACCGTATCTGTTGTGAAGTTTTGACAGCTAGAGCAGTTGATAATACCTTCTTTTAGGGCCAGAGAGGCCTCGCCTAGGCTAATATTGTCTTCGCTTTTGAGTAAGTAAAAAACCAACCGCTCGGCAGTCTTAGGGCCTATGCTTGGCAGCTTGGCAAATTCTTCTATTAGGTTGTTTACACTCTGGGGTAAGACATCTGAATTCATAATTAGTTTTAGATTCCAGTGCTACATTGGTAGATTCATGCTACCAGCTATGTCTTGCATCTTAGTGGTGGCTTCGGCCATCAGCTCTTTATTGGCTTGGTTGATTGCAGATGCCAGCAAGCCTTCTAGGCGAGATATATCTTCAACTGCATCTGGGCTAATGGTAATGTCTTGAATCTCAACATTCATACTTGTCGCACTTATCACCATACCTGCTACCACTTTTACATCACCGTCTCCGGCTTCTGCTTCTATTTTCATACGTTTAAGTTCTTTTTGAAGTTTAAGAGCTTTTTGAGCCATTTTGGCTTTGTCCATCATTCCCATTTGATTGTTTCTCCTTTAAGATTTTTAGTATAGCTAAAAGCCAGTTATAAAATATCTATAGCTTGTGTTATTTACGATCTTATTTTACCTGATACAAGCGAGCTTCGCCATAGCCAGCGCTAAATTCTTGAAGCAAGAGCCAGCTTTGGGGTACCTGTTGATAGTAATTTTGCTGGCCGGTTTTGCCAATCAGCCATACTCTATCGCCAGATTTAAATTTGTCATATGAGGTAACGTAGACCGATCTGTCATACAACAACCCAGACTCGCCATAGCCATTGAGATTACTGTTGGCGGTGTATAGTAGAATTTTTTGACCTGTATTGTTGTAATAGCTAGCGTCAAAATAGACGTATAATTCTCCAGCCAGTATGGTGTCGTTTGGTAAATAATTGTTGTTAATAGTCTGCACAACTGGGCCCATTTGATGATTAGCCTGTGAATATACATTTCTTACCCCCACAAGCTCTGTAGAGAGCACCAGCAGGCTCATTACTACAAAGAGCCACGATCTCTTGCCGGCAAGCCGACTCACTGCAATTGCAACAATTATATATATACCAATTGCAGAAAAAGCAAAGTAGCGTTCGTGAAAAATTGGTTTCTGCAAAGATACCAATAAGGCAACTGCAACTGGCAAAAAACTATAGCTCACAAGCAGGCGCATGTATTTTGCTCGGCTTCTGTCTGTGACCAAAAGATATACTGCTAGAGCTAAAATAAGTACTGGAACAAGCCAGTAAAGAGCGCTTACAATCTGCCGGGCATCTGTAAATGTAAAAAATTGCCAAACAGTATCGTGAAAAGTGCGCAGACTTGCTTTGGGTAGCCAGCCCAAACCTTGAGCTCTTCTAATTTGAGCCAAAGCATTTGGGGCCCATGGCAAGAAAATAATTAGTGCTAATATATTTGCTTGCCACCATTTTACTGATAGAAAAATTGTTTTTTCAAAACGCCAGCGCTTAGGTGACTGTAAAACTAGCAAGTAGACCCAAAATGATACTACTGCAAGTGCAGCAAAGTAATGTGTGTACATGCCCAGGGCAATAGCTAAAGCATACAAGATATAGGGCCAGATTTTTTTAGGGTTCTCTACAATACACATCACTGCGTAAAAAGCCGCTAGCATTATAAGCCCGAGTAGCCCGTACATTCTTGCTTCTTGACTATATCTTATTAAGAAAGGTGCTAGGGCCAGCATGAAGCCTGCTAGTACTGCAGCCCTCTTTCCGGCCATTTTTTTAACAATTATGTAGCCTAGCGGTATGACAGCAATTCCGGCGAGCGTACTAAGGCTTCGCACGGCTAGCTGGCTAGTGCCAAATAAGCTCATCCAAAAGTGAAGTAGCAGATAGTACAGCGGTGGATGAACATCTCTGGCTGAGCCAGCCCATATTTCTACGGGTGTTCTAGTGGCCAGTGCTATAGAAAAGCCTTCGTCATGCCAAATACTTGATTTAGCTATAAAACTAAAGCGGGCTACTGCGCCAAGTAAGGTTACGAGTAGTACTACTGCCCACTCTGGTATATATAAATGAAACCTAGCTTTTTTCGACATTGCTTTTACCTGGTTTTTTATACTTACCAGTCATTAAGCCCCACTTAATCTTGATAAGATCTGGAAATGTCTGAAGGGCGGCCTTAACAGCACTTGTACCGGCGATCTTGCTACCCACCTCAACATCGCGCCAGTCTGGCACTTTGATTTGATCTATTTGATAGCCAAGCTTTCGAGCGATAGCTAGTATTTCCATATCAAAACCCCAACCAACAATAGTTTGACGGGTAAAAATACTTTTGGCGGCTTGGCCCTCAAAAACCTTGAATCCACACTGGGTATCTGAGATGCCGGGCAATATAAGCATCTGAACTAAGAAATTGCCTAGCCCCGAAACAGCCTTGCGTATGCCAGTATGGCTAGACTGCAAGTCGCGCACACAAATAGCTACTGGAGTATCTTGGCTTATTAGTTTTTTGACGTTTTCTAGGTATTTAAGCGGTGTTGCTAGATCTGCGTCCATAAACATCACGTATCTCCCCTTCGCCTCGAGCATACCTTGCCTTACTTGTTTACCTTTTATAAATTTGCCTTTTGGTCTCGGGCCAGCATCAATAACTCTAAAATGACTAAAGTGCTTGGCGTATGACTGGGCAATATCAGCTGTTCCATCTGGGCTATGGGCATCAACCACAATCACCTCCACTTCTAGAGAGAATGAGTCTAGGTAATGTGCTAGCGTAGTTAAGCTCTTAGTGATACGCTGAGCTTCATTTAGAGTGGGTATAATAATACTTAGATCAATTTTATCTTTCACTATTTGACCTCAAAACTATAAAAAAGTAATTTTTCATTAAAGCCAGAATAGTGCGGCACTAGCGTGCCTGTAGTGTACTTGGCAGTAAGTACAGATATTATCTCACTGGAGTTATCGCCGGCTGGAAAAACATATAGCTTTGAGCCATCAAGTAGCGGCTGGTCTTGCAGCTGCTTGGCGTCAAGGAGCTTGTATTCGGTCTTTTTGTTTGTGAGGTACTGAGTGGGCATCGCCTCGTAGCCTCCAGCTATTAGAAATGTTTGGTTGCTGCTACTAGAGTTTAAGTAATAACCAATCTGAACCATATTTTCGCTGTAAGCTGAATAAGTAAGTGGGTCTTGAGCCCAGGCCACAAAATACTGCCGCCAGCCTATAATGCCTGTTAGTAGCAGCAGCAAGCCAAAAATTGCTGCTCCAAAATTTCTGGCTGGCGCATTGACAGGAAAAGTCTTATACCACTGAATAAGCAGGTAATTGATGCCAATAGCAGCTAGCGTGAACACACTTGCCGCAGTGCCAATGCTACGTAAAGCGTGAGGCAGACCTTCTGCAGTCAAAATAGCTGGCAAAAGCATGGCAAAAAACATTGCCAGTAAGGCAGCGTATTTGACTCTAGTTATTCGGCTAAAAGCTACAAGTAGGCCCAAGACAAAGGCGATACCTACAAAACTATTGAGTAGCGGCAGCCCAGGTAGATTATGGCGACTGTTCTCATCACCTTGGTAGTTGTATTGCAAGAGTGTCTTGCCGGCGCTAGAGAGTAGAGTTATTGCTGGTTGGCCATTGTTAAGATCTTTGTTTAGAAAACTAGTACCGCCGGCTCTGGCTGTAGAGTCTGCTGGATTGCGAATAATTGTAATCGCTAGCGGAGCGATAGCCACGGCGAAAACTGCCAGTGAAATCGCTAGATTTTTGGCGTTTGACTTGATCCAGTCGCGTCGCCAGATAGCTAGATAGAACAAGCCACCCACCGCCACAAGACTAAACATTAGAAAGGCAGTGTAGGTATAAAAGCCCAGGGCAAAGAAAAAAGCTGCTAGCACAAAATACCAAGTCTTACCGGTCTTGTAGGCTCGGCCCGCAAAAAATGCCACCATGGCAATAACGAGAGGCACCATGCTAGCCCTAAAGCCATCACGGCTAACTGTATTGACCCACGGATTTACGGCCATTAGAAAGGCGGCCAGTAAGGCGGTGCGGCGGCCAAACCAGTCTTTGGTGTATAAGTAGACAAAAACCACCGCAAGAACCCCAAACATGGCCGGGGCGATGCGTAGAGCCAGTATGGTGTTGCCAAGCAGAGCTACAAAAATTGCCTGAAAGAAGAAAAATAGCGACTCCCGGGGGCCGTTGGTATTATAGATTACTCTGTAGTCATGGTTTTGGAGAATCTTAAAAATATCTAAGCCGTTGGCTGCTTCATCTGGGTGTAGGCCGGGTGGAAGTGAATTGAGCTGGTAAAACCTAAAGGCCACAGCCAGCAAAACTATGCCAGCAAATATAAACGTGCCCGCATTATTTTTAATAAAATCTATTAAGCTGAATTTATTTTTTTTCATTATTTGTGAAAACAAAGTATTTATACATTAAATAATTAAACACCAGTACGACCATAATTGCAGCAGCCAAAGCAAGGTTTCGCTGATCGAAATCTTGGCTAAGCGGTAGGCCAATACCTTGTGTGACAGAATAGGCAAGCTGAGATGGCCACACCCAGACATCAGTAAGTAGCTTAAGTATAACGGGTCTTATGATATATATTCCAAACATTGTTATTAAGAAAAAATAGACAACGTGCCTGGTATCAATTTTTTGCTTCTTAAATGTAAAGCGCATGTTAAATACAAAGCTGTTGATCATGGCAACGGTGCCAGATATTAAGCCGGCCAAAACAATGCCAGTAATTACTATTTCGGTGCCAAAAACTGTAAAAGTGGTAACAATCAAGGTCTTGGGTAAAATAGTAACAGCTAAGATATTTAGAATAACAATATCAACTAAGGTGTTTAATATGCCAACTAGGCCAAACCGGCCAACTTGTTTTACTTCACTTTTATCTTGTTTTTTGTTCATTGTATTAATTATACCCCGAAGTCTCAAATCTCGCAAAAAAGCTTATGTTTTATGCACGTGGTCAACACTCTTAAAGAGCATTTGTTCTGGCTGAAAGAATAGCTCAACCTCGCCTGTTGGGCCATTACGATGTTTTTTGATAAGAAGATCTGCCATGCCCTTACGCTCGCTTTCTTTTTCATAATAATCTTCTCGGTAAATAAACATCACGACATCTGCATCTTGCTCAATACTGCCTGATTCACGCAAGTCTGAAAGCTGCGGAATCTTAGGAGAGCGCATTTCTACACTACGACTAAGCTGAGAGAGAGCAATAACTGGCACGTTTAGCTCTCTAGCTAAACCCTTAAGACCTCGAGATATTTCAGAAATCTCTTGCACCCTATTGTCACCACCAGTGCTTCTGCCGCTCATTAGCTGAAGATAGTCGATAACAATTAGCCCTAAGTCGTTTTCAGACTGCAGACGCCTGGCTTTAGTTCGCATTTCCATCACATTGGCCATTGCTGAGTCATCAATATATATTGGCGACTCTGAGAGAGTGCCCATGGCCTTATTTATTTTTTCAAAATCACTATCTTCAAGATTGCCAGTTCTTAACTTCCAGCTGTCTATGCCGGCTTCAGAAGACAAGAGTCGGTCTATTAGCTGTTCTTTGCTCATTTCTAAGCTAAATATACCAACCGGAATGCCTTCTTTGGTAGCAACATGCTGGGCGATGTTTAGTGCTAGGCTAGTTTTGCCCATACTTGGTCTAGCGGCTAGAATTATTAGATCTGAATTTTGCAAGCCAGCCAGCAGATTGTCTAGCTCTCGATACCCAGTAGGAACTCCTCGCAGGGCATTTTTGTCTTTATGTAGAGTATCAAGTCGCTCAAAACTCGAGGTCAAAATCTCTTGAATTGGGGTAAAGTTTTGCTTGAGGTGTTTTTGACTAACTGCAAACAAGGCCTGCTCGGCTTCATCTAAAACAGAGTCTAGCGCGCCGCCTTCGCCGTAAGCCATACTGTTGATGCTACTGGCTGCCTCAATAAGCCTACGTAAAGTGGCTTTGTCGGCAACAATGTGGGCGTACTGAGCAACGTGAGCACTTGAAGGCACACTGTTTACAAGCTCTGTTAGATATGTAGCTCCCCCAATACTTTCAAGATGGCCTTTTTTTTCAAGACTGTCTGCAAGAGTTACTACGTCTATAGGCTCGCGATGCTCAAAAAGAGCTAAGATAGACTCAAATATCTGGCTGTTCTTAGTGACATAAAAATCATCTTGACCCACTATATCAGCCACCTTAATAATGGCATCTTTGTCTATTAGTAATGAGCCAATTAGACTAGCTTCGGCCTCAACATTTTGCGGCGGCAGCACAACAGAGTTTTTGTTAGGCTGAGACTGAGGCTTATCGTTATTCTGTGATTTATAGTTATTAGCCATCTAGCAGCTCCCCTCCTAGTATTGCCATGGCTGAGCTGACCAATTCTTCATCTTCTTTGACTGGCTCCTCTACTTTGCCATGCATCATCACACAAGATAGCATGATTTCTCTTTCGCAAGCTTTAGTCATAATTTTTTCTATCATTTCACGATTGCGAAACTCTTCTATTCGTTCTTTATGAAAATTGAAACGACAATCAACTATCATCTTACTGCCCTCAATGCGAGCGTTGCCAGAACGTAGCAACGCATAGAGTGAATTGTTGTTTTCTTTTATAATACTTAGGCCTTTTGCGCAGCGGGCGGTGAGATCGGCGCTGGGCTTTGCGGCAGGTGGGCTAGCTGGCGCAGTCTGGGCGGTCTGAGGCTTGGGTGCTGGCGGTGCAGAGACACTTGCGGCTGGTGCCGGTATAGCGCTAGCAGCTGCCGCAGTGCTCAACACTGGTATAGGTCTAGAAAGCTTAACAACGGCTATTTCTAGTGGCAGACTGCGCTGAGAAGCCACTTTAAAACCTGCCTGGGTTAACTGGAGCTGCTCAAGCGCTCTAATTGCGAAGTCTTTATTCATAGCGGACTTTTTTTGTTTTGGCTGTTCTGGCTGAAGCAAAATGTTTCGCAAAAATCTCTGCATCTGAGCACATAACGCACTTGGCTCAACGCCGTTATCAAAAGTGCTTGTGAGCAAATCTATTGCCAGCTGAGTGTCACCGCTTGCCGTTGCCTCGACTATTTGCTCAATCTGCTGAGTGCTAGAAAGACCCATTCTAGACTGCACAGCGCTAGCGTCTATTGTATCGGTAAGAACCGAAAGCTGATCAAGCAGGCTAATGGCATCGCGCATACCGCCATCGCTTAATTCGGCAATAGCCACTAGGCCATCTTCTGTTACAGAGATATTTTCAGATTTGGCTATTGATTTAAGCTGAGCTATGATAACCGCGACAGAAAAAGGCCTAAAATCGAAGCGCTGAGTACGCGAGATAATGGTGTCTGGAAGCTTATTTGACTCTGTTGTAGCAAGAATAAATATTGCATGCGGTGGTGGCTCTTCTAGAGTTTTTAGAAGAGCGTTAAAAGCCTCCTTGGTGAGCATATGGGCTTCGTCTATGATATAGACCTTGTACTTTAGGCTTGTTGGGCTTGAGTTGATTTTTTCACGAAGCGCCCGTATCTCGTCTATACCTCTATTGCTAGCTGCATCAATCTCAATAATATCGAGCTGTTTTGCAGTATCTTCTGTGGAGTCTAGGCCATTCACTCTTCTAGCTAGTATTCTGGCCGCGCTAGTCTTGCCTGTACCTCGAGGGCCAGTAAATAAGTAGGCGTGCGAAATCTGCTCGCGAGACAAGCTTTCGGTTAGAGTTTTTGTAATATGATCTTGACCAACTAAATCTTCAAGATCAGCTGATCGGTATTTACGATACAGTGCTAGACGCGACACATCCCCTCCTTTTCTTATCTACTAGTATAGCAAACCCCAGTCTATCAGTCATCATGAACTTGACTCTTGGGTATGCTTTTTCTCTCTAATTACAAGCTGGTGTCTAATAAAATTTGCTGAGTGGCTGCATCAATAGATGTCATATTATTATGAATAATCTCAAACTCGTAGCCTGCCGGGGTAGCTGAAGCTGCCCATGATCTCATCTCGTTCTCGTCAAACTCAGCGGATTTTGTGCGTGCCTTATGTCTTTTGATCGTCTCGTCTATATCAACATCGAGAAAATATATAAAGTTGTCTTGTGGATGAGCAGAAAAGATTTTATCAAACAGCTCTTTGTAATGCTTAATGTTAAGAATTCCTTCTAGCACTACATTGTAGCCATGTTTAAGACCTACCAATACGGTCTGCTCAAGCATCTCTGCAGAAGCTTTGCGAGCGTCACCTTTTTCTTGTAATAAGGTGTTTCGGAAGTAATCTTGCTCTACAATAATAGTATTTTGCTTGCTTCTTTTTTGTAGCTCTCCTGCAATACTGCTTTTGCCAGATCCAGACAACCCCCTAAGAATAATGAGCTTTGAATCTGCCATGGTATTTAGCTGACTATGAACCAATAACTGCTTCGATGGCAGCCCAGTTGGCTTCGCCACTTGCTGGAACCACGATTGTAACTTCGTCGCCAGGCTGGGCCTTAAAATAAGTAACGCTTGCATACAAAACCTTGTATTGGTTATCTCCCACAATAGCAGAATACTGGCCGTCGTCTAAGCCAATCTTGGCGATAAGATTTTTGCGTTCAATTGGCCCAATTTGCTTATAGATAAAAGAGCCGTCTGGCGAGATTGTGAGCTTTAGGTTATCACCTTCAATAAGTTTTGATTTACTGGCATAGTTTGCTGGCACTGGGTATATCTTACCGTCTGGGCCAATCATATTTTGGCCATCAAAATGACCTTCAATTACCTTGCCGGCTACGTCTTGGCCTGGCGTGCCCTGCAGCGGAACACTGACTATTGGCTGTGGCGTATCTGTTGGCTCGGGCAAATCTTTAGCTGCCATGCCCATTTTTTTGAGCATAGCTTTGAGATGCCGCATATTTTCTTCGGCAGCTTTCATTTGGTTTGCTAGCAGTTGAAGTTCTTCTGTCTGTTTGTCTTTACTCATATGAATTCCCCTTTTGATTTTTTGCTCTTTTCTTTTCAAATATAGTGTAGCAAATATTTGAACAAATGCCAAACACACAGGCGTAAATACTACTATATCAAGATTCTAGCTATATCAAAAAAGACCCTTGGATAGAGTCTTTTTTGATATCTTACTTGATCTAGATACTAGATAAGGTTTCTTTTAGCTTACTGTAGTTCTACAGTTGCGCCAGCTTCTTCTAGTGTCTTCTTAGCAGCTTCTGCTTCTTCAGCAGGAACGCCTTCTTTGACCATCATTGGAGCGCTATCAACAACGCCTTTTGATTCTGCAAGACCTAGTCCTGAGATTTCACGAACCGCTTTTATTACGTCAATCTTCTTTTCGCCAGCAGCAGTCAACATAATGTTGTATGAGCTTTTGGCATCTTCTGCAGCTTCTTCACCGCCAGCAGCAGCACCGGCTACAGCTACAGCTGCAGGAGCAGCAGCGCTAACGCCATAGTGATCTTCTAGTGTGCTTACAAGCTCTGATAGATCAAGAACGCTTAATTTGTCGATTTCTTCAACAAGGCTCTTGAACTTAGCTGGAACTTCTTTTTTTTCTTCTACTGCATCAGCTACTGGAGCTTCTGCTTTTACTTCTTCTTGTTTTGTTACTTCTTCGGCCATAATATTCTCCTAAATTATTTATATCTAATGTATTCGTGTATTTTTGATACTTTATACAGTACCTATGCGGTCTTTTTCTCAGCGATTGCGCTCAAGGCGTATACTAGCCCTGTCACATTGCCATTTAGAACTCTTACAAAGCCACTTAGTGGTGCGGCTATTGTGCCAACTACTTGGCCTAAGAGCTGCTCTCTGCTTGGCAATAGAGCTAAGGCCATAACCTCTTCTTTGCTCAATACTTTGCCATCTTCGTCGATTGCACCTAGTATTTCTAGGGCGCCATTGGTTTTAGAAAACTCGTACACGATACGAGCTGCTTCTACTTCGTCTTCTCCAAAAGCAATACCGACAGGTCCAGCAAATACGCTGGTGTCGTCAACATTTTTCTCGGCTGCTGCAAGGGCAATCTTGACTAGAGTATTTTTGGCTACTGTGTAGCTAATACCAACTTCGCGCAAATTGCTACGAAGCTCAGATATAGCTGGCACATTTAGGCCTCTATAGTCTGTCAAAACAGCTAGCTTACTAGACTTAAAGGCAGTCGTAAGATCACTAACCGTCTGCTCTTTTTGCTCGCGGGTTTTTGCCATACTTTATGCACTCCTGTTAATTAGTTTGATATGAATGTTCATTTTGATTACAAAAACAAAAAAATCTTTGGTATATACCAAAGATGAAAATAATTTTTCACCTCATGTAGCTAATTAAGTCTTTGACGGTGGTCTCTAGACAGCTACAGTCTTTGGTAATCACCTACAATATTACCAAATAAGAGCTGTTTAGTCAAGGAAAAAGCGCGAGGACAAGCCTCGCGCTTAATTTACATTAATGGTACTACTTCAGTTATAGCTCCAGCGGTGACCGCTGGCCTGACGAATAACAACTACCCTGCCGGCTTGTGGAAGTTTTTTAATGTTAAAGCTTCTACTTTTAACGGCATTTGACTCTAATACTGAGGAGCCTATGTCGCCATGGTTGCCGCAATCTGGACAGAACCTATCTTCTTCGGCATCGAAATAAACAAGGCCAGCTTTTTGGCTAGCTGTTGCCGCCCAACAAAGCATTTCACAATCTGTGCCTGTGGTGGTATGACTCAAAATAACAATGATCTTACTAGGAAGTGAGTAAGAATCGTCACTAAAGCTAATAAGCTGCCTTGCTAGAACCTGCTCTTCAAACTTACTTAGCCGAAAAATAAGCAAAGTAGTAAATCTAAAGATGTTTTCCACACTAGATTTTAAAAGGTGCATAGCAGTTACCTCTCGTTTAAAGTAGAGAAAATATTACTTATGTTTATTTATAGCAGACAATGAGGGTAAAAAGCAAAACTAGTATAGCCAGCTCAGACTGCTAGACAAGTCTTTACTAAAATCTAGTACTGATGATGCACTTAGGCTGCCATTTATTAGTGAGCCAATAGCAACGCCTAGCTCTCGAGCTTGTTCTGGCTCAAGACCACGACTTGTCAGAGCACTTGCGCCAAGGCGCAAACCGCCAGGCCGCCAAGCTGGCTTATCGTCACTGGCTATGGCATTTCTGTTTGTAATAATTCCAGATTTTTCAAGTAAGTCTTGTAGCTCTAGACTATCTACACTGGCTGGTAGCTTAACTAAGCAAATATGATTCTGGCTAGGTATAGCAATCTCAGCGCCAGCTTCTACTAGGCCATTTTCTAAGCTCTTAGTATTTTTAATTACTGCCTCAATATAGCTCTTGAAAGGTATTTTGTCAGGGTAGCTATCTTCACCGCTTACCTCTAAAAGTGCTTGGCCAACTGCGGCAATTTGATTTAGATGGGGTCCTCCAGAAGTGCCAGGAAAAACAGTTTTATCAATAACTGGCATATATTCTTTCTTGGCAAAAACTAGAGCAGAACGTGGCCCTCGCAATGTCTTATGGGTGGTAGTGGTAACAAAATCTGCGCCCGATGAGCCAGACTTAAAAGGACTATCGTGTAAACCGACGGCAACTAGCCCTGAAATGTGAGCTATGTCGGCCAGCACAAGCGCCCCATAGCTATGCGCAATCTCGCAAAGCTTAGCAAATTCATATTGCCTAGGATAAGATGAGAACCCAATTATTACTAAGCGTGGCTGGTGATTTTTTATTTGATTCTCGTAGTCTTTATAGTCTATTGCTGAGCCGCTTTTTTTACTCGTTAAGCCGTAATTCGCATATTTGAAAAACTTTAGATAGCTACTAGTGGAGTGCAAATGACTGAGATGGCCGCCACTTGCAAGATCTAGGCTTAGCACACTGTCACCTTGGTCTAGCACCGCCATATATACCATCGCATTGGCCGAGCTGCCAGATAAAACCTGAACATTAACACCGTAGTCTTGGCTAGCTGAAAAAATTTCAAGAGCCTTGCTGCCAACAAAAGTCTCTAAATCGTCTGCCAGGCCGTTGCCCGCATAGTAGCGCTTACCTGGGTAGCCTTCGGCGTATTTGTCGTTCCAGGCTGAGCCCAGTAGTTCTAGAACTTTTGGTGAAGGATAATTTTCACTAGCAATTAGATTTAGGGTCGATTTTTGGCGAGCTAGCTCAGCTTGAGTTAATTCAAAAATTTTATTCATAGCTATATTATATCAGAAATTAAAAAGGGCTCCAGAAATATAATTTCTAGAGCCCTATGATTACTGGTCTTGGGCTATTCCAAGCTTATTTAATTTTTCAATTGTATTTCGCTCAGATGCCATTCTTGTCAGCTCACCTAGATCATCGGTCTTGTTGACATAGATCATGGCGGCAGCAACATTTGGCCAGATATTTTTTAGCTGGCTATATATTTCGTTGCAGATATAGCGGTAGCCGGGGTGCCCCTGGGGGCTGGTGCGTAGCTCTAGAAGATGAAAAAGCTCTCGTACGTTGGCAATAAAGCTATAGCGCATTCTATAGCCCATACAGATTGCATACTGTGACTCTTCTGGGTACCCAGCATGCTGAAATTCTCTGTAGAGCATTTTTGAAAGTCTAAATGCTTCACGAAAATCATCTTCACAGCCAGCTTCAATAATCAGACTAGGCACATCGAAGCCCAAATCTGGGCTTAGCCTTTGCCACTCAAAACCATCGACCATACGGTGTCGCTGGAGATCTCGAAATGTACCATAATCTCCAACAATCTCTATTTCTAGTCTTGGCTTTTCTAGGGCTCTGCCGGGCTTGTGTCTGCGATTTAGTCTGTCGCCACAATATTGCGAGATACAATTGGCGATGTATTCTTCAAAATTTTGTGGCTCCATGTTGAGCTTCACTACCTCTAGACTTACCCGAAGCTGATCTAAGGACAGACTTGATTCTGCAAACAAAAGTCTAGCCAGAAAATCTTCTTCTCGTATTGGCCAGAAGTCGACTATCTTTACCTCTACATCATGAGGCTTATTATGAAGCAAGTACAGACTGTTAAGCTCTGAAACAACTTGCTTAACTTTTTGTCTATTGTCGCGGCGGTATGCAACGTCAGCAAGGCCTCGGTCTTCAAGGTCTGTGCGGCGCATAAAAACTGGCGCCACTTGTCTTGAAGCACTTAGGATGTTCGTTCCTAGCTCATTGAGCTCGCCCAAGGGCTCGGCCCAGAGGTGCTTGACCATGTTATCAACACTAAGCGCTGAGGCATGTATGCCAACAGTTGATAGCGTTGATGCTGGCAGTATTGCCCTAGCCACATCACAAGCCTGAGCTCGTGTTGCTCCGTTCCAGGCCAACCAGCCGGCCCGATCTTGATCTTTTTGTGGTCTAGGATTTTGGCTGCGCACATACTCAGTGACAGTTTCTACTGTCTTAGAGTACAAATCAAATATCTTGTCATTGATCTCTATATATTTAGCTAGCAGTTCGGCTGGCAAATTCTTAGGAAGGTAGTACTTATACCTACCATTAGCCTGCTTCTGGGTATAGAAGATGTATCGAGTAGACTGCTCTAAGTAAGATGCCAGTCGACCCCATTCTACCTGCTTTGTAGCCAGGTTACTGATTGACTCAGTGACTATATAGAAACTATATAGATTAGCGACTGAGTCATCACCATAGCTAGTTATCACTCTGTCTAGCAAGTCATCTGCGCCTTCGTCTTTGATGGCAAATTCGTCTAGAATACAGCTCAGTAGAGATCCTTCTCGCCTACTCAGTCTAGCCATTGCTGCGGCTATTTCAACCGGATCAGCTTCTTTGGTAAAAGCGTAAACCTGATCTTCTGAACTGGTAACTTTATGGGCTAGGTACGAATGTCCGGCTGGCGTGATTTGCCAGTTACCTTCTTCGTCTCTAGATACATACGGATTTTGATTGGCACTCATTCTGCCTCCTTCTTGTAGGTACACTAGTAAGTCTTGTCTAGCTTAACATAGCTATATTTTTTTGAGCAATCATAAGCAAAATAAAAAGCTATAAGTTTTTTAAGCTTATAGCTATCTGCTCTTGTCATCTTTTTTTAAGTAAATCTTTTGACTTTCATCACCGGCAAAAGCATTTCTGGTTTCCAGCTGGCCTTAATTACTTCAAGGTCACTACCATCTTGGTATGTTCCTTCGCTACCGTAGCAGCGATCTGTTTCTCCTGTATGGAAAAAAATAATCTGGCTATAGGCCTCGCCAACAACCAAGGGAATGTACTTATTGGTCTTGTTGCGGGTTTCTTGAGCCCAACGATTGAAATAGCCAATATCGCCCCAGCCTGCATCATCACAAACCGACAGATTGTTGCGACCAACAGTCGATTTGGCATGCATCATTGTTGTACCCCGAGTAGTGGTGCCAATAAACTCAGCAGTATGGCAAATAATGTTTTCACCTGGTCGCAAAACAATTATTCTGGCTTGGGCTGGAATGTTTTTCCAGAGTTTGCCGTTACGATATTTATCTGCCCAGTCTTTATGCACTACTGCCCTAAAGGGGCCCGTGAATGACCTGCCTACATCTTCTGGGTCGTAAGGGTTGTAGTCAACATGGTAGCCATCTTCACGAAAAACATAATACCACTCACCAAGAGTGCAATCATAGCTGGTAGTATTGAGTAGCTTGATATCAAATGGGTCAATAACAATTAGCCCCGTGCTAATTGCCGAGAGTATATCTTTGTCACTAAATACGCCTGTTTGAATTTCCATAATGAACTCCAATCTTGTAGGTGCAATTTGAGAGGTGCCAGCTAAAACTTGCCACTTACCGCTCTCAAAAACTCTAGCATACTACAGTAATTGGCTCACTCCAAGCATATCCAAAAAGCCAGCGGCTATAGCTACTGGCTTTGATTGGAATTGTACTAAATTACTACTTTGCTGGCTTGAAAGCTTCTAGAGGATCAAGTTTAATACTTGGGCTCATGCTTGATGTTAAATATACAGTCTTAACATAAACACCTTTTACTCCAGCTGGCTTATTGGCGCTTATTGCCTTTAGTACGACACGCAAGTTTGATTCGAGGTCTTTTGTAGAAAAACTAAGCTTACCAAAAGCTACATGAACGATACCTTGGGCATCATTTTTTATTTCTGCTCTACCTTTTTTGATTTCTTCTACCATAGCGGCCGGGTTGTTTGTGACAGTGCCGCTTTTTGGTGATGGCATAAGACCTTTTGGCCCTAATACCTTGGCGTGTCGGCCTAGATCAGCCATCTTGTCTGGGCTAGCAATCAAGACATCAAAATCTAGCTTACCTTTGGCGATGTCTGCCAAGATTTTTTCGGCACTTGTGCTATCTGCGCCGGCTTTCTTAGCTAGCTCTGCGTCTTTTTCGCCAGTTATTACGGCTATTTTTACAGTTTTGCCAGTACCAGCTGGTAAAGGCGCACTAGCTCTAAGGTTTTGATCTGACTGCTTAGGGTCAATGTCTAGGCTAATATGTACTTCTGCAGTTGCATCAAATTTAGTCTTAGATAGCTTAGGCAAAAGCTCCAATGCTTCAGTGATAGAGTATAGCTTACCAGCTTCTACTTGCTCACGAGCGGCTTTTTGATTTTTAGAATAAGTGATAACTCGTGGCTTCTGAACTTGCTTTGGTTTCTCTTCTTCGTCTTGCTTACTAGCTTTTCGCACTTGCTTAGCTTCTTTTTCGGCAACTTCCTCTAGTGCTTTAGCGCTTTTTTTACCGGCCTTAGCTGTCTTTGTAGCCTTGGCTGGCTCTACTACTGGCTCTACTATTTCTTCTGTAACCTCTGCTGCAATAGTCTTTTTTGCTATTTTTTCAGCCTTGGGCTTGGTTTCTACTGATTTGTCTTCTGATTTTTTTGCTTGGGCCATTTTTTTACTCCTTTGTGGTGATAGTGACTTTCTTAGGGTCTCCCACTTATTAAATTAGCTTAAGTTTATTATTTTTCTATCTCGACGCCCATACTACGAGCTGTGCCAGCAATAACTTTTTTTGCAGCGTCAATGTCGTTGGCGTTTAAATCAGACATCTTGGCTTCGGCGATTTGGGTTAGCTGAGCATCTGTGAGCTTTCCTACCTTGTCTTTGTTTGGTGTTCCAGAACCTTTTTTAAGCTTAATAGCTTCTTTTATCATGGTCTTGGCTGGTGTACCTTTGGTAACAAAAGTCATGCTCTTGTCTTCATAGATAAGTACAGTCACTGGTGTTGGCTGACCTTTTCTATCTTGAGTCTTTTCGTTGAAAGGATTGATAAAATCCATCATGTTTACGCCGTGTTGGCCTAGTGATGAACCAACTGGTGGGGCTGGTGTTGCTCCGCCGCCAGGTAAAACCATCTTTACTTTTGCTACTACTTTTTTTGCTGCCATAATTTTTCTCCTTTGTGGTACAAGCCCCACCAAAAAGATGGGTCCCACTTAAAATTGTTTAATTTACGTTTTTTTAACCTGCAATGAATCTAGCTCAACTGGAGTCTCGCGACCAAACATATTGACCAGAACTTTAATTTTACCCTTTTGGTCATCGATTTCACTAACAGTACCGTCGAAGCCTTTGAATGGACCGTCTGTAATACCTACTAGCTCGCCAAGACTAAAGTCAATCTTGTATTTTGGCTCTTCTACACCCATACGTTTTTGAATTGACTTAACTTCTGAGTCATCAAGTGGTGAAGGAGTAGTGCTGGTACCAACAAATCCTGTAACGTTAGGGGTATTTCTAACAATAAACCAACTATCTTCAGTGACTATCATCTGCACCATAATGTATCCAGGGAAAATCTTTCGCTCTACTACCTTACGACGACCGTTCTTGATCTCGATTTGGTTTTCTTTTGGAACAATCACATCAAAAATCTTATCTTGCATTTCGAGAGATTCAATTCTTTGCTGGATCTGTTCAGCTACCTGGTCTTCGTAGCCAGAGTAGGTGTGGATAACATACCAGTTTTTGCCATTTTGTTCGTGCTTCATTACTTGTTCCTTATTTAATTCTTAAAAATTAGTTTTTGTAGGGCTGTCTGAAAGCCATAGCCTAGAAGTGTTAGATATGTACCAACCAATAAAGCACTAACAACTACAATGGCCGTAAGCTGAAGAGCCAGCTTGCGTGATGGCCAGATTACCTTTTTGAGCTCTGCGTATGAAGCCTTAAAATAGTTGGTGAGTTTGTTCATAGTTTTATAAAAATACTTCTGTAATCTAAAAAAGCCTTTGGCGGCTACTGGCTCTAATTCTACCCTTTTTAGGTATGTTTTGTCAACTATTTGCTATTTTAGTGGAACGACTAGTTTTATTTCTTCTGGTATCATCGCGTGAATATTGGCCATCTCACCTCTAATTCTTGAGCCGTACAGATTGATCAGTAAAAAATAACTGCCTACAAAAACACCGGCCAGTAAGACTGCTACATATAGAGGCCAGCTTGAGGCCGGCTTTTCACGCTCCATATATAAAAGCTGATTACGATTTTTAGAGAGTGATGCCACAAAATAGTAGTGCCTAGCCCAGAGATTTTGTTGTACATAGGTAAGATTTGTTAGCAGAACTACGGTAGTGATAGCAATAACTACTAAAATCGCTATCACTGGTGAGCCTTGCTGGGCAATAAAGTAATCTGTCACGAACCAACTCATCGCTAGAATTAGCAATATTACACTGGCCGACAAAGAAAATCCTATTAGGCCTGCTATGGCATTTTTTAGAGGAGACGAAAACAACAATGAAATACTCTGTAGCTGCACCCGAGCCACCTTGCTGCTTCTAGAGAGCAGGCCTATCTGAAGCCAGTGCTTGGTATAGAGCAGTACCATAACGAATAACCAGGCAAACCCTACGACTGCGGCTATTTGATATTTGTTTGTTGAGACCAAACTATTGCCGGTCGTTAAAACCATAGCGGTGAGCCAAATTAATAACCCGCTCCACAAGACAATGATCGCAAAGTGCACTATGTAGTTTAGCATTTGGCGCAAAAGTGAGTGCATAGCCGAGTGAATACCAAGGCTCAGCTTGGCTGGCCGATTATCAATTTCTCTAAGCCTGACGTGAACTCCTGCAGAAGTGATTATTGAGCGCACGATAACGCCTAGCAAAAACAGACCCATAATCACCCCCAGCGAAACTGTTACTGCCTGAAAATTTTCTGGAGTCACAGTGTCTTTGGCTTTAACCAAAAATTGGTTCAGATTGAGATTTTGTATAACCCTAAATTGAACAAGTATTAGTGGCAGGCTTAGTAGTAACCAGGTCTGAGGACTTGCTATGGTTCTAAATAAACTGGCCTGCCAAAGCTGTAGGCTGCCACGAGGTAGAATACCGCTGGCAATAACAAAACTAAAAAAACTAATCTTTTTTGCATCATTAGAGCTGTCAGCTTTTGGCTTATCACTCGATTTGGCCTGATGAGTAGATTTACTTGATTTATCTAGGTGTGGCCTAGCGGTTGATTTAGGCTGAGGCTGCTGCGGGGCTGTGCTGGAGCGCGAAGTGGTGAATTTTCTGGGTGAGCCAGCTGTTGCCAATGAGGCTGTTTGTCTTGAGAGATTACTATTATTTCTTAGATCCAAAACTTCAGGTACTTGATTTTTATCAAGCCTTCGGCCCGAGCTTACATCGTATAAGATACCGTCTACATTAACATGTTTTTGGGGGGAGGGTTTTGTCATATATATAGCTAAATACTGTCTTGGTAACTATTATAGCTTGATTTTTATCAAATATGTAGTAATTTGCGGGTAACGACCAGACAGTAGATAACCGCCTTATGGCCATTGTTGATACGAATCCTGCTACTAGCTAGCTGACTAGCTGGAGTCTTGCTGAGCTTACTAAGCAGAGCGCTATAATACTGGCAGGCTAGCATCACGCGATATCTACTTGAATGAGGCAATGCAGAGATGACCTTTGATGCCTCTGCGAGTTCCAGTCTAATATCAGCTATCACCTTTGCCTTTTCATCTTGGCTGAATTTTTTCATGTCTACTCCTGGAAAATAGACCCTACCAAGATCTTGACTGTCACTGGCTATATCGCGTAAAAAATTAACCTTTTGAAATGCCGAGCCTAAAGCCCGTGCTCCAGGCTTTAGTTTTGTAAACTTAGATTTTTTTCCATCAATAAAAACGCATAGGCACATCAAGCCGACTACTTCGGCCGAACCATAAATATACTTCTGATATTGAGCCTTACTGTATTTTGTTTTTTTAATATCCATTGCCATGCTATCAAAAAATGCTCGGGTGAGATCATCTGGGATATTGTAGCGTTTAGCAGTTATTGCAAAAGAATGGATTACTGGATTTAGACTAGTTCCCGAAATTAAGGCCTGGTCTGTTTCGGCAATAAATGCGTCGAGCTGTTTTTGGCTATTTTTAGGTCTCAAGCTATCCACTAGCTCGTCTGCAACTCTTACGTAGCCGTAAATACTATATAGGTGAGTTCGAATTGGCTCGTCGAGCAAGCTCATGGCTGAAGAAAAAGACGTTGAGTAGTGAGTGGCAATTAGCTTATTTATATCGTGAGATGTTTGAGTATAAAATTTGAACTTGTTCATTGCTAGTTTTTTCGACTTATACAGTAATTTGCAAAATCAGTCAGATTTTCTTGCATTTTAGAATCACTTGTTAAAGAAGGTATGTAGCTTATTGACTTATTAATGTAGTCTTTTGCAACAATAAGAGTCTTGGCCTTAGCTCCGCACCTTTCTAATATTTTTTTCACCAATGCAAGACCTTTTTGATCCGCCTTTGGGTTGCCAAAAATAGACTGTAATAACTTTTTGTCGTCAACAGATGCCAACTTCATTCCATAGTGCATTAGTATCGTCTGCTTTCCCTCTTGTAGATCTGTCAAAACTGGCTTACCAATAGTCTTGGTGCTACCAAAGATACCCAAAACATCGTCAGCTATTTGATAGCTAATGCCAAGCGGCTGTCCGAATTTTTTCATGTCTTCTAAAAGCTCTGGTTTTGCGCCGGCTAGTATTGCGCCGAACTGAAGGGGTAAAATTATTGAGTAGTCAGCAGTCTTGTGTTTGGCAATTGCTAAAATTTCTTTTTCAGAAAGTTTTTTATCAAATGAACCGATAATATCTAGGAGCTGGCCTGCCGCAACCTCAAAAACTGCTTGGTTAATTCTACCAATGGCCTTAAGAGTTACTTTGGGGTCAAAATTTGCAGCAAGTAGTGGCTCAAATGTTAAGCCACTATTGATATCACCGGCCAGTATGGCAAAGGAGTCTGCTGCGTGGGGTATTTCTTTTTCTGCAATCTTGCCACTCAGGGCCTTCTTGTAAAAGCCGGTAATGTTTAGTACACCATGCCGGCGGTCATCACGATCCATGATATCGTCATGAATTAATAAGTAGCTATGAAATATTTCTAAAGCAGCTGAGGCCTTAATAATTTTTTCTAGGTCTTTTCCTCCAGCAATGCTGTAGCCCAAAACTGCTAGAGCTGGCCGTAATCTTTTGCCGCCACTCAGAGTCTGCTTGGCCGTTTGAGTGACTAGCTTCTTATAATCACTGCTAAGTTTTCCAGCTTCAGCAATTTTGATATCATAAATATCTTTGAGTACTACATCAACATTTTTTTTGATATAGGCTATATAGCTTTTGAGGTCTTTGTTTTCCATAAAAATTAATTTTTATTATCACTTAAAATTCGTTCATGTACAAGCTTAGCACTTAGAGTAACCATTGGAATCCCTCCACCAGGGTAAGTACTAGCGCCCACAAAGTACAGCCCCTTAACTCCTCTGGCAACATTGTGCGGTCTAAAATAGCCAGACTGCATGAAGTGGTGAGTGAGGCCAAAAGCCGAGCCGGCTGTGAGATTAAATTTGGTCTCAAAATCTTGTGGTGTAAAGACAGCCTCTGTCTCTATGAGCGGCTCAATGTCTTGGCCAAACTCTGATTTCAATCTGTTTAATACCTTCTTGCGTAACTTAGGTATGCCAGACTCCCAGTTATTTTTGCCTTGTAGATTTGGGGCCGGAACCAAGATATACACGACACTCTTGCCTTTTGGAGCCAGGCTTGGGTCTGTCTTAGTAGGAATATAAGTATAGAAAGATGGGTCTGTCGGTAGTTTCTTTTCATCAAAAATTTCTTCTAAGTTATTCTTGAAATCTTTACACAGATAAACATTGTGGTGCAGCATGCCCTCTAACTGAGAGTCAACACCCCAGTAGAAAAGTAGCGCCGAGCTAGCCTGCTTAAGATCTTCTGGCTTACGACCCAGACTTTTTAGCTTTACAGATTCTGGAAGAAGATTGTTATAGCTATAAACAAGATCTGAGTTACAAAGAACAATATCGGCTGGCTTAAAAATAGAATTTTTGATCTCCACACCACTTGCTCTACCGTTTTCAATCACGACTTTATTTACTGCTGTTTTGGTTTTTATTTCACCACCTAGATCTAATACCAGCTTCTCTAGGGCTTGGCTGAGACTATACATTCCGCCTTTTGGATACCATATACCTAAGCCAGTTTCCATATAGCTTACAACACTGTAGACTGCAGGTGCTTCATAAGGGCTAACACCAAGGTACATGCTCTGAAAACTAAAAAGCTGTTTTAGCCGAGGGTCCTTAAAATATTTTCCTACAAAATTCCAGAGCTTGTAAACTCCGCGTTTTTTTAAGAGCTTGATGCCCGAACCTATATTTATAAAATCACTAAATTTATCAAAATTTTTGTCTATGAAGCCGCCTCTAGATATACGATATATTTCAGCGACATCTGCAAAATATCTAAAAAACTGCTCTGGTGCCTTAGGGTCAAACCTGGCCAGCTCTTGTGTGAACTTTGGCAGATTACAACTGACGGTTATTTTAGACTTGTCTGCAAAAGCTACCTGGTAATTTGGTTCAAGCTGCAAAAGCGTTAGATAATCATCTAGTTTTTTACCACAGTATTTAAAGGTGTCATATAATACGTCTGTCATCATAAGTAGGGTTGGGCCAGTGTCAAAAGTGTAGCCATCTTGCTTGATGCGGTGCGCGCGACCACCCACCAATGCCTCTTTTTCATAGATTGTTACTGAGTAGCCGTCTTTAAGAAGTCTTGCAGCAGAGCACAACCCACCGATTCCTGCGCCAACTATAATTACTGATTTTTTGTTGGTATTTTTTGCCATGATTTACATATCATATCAGAAATTTGCGAGTATAATAAGTACAATGAATTTTGATTTCGTTTATTCTAATTTTTTCTACATAGTCATTTTGCTATTTAGTATAACTGGAATGGTATTGGCAGACTGGCGCTACAAGCTGGCATTTTTTTTAGATGCCAAGGCCAGTGGGCTAGCCATAGGGCTTAGTGCGTTGCTGCTTTTGTGCTTTGACGTTGTTGGTATTGTTATTGGTATTTTCACCACAAATCAAACTTATGTTTCTGGCTGGTATTTTGTTACTCCAAATTTACCGGTAGAAGAGTTTATATTTTTGTTTTTACTTGGCTATGTGACACTAATGGTTTATCAGCTAGTAAGTTTAAAGCTTAGCTCGCAAGACAGTAAGGTAAAGGTTAAAAATAAATAATGTATAAATACTCAGCCATGACTATAATTTTATTAATATCGGTATTTGCCATAGTTTATTTTTCTAAGTTATGCTGGCCAAGAAAGAAAACAACCTTAATTACATTTGCTATTTTACTGCCTGCAATGCTAATTTTTAACGGCTACCTGACAAGCCTGCCTATAGTGAGCTATAATAACAGCTCAATACTTGCCGTAAAGATTGGCAGTATACCAATAGAAGACTTTAGCTATTTAATTGCCGCAGTCATTCTAGTGCCGGCAATATTTAATTATTTTAAAAATGACAAATAACAAATCTTCACTAAGCATACGAGAGATACTTGCCACAAGCAGGCCTGTGAGCTGGATAAACACAGCTGCGCCATTTATAGTTGGCTACTTGCTAGCAACTCAAAGCCTAGCACTTCCGGGCATTATCGGCTTTGTATACTTTTTGTTTTCATACAATCTACTGATGTACGGGGTTAATGACATTTACGACTACGAATCAGATATGAAAAACCCTCGCAAAAACTCCGTAGAAGGAGGATTGCTTGAAAAATCTAAGCATGGTCCTCTATGGTATGTGATTATCGCAGCTAATGTCCCTTTTTTACTTTACTTTCTAGTCACTGGCGATAATCTATCTAGAGCAATACTTTCTGCACTAGTTTTTTTCTGCATCAGCTATAGTGCGAAGCCTCTGCGGTTTAAGGAAGTGCCAGTCTTAGACTCTATTAATTCTGCACTGCATTTCGTCTTGCCTTTTGTATTTGGTCTAGCCTATGGCCAGTCAAATAATTACTACTGGGCAGTGATTATAGCTTTTATGGCCTGGGGTATGGCCAGCCAAGCATTTGGCGCAATACAAGATATTAAGCCAGACCGAGCAGCCAAAATTGCCTCTATCGCAACATTTTTTGGCGCCAAGCGCACCAATCGATACGCGATGACTCTTTACATAGTTTCGGCACTTGTGGTGACAGTGGCCTATTTTCCTCTTGGAACTTTTGCTGGTGGACTGATAGGACTATACGCTCTTAATACTAGTTTTTTTAGTAAGTACAAGTCAGACGCCAACAGCACAAAATTTCGTCGTGGCTGGCAAAACTTTATGTGGCTAAATTTACTTGTTGGTTTCTGGCTAGCCCAACTCCTGCTATTTGTTTTTGATCCATTTGGCGTAAGCCAATATTATGTAATGATCTTAGGGTTCTTCTTGATAATATTTTTCTTGGCTCAACTTGGTGTCACTATCTACAACCTCAGGGCCTTCAAAAGACCTAAGACTGCCCGACAAGGCGAGCTACCTAAAATAAGTATTATTATGCATGCCTATAACCAGGCTGATAATATTTCTTCTACAATGCTAGCGATTTTAGGCCAGCAGTACCCTCAATTTGAGCTTATATTTACTGATCTTGGCTCTAGTGATAACACCCTAAAAATAGCCGAGGGGTTTCAAGATCCACGGCTCAAAATAGTTAAGACAAAACCACTCAAAGCTGGCTGGACCTTAAATGCCTGGGTGTCTGAGCAGCTGCTGCAAAAAGCAACTGGCGATATTGTATTGCTCACAAGCGCCGACACCATACTTCTGCCAAATGCCCTAAGCGTTATAGCTAGCCTAATAATCGAACAAAAGCTTAGCCTGGTCTCGCTCTTACCAGCAGACCAAAATAAAAGTCTTTCCCAGCAAGTGATACTCAGTCAAAACCACTACCTGATGCTAGGCATGTATCCTTCGGCTTTTTTAGCCAAAACTAGACCCAAGTCTGTAAATGCTAGCGGTAGCGTAATGGCTTTTGTGCGCTCAAGTATTACAGCGGCGGGTGGTTTTGGGCTGGTACGCAAAAGTCCGCTTGAAGACTTTGACCTGGCAGCTGCCGTAAAAAATAAGGGCCTTAATACAGGCTTTTTCTTGGGCTCTGATATTGCCGTAAGTCAAAACCATGCAAGCCTACGACTCATGATAAGGCAATCTATTAGGCGCTATTACCCAGCCCTACACTTCTCTTTTCCGCTCACATTCGGTCTTGTTAGTGGTGGAACTTTCATTTTGATATTTCCCGGTATTTTGCTATGTTACCTGCTCATAATAAATTCGTTTATCGGACTCTGGATGCTAGCACTAGCGATTGGCCTGAGCTACCTAAATAGGCTCATTATTACAGTTGTTTCCAAACAGAGTATACTTTCAACTCTGCTCTACCCGGTGGGCTGCGCTGCTGCTTTATCGATGCTTATATACTCAATGATCAGCTATGAGCTTCTTAAGCCTCGCTGGCAAAATAGAACAGAAGTATTTTAGAGAGGTATTTTAGAGAAGCATCTCTGTCTTATTTTTTTTTATTTTGTCTAAGTAAAATTTTAATATACTCATCGATTTTACTATGCAGATATTCTAGGCTGGTATTGTTTTCAATAAACTCATCGGCCATAGCAAAAACAGCATTGAGATTTTGAGCGTTTGGATCTTGACTGTTTTCTTCGGTTTTCTGTTGGTTTGCGAAGGCCGAAAAATCTAGTGAATCGCCGGGCCTACCTCGCAGCTCGGCTCTAGCATGCCTTATTTCTGGCCTTGCGTTTACCACCAAAAGCTTTCCACCTGCCTCATGAATACATCGAGCTTCAGCGGGGTTTCTTAGGCCTGAAATAATTATATTATTATTTGATTTAGTGACCAAAGCCTGGGCTACCAGATAGTCAGCCCCATACTCAGCTCGCATGCGATTGGCGACCGCCTGCAAGACTTCTCTGGTTGGCTCACCTAGGTTATTTTTATTTACATATTTACGCAATAAATCGCCCGTCGAAACATGCACGAAATTGTACTTTTTCATTATGTAATCTGCTGCAGTGTCTTTTCCTCCAGAGGCATGCCCCACTAAGCCAAGTATAATTTTTTTGTCACTCATACGCCAATTGTAGAACAGATTGGTCTGTAATTGCTAGTGGCTGGATCTCTACTTTTGAAAAGTCCTCTCAAAATCTGCTTTGGCCTTAGAAATTTTTTGATCAAAAACTAAATTGGCTGCCTTAATACTTTCTCTTTTTTTACTAGCAATTTCATCAATTTGAGCTTGAATTGTTATGTTTTCAGCACTACCATTTTTTATATACACTTGAGACTGCGCGAGTGTACTGATTAGCTCTGGTCTTGCATTACTCTGATCACTAGCACTAGAACATTCTCGAACAGCTTTTGAGGTGGCTAAAATTAGGTTTTTTTGGTAGTTACTAGTTGCCAGTGCAAGCTTATTTTTTTCTGAGAAGAGGTAGCCGTCTATGGTTATTTCAAATTCATTCATGCTTTTCTGATTTGCTGAGCGGCGCAACAGCACGGCTTTTTCTACTTCATTCTTAAAAGTATCAACCGCTAATTTTTGTTCATCATTTTTGGCTTTTTTGTATAAGCTATCATATTGGGCCTCTCTATTCTTATCCCATTGCTGCCTTTGGGCTAGTGTTTTATTTTGCCTTTCTATAGACTTTCTATTAAGTTCTTGGCCAGCGACAGACTGGCTAGCTAGCATTTTTTCTATTCTACTAGAAACCTCCTGATTGATTGAGGTAGCTAAGCTTGGTATATTGATACAAAAGTCGTTAGCTACACTCAATCTAGAACTATCTAAGCTCATATTGGCTTGTTTTTCTGATGACATTTCTGATCTTACTAAACTACCGGTCTGTGCTTGTGCTGGCTGTGGCTTACTGCCCACCAAAACAATAGACGCGGCCATAATTAATGACAGCAGCATATTATAACTGTTAAAGACCCTTCTCATCGCTTACCTCCACAACTAGATTAGCCTGGTCTACTATTTGATTAGCCGCTGAGAGGGTTTCAGAAATTGCCTGCTCATCTATCTGGCTTTCGCTAGCAGCTTCGGCGGCTATTGCATTTGTAGCATTCTGAATCGATCCATTTGGTCTAGTATTTGGGTTGGTAGCAACATTAGAAGAGGTTATAGCTTGGTTGGGGCTGCTAAGAATAGGTGAGGCCACCCAAGCCACCAATAGTAATCCAGCCACTGCTGTGGGTATATAAAAAACTAATCTAGAATAGGCAGGTTTTTTTGAAGTACGCTCGCGAGTAGCTTGATACTGATAATTGGAATCGTCAAGTTTAGCTAATGTGCTGTGCAAAAGATGGCGCTTGCTAGGTGGTTCAACAGTGATTTTTTCCAGCTGTTTAACTACTCTCTCTTGCTCAACTATTTTTTGGTATGTTTTCATATATTATTTTCTCTATAATTTTTTGATTTCTTGGCTAGGGCAGCAACTGCTCGAGATAACTGCTTACGGGTAGCTGCATCATTTTTGCCAATAATTTTGGCAATTTCCAAACTCGAAAGACCTTCTATGTAGCGAAGTGTTAGAACCTCCTGATAGTTTTGTGGTAACTGTTGAAGGTTTTGATACAAGAGCTGCAATTGTTCATTATCAATAACGTCTTGGTGTGGGTTTTGTGACTTATCGCTTATGGCCAAAAGTACGTCTTCTGAATTAGTTATCTTGCTGCCTTGTTTTGCTTTTTTACGATAGTGATCTGCCAATACGCTTCTTGCTACAGTGTACAGATAAGCCGAGGGGGCAAAACCTTTGTCCTGCCAGTTAGCTAGGTTGCGGTAGAACTTTATAAAAACTAGCTGGGTAAGGTCATCTGCTTCTTGAGGGTCGCCCGTTCTTATCAGTACATATTTGTAGAGTGGCGAGAAATAATATTCATATAATAGTTCAAATGCTGTCTCGTCGCCTTGCTGGGCCGAAGTGATAGCATTTATTAATTCTGACTTTGGAATATTCTTATCATTCATGATCTCTATACTAGGCGCATCCTCATTATTATTGCCCCCAAATTGCGTCTACAATCCTACTGCGCACTGCCTGAAAAGCCGGCAACAGGGCGCTAACTATACTAACTAGCACCAGTATTTGGGCATTTCTAAAAATAAAAGCCGGATTAACACTGAGTAAAACGTCACCTAGCGGAAAACTAAATGGGAATCGAGCTTCGATTGGTACAATCACAAGAACGAAAACTAGCGTGCCAATCACTACCCCCAAAATGGTATAGAATACGGCCCGAATTATGTATGACATAACAATTGTCGTGGTACTAATTCCTATCGCTCTAGAGATGCCAATCTGTCGTTTCTTATTTACTATGTCTACATAAGTGATAATAAATATTGTCAAGAATGCCACAAACAAAGCAACAGCTCTTAGTATTTTGTTAACTAACTCAAGACTTGAGGTGTAGCTCTTCACAAAGCCGGCTCTCTCTTGCCAAGTTCGGGTAGTGATATTGCTATTTATTTGTTTAATTTGATTGTTTACAATTTCTTGACTAGCGCCTGGCTTAAGCTTTACATTTATTGCACTGGCTTTATTAGTGGTTGTAGGTAGAACTTCGCTGTACTCATCGCTAGTTATTAATGTCTTTAGGTCGGTCTGAATAAAGTCAGTCTGAAATATACCCTTTACCGTGTAGTTTTTCTTGTTGCCATTAGCAAATTTTAAAGTAACTGTATCGCCGGCGTGAGCATTTTTAAGACTATCTGCATATAGCTCTAGTTTGGCCTTGTCGGCACCGGCTATCTGGGCGCCGAGTACAATTTGGTTTCTGTCTCCAGGCTTCAAAAAACTGCCCTCCAACATGAACTTTGGTAGGGTGTATACGTCAGAAAAACTATTTGTCTCTATTCCAGTAACTTCAACAGTTCCGCGCTCAGAACCAAGCTCAATTTGAGCGCTAATAGTGCGTGACGGTGTACTAGAGCTAACACCATCGATTTTTGATATTTGTGATGAAAGCTGAATGGCGTCTGACATAAGCCCTCCTGGCTCTGAACTCTCTACCGTAATATCACTGGTTAAGGTATCTCTTAGCTTGGAGTTTGCGGTACTTATCACCCCTTCTAGCAGTGAAGGTGTAAATATAAGATTTAAAAACACCAACATCAGCATTAATACGGTCACAAAATTGAGCCAGTTATTGCCCCTCCAAATAGTCCGGGTCGCCAAAAATAGTGAAACTTTTAGACTACGCACTGTGAACTGCTTTTTTAGACTCAGATAGCTTGCCGTCTTTTAGGTAAACAACCCTATCTGCATATTTTTTATCATCTTCATCGTGACTTACAAAAATAATCGTTGTTCCAAACTGCTTATTAAGCCACCTTAGAGACTGCATAACAAGCAGGCCAGATTTAGAATCAAGATTTGCAGTTGGCTCATCTGCAAAGATTATCTCTGGCCTGTTTACCATTGCTCGAGCAATAGAAACTCTTTGCTGCTGACCACCAGAAAGCTGGTATGGTCTGTGGTTCATTCTCTCCAGTAAGCCAACAGAGTCTAGCAATGTCACCGCTCGTTCTTCGTATTCCTTAGACCACTTGCCAAGCATGCTGGCTGGCAAATAGACGTTTTCTAGAGCAGTTAGCTCAGGCAGTAGTGCATATTCCTGAAAAACAAAGCCCATCTGAGCCAATCTTATTTTTGACCGTTTAGCTTCAGAAAGCTTACTGACATCTTTATTTTTAAAATACACAGTCCCGCTGGTAGGTGTATCGATAAGCCCAAGCATATGCAGTAGTGTACTTTTGCCTGATCCAGATTTTCCCATAATACAAATCATCTCGCCGGGCTTTACATCTAAAAAAACGTCGCTCAAAGCTGGCACTATAATGTTGCCCATATTATATATTTTTTGAAGTTTCTCTACTTTTAGCATAAGAATTTATACCTCCAATTATAGCATAAGTACTGCAAGATTATAGCTAAATAGTCATGACTGATAAGGCTTATTTTACTATTGTTAGGTTTCATAGTTACTATGCTATAATTTAGAGTATTATGATAAGCGTAAAAGATGTTTGTAAAACATACGGTAAAGGAGATAACCTATTTACCGCTCTATATAATGTTAGCGCCGAAATAGCTGACGGCAGTACTGTCGCGATTATAGGTAAAAGTGGCTCTGGTAAGTCAACTCTTATGCACGTGATGAGTGGCCTCGACACTGTAAGTAGTGGCGAGGTAGTAGTCAACAACAAGAGTTTGGTTGGCCTAAAGCCCAAACAGATTGATGCATTTAGGTCTAAAGAAATGAGCTTTATATTTCAATCTTTTTTTGTAGAGGCCAATCAGAGCTGCTACCAAAATGTAATGCTACCGCTTGAAATTGCTAGAGTAGCCCGGCGCGACAGACGTAAAAGTGTTCTTTTAGCTTTAAAGTCTGTTGGCCTAGAAGATAAAGTAGATAGCCTAGCCAAAAATCTTTCTGGCGGTCAAAAACAACGCCTCGCAATTGCTAGGGCTATTGTGAACAAACCAAAATTAATTTTTGCAGACGAGCCCACTGGTAATCTAGATACTACGACAGGTGAGGTTATAATAAACTTACTTCTTGAACTTAATAAAAAGCGTGGAATTACTATCGTGATTGTTACGCACGACCAAGAGCTGGCCCAGCGCTGTGATGAGCAAATATTTATGAAGGATGGTGAAATTAAAAAAACCGTAAAGCTTCACCCAGCCATAAAATCACCAGTAATAAAATCCGCAAAAAAGGCCAGCCAATAATGTTTATCACCGATACCATTCGAAGAGCCTGGCGTAGCATTCGTAGCGCCAAAGGAAGAACCATCTTGACTGCCCTGGCTATTGCTGTTGGCACCTTTGCCCTCTCGCTAACTCTAGCCGCTAGTAACGGTGCTAAGACTTACGTGAATAAAATTATTAATGACAATTTTGATCCAACTGAACTGATTGTAGCTGCTGACAACTCTCTTTTTGGCCAGGGAGATAGCGCTAAGCCCAGAGAATATGACCCTAGTTTTGGTACTAGCACCTCTAACGCTGGCTCGACAACTCAGATTAAAAAAATTACCGAATCTGATATCAAAAAAATTGCTGACGTAGCTGGCGTCGAAAAAGTTCGCGAAGATATTACTGTTAACGCCAACTACATTACCAGGCCAAACGAAAAAAAGTTTGTAGCCACAATCGCTTCTTATAATCCGGCTCAAAGGCCAGATCTGCTTTCGGGTAACATAGATGACAGCTTTAGTGGCCCTAACATTGTCTTGCCAGAAGGCTACCTATCAGACTTAGGCTTTGATAATGCGGCAGATGCAATCGGTAAAACAGTGACTGTGTCGATTCCCAGAAACATTACCCCTGAGCAGATAAGAAGCCAGCTGCAAAGTGGCACACTAGCCCAGACTCCAGAAGAATTCGCTGCACAAGCTCAGGCTAACGCTATAGAAAAACAGCTCACAATAATAGCCGTTTCTAAAAAGCCAGTCACTTCCCAGCCTGGCACAGAGCTGTATATATATACTCCGCTTGAAGAGGCCCGTAGGCTCAACGATATTAGCCTAGAAGGATCTACAGACTTCAGAAAATATAATTTTGTTTTGGTGAAAGTTGATGGAGGCAATGACCCTGCCAAACTAGATGCCGTTGCCCAGAAAGTAAAAGACCTAGGCTTTCAAGTAAGAACCGTCAAAGAAACTCAAGAGTTCTTAACTAATATTATAGGTGTCTTGCAAGGTATAGTAGCCGGTTTTGGTTTTATCGCGATTATAGCTTCGGTTTTTGGAATAATAAATACCATGTACATATCAGTGCTGCAAAGGACTAGAGAAATAGGCCTAATGAAAGCTTTGGGTATGCGCAAGCGAGATATTGGTCGGCTATTTAGATTTGAGGCCGGCTGGATTGGTTTACTAGGAGGCATTATTGGCTCTAGCCTTGCTGTAACACTTGGTCTTAGCCTAAACCCCTGGATAACCCAAAGACTAAATCTTGGCGAAGGTAACAGCATACTTATATTCGATCCGGTTCAAATCATTGCTCTCATAGTCGCGTTGATAGTTATTTCTATTCTAGCTGGATGGCTACCATCTCGTAAGGCCGCTAAATTAGACCCAATTGAGGCACTTAGAACCGAGTAGCCGTAGCTCATAATTATCTCATCACGACCAAATATATTCCCACCCCAGAAATATTTCTATCTTTAACATGAAAAGCCCTACTGAGGCCAGCTGTTATAAAGTATAAGTTTGCTATAATATAACCATATGAGAAATCGCTATACGAATCTTGGCTGGCTTATTACTATATTTGTGGCAGTTATACCTATTACAATTTGGATGGTTTCTATGCCGGCTCAGTTCGATACAGCCAAAAATATATCAGACAATCTTGGCAGATTAGCCGGCCTGGCAGGTATGGCGCTTTTTGCCTGGAATGTTATTCTTAGCGCAAGACTAAAGATTTATAATAAACTCTTCATGGGTCTAGATAACACCTATCGAGCTCACCACATTATTGGTTGCTTGGCCCTCATACTACTTCTCATTCATCCATTACTGATTACATTCAGGTATTTTTTAAGCTCCCCTATTTCTGCCTACGAGTTCGTAAAGCCAGGTCTTGAATCACCATTTAAGAATTTAGGTGTGATCGCCCTATATTGCATGATTGCTCTAATGGTAGTCACTCTATATATGAATGTGGCTTACAAAAGATTTATATTAGCTCAGCGCTTACTAGGCCTAGTATTATTCTTAGGTGGTATTCACGCATTTTTTGTGGGCGGTAGTGACCTCGCTATTAAAACCGGAATCTTAAGCTTACAGATTTACTTCCTATTACTTATTGGTCTAGCAGCCATAGTGTACATATATCGCTCATTGTTCCACGGTAATTTCTCTAAATATTTAGACTATAGTTTATATAAAATAATACCTCTTGGTAATAGCTATGAGCTTCAACTTTCACCCCAAGACAAGCCTCTAGTTTTTTTACCAGGACAGTTTGCTTTTATAAAACTAGAATTAGATGGTGTTCTTGGTGAAAGTCATCCTTTCTCTATGAGCTCAGGACCAAATGACAAATCTCTTAATTTTGGTATTAAAAATCTCGGTGATTACACCGCTCTACTGGCCACAGCAGAATCTGGAACAAAAGTAAAAATAGATGGTCCTTATGGAACATTTTCTAACGCGATTGTAAAAAACCCTAGGCAGATATGGATAGCTGGAGGAATTGGAGTAACGCCATTCGTATCCATGGCAAAAGCCCTAGAAGATGGCCAGAGTGTTGATTTGTATTATTGTGCTAAAACAAAAGATGATGCAGTTTATTTGCCTACACTAGAAAAAATAGCCAACAAAAAATCTAATCTGAAAATTATTTTATTCACTGAAAGTAAAAATAACTATCTTACCGCTAGCTACATCCAAAAAAATAGTAAGTCCTTAGATGGCGCAAATTATATGATATGTGGTCCACCATCAATGATGAAAAGCCTAAAAGCACAGCTAAAGCAATTAGGTATAAAAAAACGAAATATAAATACAGAGGAGTTTGACCTATCATGAAGAAAGCTGTACTAGTTACTCTAATATTTTATTTCATTGCTATGGGTACAATGGTTGGCTGGGGTTTCATTTCTAAGCAACAGAAAGAAGCCGATAGCGAGAATCAAATTAATAATTCGCAGCCATCAAAATCTGAGCCGGGCCAAAGCCCTAGCTCCAGCGAGACCACAAGCTCTACTGCCGGCAACACCTATCCTCATTCAGAGGTTTCAAAACATAGCACCCCGCGAGACTGCTGGCTTGCAATAGAAGGTAATGTATATGACGTTACAAAATATTTAGACATGCACCCGGGTGGAGCCGATTTAATACTAATATTTTGTGGCCAAGATGCCACTGAAGCCTACAATACCCGGGGTGGGCGCAGAAGTGGGCACTCATCTGGAGCTAACAAAATTCTGGCAGGGTATGAAATAGGTACTCTAAAGTAATTGATTCTAGGAAGGTTTAGTCTCTGCTATTTTGACAAATTTTTTACCATCGCTCAAATAGTAATCTAATATATTAAATAGCTCAAAAGCTGGCAATTTAAACCTACTTGCTACATCAACTATATCCACAAAGTCTGTCTGCTTAGTATCAATAAGCGAAAAAACTAAAACAGTTGGTAGTGCATACCGTCGCCAATGCTTGAATAGTTTATTTTCAAAAAAAACCGCAATTTTATCATTCTTTTCTGCTTGGGTTAGCTTGGTTGGTATATTGACTGTGCACATTTGTGCATCAAAATAACAATCAACTGTGGCTTGGTCTTCAGAGACTATTACGCTATCAAAACCAACTTGAGAATCACCTTTCTGATATATCATATCTGGATTTTCTGAGAACTGCATAAACTCGTAGCCGTTAAAATCTGGGCAAACTTTTAAGAATTCTTCAATCAATTCGAACTCTCGTTGTTTTTTTTCAGTGGAATATTTTGAGTGTAGATCTTGAGACGAATGAGGCATAGAAGTATTATATCAGCTTATTTAGCTGTTTGCTTTGTGTCTCCATTGCAGGTTGATACTCCCCAAAAACCAAGCCCTAATGATTTAGCAGATGCCTCGGCCTGTATAAAATTTGACTGATACTTGTAGGCTTGATCTTGGTAGGTGTACTCATGAGCATAGCCTTCGGCAATCATTTTTTGATTATAAATCTCTCCAGACGGCAATATGATATAGGCTAGTGACCGGCCATATTTATCGGTCTCACCCACTACTTGATCGTACTCTATACCCACCATCTTGCCCTCTAACAGCTCATGGCCTTTGGCGCTAGCTTCTCGGCCGTAGCACTGTACGGGCTTGCGGGGGTCATAAACTTCTGGAGTGTCCATGCCTATGAATCTTACTTTTTTAATCTGACCATTTATATCAATTTCGGCAGTATCGCCATCTACCACTTTTACTACTCTGTGTGTAGCTCCATTAATATTTGTGGCTGAATTATTCGTGGCAAATGTTGTGCTATTTTTGCCAGCGTAGAGCATTATTAGACCTAAGCTAATTGTGGCCAAGAATGCTATGAGCTTCTTGCCATGCATTGTAGCAATTTTAATATTTCTACTCATAGACCTCTTTACTAGTTAGGGTCAAGGTACGTCTTTTGGCATAAATACTCTCTAGAATAGCAACTGATAGCAGCGAAATAATCATGCTGGTGCCGCCAGCCGAAATAAACGGCAGTGGTATACCCGTAACCGGCAATAGGCCAATATTCATAGAAATATTCACAACTACATGAAAACCAAACATTGTTGCTATCCCGATTGCCAAAAAGGTGCCAAATCTGTCGCTCGAATTTTGGGCTATCCATATCGCTCTTACTACCAGCACAGAATATAGAAAAATACACACTACACCTCCAAAGAAACCAAGTTTTTCACTTAACACAGCAAAAATAAAATCAGTCTGCTGGCTGGGTAGAAAATTACCTTGACTCTGGCTACCAGAGCTCAAGCCCTGGCCGAATATGCCACCAGAGCCAACAGCAATAATAGCTTGATTCACGTTGTAGCCAGTGGTTGATGGATTGGCTGTAGGGCTAACAAAAGTTGCTACTCTCTGCTGTTGATATGGAGCAAGTCTAGGATATAAAAGCGGCGTGGAAATCACCAAGATAGCCAGTAGTGCTACAAAATAGCGCTTCTTAATTCTTGACGTTAGGGCCATAGCCAGCCAAATAGCCAGCAGTACAAGTGCGGTACCAAGGTCTGGTTGGGCTAAAACTAAAAGTAACGGCGGAAGAAGATATAAAATAGATATTACTAAATATTTGATCTTATCGCTGTGGTCATAGCTGTCAGCAAAAAATCTAGACAAGAAAATTATTAGGGCCAGTTTAGCAAATTCCGATGGCTGAAACTGAAAAAATCCTAGACTAATCCACCTAGTAGCACCGAGTCTTGTAGCGCCAAATACTTCTACAATAATAAGCAAGGCTACCATAATAATATAAATTGCCTTACTGTAGCCACGCAATACGTCATAATCAAGGCGCGTAACAAGCCAAAATAATACTGCTCCAACCAATACATATATTACCTGCCTACTGGTATCTAGCTGAGATGCAGACTGAGCCGATCTAATTCCAGAAGAGTACAAAACCAATAGACCCAGTGCTATTAAAAGACTCGTTGCTCCTAGCAAAATTACGTCGTAGCGCTTTAATTGCAAAAAAGCTTTATTTTGCATTATTTGAACAAAACATCTTTCTCAAGGCTGATTGACAAATCTTCACCTTCAATTTTAACTTCTTTAATATACTCGTAGTTGTCGCCATTAGTAGAAAGTGTTGTAGCTAATACTTCGTTTTGAATAAGTTTTTCACACTGCTTTATTGCATCATTTACAATAGTGCTTTCAGACTTAAGTGAAAGCTTGATATAGTTTTCTACTTCGAGACCTGAGTCTTTTCGGGCCTGCTGTATATTGCGAACAATGTCGCGTGCTAGGCCTTCATTCTTAAGACTTTGAGTAATGTTTGTGTCCAAGACCACTGAGAGTTCCTCAGCACTTTTTACAACAATCTTTTTAGTGTTCAGCTCTTCGGCTATTATCTGCTCAAGGTCTTTACTTATGTTATTTGGTGAGCTGATTGTCGCACTAGCTAGTGGTTGGCGAACTTTTATGCCAGCCTTAGCTCTTTCGGCTAATCCGTCGTTTACAGCCTGTCTAACGCTCACCATACTGGCAAGTACTGACTGATCAGCCTGATGAAAGCTAGGCCATTTACTCAAATGCACCGACTCTTCGGCGTCTTGCATGCCTTCTGTCAGGTACTTGTAGTAATAGTCGCTAATAAACGGCGACCAGGGTGCTAACATTTGGCAAATACTTACCAGTGCCCAATGTAGAGTGCGGTAAGCGTCTTTCTTATCGCTATCATCTTCACTTTTCCAGAAACGCCTTCTGCTTCGGCGAATGTACCAGTTAGAAAGCTCTTGTACTAGCTCATATACCTGCCAGGTAGCCTTAGATATCTCAAAGCTGTCAGCAGATTTTGTAGCAATACTAGATGCCTGTTTGACCATCTCAACCAGCCAGATGTCTAGAGGGTTGGTGAGTTCTTGCGGCATGTCTAGTGAGGTAGGTTTCCAGCCGTCAATCTCTGCATACATTCCCATAAACGATACGCTATTATTGATTGTCATAAACAAGTTTCGCTGCACATCTTTGAGGCCAGCTCGGTCGAAGCGCATGTAGTCACCAGACATAGCTGGAGCGCTAGAAAGCAGATAAAAACGCAAGCTGTCGGCCCCCTCATCATCTAGTACATCTTCAATGGGCGGGTAGTTCTTAAGACTCTTTGATAGCTTTCTGCCGTCTGCTGCCATAATCATGCCATTTACCAAAACATTTTTGTAGGCTGGCTTATCTGATACGATTGTAGAAATTACGTGTAGCACGTAAAACCAAAGGCGGGTTTGGTCTAGGCCTTCACCTATATAGTCGGCCCCAAATGACTGTCCAAATTGATCAGCATTTTCAAAAGGATAGTGACCCTTGGCGTAAGGCATTGAGCCAGATTCAAACCAGCAGTCTATCACTTCTTCTACACGCTTATAAGTTTTACCTTCTTTTTCGATAATTACATCATCTATGTAGGGTCGGTGCAAATCTGTAAGTTTTGGATCACCCACGGCCATAGATTTGAGCTGCTCGATACTCTCTATGACTAGATAGTCAGATTCGTCTTGAGTATTTACCCAGATTGGCATTGGTGCACCCCAGTAACGGTTACGGCTCACTGCCCAGTCTCGAGCTCCCTCTAGCCATTTACCGAATCGGCCATCTTTAATATGGTCTGGGTGCCAGGTAATATCTTTGGCTGACTCGGCTAGCTGGTCTTTTATTTTTGAAACAGCCACAAACCAAGTGTCAATTGCGTAGTATAGTAGCGGTGTGTCACATCGATAGCAGAAAGGATAAGTATGCTTAAATGTTTCAGAGCCATAAACTAGCCCTTGTTCTGTGAGGTGGGCTATTATAAGCTTATCTGCCCCCTTGAAAAACTTACCATCTATCTCTACTAGCCCTGTGCCTGGTTTTATTTTACCTTCGGCACTGACGGTTTGCAGAACGGGTATTTTCTTCTCAACAGATAGGTTAAGATCATCTTCGCCAAAAGCTGGAGCCACGTGCAAAATACCGGTACCGTCTTCTATGCTGACAAAGTCAGCAGACCAAATCTTGTAAAGATTTTCTGAGGGCGCTAAATCTTCAAGCTCAAAAACGGGCAAATATGATTTACCTACCAGCTCTTTGCCCAAAAACTGATCTATCACTTGATAGCTTTCACTATTGAGGGCTTCTATTCTGTTTTTGGCGACAATCACTTGTTCGGTATCGCCAGAGTCATAACTAATCTGAAGCTTTACGTATTCAGCATCTTGCTTAACTGCAAGTGCGGCATTACCAGGTAAGCTCCACGGAGTTGTTGTCCAGGCAACCAAACTAACATCTTCACCCTTGAGCTTAAACTTGACGTATAGACTGGGGTCTTCTACATCATCTTTATAGCCCTCATTTACCTCAAAATTACTAAGTGGCGTGGCGCACCTTGGGCAGTAAGGCATACACTTATAGCCTTTATAAAGTAGGCCTTTTTTGTGAATTTGAGACATCACCCACCATACTGATTCAGTATAGCTGGTATCTATTGTGGCATAGGCGTTTTTGGTGTCTGCCCAGCGACCCATGCGCTCAAAAAACTGTTCCCAGTCTTTTTTGTAAGTAAAAACAGAGTCGCGGCAGGCTTGGTTAAATTTCTCGATACCAAGATCCATAATCTGTTGCTTTCCAGAAACACCAAACTCCTTTTCAATAGCAAATTCTACCGGAAGACCGTGACAATCCCAGCCATTTTGGCGCTCCACATAACGACCCCGCATGGTTTGATAGCGACCTATTGAATCTTTGATACTAGCGACCAAGCTGTGCCCAAAATGAGGTAGGCCGTTTGCAAAAGGCGGGCCATCGTAAAAGCTAAATTTTTCTCCAGATTTTGTTTTTTCTAGTGATTTTTCAAAGATACCATTTTGGTTCCAGAAATCTAGAATGCTGTGTTCAATATCTTTCTGATTGTAGCTGGCTAGTTTTTTCATTTTGAGCTCCTTATTTATAACAAAACCCTATAGACTGTGCAGGAGTCTCAGGCATCTGAGACGGTACCATCCTGCTTCCATAGGGTGTGGCTCTTAATTTCACTTTAGCAACGCAGGTGACTGCGACAGATTCTACTGGGCTTAAAAAGCTATTTTAAGCGGTTCTTTCTGTAGCTCCGTGGCTGATGACCACTTTATTATCACAAATTAGTGATAAGGCGCTTTTTATTATTATTTCAACAACTATATTTTACGATACTTTAGCACAACGTACAAGCCCAACTATGCTGAGCCGCCAAGTAAGGCCGTAAGATCGTCAACAGAAGGCAGCTGCTTTATCCATATTTTTACAGCAGAGCCATCATCGAGACAAACCACCACCGCTGGCAGAGCCGTAATGTCGTATAACTCTTGAGTGGGTGTAGTTTCAGCCTGAACAGTATCAAGCAGCTCGTACTTTACCAGCTGCTCGTCGAGCTGAACCAAGAGCTGGTCTAGGCTTTCGTCGCTTGGATATTCACTAGTTGTAAAAATGAGTACTTTCATGCTTTTTATTATAGCACATCAGTAATTATTTATACACATGCTGTATTCATAATTAAACTACTGCAAGGCTTTTATTTATGCTTATGAACAATTTATTTATTCTTTTTATTTTTTTTGAGATTCTTTAGCTCGAGCTCAAAACTAGCAATATCTGTAAAGCTTCTATAGACACTTGCAAAGCGAACGTAGGCCACAGGGTCAGTACTCATAATTTCAGCCATAACTAACTTTCCAAGCTGCGAGCTGAGTAGCTCGGTGGTACCTTCTACTTGTATCTGCTGCTCTATCCTAGATATCAACAGCTCTATTTTCTCGATTGGAATAGGTCTTTTTTCAAAAGCTCTGTAAATTCCTCTGGCCAGCTTATTTCTATCATAACTTTCACGATTGCCATCTTTTTTTACGATCATTAAATAAACTATCTCTACTCTTTCATAAGTAGTAAACCTAGTTTTGCAGGCCAAACACTGACGGCGGCGGCGAATAGCCAAGCCCTCGTCTACCTCTCGTGACTCCAATACTTTATTTTCTTCTGATCCACAGCTTGGGCAACGCACTTTAGTGGCTCCTAGAGCTTGCGCTTTATAAAAGACGGCATAGATTCATCATCGTCGCTATCATTAGCACTATCTGACTGGCTTATCTTCTTACCTTCTCTCAAAAAAGCTGGTTTATCTATCTCGTCGTCGTCATAGCTCCTAGATGATGTAACGGTCTCAACTATTGGCTCTGTCTTGTCAAAAGGCACCTTTTTTGATTCTTCTTCAAGAACGTCTTCATCTAAGTCGAATCCAATTATTTCTTCATCTGGCTCAATACTACTATTTGTGTCTTCTGGCTGAGCCCTAACCATAGGTTGGGCTGGGTCCTCAAAAAGAGCCTTGGGCTGTTCATTGCTCAAAAATGGAGTAAATTTGTCTTGAGGCAGATCTTTGTGCTCAGCACCTGACTGTGCTTCTTCTAGGGTGGTGGTTGGTGAAAAAATACCATAATCAGATGAGCTTCTTCTTTCTGAGTCAAAGCCAGTTGCCACTAGGGTGACCCTAATCTCGCCGGTCATATTTTCATCAATAACTGTACCAAATATAATGTTGGCTTCAGGGTCTACTGAGTCGTGTATAAGCTTGGCGGCCTCCTCAACTTCATGCATTCCCATATCTCTTCCGCCGGTGAAATTAATTAGCACGCCCTTAGCACCAGTAATTGATACTTCTAGTAGCGGAGAGTCGATAGCTTGCTTAACTGCATCGACAGCCCTGGTCTCTCCGGTGCCTTGGCCAATTCCCATAAGTGCACTGCCGGCATCATGCATAATAGATTTTACATCGGCAAAATCAAGATTAACAATACCGTTAATGGTAATAAGGTCTGCAATACCTTGCACTCCTTGTTTCAAAATATCATCTACAGCACCAAAGGCGTCTAGAAGCGAGGTCTTACGATCAATAATCTGTAAGATTCTGTCGTTAGGTATCATAATCAGTGTATCGACCTTGTCTTTTATCTCATCGATTCCTTGGTCTGATACCTTTCGGCGTCTGTCTCCTTCAAAAGTAAAAGGCTTTGTTATAATTGCAACAGTAAGTGCGCCTATTTCCTTGGCTATACGAGCTACAACTGGTGCAGCACCTGAGCCGGTTCCGCCACCTGATCCATAAGTGATAAATACCATTTCAGAGTTCTTTAAGGCCTCGTATATATCGGCTTCAGACTCTTCTGCTGCCATTCTGCCTATTTCTGGGTTTGCACCAGCCCCTAAGCCCTTGGTAGCTTCTTTGCCAATATGTACTTTTTTGTTGGCTTGAGAGTAGTGCAAGGCTTGAGCATCGGTGTTAATAGCAACAAAATCTATACCTCTTAGTTTAGACTGAACCATTCGGTTGAGGGCATTACCGCCACCGCCGCCAACCCCAACGACTTTTATACGCGCAAATGTTTCGATGTCTGGTAGAATCTCTGCCATAATATCTCCTTAAAACTCACTTATAATACCTAGGGTATAATTTCTAAAAAAGGCAGGCGCTAGAGACGGCCTGCCAGATAGGATATGATCCTTGCCACACACTCTCGCTGATTGCCAAGAGATAATATTATTATAGCCTATGTTGGCCACTAAATACAACATATTTGTTCGACTTTTTTATAAAAAGCTTAAGATTAAATAATGTGTTCAATATAAATATAATATTTATGCAAAAAAATAGTCTTTTTGACAAAGACAAATTTAGATTGTTAAAAATTAATAGAACATTGAGACTAGGGCATTAGGCTTTTAAATATTGTTTTAATTTTATTTAAAATTGATTGAATTATTGCAGGGCCTACAAAATGATGCTTAGTAACTGGCGATTCCATATCTTCAAGCATTAGTCCTATTACGGCTGAGTAGGCAGGGTCTGAGATCTTGTCTGAAATACCAGTATATCCGGTAGCCCTACCTAGATGGGTAGTTATGCCTGTAGCAGATCTAACAAAGTGGGTGATTTCGGCCATGTTTGCTCCTCCACCGGTCAAAACCATACCTGCGCCTAATCCGTTGGTTGATTTGACTGATTTTTTTATCTCTTCACCAACAATTTTAAATATCTCTTCAAGTCTACTGGCTACTATTGTGTCTATGTCGTGCTGATAGACATTACCGGCTGAACCGTATTGCTCCAGATTGATCTGCTTGTTGGTCTTGCCTTTTGGCTTGGCTGCAATAGCGTGATCTATTTTCAGTTTCTCAGCTACTTCTGGTGTAGTGCGAAGACCGTAAACTAAATCTTTAGTGATATTGTTTGAGCCTATTGGTACGACAGATGTATGGCAGATGACTCCGTTCTCGTATATGACAATGCCGGTGGTTTCTGAACCAAAATTGACTAGCGCCACACCAAGATCTTTTTGTTGGGTACTTAAAAGCGCTTTGGCTGCAGCTATAGGTGTTGCCACCTGCTGACCAATTGCAATACCAGATCTGAAGACTGAATTTTGTAAATTCTTAACTGCAGGAGTTGAGCCAGTTATGATATGGGCTTCCATCTCTAGCTTGACGCCGTTTACACCAACTGGCTCAAGTACGCCGCGCTGGTCGTCTACATGGTAGGCTTTTGGAATTATTGAGATTATTTGTCTGTTAGCCTCAAGAGTAATACTACTTGTTACTAGCTCGACTCGCTCGATATCACTTTCTGATACCTGGTGGTCGGCACGTGATACAGCAACTACGCCACTAGCGTTGAGGCTATGCAGATGTGATCCATCAACATTAATACTCGCCTTTGTAATCACCACTCCACTCATTCGTTCAGCTTCTTCAAGCGCCGCAGTGATTGCGCTTACGGTCTCTTCTACATCAGTCACTACACCTCTTTTGAGACCACTAACTGGAGCCACTCCTAGCCCAATAATACTAGGTGTAGCTAAATCTTGTTGGTGCAAGCCTACTAGACAAACTACTTTGCTTGTACCAATGTCGAGACCTACGAATGTTGCTTCGTGCTTTTGTTGCGCCATATATTAGATAATTATACCTGTTTAGCTCAAAGGTTTCAATGAAGCTTGGTGAGAATTTCGGAGCCGTTTTTTGTTATTAGAATGGTGTGCTCGAATTGCGCCGAAAGACTTTTGTCTGAGGTCAGGTAGGTCCAGTCATCTTTGGCTAGATAAGTGTCATGAGTGCCAAGGCTAGCAATTGGCTCAAGAGCTAAAGTCATGCCGGCACGTAGTATTTCACCACTACCCTTTTTTCCAAAATTAGAAATGTAAGGCTCTTCATGTACTTGGTGTCCAACACCATGCCCTCCAAGTGTTTCGATAACTTTTAGCCCACCTTCTTCAAGTGTGGTACCTATGGCGTGACTAATATCGCCCACCCTAACGCCATCTTTTATTACAGCAATACCGGCGTTTAAGGCTCGCTTGGTATAGTCTAGTAAATTTTTTGCCTCATCAGATATTTTTCCTACTGGCACGGTTACTGCAGAATCTGTAATCATACCCTCGATAGTTACACCAAAATCTAGACCAACCAGATCACCTTCTTCAATCACCCTAGATGAGGGTATGCCGTGTACTATCTCATCATTTACTGATATGCAGATACTGGCCGGAAAATCACCATATCCCAGAAAGGCCGCTTTAGCAGACCGTGCTTTTAGTTCTTTTACTGCTAAGTCGTCAATTTGTTGGGTTGTAATACCAACTTTTGTAGCATCTGCGAGAATTGCTAGTATTTCAGCCAAAATCTGACCACTTTTGCGAATTGATATTATTTCTTCTGGTGTTTTTACTCTGGTCTTCACTGCTTTAGTGCCTCTTGAATTCTCGATTGTACTTGCTCGATAGTGCCAATTCCATCGATTCTTTTAAGTATTCCTAGTGACTCGAAATGCTCTAGAACTGGCTTAGTGGATTCCTCAAATACTTCTAGTCTATTTGCAATCACAGCCTCGTCGTCATCTGCCCTAGCTCTAAGCTTGAGTCGAGCGAAGACTTCAGCTTCAGTTATTTCTAAGTACAGGACTTTTTCAATTTCTATGTCGAGTTTTTTGGTCATTGCTTGTAAGGCTTGGGCCTGGCCGTAGCTTCTTGGGTAGCCGTCACTTAGCAAGTGAGCGTTAGCTGCAGAGCCCTTCAAGATATCTTCTACTATTTTGTCTACCATTGACTCATTGGCTAGCTCACCACTATTGATATTTTTAGCAAGTTCTTTGTCGTTTTTAGCTTTTTTGCGTACTTCATCGCCAACTCTTATGACTTTTAAGTCTAGGGCTTTTTCGAGAAGTAGTGCTTGAGTGTCTTTGCCAGCCCCAGGCATACCCATAAGTACTATAAGCTTTTTCATTTAATAACTCCTTCAATTAATAAAATAAGTCTTGGAACAAAAATAATTACCGCCACAACAACAGCTCCTATGGCAGTCACTAATACTCCGGCGGCCATCATGTCTTTAATGAGTTTCACCATTTGATTATTTTCTTGACTGATAAGGTCAAGGGTCTTTTCTATTGCAGTGTTGACTATTTCTGCAAAAAACACTAGTGAGATAGAGATAACCACAAATAGCCACTCTTCTAGTCCAATACGTAAGACAATACTAGCTACCAAAGCCAAAACTGCCAGCAACAGGTGTAAGCGAGCATTGCGCTCGGAGTTTAGAACATATTTTAGGCCCTTGAAGGCATAAGAAAAACTTTTAAAACTTACCATGGCATATTCCTGTATTTAAGTGATAGTGACTCTATAATAGCACTCTGTAGGCTATCAAAGCTAGCTTGCTCGGCCTTTGTCTGATGATCTTTACCTGCAAGATGAATAAGTCCGTGAGCAAAAAGTAGGGCAATCTCAGATAAAAAATCAGTGTTGTTTTCTTTAGCCTGTGACTTAGCAATGCTGGTACATATTACCACCTCACCAGATATGTCGCTTGCTGAGATTGCTTTGCCGGGGTATGAAAAACTCAATACATCTGTTGGATAATTATTTTTAGCAAATTCCATATTGAGACTCTTCATCTTGGCCTGGCTCACAAAAGCCAGAGATATGGCGCCCTCAGGGCCAAAACTAGCGCTCCCCAATGTAGTCTTAAAAACATCCTCTAAAAATTGCATGGTAACATTATCTGGTAAAGCACTTGCGCAGATTAGTTGAGATTGCATAATAAAAACTAGCTAGTCGGCTTTAGCTTAAAGCTGACTTTACTTTTTCGCTTACTACCTTACCGTCAGCCCCAGCTCCGGCAAGCTTCATTACGGCCTGCATCACTTTTCCCATATCTGCTGGTGAAGTGGCTGAAGTTTCTTGGATAGCCTGAGCAACAAGCTTGTCTAGGTCTTCATCGCTAAGCTTAGGCGGCAGATACTCTTCTAAGATTTCAAGCTCGGCCTGTTCTTCGTCTACCAGGTCTTGTCTATTGGCTGAGCCATACTGATTAATTGAATCTTGGCGTTTTTTGGCCTCACGCTGTAAAACTGTCATTATTTCTTGAGGCGTAGCATCATGGCCTACCTCTATTTCATAGTTCTTGAGAGCACTTTTTAGAAGTCTTAATACGCTTAGGCGAATTTGATCTCTAGCCTTGGCGGCGCTAGCAAGATCGGCTTCTAGCTGTGTGAGATTTTGTAGGCTCATAGATAAACTCTTTTACTTATTACTTAAAGACTACCTAATACCCATTAGTTCGCGGGTTTTAGCTTCTTTTCGAATTCTCTTACGAATAGCTACGGCTCTGGCCTCTGTCTTACTTATAGGCTTTTCGAAATATTTTTTCTTACGAGCAGTGGCTAGGATTCCAGACTGAATGACTTTTTTATTGAAACGACGCACCAAATTTTCTGCTGATTCATCGTCTTTTCGAGTAACTTCTAACACTTAAATAGTTTCCTTTCGGTTATCTTTGCTTTTACTTAAATACAATATGGCATTATTCTACCTTAAAACTCCCCAAAAAACAAGTATGCAATAGCACAAATAACAATAACTCCATACTTCAGATAAAATTTTGTAGTAATAGCGCTAAAGTGTCGGGCTTTAGAGGTATAACACTAGCCCTAAAACCGCCCGGCTAAGCTATCGATAATTCACTAAAAAATGTATAAATAGTAAAAATATTACTCACTATATTGCAAAGTAATATGCTTTATTTAAGGCTTTATATGTATTTATTGAATATATTACTTATTCTTTAGTGGTAATCTTAAATCAATCACTTCTAGCTGCAGTCTGGTGGTGTCTTGCCAGACGTTTGCCTGCAAGTGATAGGCAACCTCATATACTTGGCCTACCTCTATATCTGCCCACTTGTGTGCCGATGAAAAAGCTATGCCGTCAACAAACTTTTGAGATGCAGTTTTAAACCTAAACTTAACATGATTTAGGTGCTGGCCAATTTTGCGATATTCATATAGCTCAACAGTACTGCTAAAAACCGGCTGACTATTCTCGCTGCCATAAGGCTGCAGCTCTTGGAGATCTGAAATTCGCTCCAGCTCTAGCTGCTCGTCATCAAGCTGCACATCAACCTTGACTGTCTGCATCATTGACTCTATATCAATATGCTTAAGTGCGTACTGATTGAGCGTGTGTCTAAAAAGATCAATATTGTCAGCTCTAAGCTTCATTCCTGCTGCAAAATCATGCCCACCATACTGACTAAGAACATCGTCGCAAGACCTTAGGCCTTCGATAATTGAAAAGCCGCCAAAGCTTCTGGCCGAACCCTTGCAGTCTTCATCTAAAATCTGCAGCAGTATGGTTGGTTTGTGCCATTTTTCAGCTATTCTACTGGCTACTATTCCTACTACGCCATGTGACCACTCAGGACTAGCCATTACCAGTACTAGATCTTGCAGATGATTTTTTGCCATAGCGTCAGCACTTGAAAAAATATCTTGAGTTTGAGCCTGTCTTTCAATATTGAGTTCATTAAGTTTTTGTGCCATTTCTTCTGCATGCTTATCACTATCGCTAAGCAGTAAATTTAGGGCTGTCTTGGCATGCTCGAGACGGCCGGCCGCGTTAAGCCTAGGGCCAAATCTAAAGCCCAAGTCTGACTCGTCGACTTCATCAATCTCTACTCCGCTAACCTTGGATAGCGCCTTTAGGCCGGGCCGCTTGGTTTTTTTCAGTACCTTTAAACCATAGCTTGCTAAAATTCTATTTTCGCCTACTAGTGGCACCACGTCACATACAGTACCCAGAGCGACCAAATCCAGTAGCCACTTTTCTTGACCTATTTTAAGTATTTCTGGATTACTCTGCATAATAGCTCGCACTACTGCAAATGCCACACCCACACCGGCAAGCTCTGTAAAAGGATATTTACACCCTTTAAGCTTTGGGTTAACTAGCGCTACCATACCAGTTGGTAGAATTTCTGGCGGCTCATGGTGGTCGGTTATAATTAAATCAAGGCCTAATTTCTTGGCTAGTGAGGCTTGCTCAACAGCTGTAACACCGCAGTCTACAGAGATTACTAGATCAGAGCCGGCCTTATACAAACTGGTGATTGCGTCACTGTTGAGGCCATAGCCCTCCTCGAATCTATCTGGAATATAGACCTCAACCTTTTTGGCTCCAGCCTGCAGTAAAAAGTCGTGGAGTAATGCCGAGGCGGTAATGCCGTCTATGTCATAATCACCATATATCACTATTTTATGGTTTTTGTTTATTGCCACAATAATTCTATCAATTGCCTTTTTCATATCTGGTAGAAGCAATGGGTTGGCTAAGTCATTTGAGTAATCTGGGTGCAAAAAGTGCTCAATCTCGGTTTTACTCAAACCCCGATTAATCAAAACCTGCTCAGCCAAATCTGCGTTGACAGATTTTGGCTTACTACTAACTATCCATTTATTTTTTAGAGCTCTAGCCATAGAACTTATTATACTCTATATCTGCACGAGTGATGCAAACTAGCGTGAGGTGGACATGTAGTAGTCGCTGCATGCGCGAGACTTGAAGCCTAGTGGAACTTGAGGCTGAATAGATGAATGCTGACGTATTAGAGTTGTAGACTCTGAACCTAATTGCTTTTTAAGACTGAAGCTAAATACTAATGATGCTGTTTTTATTATTTTTTTCATTTTTACCTTTTTTATTATTATTTGTCATTTTTGCCGTTTTTGTTTACATTTCTGCCTACCTTTGCTTATTTTTTATTTGAAGTCTTAAGAACCATGCTTTGTAATTCCTTGAAGAGCAAGAAGGTTTGATTGGCCCAGTAAACCTTAGTGTTGCCATCTTTGGCTGAACGCACATAGCCAATCTTTTCTAGCTTGGCGAGTTCTCTAGCTATGTTTCCGGGGTCTTCCCTTATGATCTTGGCTAAGCCGCGTATATGAATTTTATAATCAGGGTACTTTGAGAAAAGCATGATTATTTTTCTACGGGTTTTAGATGTAATAAAGTATTGCAGCATAGTGTATACAGGTTTAAACTCCAAATCCTCTCCTGTTATGCTTAGTATATCTTATACCCTGTAGTAATTACAACAGTTTTTTATATTTTTTAAGCTTATGCTATAATAATAGACATGAATACCCCCTGCCCTGAATGCCAAACAGCACTAACTCCCTCTATTATGGGCCATCTTTGTCATGGCTGCGGAGCTGTATATAGCTTTGAAAAGATGTCATCAATAAAAGCCACTTCTGGCTCAACTACTGCTGACGAGGAGTTTGCCCCAGAAAAAGAAACTACCTCAATGCAAAAACCTAGTACTAAAGATGATTTAGCCGGCCAGCCAGAACCAAGCCGTAAAAAGTCTGGCGTAAAACACCATGTAAAAAAATTTCTTGTGCCTGAGATTGCTCAGCTACCTAAGCCAATAGACGAAAATCACCTACTAAGCAATGACGCTAGCGTAGCCAATGACAATGCTTCTAGTGCTAAAGCTGCTGTAGCTGCCACTAGTTTAGCCGCTGAATCAAAAGCTTTAGACCCTAAATCAACTCAAGAAGCAGCGCCAGCAAAACCAATTGCTGAAGTTGATTCGAAGTCGACTACCGACTCCAGTACTCCGCAAACTGCGGCAGGCTCTTTTGATGAATACATGACAATGATAGGTGATATAGATGATAAGCCTTCACCAAGCAGTGTGCACCAGAAAATTTCTTATGCACCTGTCAAAAAGAACTACGTACCAATTGCAGCCTCTATTTTAGTTGCTGTTGCCAGCTTAGTTCTAGTAGTTCTACTAGCTTTTAGCGCCTAAGCACCCCCTACTACCCTGCCGTCACACTGGCTTATAGGATAGTTTTTTACTATTTTAGCTTAGTCTTATTTTTCTTAGGGTCTACGCCAAGCTTATTGAGCTTTTCTTTGAAAGAAACAGATTTGAGGCTGCTTTGCTTAGCTTTTTTGATCTTGTAATTGTTATAGACAACAAGCAACGGTGAGGCATTAAATATTGAAGAATAGGTTCCAGATATAATACCAATTAGCAGTGCTAATATGAAGTATTTGATAGACTGCCCGCCAAACAAGTAGAATGCTAGCAACACAAGTAGAACTGTGAGCGATGTATTGATTGAACGCGTGAAAGTTTCTAGTATGCTGTCATTTACTATTTCTTCGAAAGGCTTGTTGTATCGGCGCAAGTTCTCACGAATTCTGTCATATACCACTATAGTATCGTGTACCGAGAAACCAATCACTGTAAGCACAGCTGTCACAAATAGACTGTCTACCTCAACCCCAAAGAAATGACCAAGTATTGCAAATACCCCGAGTACCAAAAGCGCATCATGGAGCACAGCTATTATTGCAGTAAAGCCAAAGCTCCATGGACTTACTGGCGGTGGAGTATTACGAAAAGCAAAGGCAATATAGATAATTATCGCCAGGGCCGCAAGTGCAACTGCTATACCGGCATTTCTGGTAATATCTTTACTCACAGACGGGCCAACCGAGCTAAATGAAACCTCGCTAATACCATTTTCTGACAATGATGATTTTATTTTATTATGAATTTCTTGTGAGTCCCCTATGTCTTTATCGCTATAGCGTACTAGTAGATTTTGTGAGCCGCTTGTTGTAACGGTAATGTCTTTTACGCCAGATTTTGCGACAAGCTCCTGAAGTTGTGTTTGGTCTCTTGAGCCAGTAACCTCTAGCTCTTGACCGCCAGTAAAATCAATGCCGGGCTTTAGCCCCCATGCTATTAAGGCAATTGTACCGGGTAAAATAATTAATATCGATATTGCAAACCAAAGCTTTCGGCGACCTACTATATTCATGACTTGATACCTTTCTTTTTCTTTGGGGCGGTGTATGCAAATTTGTACCACCGCTCTTGGCTACCAAAAGGTGTTTGTATAAGCATCTGTAAAAAAGTCTTGCTGACTGTGATGGCGGTAAACATACTCACCAACACACCTATGCCTAGAGTAACGGCAAAGCCCTTAACTACCGAGTTACCAAAACTAAAGTTATACAAAATAAAGCAAGTGATAAGAGTTGATACATTAGAGTCTCGAATTGAGGTCCAGGCTCTCTTGAAGCCAATATCTAGGCCTGACTGTAAGCTTGCACCCGCCCTGACTTCTTCTTTCCAGCGCTCAAAAATCAAGATGTTGGCATCTACCGCCATACCAATACTCAAAATAAAACCAGCTATGCCTGCTAGAGTAAGGACAATAGGAAAAGGAGTTGCAATACTCAGCTTGAAAAGATCAATGTTTATTAGCGTATATATACCCAGCGCAACACTAGCCACGACACCTGCTAGCCGGTAGTAAGCAATCATAAAAAATACCACCGCGAGTAGACCGATAATGCCTGCTATCAAACTTTTTGAGATTGACTCTGCGCCCAGACTTGCACCTACTGTGCGCTGCTCAACAAGACTGATTGGCACCGGCAATGCGCCTGCATTTAGTAGCACTGCGGTTTCTTGGGCTACCTTGATAGATTCAAAGCCCTGCATCTGACCCTTGCCGTCTGTAATTGCCGTGGATACTGTGCCGTTAAACAATGGTTCATCGTCAAGTACGATAAGTAGTCTACCACCAGATTTTTGAATTGCAGTAGTGAGATCTGAGAACTTCTGGACAGCCTCATTTTTCATTTGGAATGAAATAATTGGCTGGCCAGTTTGAGGGTCGATATCTGCTGTCGCACTGTCTAGATCTTTGCCGGTGACATCACTTGCCACGATGCTATTGTCACTACCTACTTGATAAAAATTAAGTTGAGCTGTTTTGCCAATAATACCTATGGCCTCATCTATATCTTTTACCCCAGGCAGCTGCACCAGCACCTTGTCGCCTCCAGATGTTTGGATCACAACTTCAGAGGTACCACTGGGGTTGACTCTTTTATTTATAACATCCACCACTCCACTAATTGCCTTGGCTTTATCTTCTGCTGAAGTCTTACTTAAATCAGCCTGGTAAAGCAAGCTGGCTCCACCCTGTAAATCTAGGCCCTGCCTTACTTTTAGCTTGGTGTCTTTTATACCAATGGCGCTAAGTAGCTTGTCTTCTCTGGGTAATGCAAAAAGCACCACAATGACCACGAATGCCAAAATTAAATAAAACCGAGTTTTTAGTTTCATATAGCCCTACACCTAACCCCTCTTAGATTTCTTAATACTAGACTATACTATCAGATATACGCTATCACAGGCAAATACTTTATATTATTGTTTGATACTTTAGGGGCAAATAAGCTATATACTATAAATAATGAAAAAATCCCCGGTAATACTAGCACAGGTACAGAGTGCGTCGCTGGCGCTAAATAGCGACAAACTTTTTAGCTATAAAATTCCGAGCGGCGATGAAGCTAAGGCTGGTGAAATATATAAGATAGAATTTGGCAAGAAACAAACCTTGGGCATAATTAGAGCTATTGAAAAAAATGCCAAAATGCCAAAATACAAAATAAAACAGCTTGGTAAAAAAATTGACTTGCCCAGCCCCCTGCCCTCATATTTTTTAGAGCTGGCTGACTGGCTTCAAGCTTACTATAGCTGCTCAAGTCGAGCGGTTTGGTCCTGTCTGCTTCCGTCTGGAATAAAATCAAAATCACAACTCAAAGAAAAGACAGCAAAGAAGCCCAAACTAAAGCCCCTAAACAAACTTTCAAGCGACCAGTCTAGAGCGCTTGAAGTTATCAAAAATAACACCACCACACTTTTGCACGGCATAACAGGATCAGGCAAAACTGAGGTTTACCTGCATGCTATTCATCGGGCTCAAAAGAATAATGAGAGCACAATTCTACTGGTGCCAGAAATAATGCTAACTAGTCAGCTTGAAAACAAGCTGCAAGACCACTTTGGTGATGTCGTAGTGTTGCACTCTGGCCTGAGTACCGCCTTAAGAAAAAAACTTTGGCTAGAGAGCTTCGAAAAGTCAGCAACTCAGCCACTGATAATTGTTGGGCCTCGCTCAGCCCTATTTACGCCACTTCACAATCTAGGGCTGATTATTATTGACGAAGAACATGAGCCTAGCTACAAACAAGAGTCTGCCCCTCGCTATGAAACTCAAATAGTTGCGGGGCGCATTTCTCAGCTCACTAAGGCCAGGTTAATACTAGGCAGCGCGACGCCTTCGTTGCGTAGCTACAATCTTGCAAAATCCAAAAAGATTGGCTACGCCGAGCTACTAAATCGCCATAACAGCGTCTTGCCTAGTACTACAATAATAGATATGAAAAATGAAAAAAAATTACTTTCCACTAGTCTAGAAAAGGCCATTGATAGCGCGCTAGAAAAAAATCAACAAGTTCTACTTTTTCTAAACAGACGCGGTAGCGCCAGTGCCCTGCTGTGCAACAATTGTTCAAAAGTAGTGAATTGCCCAAATTGCGAAATAAGCTTAACGTACCATGCCGATACCGGTAAGCTAGTTTGTCACTACTGCAACCACCAGTCTAGCCCAAGCGCCATCTGTACTTTCTGTGGCTCGACCGATCTGAGATTTGTGGGAGATGGAACTAAAAAATTAGAGCTAGAGGTGTCACAAAAATGGCCCAACGCCAGAATTAAAAGAGTTGATCGTGACAACTCAGATTGGCAGTATCTAAAGTCTACTTACGCCCAATCACAGGCTGGAGAAATCGACATACTTATTGGCACTCAGATGATAAGTAGAGGTCTAGATATTGAGAATCTTACTGTTGTAGGAATAGTAGATGCCGACTCTGCCCTACAAATTCCAGACTTTTCGGCAAGCGAGAGAACTTTTCAGCTAATTAGTCAGGCGGCAGGTAGAGCGGGCCGTAGAGCGACTCTGGGGACTGTCATTATACAGACTCGCAATCCTACCTCTAGGCCAATCGTTGCTGCAGCTGCAAACTCTTACACTGACTTTTATAATTCTGAAATGAAATATCGTAAAGATTTTGCTTACCCACCCTATGTTTATCTGGTAAAATTAGAATACGCTGATAAGAGCGCAGCTAAGTCTGAGCGTATGGCCAACGAGCTTCGCACTCAGCTAGTCAAATTAAGGGGTGTTACTGTGCTTGGCCCAACTATGCGTACCAGAAAGTCATTGACCAGAGAGTCTGTGGCTCAGATAATAGTCAAATCTTCAATTCGTTCGGCCCTAATCAATATCTCCAAACAACTTCCGGCTGGCTGGGTAGCAGACCTAGACCCAATTCAGCTCTTATAACCATTATGAAAAAAAACCTCATCACAATACCAGACAAAATACTAAGAATGAAATCTAAGCGTATCGGCTTTATTGATGACTCAATCAAAAATCTAGCCAATGACATGGTTGAGACTACGCTTGACTGGGACCATGACAGTGAGTTTGGTGCTGCTCTAGCGGCTATTCAAGTGGGCGAACCTATTCGTCTAACCGTTGTACGCAACAGCTTTGAAAACGGCGAAGACAAGACTTTTACAACTCTACTAAACCCAGAGATAGTCAAGTCTAGCCCTGAAATGATTTCAGATATTGAAGGCTGCTTAAGTGTTACCGGTATCTATGGCAGAGTCAAAAGACATTTAAAAATAAAAGTTAAGGCACAAGATCTAGAAGGCAACGACATCCGCTTAAGTCTTGAGGGTTTTCCAGCAAGAGTTTTGCAACACGAGATAGATCATATGCATGGGATAATATTTTTAGATCACATAAAAGACAGTAAGAACTTATTTAGTATAGACAAAGATGGGCAGCTAAACCCACTGACAAATAACGAGAAAGTGAATCTGCCTTGAGCACAGCTAAGATTGTTTTTTTTGGTACTGGCCAAACAAGTTTAGATGCCTTAATTGAGCTAGAGAAAAATTTTACTATTGAAGCAGTCATAACTAAGCCTGCCACCAAAACAAGCAGTGGTGGTAGCAGACCAACCAATGTTGAGCTGTGGGCTAAAAAAATGAATCTTAAGGTTTTTAACCCTGCCAATAAAAAAGAATTGGCTGAACTAGTAATAGATCAAAAGTTTTCTTCAAATGTGGCTGTCGTATTAGACTATGGATTTATAATACCTCAGGCAGTGATTGATAGTTTTAGCCTTGGCATACTCAATAGCCATTTTTCTCTTCTGCCAATACACAGAGGCGCAGACCCAATTAGGTCTGCTATTTTAGCTGGCGACAAGACTACCGGTGTTACAATTATCAAAATAATTGCGGAACTTGATGCTGGGCCAATACTAACTTGGGCCGAATATAGACTAGATGATAGTATCACTGAGCCAGAGCTACGCATTACGCTTAGCGATCTTAATTCTAGCTTACTTACCGAAACCCTCAAACTATATTTGGGCGGAGATATTGACCCCATAGATCAAGATAGTAGATGCGCTACTTTTACTCACAAAACAAGTAAGCATGATGGGCAAATAGACTACACTAAATCTGCCAAGCAGATAGAGCGCGAGATTCGTGCTTACCAAGGTTGGCCTAAGAGTTTCTTTAGCTACGACAATAAAATATTTTCTGTAGTTGAGGCCAAGCAATCTAGTAAAGCTGTTTTAGCTGGCAAGCTAGAAATAATAGACAAGCACTTGTACTTAGGCTGCAACGACAGCAGTATAGAAATTATCAAAATCCAGCCTGCTGGGAAACCAGCTTTATCAGTCCTAGACTTTATTAATGGCTACCAAAACATTATTGGTAAATAGCAGATTGACTTTGCCAGATTTAATATTTTCTACAGAAGAATAGAAAGCATGAAGTCTTGAGGGTGTAGCTTGCTCTTTGTGAAACATTACCCAAAGCGTCAAAGGCCTCTACTCCATATTTGATTGATCCGCCTGCAGTAATTGTAGGGTCACGATACTGAAGACTACTTGTAGTTGCAACTTTAACACCAGCTTTATACACATTATAACCCAGAACAGATACATTATCACTTGACGCATTCCAGCTGAGGTCCACTGGGTAGCCTAATGCAACAATGAGCATGGCATTGAAATTGGCCGGCATAGATGGGCTGGTGGTATCAGAAACGGGCGCAGGCGTTACGGGTGCAGGCGGTACGACAACATTTGGCACGGTGGTGAGTGTTAAGACATTGCTGGGGCTCGAAATATTTCCAGCTTGATCTTTGGCTTTTACTGTATAGCTATATGTCTGCCCAGGCGTAAGGGTAGTATCTGAATATGTAGTAGCAGCAACAGCTGCGATCTCTTGGTTGTTTCTAAATACTTGATAGCCTGTTACGCCCACTGAGTCAACCGAAGCAGCCCAGCTTATATTGATGTCGGTGCCTGTTACAGCGCTTCCTATGAGCCCGGTTGGGGCTGTTGGGGCAATGGTATCTGGCACAATCACTGGTGCTATTGTAGCGCAGTTATCACCTAGCCCTGAAGGGATACACCCGGCAGCAGCTACCATAACCCTGTCTACCTTAACACCAGTCTCTAAGCCAGTTATTTTTATTGTATGCAGGCCAGTAGTTAATGACAGGTCTGACTTAGATGCTGTATCGCCATTTTTGTAATCAATCCATGTCCAGGCATTAGGAGTAACTGGTGCATCCCCTAGCCTGATAGGTGTATCAGTATCTACTTGAGCCTGAACAGCATCATTGGCCGCTATTGGGGACTTGAGCCGCACCCACAATCTATAACTTGCAGTATTAGGAACCGTAACTTGGGCTGTAAAACTACCAAATGATGGTGGCTTAGGTGGTGCAACTGCTGATATACCAGTGCCCGCATGTGTTAGTGTTTCGAATACAAGATGGTTGCCGGCGCCTGTTGGTCGAGATCTTTCGATAAGAGCCTTTGTGTTAGGCATCGATATTCCCTTGCCGGTAGCAAAATGGTTGTAGGCCAATTCTAGTCCTAGAAAAGCACTGGCTCCACCGTCTTTAAAATCAGGGCAAACGAAATTAGTACTCGGTTTCCATGTAGATGCGGTGACCTGTGAAGCAGTCTGGCCAGTGGCAGCCATTTGATCTAGCATTTGATTTATATAACCTGTATTAAGTTCATAGCCGGCTATAAAGCGATTTTGCTGTTCGCCGTAAAGATCCACACCTTGTATACGGGCAGTTTCGGCCGTATCAGACAAGCCACCGAGACCCATCATAGTGTGGCCGAGATCTCGACAGGTTTCTTCGCTTAAGCCATCTATAAAGCTAGTGGGGTTATTCCAGAGATTAGTAATAGCAGAGGCAGTCGTGTAGGTTGCACTTGGGGATTTTGGTATTGCTCCATCGCTTTTTAGATATACCAATGAAGGAGCTATTTTACGCCAATAGTTTAGGCCTTGATTGTAAATTGTGGTGTCATTTGAGAATATACCAATATTTGTCATAGCCTCAGCAAAGGTCGTTTCCCAGTTGCCGCCTGCAGTCCAGCCGTTCTTGATTAGAGGATAATGAACTGTCTTGAGATTATTTTCCATCTTGGCGATATCAGCCTCTGACCAGCCTCCTGTTGTTGGAGACTTATAGGTATAGCGCATAATCTCGGCTGCTCTAGTGAGGTTTTGAGCAGACCAGCCACCCTGAAGCATACCATTTGCGTATATTCGCGTGCCAGTCGTGCCGCCATATGTAGCAACTCCATTCACATCCCTTGGCTGATCAAACTTAATCTCAGTAAGTGTAGAAGCCCAGGCATTCATAATTTCAATAGACTTATTCGCATAAGTAGCGTCACCTGTATAATACCAGAGTAGCGCTTGGTTGTAGGCGGCTGCTGCATCTTGGTTCTGTTCAGTACAGCCACTCTGGGGATAAGTAGTAGTGTAGCTGCCCTGTGAGCACTGTACGATGGCCACTGGCTTGGCGACATAGCTCTTGCTCCCTAAGTAGCTCGACTTAGCCTTGTTGAAAGCAGATAACCAGGGCTCTTGCCCAGCCAAAATCTTTGCCTTTACAAAATCTAACTGTGTTTTATCTACCAATATTCCTGGGTGCACAAAGCCTGGAGTTTCTACCACAGCGGCGCAGTCTAGGCTTACGGCCTTTAGATTTGAAGCCAGTGAGTCATCAAATATTTTCGCACAATCTGCCTGGAGCTGGGCATCTTCAGCCTGAAATGAACTGGAGATAGTGGAGGCCCTCGATAGTCTTATAACAACTATGCCAACAACTACAATAATTACTACCAGCACAAGTGCCATCCACCACTCAAACTTAAATTTATTATTCAGTGCGTTGGTTTTTGCTATTTTTTGGTTGTGGTCTGGCTGTTCTTTGTCAATCATAGTCAGCAATAATACCCATTAGTTGTTAAGTTTATATTAAGTATAAACCTATTAAGCTTAAATAGCCAATAGCTAGCTAAATAAACTGCTTGAGTCCTTCTGCAACCTGGCTAGGCGTAAGGTCTGTTTTAACAAAATAGTCGCGAGCCCCTAATTCTTTGGCTTCAGCGACTATTTGAGAATCCATAACATTAGTGAGGACAATGACTGGTAAATCTGGGGTTATACTCTGCTTTCTAAGATGTTTTAGAACCTCAATGCCAGAAACATTTGGCATCATTAAGTCTAACAATACTACATCTGGCAGATCGCCAGAAAGCTTTTCGAGCGCCTCTTTACCGTCTGTAGCCTCTATGACGGTAAGGCCAGACTTGGCAAGTTTGAACTTATACATATCACGTATAAAGTCTTCGTCTTCAACAAGAAGTACTACTTTGCTCATACTTAAAGATTATAGACCCAATGTTTTGCAAGTGCAAGTCTGCCTAGCTTATTGCTTTAGAAGATTGTAGACTTTTTGAGATCCGTCTGCACTATTGTCGAGCTTTACATGAAGATTTGGAACATACTGAAAAGATTCATTTTTGACAAAATAATGTTTAAGTAGCTTTTCTAGGCCTGAAATGCGACGGCTAAATTCCTGAGGGTCTAGATTGATTAGGCCTAGCCAGACCGTAGCATGCTTGCCACTAGAGCTAACATCTACTGCAGTGACAGTTATGATGCCATCATTACATATTTCTTTTTGAGCAAAAAACTTTGCACAATCAGCATAAATGATTGATGATATTTTTTGATTCTTAACATTACTGTCGCCGCCTGTCATCATAGCTAAAGCTTGCGAGCCTTCGTCTCAGTGCTATAAAAAGATAGCTCGTCACCAAGAGTAATAGGGGTTTTTGTTTCTACGCTTAGTCCACATTCTTCGCCTTCCACTACTTCTTTGGCTGATTCTTTATTTTTCTGGAGACTGTCTAGCTTACCTAGCCCAATTTCTTTTTTGGCTGATATTATTTTTATATCTAGACTCGGTATTATTTTACCGCTCAGCACCTTACCGCCACAGACTACCATATTTTTGGTGGTCTTAAATACTCCAAGTATTTTTAGCCTGGCATGTTCTGTTTCTATTATTTCTGGTGGCAAAAGTGTACTTAGCCAATCACGAACATCATCTAAGAGCTCATAGATAATTTTGTAGAGCTTGAATTCTACGTCACTTCTCTTGGCTAGTTGATTGACCGGGCCTGAGATACCAACATTAAAGCCAAGTATTATAGCGTTACCAGCATTAGCAGAATTAATATCTGTTTCAGAAATATCACCCACGCCAGATCCAATAATTTTAACTCTAACCTCGTCATTGCCTACTGCTTCAAGTGAGGTGGTAAGTGACTCTAGTGACCCTTGGGCATCGGCTTTCACAACAACTGCAAGTTCTTTAATTTTGCCGTCTATCACTGCCCTTGCGATATCTTGCGAGTTCATGCTTTTGGCAGCCGTAAGGCTTTTGAAGCTAGCTTTTCTAGATTGTGAGCTCATCCAGTCTTTAGCAATTTTTTCTGTTTCGACTTCTTCAAACCAATCACCAAAAGCTGGTAGATCTTTTAGACCACTGACTACAACTGGCATAGCAGGGCTGGCCTTTTTAATGGGCTGACCCAAGAAATTTTCAAGGCTTCTTATTTTACCATAGCTTTTTCCTACTACCATCCAGTCTCCAACTCGCAGCTCGCCGTTTTGAATCAAGAGTGTTACAACTGGGCCGCGACCTGTGTCAATGTGAGACTCTATTACCACGCCGTTGCCAAGGCCTGCAAATACTGCTTGTGGCTCAGCGATATCTGAAACTAGCATCACAACCTCAATAAGTTTCTCAAGGCCGTCACCAGTCTTAGCTGATACTTCTACGCAGGGCACGTCGCCACCCCAGTCGTCTGCTACAACTCCTATTTCTGAAAGTTCTTGTTTTACTCTATTGCTATCTGCACCTGGCTTATCTATTTTATTTATAGCTATCACTAGCCCCACTCCAGCCTGCTTAGCGTGCTCTATAGCTTCTTTAGTCTGAGGCTTTACTCCATCATCTGCAGCCACAACAATTATTGCAATGTCACAAGTCTTGGCGCCATGGGCACGCAGAGCTGCAAAAGCCTCGTGGCCTGGTGTGTCTAGAAAAGTCACAACTCTGTCATTTTTTGTGATTTGATAGGCGCCAATATGCTGGGTGATTCCACCCGCCTCACCGCCTACTACGTCGGTTTTTCTTAGTGCATCTAGTAGAGAAGTCTTGCCATGATCTACGTGTCCCATTACAGCAATAATAGGCGGTCTAGACTGCTTGCTAGATTCAACATCAGAATTTTTTTGACTTGGGCGATCTTCTGGCTGTTCGGCCTCTGGTGTAGCTGTAAAACCAAACTCTGCAGCGATTATCTCTGCAGTGTCAAAATCTATTTGCTCATTTACAGTAGCCATGACTCCATTTTTCATTAGCTCGCCTACTACTTGGGCGGCGCCTAAGCCGAGTCTTTGCGCAAAATCGCTTACCGTTACTACTGGAGGTAAGGAAATATTTTTTTCGGTATCACTCATTTGGCAGATTCCTTTCTTTTAGTTTTCAGCTTGATCTTACTAAATCTAGCTAGGCACTCCTCGCTACAAATATAGCTTCCTCTGCCTGTCTGCTTAATTGTACCATCAAATTTGATTCCCTGAGTTGTGCTCACGAAACGTCTAAGCTTGGGTGGTGCCATCTTACTGCGACAGCCTACACACATTCTTAAAGTTTGGTGTTTAGCTTTTGAATCAATAACAAATTACTCTTTAGCTTTTTTTGCTGGTTTTTTGGCTGGCTCGTCACTAGCGACCTTTTCTGTCTTGCTGTCTTTTGCAGCGTCGTCTTTTAGGCTAAGTGATAGCTTGTGCTGATCTTTGTCTATGCCAATGATTTTAAATTGTTTTTTCTCACCAATTTTTACTAGAGTGTTTGGGTCGCTAACATGGGCTTGGCTTAGCTCTGAGATATGAACTAGGGCTTCAATAACATTACTTACTTGAACAAATGCACCAAATGGAGTTATGCGAGTAATAGTACCTTCTACCATATCGCCCTGCTGATACTTAGCAATCTCTTGTGCCCATGGATCTTCTGAGAGTTGCTTGACTGAGAGTGAAAGCTTGTCTTGGTCGATTGCGATAATAAGAGCTTCTAGCTCTTGGCCAACTTTTACATATTTGCTAGGGTTATCCACTCTGTCCCAGGCAATTTCAGAAATATGCACTAGACCTTCTACGCCATCTACGTTTACGAAAACTCCAAAATCAACCACGCCGGTCACTATGCCTTTTACTTTTTCACCGACAGTTAGTCCAGAAATCTTACCTTCAGTAAACTCTCTCTGGGCTTCTTTTTCTGAAACTATCAGCTTGTTCTGTGAGCGGTCTAGATCGAGAATTCTAACCATTAAAGTGCGGCCGGTGAGTTGATTTAGACGATGCAAAATCTCGTCTTTGTCGGCACCGCTAACTCTAGGGTAGTTCTCGCTAGAAAGCTGGCTAACTGGTAGAAAGCCGCGAACGCCCTCTACTTCTATAAGTAAGCCGCCCTTATTGGCGTCAAATGGCACGATACCAAAAGTCTCCTTATTTTTGAAGTGCTCTTCTAAGACTTCCCAGCCTTTTTCGCGTGACACTCTACGCATACTTAGTATTGTGTGGCCCTCTGGGGACTCAACTTCAATAACAGAAGCACTCATGGTATCTCCCACCTGGGCACTGGTGTTACCGCCACCTTCTAGGTCACGGCCTACTACTAGGCCAGTGCCCTGCATACCAAGATCAAGCCATATCTCATGCTTGTCTAGACTTATAATAGTACCCTCAATAACGTCATTTTTTTGTAACGGCATAATATCGGCAGAAGCCAATAATTCAGCCATATCTGGTTGATTAGAACTCATATTTAATTTTACTCCTTAGATGTGTATAGATTTACTGGCTTTTTAGGCTAGCATTGATGTTGAATAGTCTTGATTTACAATAATTTGCAAAACAAAATAACTAACATATACTATATCTGAAAAAATACGATTTGTAAATGTATTTTGGGTATATATTCTAGATAGTTCTAGATTTGGACAAAGCTAGTTGGCTAGACCTTTTGGCTCTAGAAAAATAAATATACCCTAGTACAGAAATTATAGTCATTGGTAAAACTGCATCACTGGCCCCAGTGGCAGGAATTTTTGCAGCATTTGGCTGACTAGAGGGCGCCACAGCCGCGGCAGCTGGAGTAGTGGCCGGGGGAAGACTTGCAGGCTTATTATCGCTATTTGGCAGCTTTGCAGATGGGTCATTTGAAGGTGGCACTACTACTGCATTATTGCTATTTGATGCAGTTTTTTGCTTAGACCGCTGTATGTTGCCATATACAAAAGTCGATAAAATAATTAGCGCCGCCGCAAATAATATTATTATAGTCTTAAGAATTCTGTCGTTTCGCATTGATCCCCCTTGATTAAGTTTGTATCTAGTATACTTTAGCTGCTATTTAAAGCCAATATTTTTAGACTCATTCTAATAACCAGAAAAATTTAAATACAAGAACTCGCTAGCTTCGCCTGCACTAGCCGTTACCCTGTATCTAGCCTATAATTAAGCTTATGATTATAGCAGTCGATATTGGCGGTACCAAAACCCGAATTAGTTATTCCAGAATAGGCAACAACTTAGATGATAGCCTTGAGTTTGTAACACCTAAAAATCAGCGGGTAGTTATAAAAACTATCCAAGAAAAAATAAAGCTGCTAATTGGCACTAGTGAGGTAGATGCTATTGGCATTTCTAGCCCAGGCCCAATCGATAAAAAAAGAGGCATGATACTTTCTCCTCGCAACCTCAGCTGGAATAATCTCAAGATAGTTAAGCCACTAAAAGACCATTTTGATTGTCCAGTAATACTGGAGCATGATGCTACCGCTGGCGGAATTGCCGAAGCCCGTGCTGGCTCTGCCAAGAAATACCGAGTAGTTCTCTACATTAGTCTTTCTACCGGAATAGGTAGCAGTATTATTTTAGATGGCTCGCCTTTACCCAGTGCTTACAATCAAGAAGGTGGCCGACAAATAATTGGTAGTGACCCGGCTCTTGATAGATTTGGTCTTTCAATCGGCGGCAAAGCAATTCAGCAGCGCTTTGGCAAAATCGCTCAAGATATTCACGACCCACATATTTGGCAGATTATCGCCCAAGAATTTGCTTTAGGAATTTTCAATATGATAACAATAATTAATCCAGACTGCGTAGTTCTAGGCGGCGGCGTCTCTGTGCATTACAGGCGTTTTATAAGACCGCTCAAAAAACAACTCTTATCCCTTGGGCCAATCTACCCTCTGCCAGATATAATTAAGGCTAGATACGCCCAAACAGCCCCGTCATTAGGTGTGATGTTTTTGGCTATTGAGGAGCTAAAAAAAGCTAATTTATAAAAAAATCGGCCTCAATGCCTAACGCAAGCTCACAAATGTTGTTATAATTAAGTCATATTTCATGGGGGTGATTTTTGGAACTGATCTCAGCTTTTAAGCAGTATAGATTCTTACCAGCTGGCTATTTTAGCTATGATGCGGCAGATGATATTATTAATTACGATCCAATAAGGCTCAAGCACCCCACCGGCAAAGTGTCTCTTTTGCACGAAATAAGCCACTGTGAGCTTGGTCATTTTTATTACCGCTATGACATGGAGCTGCTAATGATGGAAATTGCCGCTTGGCACCACACCAAAAAACTCGCCAACGAGCACTGTATAGAACTAGATGCTGCCTACGTTCAAGAGTGCATAGAGAGCTATGACAACTGGGTCAGTAAGCGGGGGTGTTGTCCTGAGTGTGATAACTTCTGCCTAGAGTCACATGAGAACCAGTTTAGCTGCTTTGTTTGCGGTACCCGCTGGAGTGTTAGCAGTCAGCCCCAAAAACGCATACAGCGCCGTAAAATAGCTTATACCTAAAAACCCCCTCGAATTAACTAGGGGGTTTTAGATTAAGCCTATAAAAGCTTGTGAAACTAATTACTTAGTTTTGTTCTTACGACTAGCTTTGCCACCTTTGGCGCCAGCTATACGAGCAAGCTCTGGGTTTGCTGCAAAACCACCACCTCGGCTGATTTTACCGCCCATAGAACCAATTCGTTCGTAAAAGTTCTTACCGTAACGTTTTTTGTTTGTTGAAGCAGCCTTTACGCCACCTTTTTCTGTTCCTGACATAGTTTGTCATTCTCCTTTTTGTAAAAGAAGCTATGAACAAACTTTCCTATCTGAGAGTCACCTCTCAAAAGCACCCTCCAAAAGCTGTTACATAAAGCCTTTTGGGTTATTAATGCTATAACGTAAGTATTTTAGCAGGTTATGCTTAAACTGTCAACACTTTTTTATATTCTTATGCTATTAGAGAGTTATATAAAATTCTAGTTAGGTAAAACCACTGTCCAGGGTAAACCGATGTAGTAAAGAATTCTTGAGAAAAGCGAGCTGTTCTTTATCTCAACAGAATAGTTGTTGTCTGATTGAGAATTGTCTTTTTTAGTGATGACAAGCTGCATTTTGTGCTTGCCGTTTGAATATGCCAAACTATCTAGGGAGAATTCGAAAGGTGGTTTTTTTACTATTTTTACTATTTTATTGTCGATGAGAAGATTTAACGACTTTATGTCATCTTTGTTACTCGGATCATATACAAATTTAGTGTAGCCACTTACCTGCCCAAGGTCTTTAGTCTCATCGCTAGTTGAACCATTATCAGTTTTAGTCACCGGCTCCGACTCTGGCTCTTGAGTAGAAGCAGGTGTGGCTGGCTTGGCTGTGGTGGCGGGTGCAGTAGATTGGCCTGCTCCAGGATTATTCTTAATATATATTTTTTCTAAATCAGCCAAAATTAGGGCATTTAGCCTGTCGTATTCGTTGGGATCTTGACTTGCCTTGAGGCTTTCGGCGGCGTTAAAACTCCTTTCATAACTGTATGGAGGATACTTAATATTTACTCCCGTTATACTAGTTTCTATTATTATGCCACTTTGGATTTTCGCAATCTCTTCTGGCGGAATAACAGAGGCTTTAGAAAACCTTAGTACAAGAATACCTACTGCGGCCACACTTGCGATAATAACTACCGCCATCCACCAGCGGAACTTAAAACCCTTACTCAAACCTTTTGAGCCTATTGATTTACTTTTTTTGATTGGAGCTATATTTCCCATGTAATAAGATTATAACATAAGGGTAACATTTGAATTTGAATTTGAATAATTATAAAAATACTACTTATATGATACAAAATACCCAAGTGCACTTAACGAGTGTCGAATAAATCGCAGGAAGAGACCTGTTGCCATTTATTCCTACGGCCTGCACTGAATAAATATATGGCTTACTGGCCTCAATAGTTTTGTCTGTGTAGCTTAGTGTGGTGGTTCTTCCAATCTCAACTCCGTTTCTAGCCACGATATATTCTTTAACGCCACCTTTTACTAGGCTTGCGCGCCATTTAATAGACAGATTGTAGCGCCTCTCTGGCAGACTAAGGTCTAGTGAGCCGGTAGGACCCCCAGGTGTAGTAGGAATAATATTTGTTAACACCTCACTTGGTGCCGGTGCTGGAGTAGGCGCGGGTGGGTTACTTGGCGTAGTTGTCTGTGCACTAGTATTAGTGGCCGTACTTGGGGGAGCTATAATTTGGCCGGCCAAATTCTTATACTGGCTGGTTAAATACTTACAGAAGTAGGTGCTTTGTGTGCCATCTATGCAATTGTTCGTGGGTGGTGCTACTACATACATATTGGTCGCTGTCATCAGGCCATTGAGCAAGTTATTGTCTACTTCAGTATTTATTCCTAGCGCACTCCACAGTTCCTTGGCCCTAGGATTGTGCGCACCAGCTACTTGAATATTTGATGATGTACCGGTGTCTACAACAATAGCACCATAATCTCTTAGTGCTTTAGCAAATACCCTAGCTGTCTGGGCTTTTTGAGTATTTGCCTTGAGATCGGCTCTAGAGCTTATCCAGCTTTCAATAACGGTATCAGTAGCATCAAGTGCAAAACGCATACCTTCTGGCACAGTCATATTGAGCTGTAGTGTAGAATTAGGCGTTGCGCGGTCTGAAGCCTTAAGCGCTGCGCCCCACTCAAATTTACTTGCTGGAGCGAGTGCTGTTCCGCATGTATTGCCCTCAGCAGCAGTACCAAGTTGGGCCTTACTACATTCTGGGCCAAACGAAGTGTTGTTTATTACAAGATTGAGGGCATGACGTATCTCGCCAGCCAGAACTTCTTCTGGGGTAGTAAGTGTCGCGTGCATTGGAATGCCAGCTCCTCTGCTGGGTGGCGAGCTACCCTGATAGGTTCTATAGTCAACAATATTGCCCGAGCTGTCTCTTACAACATTCACTGAGTAAGCGCATAGTCTACCACTAAAGAAAATACCACACTGGGTAATGGCTGGCAGGCCTTTTTTAAAACCAGATACCTCATACATCTTACCGGTCACTTCATCTAGTATTACTACCTCATTGTCTCCGCCTTCTGCAACTTCCCAGGAATCGTTCCATGGAATAGTAGCATTGGGGGTATAAGAAAGATTTTTATAATCAGCGCCATCAAGATTACTTAAATATACAGAATCTTGAATCTGAATCGTTCTGTTTGCGTCTTTAGAGCTGTAGACTGTTCTAGAAAAGCTAGTCTTGATATCACCTAGCCCAAAGCCAATAGATGTCTTGCCTCGTCTTGCCAAATCTTGAGCCGTAGTACCGTTGCCGTTACTATATTTGTACAAACGAGAGGCGTACTCTTGTGACTGGGGGTACCTGGGTAAGCCGCAAACTGGGACATTCCAGGGAGCGCCACCAAAAGGCACCTTATAGTTATAATCACTTATTTTGGCGCCACAAGCTTGAGTACTGGTTGAAGCTCTAGAAATAAGAATAAATGCTACCCCAAATACAGAAACAGCTGCCACAAAGGCAACAAAAGCCCACCAGCTAAACTCAGGTTTTTTATTAATTACCTTTATACCCTTTGAGGTATGTAAATGTGTTGGCGGTAAGTTTCCCATATCTTCCTATAATAGCATAACTACTATTACTTTTTTTTCTTGGCACCAAAGCTCTTAATAAAGGCGACTGTTATGAGTATTAGAGCGCTCAGCCAGACTACCCACTCACCGACAATTGTATAAATCGTACGAGGCTGGCCCAGACTAGCTTGGGCAGTTTGAAGCTTGAAGCCTAGATCATCTGTCTTAGAAACAAATTCCCCGTCACTACTTAGTGAGTAGCTATACGCCCCTGCCGCAGACTGCACATAAGGCCTGGCGTTGCTTAAGGCAATAAAACGAGCAAACTGTTGGCTTTGCTGATGATAGAATGGAGCATTTGTAAAAATCCCCAGATTTGCACTATTGGTCAATACTTCGGCGCCATTACGGGCCAAGCTTCTATACAGCTCTGGGGCAATTGCTCCAGAGCAAGCTAATGAGCCAAGTTTGATATTGTTTTCACCGCTAAAAACAGCCCCGCTTGACTGACCCTGGGCTATTTGTCTCATTTGCTGGTGAGCGTATAGAAGCTGTTCTTGAGACAGTAGCTTAAAAATTCCAACAAACACATACGGCATATACTCTCCCAGTGGTATCAAAAAAGTTTTGTCATTAAAAGCCTTCAGAGCACCCGTAACCGAATACAGTACCACGCGGTTTGTTTTTTTGCCTGTACTAGTGTTTTCGGTACTGGTGATTATTGTGCCGTTGGGATTACTTATTTCTTGAGCAGTGGTCTGGGCTAGCTTATACTGTTCAGTGTTTGTTTGTTCGGTATCAATAAAAAACTGCGAATACTCTGGAAGCACCAGTACATCGGTTTTTTCTTTTAGCTCGGCCGCAAGCTTACCCACCAGCTCATAGTAGGTCATGTCGCCCTGAAAAGTCTGGTAAACAAGCGACTGCTGAAGATACCCGGTAACTATTTTTCTAGAATTAGCTGGCGGCTTCCAGGCAAAATAACAAATGAGACCTAGGGCAAATATGCCAATCAAAATAGATAGGGGTAGCTTCCAGCGTTTTTGAATCAGCCAGAATATACAAATGTTCACAACCACCACTACAAAACTCAAGCCAAACATACCGACAACTCTAGCTAGATAGCCTAGCGGTGTCACCGCACCAGCCACACCAAGTACTCCAAAATTCCAGTAGGTGCCAATACTGCCGCCTGGCCCCATAAAAAAAATTGAAAACATTATGCTTCTCGTGGCTTCGGCGATACACCACATAGCTGGCAGTAGCAAGAAGATGCTCTTACTATTAAGCTTCGGTTTTATAGCCAAAAATAAACCGCCAAAAACAAGGTACTGTAAGCTCAGCGCAATAGCAAAAGCTATATAAACTGCCCACATTCCAAACACTGCCTGCCAGCCATTTATATAGGCCCATTTTTCTGGGTCTGTTTGCAAAGCCCAACTTAGAATAATCATGAAGGTCGCTATTCCAATAGCCCATATTAAGCCTAACTGCCTAACCACAGATAGTTTTCTCTGGCTTATTAAATTCAGAAAAAAGATAAATGGCACAAAACTAAATATACTTAGCCAGCCGGCCTGATACCTTACAAATGGCAAGCTAAGGCCCGCGATACTTAGCAAAAATAAAAGTACCATACCAATTTTGGGGCTGAGTAGTGCGTACCGCTTATAAATTTTTTTATAATTCATTACTTTTAGTATATACCAAAACAATATAATGTTTCTGAGATGGTAGGCGTAAATGTGATAATAATCCTTTTAATTTTAATCAATAATTACAAATGGCAGATACCATTAATTATTAATTATCATTCAGTCTAGGGACTCCTACTCTTTGCTATAATATATAGATGAAAAAAATCGTACTAATACTATGCGACGTCAGAAGTTGCTATAACGTAGGTTCAATCTTTAGAACAGCTGATGCTTCAGGCTCGACCGAAATTGTGCTGTGTGGTATAACGCCTCACCCAAGACTACTTAATGACACTAGGTCTGAAAAAGTAATTGAGAACAACAGCAAGATGATACACAAGACAGCCTTGGGCGCCGAAGAATCTGTTAGATACAGCTACCAAGAGTCACCACTAGAGGCAGTAAATAAATACAAGTCGGCTGGGTACCAGGTGGTAGCGCTTGAAAACAAAATGGAAAATACTGAAAATATTTTTGATTTTAAAAGTACTAATGATCTAGTCGTGGTTGTTGGCTCTGAGACAAAAGGACTCAATGCCGAAGTACTAGGTCTTTGCAGTAACATACTAGAAATACCTATGAATGGTATAAAAAACTCTCTCAATGTCTCAGTCGCCGTAGGAATAGCACTATACGCACTTATCTAAGTGCTCATAGCATATAATAAAATTGGTGCTATAATATATAAATATGAACTCAGTAATTAAACACGCCAGAAGAATTATAATCACAATTGTAGGGGTTACTGTCATACTAATTGCCTTAGCGCTTTTTGTTTTACCAGGGCCTGGCATTCTTGTACTTCTGATCGGCTTAGGTATTCTAGCAACAGAATATAAATTTGCTAGAGACTGGCTCGAAACTCTAAAGAAAAAATATGAAGATGGCAAAGATCTTGTCACCGGCAAGGGCAGTAAAGGCAAAAAAAAGTAGCCTTTCCATTTTTCATAGTAAATCAAAATATATAATTAAAAAATTGTACTAAAAAACTCTAGTCTAACTAGAGTTTTTGTTTGTTATAATTGCAAATTCTGTGTGTTGGCGCCGTTCTACTTTCCCCACAAGGAGTATCATCGACGCTGAAGGGCTTAACTACGGTGTTCGAGATGGGAACCGGTGTACCCCCTTCGCTAAAAGCACCAACACACAAAATACAAGAATAACCATCTGCAGACACAGGGGTTCTGTTTATAGAAACCCTGCATCAAGCAGTGTTTTGGTATTTGTTTCAATAAGAGCGAAGATATAATATCTTCAAATTGCCAGTCTATTCAAGACGTAAGTTTGACCCTAAGTCTAGTCACTCGCAATAAGCAAGCAAAAAGTCAATCGTCTATTAGTACACCTCGGCTGAACACATTACTGTGCTTACACCTAGTGCCTATCAACCACGTAATCTTCATGGAGACTAATGGGGAAATCTAATCTTGGATGAGGCTTCGCGCTTATATGCTTTCAGCGCTTATCCCGTCCGAACATAGCTACCCGGCAATGCGCCTGACGGCACAACCGGTACACCAGAGGTTCGTTCACTCCGGTCCTCTCGTACTAGGAGCAACTCTCCTCAAATTTCCTAACGCCCACACCAGATAGGGACCGAACTGTCTCACGACGTTCTGAACCCAGCTCGCGTACCTCTTTAAATGGCGAACAGCCATACCCTTGGAAGGGGCTACCCCTCCAGGATGAGACGAGCCGACATCGAGGTGCCAAACAGCGCCGTCTATGTGAACTATTGGGCGCTATAAGCCTGTTATCCCCGGCGTAACTTTTATCCGTTGGACACTATCAATTCCACATTTAAATATAGTGGGTCACTAGCTCCTACTTTCGTACCTGCTTGGCTTGTAGGCCTCGCAGTCAAGCTGACTTGTGCGCTTACACTATCAGTTCGATTTCCATCCGAACTTAGTCAACCTTTGAACGCCTCCGTTACTCTTTAGGAGGCAACCGCCCCAGTTAAACTACCCACCAGACACTGTTCCGGAACCGGAAGTTACAGACAAGTATGTCTGAATTTTTAATTTCAAATTTTCAATTTACAAAAAATAAACAATGAACCAATGATACAAACTTGAAAAAAGTTTGAAAATTGAAGCTTTGAAAATTAATTGATACTTAAAAATTGTACCTTAAAAATTCAGATTATTATCTGCACCTTGCGGTCCCGGTAAGAGCCAAGCGACAAACAGGGTGGTATTTCATATTTCGACTCCACTTCGGCTAGCGCCAAAGTTTCAAAGTCTCCCACCTATGCTACACAGTTTATAGCCAGACTCAATGCCAAGCTGTAGTAAAGCTGCACGGGGTCTTTCCGTCTTGGTGCGGGTAAACGGCATCTTTACCGCTATTGCAATTTCACCGGGTCCCTCGTTGAGACAGTGCCCATATCATTACGCCATTCGTGCGGGTCGGAACTTACCCGACAAGGAATTTCGCTACCTTAGGACCGTTATAGTTACGGCCGCCGTTCACTGGGGCTTCAGTTTGATGCTTGCACATCGCTCCTTAACCTTCCAGCACTGGGCAGGCGTCAGTCCGTATACATCCACTTTCGTGTTAGCACAGACCTGTGTTTTTGATAAACAGTTGCATGGGCTCTTTCGCTGCGGCCTCCGCGCTCCACACAATGTGTAAAGCGCTTGAGCTCAAAGCTACTCAAACTTAAAGATTTTTTATAAGTTTCTTCAAACTTGGAACTTCTACTCAATACATGTCAATATCCATCAAGATATGTCACTTGCTTCTCACTCACTTTTCACAGTGTGTGGAACGCAGAGGCAGACCTTATCCCGAAGTTACGGTCGCTGTATTGCCGAGTTCCTTAACGAGGGTTCTCCCGAGCACCTTGGTCTACTCGACCCGAACACCTGTGTCGGTTTGCGGTACGGACGGCGTAATCTATTAATCCACCACTTTTCTGGTCAGTTTGGCTTGCAGCGAATTCAATTCAATAAAGAATCGTTTCATTTGTGTTTCACCTCGATAAATCGAGACTACGCACTTAGACGGCTATAGTCATAAAGCCGCTCACGCTACCATCCTGCGTCATGGTGGGGAACAATTACACCGGTACAGGAATATCAACCTGTTGTCCATCGCCTACGCATCTCGCCTCGGCTTAGGCCCGACTAACCCTGGGACGATAAACGTTGCCCAGGAAACCTTGTTCTTACGGTGGGCAGGATTCTCACCTGCCTTATAGTTACTCATTCCAGCATTCTCACTTGTATACATTCCACCAAACCTCACGGTTTAGCTTCAGTACGTATACAACGCTCCTCTACCACTTCATAATAAATTATAAAATTCGCGTCTTCGGCGCATAGCTTAGCCCCGTTATATTTTCCGCGCAAGATCACAATCGACCAGTGAGCTGTTACGCACTCTTTAAATGTATGGCTGCTTCTAAGCCCACATCCTGGTTGTTTATGCAATCTCACCTCGTTTCCCACTTAGCTATGACTTGGGGGCCTTAGACGGCGATCTGGGCTGTTTCCCTTTCGAGCACGAAACTTAGCTCCCGTGTTCTGACTGCCATAATAATCTTTCTTTGTATTCGGAGTTTGATTGAGCGCGATACCGCAAGCGGCTCGCAACCCATTCAGTGCTCTACCCCAAAGAAGTAGTTTATGACGCTAGCCCTAAAGCTATTTCGAGGAGAACCAGCTATCTCCAGGTTCGATTGGAATTTCTCCGCTAACCACAGCTCATCCAAGCATTTTGCAGCATGCGGTGGTTCGGCCCTCCACGTAGTTTTACCTACGCTTCAGCCTGGCCATGGTTAGGTCACCTGGTTTCGGGTCTACGACATGCGACTATCGAGATCCGAAGATCTCTACGCCCATTTAAGGCTCGCTTTCACTATGGCTCCGGTGCGTATACACCTTAACCTTGCCACATATCGTAACTCGCTGGATCGTTCTACAAAAAGCACGCCGTCACACCACAAGGGTGCTCCGACTCATTGTAAGCATATGATTTCAGGATTCTATTTCACTCCCCTTACGGGGTTCTTTTCACCTTTCCCTCACGGTACTTGTACGCTATCGATCGAACTGTGTAATTAGCCTTGGAAGGTGGTCCTCCCAGATTCAAACAGGGTTACACGTGCCCCGTCCTACTTGAGTAAAATAGATATAAAGACGAAAAGATTTTTAAATACGCGACTTTCACGCTCTATGGTGGTCCTTTCCAGGCGCCTTCTTCTAAGCTCTTCATTTTTTTACTTTATCCACTCGATCCTCATCGGTGGTCGCATATAACACCGCACAATAAATTGCGCGTTGTTACATGGTCATCTATAATCTCGCAACCCTCTCCGTAATTATTGAGGTAACTCCTATAAATAGAAGAAACGGATAAGTTTTGGCTGATCCCTTTTCGCTCGCCGCTACTAAGGGACTCTCGGTTGATTTCTTTTCCTCAAGGTACTGAGATGTTTCAGTTCCCTTGGTGCCCTCCACTATAGCTATATATTCACTATAGGGTAACGCGACATGACTCGCGCTGGGTTTCCCCATTCGGATATCCCCGGATCAAAGCTTGATTGACAGCTCCCCGAGGCTTTTCGCAGCCTTCTACGTCCTTTATCGGCACAGTTCGTCAAGGCATCCATCATATGCTCTTAAGTAACTTTTTGTTTGCAATTGCGAATTAGACTGGCAATTTGCAGATATCAATCTGTAAATTGTCATTGTCAATTCATTTTATACTACTCTATTTAATAACTACTTAAAAAATAGAGACAGTAAAGATACTCTTATTGTTTTACCCGTATAAACACTACCAATAAATAGTGTCTATACATTATTCAATTGTCAAAGAAACAAAAAGGGCCGCTACTACTACAAAGCAATTTGCTTTTTTGAGGCGACCACATATGAGTAAAAAATATTACTACCTAGGTAGCACCTCTTGGTTTAAGTTATTTTTACTCATATATAGTCACCTTTTGTTTTATTCGTTTAACTTAGATAATATACCAAAGTTTTTGCCTGGTGTAAAGGGGAAAGTTCTATTCTTTTAACAGGGTAGTGCAGAGCAGCCTTTGTGGCTGTCAAAAAATAGGCTCCAAAGCCTCGATAGCTACTTAACAAATACTACTATCGTAGACCCAGCGGGTGCAGTTTCTCCAGCAGGCAAGCTACCAACAGTACCACCCAGCTCTTGGGCTATCTGTTTGGCAGAATCAGCGTTTTGACCAGAAACGTCGACAACGGTGAGCTGCTTCACGCTATTTTTGTTTTTAGCGTCAGTCACGCCAGATACCGCGACCGTTCCGGCAAATTTATCTTCTAGCTTCTTTGTGACACCTACAGTATCTCCGCCGGCGCTAACAATAGCTAGCTGAATCTGTGATTTTTGATCTATCGCAATTGGCCCTACGTTAATAAGCTTATTTTGACTAGGTCTATACACAATGGCTTTTTTGTCTTTGGTATAAATCAAAATCTTATCGCCATTTTCAGCATTTGCAAAAAATGCTTGGCCCGCGAGCTTTTCTTTATCTAGCACAGTTGCGACTGTAGGGGTTTCGTCTTTTGGTAGATCTATGAGCTTTCCTACTTTAGCGACCAGCTGTTCGGTCTCTGCCTGAGCAGCTTGATTTGGGTTTTTCTTAATACTCTGATATTGGCTGTAAAAATAAAAGGCGACTATTGCTAGCGCCAATACAATGACACCAAGACCTATTAGTAAGAATGTACTTAAATTACCTGACTTCTTTTTATGCTCCATCTGTAAACAGCCCTACCTTTAGTTTAAAATATTATCTATATTGTATCTAGTTGAAGCTAAATATGCAATCTGAATCTCACAATAATGCTCATTCTATATTAGTAGTTATTAGCTACCCTAAGAGAGTTTTTGTACAAAATTATCTAGATCTTCCCAAGAAGCGGCTGCTGAGAGCTCATCATAGCTATCTCTACCCGGCTGAAAGTAGGCGTGGCCAGCATCATAAATTTTTTCAGTGTAATTAATTCTGGCATTTTTAAATGCCTCAGAGGTGAGCTGCCTATCAGCTTCTGGAATGCTGCCGTCTTTATTACCATAAAAAGACAACACGTCTAGACTTTCATCTTCATCGCGTGCTTCGCAGAGTGCTTCAATAGGGGTTTTGTCTTGATAGTAGCTGGGGGTATGCCCACCCGCACCATAAAAAGAAACTATCTTTTTGACCTTACTATTTAGACCGCTCAGATAAGCCAAGCGACCGCCAAAACAAAAGCCGATCACTATAATCGATTTGAGCTGGGGCTGACTGCTGCTAATTTCTTCTACTGCCTTTGTAAAGATATTAACAAAATCTTGGCCTGTCATTTTAGCCATTAAGCCCGTGGCGATGACTTGATCAGTCTGCGGATTAAAATTATTGACCTGCCCGGTCAGCTGGTAAAAGTAATCTAGCATATAAACAGGCAAGCCTAGCCTAGCTGCAAACTGCGTTGCGGTATCATTAGCATAGGCCGTTTGACCCCAAATATCTGGTAGCATGATAATAGCATTTGAGCTAGTCGGCTTAGCTGAGTAAGCTTTTATGTAATCATTCATAAAAGTATTATATCATTTGTTGGTCATGCAAGTTGACAGAGTAGCCGCTCAATAGGTACAATACTGCCATCTATTTAGAGTTAAATATCTCAAAAGAATGGAGGTAGCTTGAAAACCAACCCAGCAGAAATCTTGGCCCCACGCTAGAAACCAAGTCTTAGGGAGAACACAAAAGTGTCTCGGCGAACTAGAAAAATCAACCCAGAACGTGCCAGTAAGAGTCTTGCTTACCGCCTAGAAAGGGGCGACCGCTTTCATTACGTTAGCTGGAATGGCACAGTAATGCCAATACTCGCTAAAAACTCTGTTGATGCCTGCAGCTTATTTAATATTTGGTGCGGAGCTGAAAGAGGCTTTGACCCAGGCTTCAGTGACGGACAATGCGGTATTGTGAAAATAACAGCCGAAATACCCAAGCAGTATTGCGTGTTTGCAGGCAGAAGTGGCGGCAAACCTATGGTGAAGCACGTTGCGATGCCCTAATCCAGCTCGCTTCTCTACCTCCTTCAGAAATTTCTGGGGGAGGTTTTATTTTACTCTGTTAAACCTCCAAAAAGAGTTGTCTGAGCGCAGACGAGTGTTGCTAAATAATCTAATAAGGTTATGATATAACTGTATGAAAACCCATTTTAAATTAAAAACCTACCTACCTTTGCTTGTTATTTTTAGCCTGATATTTGTATTCACTATAGCTAAAGCGCTAATAACCACAGACTACTCTTCGCAATCTTTAATGCTTGATTTTATGGCAGGTTTCTTCTTGGTTTTTGGTGGCTTTAAGGCTGCTAAGCTAGGGGCTTTTGCAGAAGCTTATGCCATGTATGACATTATTGCCATGCGTAGCAAAATATACGCTCATGTATACCCCTTTATTGAAATTGCGCTTGGCTTAGCATTTTTATTTAGATTTGAAGTTATTTTTGTAGCCTGGATCACTCTACTGCTAATGAGCGTCAACGCTGTTGGGGCTTATAAAGGTATTCGCGACAAAAAGGTTCTAATGTGTGCTTGTTTGGGCAGCGTGTTTAAGCTTCCCATGAGCTTCGTAAGTCTTGGTGAAGACCTGCTAATGGCCGTAATGGCACTATTTATAATATTAATGGTTTGACATTAAGAATTGTCTGCACAAAAAAACACCCCCTGCTGGGTGTTTTATGATTCATATTTGGTGGACTACATAGGACTTCATTGGAACCAAATTGTGAAGGAATTGACCAATTGGCAGGAACTAAACAATGCTTTCTGCATCAACTAACTGCCTAACGGATTCAAAGATTTTTTTGTGTCCTTTGACGTTTGGGTGCAAACCGTCATCAAAATCAGAGTCGGATAAACTTCCATAAATATCCACGAAGGGTAGCGATTTCTTGATGGCAAAACTTTTAATAACACTATCATATTTTTCAACACTTTCCTTGCTGTAGCACTTACCTGTGGAGCTCCTCCTTAATGGATTTGTTTCAGAATCAGAACCTTTGACAAGACCTAAAAACCAAATCTTGTTTGTAAACTTATTTGCCTTATCGTTTAGAATGTTCAAATTTTCTGCAAATTGGTTACTATCAATATCATAACTATTTTCATTCCTAAACATTGAATCGTTTACACCTATTGCGAATATAATCAATTCAGGTTTTCTCGCCTCTGCCTCTACATCAAATCTCTGCAATAAATCCTTGGTAGTGTTACCATCAATGCCCAAGTCGTATACTTCAATATAGTGGTCGGTTTTGGACTCAATATAATTTCTAAGTAAATTTGCCCATGCTTCACGGGTATGCAGACCGGCACCCCAAGTAATACTGTCACCAAAAATACAAATTCTTTTCATAGAAAAATAATAACACATTTAAGCACAAAGGTTCCAACGTATCATTGGGTAGGTATAAAAAAATCCCTCAACAAAGGGATAATTTTATTGGTGGAGCATGTCGGACTCGAACCGACCACCTCCTGCTTGCAAAGCAGGCGCTCTAGCCAGATGAGCTAATGCCCCATATATGCGGGTGGCTAATTATAATTTTTATAAAATTTATTTGGTGGGCTTGGGAGGACTTGAACCACCGACCTCGTCATTATCAGTGACGCGCTCTAACCAGCTGAGCTACAAGCCCGTAAAATATATTTTGTCTTGAAACATGGCAGGTGTTTTCTTTACTGCCAGTTGCGAGCGCTGCGCTATTACTATTTGGAAACGACTTTCGTTTCAGCCAGCTTAAGCTACAAGCCCGTAAAAATACCTAAGTATTGTAGCCTAAAGCATAGAATTTTTCAAGGTTAGCACCTATAATAGAGCTATGACAATTTTATTAGGCTTAGCATTTTTAATAGTAGGCGTACTAACAGTTATGTTTGCTCAGCAAATATGGAACTTCACTGGAGCAATTGACTTTATAGAAAGTAAATTTCCGGGTAACACCAGAGCTTTTATTCAGCTCGCCGGCGTTGTGCTGGTGCTTCTTGGTATCTTGTTTGTGACAGGTCTTGGCGCAAGCTTAACCGACCCAATTGGTCAGACACTCGGGCAAATTTTTGGCAAATAAAAAGACCAAATGCATTTAATAAATAACAAAATTATTCGCAACCAGGTCATACCAATAAGTGTCAGTATAGTGGTATGCGCAATACTTATTGTTATTTTATATATAGAGCTACTAACTATAAACAGTCTGTCTGCTGAAAATATTTCACTTCAGCTTAGTTGGCCAGCTGTACTCGTGGGTATGACTATCTATCTCAAAACATCTGTGGACTTCGCAATACTGATTGGCAGAATGATGTCAAAAAACAAGGGTCTTAAAGCAAGGCTCGGCATAGAGGTCGGAACTGCCCTGGGCAATGCACTTGGTACAATGGCGGTATTACTCGTATGGGTTTTTGTAAAGCAAGTAAACTGGCTACTAGCACTTATGGTTTTTATAGCCTCACTGGTTCTGCTCCGACTAGCCCAAGACAGCCTTGAAGACATTATAAGAAATGGCGGCGACAAGGCCTATGATAAAATTGCAAAAAAACTAGATCGTGGCCTGAAGTTTATAAATCAAATATTCGACCCCGTGCTCTCAAAAATAATCCCCTCTCAGGCCCTAAAAATCCGCACCGTAACTGGCTTTGGTGCACTTATTGCACTGTCTTTTACAGTGCCATTTATACTCGGCCTAGATGATTTTGCTGGCTACGTACCGCTTTTTAATGTAGTGAACGTTTTTGGCTTTGCTGTTGGTGTATTTATAGGCCATATGATTTTGAATATATTTTTATTCGCAGCACCGTCTAAAACAATCGCAATAGTAAAAAATCCAGCTATATCACTCGCAGGTAGCATTGTTTTTGTAGGCCTAGCAATATGGGGTCTTCATGAGGCATATAAACTACTACTTCACTAAGTAGTCAACAGATATAGCTTTAACAAAAAAATCTCCACTTATCGTGGAGATTTTTTTAAATACTTTTGTATTAATATCTTAAATGTGTCAGCAGACCTGCGTCACCACTAGTTGTAAACAACTAGAAGTCCGACCTAGAAGTGTCACAGCTACTTTTGGGAGCGACTCAATAAATTGAATGCTCAACCAATCATAGCTGGCCTCAGATTAAATCTGAGGATCTGATTGCTCAGACATTTCTCCCTAGAAAGGAGGTGATCCATCCGCACCTTCCGGTACGGATACCTTGTTACGACTTAACCCCAATCGCTAGATTTACCTTAGGACCAGCAAGCTGATACTTTGGGTACTCCTAACTTTCGTGATTTGACGGGCGGTGTGTACAAGACCCGGGAACGTATTCACGGCAGTATGGCTGACCTGCCATTACTAGCAAATCCAGCTTCATGAGGGCGAGTTTCAGCCCTCAATCCGAACTGAGACCACTTTTGATGCGATTTGCTCCACCTTACGGTTTGGCAGCGCGTTGTAGTGGCCATTGTAGGACGTGTGTAGCCCGAGGCGTAAGAGCCATGCTGACCAGACGTCATCCCCACCTTCCTCCCGGTTGGCCCGGGCGGTCTCGCCAGAAAATACAACTGACGACGAGGGTTGCGCTCGTTGCGGGACTTAACCCAACATCTCACGACACGAGCTGACGACGGCCATGCAGCATCTGTCATCTGGTTCCCGAAGGCACTTTCGGCTTTCGCCAAAATTCCAGAGATGTCAAGCCTCGGTAAGGTTCTTCGCTTAGCTTCGAATTAAACCACATCCTCCTCTGCTTGTGCGGGTCCCCGTCAATTCCTTTGAGTTTTAAGCTTGCGCTCGTACTCCCCAGGCGGATCACTTATCGCGTTAGCTTCGTAGCACAAAGGGTCGAATCTTCATACTACTAGTGATCATCGTTTACGGCGTGGACTACCGGGGTATCTAATCCCGTTCGCTCCCCACGCTTTCGTCTCTGAGCGTCAGGTAAGGCCCAGCAAGCTGCCTTCGCCATTGGTGTTCCTTCTGATATCTACGGATGTCACTCCTACACCAGAAATTCCACTTGCCTCTACCTACCTCTAGCTAAATAGTTTCGAGCACAGTCTATACGGTTGAGCCGCAAGATTTCGCACCCGACTTATTAAGCCGCCTACAGACGCTTTACGCCCAGTAATTCCGGATAACGCTTGGACCCTACGTATTACCGCGGCTGCTGGCACGTAGTTAGCCGGTCCTTATTCTTCACCTACAGTCATAATCTTCGGTGATAAAAGCAGTTTACACGCCGAAACGCTTCATCCTGCACGCGGTATTGCTCCATCAGGGTTGCCCCCATTGTGGAAGATTCCTTACTGCTGCCTCCCGTAGGAGTCTGGGCCGTATCTCAGTCCCAGTGTGGCTGGTCATCCTCTCAAACCAGCTATTGATCGTAGCCTTGGTGAGCTTTTACCTCACCAACTAGCTAATCAAACGCAGGCCCCTCCCAAAGCGCATAAAGCTTTAATCCATACGAGATGGATACTATAAGGTATTAGACCACCTTTCGGTGGCTTATCCCTTACTTTGGGGCAGGTTCCAACGTGTTACTCACCCGTCCGCCACTAACGATTTAGACATTAGAGGTTAGAAGCTGGAAGTTAGTAAATAAATTACTAGATTCCAATATCTAAAGTCTAAAGTCTAAAAAGTTCGTTCGACTTGCATGTATTAGGCATACCGCCAGCGTTAATCCTGAGCCAGGATCAAACTCTCCAAAAAATGACACTCCATCACATCATTTGAGACAAGTCTCAAAATCAGATTAGAGATCAAAGAGAGATCGATTCTGAACTTTCGGTTCGTTATTCGTTCTCAAAGAAATTACAAGTAACCTTGTAAATAAAATTTACAGGCTGCTGACACATTTAAAATATCAATTTACAATTTGAGCTAAGCCTAACGAGCAAAAAAACAAACCCTCTCAACCCAGTATGTATCGTCCAAGTTGAAAGTGTATTTTGTCTTTAAGATAGCCAAGTCAGGCCGGGCTAACAAATCTAGAGTAATTGTACCTTATAACTAAGACTCTAGTCAATAGTTTTATTTACCCAACTATAAGGAGGTAAAATATAGCAAAAGAAAGCATGGGCTTATTTCTTTTTTTTATTGGCTTTCTTGAGCCATTCTGCCTTGCGTGACTGACTAGCACTTGGCTGGTGAGATTTACGATTTTGCCAAAAGCTGAGTTTAAAAGCCATTACTGCAATAAGCCAGACAGCCAGCACCAGGCCTACAAAATACCATTTAGCAAAGATGCTATCTAGACGCTCATAGGCTAGAAGGCCAGAGACCACCAAGACTAAGCCAGCAACGGCATCACAAAGCGCTACATAGGTCAGCGCAGTCTTGGCCTTAGAATTTTTCTTATAGCGTCGCACAGCATAGATATAGACAGGTATTACAGTAGCTATCAGCAAAGCACCGCCAGCCATTATTATCTTAGATTGATAGCTATCAGCAGTAGCAAATATCGCCGGAAACAGGTCAGAAAGTTTTTGATAGCCAAAACAACCAGCAATAAAAACTCCCAGAATTGCTCCTGCTATTACTTCTAGCGGCTTATGACCCAGTATCTCGCGCAGTCGTGAATAGTCTTGTGAATTTTTAAGTCCGCCGGTATTTGACAGGTCATCAATAAGTTTATTGATTGTCTTGGCCTGTTCACCAGAGCTTCTTCTAACCCCAAAACTATCATACATAACAATACCAGCCAAAATCGCAGTAATACCAAATAGGGGAGAGCTCAGCCCTCCTTCTATAAGTGCCCAAGTGGCCAAGCTGCACACTACGGCAGAGTGAACACTAGGCATGCCACCACTCGCGTAGAGATACCTAAAATCAACATCTCCCTTTATAAGCGATAGACTAAACTTTATTAATTGCGCCACCGCCCAGGCGGTAAAAGGCACATAAAAATAAGCTGTTATATTCATCCCCCATCTCCTTTATATATCTTATATATTATAGTGTTATGTTTACTTTCGCAAGCCAAAAACCAAGCCGTAATGGTAGCCGGGTGTATTGAGTAGACGCTTAAAAACCAAGCCACAGCCATTTAGGCATTTTATGGCTTCTTCTCTTGACGCCCGCTGTTCAAGAATAGGGCCTACATGAGAATTTTTTGTGTCCCAGTCAACCAATACAATTTCACTCTCAGCCTTCATGTATTTACCAAGGGCAATGCACAGTTTTTCTGGCTGTACAGACTTAGACAAAATATTGGTAAGTAGTATTGTATCAACTGAGCCTTCGGGCAATGATTTTCCAGACATGACATCTGCAAGTAGAGTTACGTGCAGGCTAGCGTTTTGGCGCAAATGATTTAGCTTAGATAGCATTTCGTAACTTGGCCCAGCTACATACACAGAGCCGCCTGCACCAACTCTTTTTAATGCTGAGGGCGCAAAAAAGCCCAGCGGCAGGCCAACCTCAAGTATTCTATCATTAGGTCTAATATCAAGCTCTTCTAGCATGATCATTGGACTAATATGATAGTGGTTTAGGCGAGTTAGAATTTTGTTTGGCAATGCACTAAGCATCTAGATACCTCTTATGGTTCTATAATACTCTATATGAGTAGCAATGCCTAGCTAAAAATATACTCTGGCAGCAGCGGTATCAACTAAAAATAATAATTAATTTCTTATATAGCTGATTAATTTTATTTTTTTGGCTTTTCTTTTGATGGAGCTTCAGCTTTTTCTTTGGCTTGAGCATTAACATTAGCTTCAGCTTCGGCTTCAATTTCAGCTTCTATTTTTTCAGACTGCATCAATGCAATTGAGGCAATAAGGTCATCGCCCTTCATTCGCATAATTCTAACACCCTGGGTTGCTCGACCGATTGTTGGTATAGCACTGAGTTTTAATCTTATAACCTGGCCCTGCTTAGAGATGAGCAGTACGTCGCCCTCTACGTCTGATATTATTCTTACATCGATAGTCTGCCCGGTCTTAGCGGTAGCTTTACCGGCCTTTATACCTACACCGCCACGATTGTGAGATGTAAACTGAGCAGTCTTGGTTATCTTGCCATAGCCATTTTCCATTACAACCAGCAGTAGTCCTTCTTCTTTACCAATAACATCCATACCTACCACTGTATCTCCTGTACGCAAGCGAATACCCCTTACTCCACGTGTAGCACGGCCCATTGGGCGAGCATCGCTTTCTTTAAATCTAATAGCTTGGGCTTTGGCGGTAGAAATAATTACGTTATCACCGTCAGCAGTTTTCTTAACCCAATTAAGCTGATCTCCTGAATCTAGCTTGATGCAGATTATTCCACTAGTACGAATGTTCGCAAAATCTTCAATCTTTGTTTTCTTGATTACTCCGTTTTTTGTGGTCATGAACAAGTACTGAGTAGGCTCGTCTTTAAGAAGACTGAGCATAGAGGTAACTCTTTCGTCTGGGCCCAAGTTTACTACATTTACAATAGACTGGCCTTTGGCGGTTCGTGAAGCTTGTGGCAAATCATAGACTTTGAGCTTAAATACCCTGCCAAGGCTCGTAAAGAATAGTACTGTATCGTGAGTGCGACACTGCAAAACATGCTCAACAATATCTTCTTCTTTGGTGGCCATACCTATCTTGCCTTTGCCGCCCCTGCCCTGGCTTGCATAAGTATTGCTAGCTATTCTTTTTATATAGTTACCCTTAGTGAGAGTAACTACAACTTCTTCATCTGGAATCAAGTCTTCTTCACTAAAATTACCAACAGCTTTTTTGATAATCTGGGTTTTACGCTTATCTCCGTAGGTTTCTTTTATGTGCTCAAGCTCTTCTCTTATGACCTTCAAGATATTGGCATCGCTACTGAGAATTTCTTTGAGCTCTTTTATAAGTATTTGCAATTCATTATATTCATCTTCAATTCTTTTGCGCTCTAGGCCTGCCAAAACTCTCAGCTGCATAGCAAGAATCGCATTTGCCTGAATCTCATCTAGTTTAAACTGGGTGATCAAATTAGCTCTAGCTTCATCTTGATTTGCGCTAGCCCTAATTGTACTTATTACCTTGTCTATTTCGTCTAGAGCGATTTTTAGGCCCTCTAGTATATGGGCTCTGTCTTCGGCCTTGCGTAATTCAAACTCAGTTCTTCTGCGAACAACAGTCTGGCGATGTTCTAAATAATATCTTAAAACCATCTCTAGGTTTAAAACTCGCGGCTGAATGCCCTCTACTAGAGCTAGCATATTTACATGAAAAGCCGACTGCATAGGGGTCATCTTATATAGCTGGTTTAGTATCTTGCCAGAGTAAGCATCTTTCTTGAGCTCAATAACAACCCTAACTCCTTCTTTGCCAGATTCGTCACGCAGGTCTGAGATGCCGACAATTTTTTTGTCGTGAACAAGGTCGGCTATTTTTTCAACTAGCGTAGCCTTATTAGTCTGGTAAGGCACTTCTGTGATTATAATGCGTTCTTTGCCTTTTTTGTCTTCAGTGATTTCTGCAACTGCTCGCATAACAATAGAGCCGCGACCAGTGCCATAGGCGTGGGCGATAGAGCCATCATCAAAAATAACGCCACCAGTAGGAAAATCTGGTCCTTTGATAATCTTTATTAGATCTGCAACGCCAGCTTCTGGGTTGTCTATTAAATACAGCACGCCATCCACTACCTCGGTGAGATTGTGGGTGGGAATATTGGTAGCCATACCAACCGCAATTCCTTGCACGCCATTAAGAAGTAGATTTGGCACCTTGGCTGGCAATACTTTTGGCTCAAATTGTGAGCCATCATAGTTGGGCATAAAATCGACTGTGTCTTTTTCGATGTCTAGTAGCATTTCTTCGGCATACTTAGTCATTCGGGCTTCAGTGTACCTGTGAGCCGCCGCGCCGTCACCGTCCATACTACCAAAGTTGCCCTGACCGTCGACCATTCTATAGCGCATCACCCAGTCTTGGGCCATTCTTACCATAGATTCATAAACCGCAACATCGCCGTGAGGGTGGTATTTACCTAAAACTTCACCAACAATAGTAGCAGACTTACGAAACTTCACGTTATGCCTGAGGCCCAGATTATTCATAGCAAAAAGTATGCGTCTATGAACAGGCTTCAGCCCGTCTCGAACGTCTGGTAGTGCCCTAGAAACAATTACGCTCATTGCGTAGTCTAAATAGCTTTTTTCCATCTCGCCTTCAATAGTCTGTGGAGCTATCAGGCCAAATTCTGTTTTCTGAGCTTGACCCTTACCGTTCTCATCTTGAGCTGGAGTAGCGCTAATCTGAGCTTCCTTTGCTTTTTCGCTATCGATATTTTCAATTTCTTCTGGTTTTGGTATCGCTTTGTCAGCCATTATTTAGATTCCTTAGTTTTCAAAAGTTTTTCTATTACTTGCAAGCTTTGGCATACTGTAGTCAATTTTGTCATCACTATATATCCAGATTCTCTACACTGCTAGCGTGAGTTTGAATAAAGTTTTTGCGTAAAGCAACCTCTTCACCCATCAGCTTGTTAAAAATTGCGTCGGCTTTTTCGGCATCTGCCACAGTAACCTGCAATAAAACTCGGTTGGCAGGGTCCATAGTCGTTTCCCACAGCTGGTCTGGATTCATTTCACCAAGACCTTTATAGCGCTGGATGTTGATACCTACTATTTTTTGATTGTCACCGCCGCCAGTAGTTGCTTCGGGCTCAACAGACTCACCGGCCAGCTCAGCAAGATCTTTGGCTGTTTGGATATCTGCCAATACTTTGTCTTCGGCTGTTTTTTGATCAGCTGTTTTAGATTTTTTAGCTTCGGCTTTTTTGGCCTGAATCTCAGCGATAATTTTGTCACGCTGGGCATCTGAATAAGCGTACTCTTTGGTTTTTCCCGCACTAATCTTATAAAGAGGTGGCTGAGCAATATATATTTTTCCAGCTGTAACTAGCTCTGTGAAGTGTCGGTAGAAAAAAGTCAGTAGCAGCGTGCGAATGTGAGCACCATCTACGTCGGCATCGGTCATAATAATTATTCGATGGTAGCGAAGTCTAGAGATATCAAAAGTCTCACCTATGCCTGTGCCCATAGCAATTATTAGGTTCTTAACTTCATTGTTGGCTAGCATCTTGTCGAGTCTTGCACGCTCAACATTGAGTATCTTTCCTCGAAGAGGCAAAATCGCCTGAAACTCTCTGTCGCGACCTTGCTTTGCAGAGCCACCGGCAGAATCTCCCTCCACCAAGTAAACTTCACTTTTTTCAGCGTCTTTACTACTACAGTCAGCAAGCTTACCAGGAAGTGTCATGCCTTCTAGGGCACCTTTTCTAATGACGCTATCTCGGGCTGCACGAGCTGCGAGCCGCGCACGAGCTGAAAGCAAGCCCTTGCCAATTATCTTCTTGGCTTCAATTGGATTTTCTTCTAGATAATAACTAAAGTATTCATTAAGTACTTTCTCTACTACTGTACGTATTTCTGGGTTACCAAGCTTACCTTTTGTCTGGCCTTCAAACTGAGGGTCTGGTAGTTTTACAGATATAACTGCAGTCAAACCTTCGCGCACATCATCTCCAGTGAGATTTTCTTCTTTTTCTTTAACTAGACCGTTTTTGCGAGCATACTCGTTGATTACTCTAGTAAGCGCCGATCTAAAGCCAACTACATGAGTGCCTCCGTCGGCATTTGAGATGTTGTTGGCAAATGCCTTAAGCTGTTCATTGAAGCTATCGCAATACTGAATAGCTAGCTCTACGTTAACTTCACCAACAGTCTTGTCGACGTAAAATGTGGGTTGATTTAGTGCTTCTTTGCCTTTATTTAGATGCTCTACATAGCTATTGATTCCACCTTCAAAATAAAAGCCATAGCTCTTGTTCTTGGCTTCATCCACCAAAGAAATACGAACTCCTTTGGTCAAATATGCTTGGTGCCGAAGGTAGTCTAGAATAGTTTTGTAGCTAAACTCGATTGTTTCAAAAATGCCAGCATCTGCCAAAAAGCTAATAGTCGTGCCGTGCCTAGAAGTCTTGCCTATTTTTTTGATGTCACTTACGGGTACGCCACTTTTATACTCTTGAACATATTCGTTGCCGTCTTTATAGACAGTTGCGATAAGATCTGTTGATAGAGCATTTACCACACTCACACCTACGCCGTGTAGACCCCCAGAAACCTTGTATCCGCCGCCACCAAATTTACCACCTGCGTGCAAAACGGTAAGCACAGTTTCGAGAGCAGACTTACCAGTGGTCTTGTGTTTATCTACAGGAATACCGCGACCGTCGTCTGTCACTCGCACCCAGCCGTCTGCCTGCATCACAACTTCTACAGTTGTTGCTTCGCCGGCTATAGCCTCATCTATAGAGTTATTTACAAGCTCCCATACAAGGTGGTGAAGGCCTTCAATTCCGGTACCACCAATGTACATACCAGGGCGTTTACGAACTGGCTCTAGCCCTTCAAGAACTTGAATTTGCTCAGCAGAATATGCAGATTTTGGTTTTATATCAGCCATGTTTAGTGTTCTCTTTAACCCCTTAAATACTGTAGTTGTTTATACGAAATAAAAAGCTTTGATTAAGCCTGTATCTACACTCTATTATAGGTGAGTATAAGGTGTAGTGCAAGTGCATTAACCACTAAAACAAGCTATTTTTGTTTTAATAAACTGGCACGACGTAAACTACTAAATTACAACTAATGCTTATGCTTGCCACGGGTTAAAAGCTTGGTAAAAGCTTCCAGTATCAAGCCCAAAAGTGCACCAGCTATCAGTAGAGCGACCAAGATCCAGTTTGGCATAATGTAGCCATAATACTGGGCGGCTACATATATAGCAATTCCAAATATCAAGCCTGCTAAAGACCCCCCGATAAGCGCCGATGGTCGAAATATAGTTACTGCTGTAACATCGCTCACTTTTTCAATCACAGGGTTATGAACAATTTTTGAAAAGACTCTTGAGCCTCTAGGCAAATGACTTTGAACGCTTTTAATTTCTTTCTTATACACAGCTTTTTTTTGTGAGGGCGTGTAGCTTGAGGGGTCTTTCTTCTCGGCAGTAGGGTGGGGTTTTTCTAAATCTTTTTTTGAAACAGGCTGATGTTTCTCCTTTTGCTCTTTTTGCTTTTGGTGCTCAATTGTTTTTTTAGCTTTTTCTAGTTTCTCGGCTTTTTCTGCATGAGCCCTGGCCTTACTTTCTGGAGTATGAGTAGCCTCAGTATTGTGAGATTTTTTTACACTCAAATCTACTTTGTTGGCATTTTCTGAGCCTGGCTGGCTGTTTTTTTCAATTCTTTGACTCATAATTTTATCGCTCCATCATTTAAGGTCTCTATTAGTTCAATCTCTCGCTTCAAAAGTCTATTTCTAAAGAATAGGTATAACGAGCAGGCTGCAAAAAAGCTAATTAAAAATATTGGTAACCCAGCACCTGTTTCGGGCAGTACTCTCACAGCACACTCGGCTCTTTTTGATGGCGGAACACCAATTGGGGTAGTTACGATTTTTCCATGAAATTCATCAGTGATCTGACAATTGTATGCGTCTAGGTCACTTGACTGTACCGGCTCAACTGGAATCGGGCTTTTTACCTTTACGGTAAAGCTTCGCACAGCACCAGAAAAGCTAGAGGCGATGATATTGCCGCTACTGTCGGTGCAGGCCGTATTGCCTCTAAGTGGAGCAATGTCTGTGGCCGGCCAGACTAGCTTCGTCTGGCCATTCTGAACTACTTTGGTTGAGCCACCTAAGTCACTGACATCAGTATAATAAAGTAAATTGGTGATATCATCATCAAAAACAAAGTTCTTATAGACAGAGCTAGAGGCGTTACAGACTGCTATTTGGTATTGAAGCGTGTCACCTGCTCTTGCAACTTGGTTATTTGCATCTGTTGGTTTGCCAGCTGGTGTAAGCAATGTAAGATTGGCTACAGTTTTAGCATACTGAATATCTGTAGGAGTTATAACCACTTTACAGGCATCTATGAGAGCTGATTTACCCTTGTTTGTGATAACAGTAATGCTAGCCGTATAATTTCCTGGCGACTTATAAGTGTGCTTTGCGACCGAATCAAGTGAAGTAGTTGCAATAGTTTGCTTAGGAGATTCGTCACCAAAATCATATTCAAACGACTCAACATCTGCGCCAGCAACAGTTGCGCTACCAGCAAGGGTCACTGAAAGTGGTATAGGCCCCGTAACAGGTGTAGATGTAAGACTCTTGCAGGCTATAACTGGCGGTATGGCCTTAATACTTACTTGGCAGTCAGTAGGGTTAGTGGTGCCCTTGCTGGTCTTTATTGCGACAGTTGCAATATAATTACCTCCTGCCTGATAAGTGTGTTTCGCGGTACTTGCCGAAAGTGCCGAAGTAGCGACAGTCTGCTTTGCCCCATCTCCAAAATCAAACTCGTAAGAAACGACCGTAGAGTTAGTGGTGCCTGCCTCAGCAGAAAGAACAACCCCCTCCAGCGGGGCATAGCCTGTGTCTGGCTGAGCCTTAATTATTTTGCACTCATAGCTAGAAGGCAATGGAGTGATATTGAGTCTACGACTGCACTCGCCCTGAGCACTGCCTTGGGCAATAGCCTCTTGACCACCTGAGTTGTAGCGCACAATCAGATTCATAGTAAAAGCTCCAACGCTTCCAAAGCTGAAAACTTTTTGACCTGGGTCTTGATATAGGCCGTTGGTCTGCCTCACTCCAGTCGTCGTTTGAGTTGAAACTAGCTTACCGCTAGAGTCTAATAGCTGGTATTCCATATTTACTAAAGCATCGGGGTTGAGCTTGAAGCCATCATTTCTTGTAGTAGCAAAGCCTTTAAAACTAATGTTTCCACCCACCACTACCGTATTTGAACTAGGATCTAGCCGCTCACAGACATAAGATGCCGGCGGCACAACTGGCGGAGTGGTAGGTAAAAAAACCAGGTTAGAACAAGATTTTAGCAAGCCGACCTCATACCACTGGGCTCCAAAACCAATATCTGCAAAAACTTTTCTGCCAATCTTAATGCCGGCAATACTATTCTGGGCCCATCGAGCGTTACAGTCTCCCACGGTTGTGCCATTTACTGATGGGGTTCCTTTACCGCCATTGCCCATAGATAACAGTCCGCCGGTACAAGTCCAGGTGTTGGCAGTGGCAGACTCTAAGTCTTGCCTGTTGATTCCTACAGAGTCAAGTATTTCGTGAATACGGCCAGTATTTTGATCATACTGAGAAAGCAGCTGGGTCGTACTTTTGAAGCCACCGGGCACTAGATCTGAGCCAGAGGCACTGCTGCTCTGGGGTGGAGCAAGAAATGTAAAAAACTGAAATACCAAAAGCCCCACCATTAGTATAGACGCCAGACGGCGTGTGGCATTTTCTTTTGACAGCCTATGCAAGTAGAAGGCTACTTTATTTTTAGATATTACCCCTGTGGCAAAATCTATTACTATTTCACGAAAATTATTCATAATGATCTATAGATAAGTATCAGACTGTTTTTTAATAATGCTACTCTTATGCTTAATTGTATAACACCGCTTGCTAGCTCGCAAGCAAGCTAGCCTATATAGAACTAGCTAGGAGGCGGGGGAGCGTTGGTTGGCCCTGAAGCTGCATCACTTGGCTGCGTTGCTCCGGCATGCTGAGGCAGCTCGGCAGCACTGCCGGCTGGTACTGGCTCTGGTGCAGGTGCTGGCATTTGAGCCAGCTGACCCTCTACTGGTGGGGTTGGTACAGCTGGCACCTCAGCACCTACGGGAGCTTCTTGTCTAGGTTCTGGCTGAGAAGCCACGGGCTGGTCTTCGTTTGGTAATTCAACACCAGATTTGTCTTTTTCTTCTGCACCTTCACTAGCAGAACTTAAGCTCTGCATTATTTCAGCGCTAACCTCAGCTTTTGGACGGCCATACTTACTGCGAGACAGCTCGCGCATTGCAGACTGAAGTTCTTTATTTATATTTCCTCCGTCGATAGGTGGGTCTCCTTTCATTGTAAAAGGAGTAATTGGTCTGCCTTTAGCAATTATTTTTGCAGCGGAAAATTTGTTTGGTATATTAGATATGTCACTAGCGCTAAACTGCGGCGCAAAGACTTTGGTGATGTACTCTGCATCCTCGTTGCCAACCCGGTAAACAACCATTGAGCCTACATTACCAAATACTGCGTTTCTAATCTGCTCATCTATCTGCTCGATGTATTGGTTGGCAACAATAAGATTAAAGTGATACTTACGGGCTTCTGATAAGATAGTAGCAAAACTATCCGTGGCAATATTTTGAAACTCATCTACATACAGGGCAAAGTCGACGCGCTCATCTTCTGGAGTGTCGGCTCTACTCATAGCAGCCATCTGCAATTTAATAACGAAAATCATTCCTAGCAGCTTGGCATTTACTTCGCCCATCATTCCCTTACTCAAATTCACAATCAATATCTTGTTGTTGTCCATCACCTCTCTAAAGTTAAGTGATGACTTTTTTTGACCCATTATATTGCGAAGCATTTCATTTTGAGCAACAGCTCCAAATTTTGAAGCAAAATAGCCAAGCATTTCAGACTTGCTGTGGGCGTTGGTCTGGCCCATTTCACCAATCCAAAAGTCTTGGACAGTCGGGTCGGTTACATGCTTAAATTTCTTTTTCAAAAACTCATCATCGGTAAATACTTTTGGTATTTCTATAAAAGTACCACCCTCTGGGTCGGCCATAACTGTAAGTGCGGCGTTACGAAACCAATTATTAAACTGCGGCCCTACTATGCCTTGATTGAGTGGATCGTAGACTTTTTGAAGCATAGAAGTCGCTTCTTGTACCAAGAAATCTCTTTGCTCTGGCTTGTCATGGTCATATTCCATGATATTTAGGCCTAGTGGAAATTCTGTATCTCCTGGTGAAAAATAAATAACATCTTCGGCTCGCTCGGCAGGTATTCTGCCTAAAAGCTTTTCGGCCTCATCGCCATTAGGGTCAATAAAACAAAAGCCCCTACCAGCCTGGGCATCTTGTAGCATAAGATTTGTGAGCATAGTAGATTTACCAGTACCAGTCTGGCCAATGCAGTATATGTGACGTCGCTTGTCTTCTAGTGTTAAAAATATTGGTGTCTCTACACCGCGATAGGTATTAACACCAAGCCTCAAGCCTTCTGTTGGTAGACCAGATGGAGCTGGCACTTCTTTTGCAGCACTACGATCGATGCTTGTTGATATGCCAATACTCTCACTTGGCAGATGAAATATTGTTGCCAGCTCAGTGGTGTTTAATACCATTTTATTATCTTTGGCTGGAAAAAATCTAAAAATAAAGTCAGTCGCTACTTCTTCTTGTTTGACTGATTTAAACTTAAAGCTGTTAGATCCACCCTGGCTCAGCTGGGCGAAACCAAGAGTGAGATCTTGCAAAATAACCTTTGCCCTTACGGTGTCATCTGAGCTCGCAACAAGCCTAATTATTGTTTCAAAAACAGGTGACTTAGCTTTTAAATCAATGAGCTCAGCTTTTTTCTGATCTAGTGCGTCAATTTGTTTTGGTTCTTTATTTGATGATCCGTCTTCAGATTTTTGCTTAAATGGCGTTCTTAGAACTTCTACCAAAAAATCTAAAAACTTGTTACCGCCGCTTTTGGTTGATTTTTTATTTGGGTCAAGAATATTTTTGGCATATGAAATTGATTTCTTTACCCAGATAGGCTTAGCCGGTCTTATCATTATCTGTATGGCTGCCCCTTCATGGTCTGCCAGATTTGATAGTCCCGAAAGCATACCAGACATTGCATCAGAGTCTGTTTCTTTGTAGGTATTTATTGGCAGAT
>Ga0114969_10000020_pt1 | contig 115338 bp, 105 predicted proteins | sample M_130807_MF_Meta_FD_87316 | JGI IMG/M metagenome (GOLD analysis project Ga0114969, IMG submission 87316) | Freshwater microbial communities from Lake Montjoie, Canada to study carbon cycling - M_130807_MF_MetaG | ecosystem: Environmental > Aquatic > Freshwater > Lake | place: Lake Montjoie... | reverse complement strand
TTCCGTTTATGAAAAATTTAGGTAAAATAATTTATGAGGAGGAAGTAAATAGAAAAAGAAAAATTGTTCCAGACTTATCAGGGCTTAAATTTGTATATGATAAAAATTAGTTCATAGCTAATATTTCATGGTTCATAGAAAACCATGAACTATGAACCATCAACCATCAACCAAAACAAAACATGCAACTATCATCAAGACTATTACGCTTTAACGAACCCGAAACCTTAAAAATGGCCAAGCTTGGTAGAGAGCTAAGAGCACAAGGGATTGATATAACCGATTTAAGTTTGGGAGAACCCGATTTTGATACACCTACCCATATTAAAGATGCTGCAAAAAAAGCTATAGATGATAATTACAGCCATTACACACCGGTAGCAGGCTATTTAGATGTTAGAGAAGCCGTATGTAGAAAATTAAAACGAGATAACGGATTAGATTATACGCCAGATCAAATTATTATAAGTACAGGTGCAAAGCAAAGCATAGCCAATGCAGTTTTAAGCATTATGGATATTGGAGATGAAGTAATTATTCCTACACCCTACTGGGTAACCTATTCCGAAATTGTACGATTGGGGCAAGGCGAAGTAAAGTTTGTTAACACATCTATAAAAAACGGTTACAAAATAACACCAAACGAATTAGAAGAAGCCATAACGGAGAGAACAAAATTATTTATGTTTTCATCTCCTTGCAATCCAAGCGGAGCAGTATATACAAAAGAAGAATTAAGTGGACTGGCACAAGTATTTAAAAAATACCCAAATGTTTTTATTATGAGTGATGAAATTTATGAATACATAAATTTTGTAGGTAGAAATGAAAGCATTGCCCAATTCGATTTTTTAAAAGATAGGGTAGTTATTATAAACGGCTTAAGCAAAGGCTATGCAATGACGGGTTGGCGCTTAGGTTATATGGCTGCACACCCAACTGTTGCAAGAGCATGTGAAAAAATTCAAGGCCAATTTACGAGTGCCGCTACAGCTGTAACGCAACGTGCAGCTATTGCTGCTTTAGATGGCGATATGAAACCAACTTACGGAATGTTAAAAGAATTTGAACAACGCCGTAAACGTGTAATGGAATTGGTAAACGAGTTACCCTTTGTAAAATGTAGTGAGCCTGATGGTGCATTTTATATTTTCCCTTTGGTAAGCCATTATTTTGGTAAAACAGATGGAGACGAGGTAATAGACAATGCTGATGATTTATGCATGTATTTTTTAAATAAAGCTCACGTAAGCACTGTTACAGGCAAAGCTTTTGGAGAACCTAATTGTATAAGAATATCCTTTGCAAATAGCATGGAAAATATTGAAAAAGGGTTTGCAAAAATTAAAGGGGCATTGGAAAAATTGAAATAGTGAAAACTTATTTTAGCAATTTAAAGGACTTACTTAAATATTTTTTTTAACACCCAGAAACAGCTAGGAGGGAATACACCTTTTAAAAACTTAGCGGCTTTGCGTCTCTGCGGTTACACACTTAAAACGTAAACCTTGCCGAAAAACCTACACCGCTAGCTTCAAAACCTACTTTACTTATAATATTAAGCTCTGGCTTCCAGTCTAGGCTTATGTTTAAGGGTACATTTGTAAACTTATAATCTAGCCCAACTATCCCGGCAGCGCCTAAATTGCTACTACTATTATTAAAACCAACATAACCTCCAGCACCTATAAACCATTGTAAATTTTCAACTGCGTTTATGGGTTTATGTATTTCGTATAAAGCACAAATTGCGGTACCATCTCCAAAACTTAAAATACCTTCTAGTGCATTATTATTTGATAAAAAATGCTTGTAGGTAATACCACTTTTTACAGTAGGTACACTACTTCCTAAACGTACGCCTAGTGAATTTTTATAAAAAGATTCATTTTGCCCAAATACAATCATTGAAAATAAAACGGCAATAGCAAGAGTTAAAAGAGTTTTATACATAACTAATTTTTTAATAATCTACACCAATATTGTGCCAAGCACCATTCATTTAATTGAGGTAACGAAAAAAATAAGCAAATGCTGTTAAGGCTTTGCTAAAAAGTCTAAAAAATTATTCAAACAATTGTAATTTGTTTTTCGGACGCCGACTATCCCACCATTTAAAGTTTTTAAGTTCTTTTTTATCGGGAGGTATTTGTGAGAGTGGATATAAAACACCATTTACATCGTTTACAAATTTTACTTTATTCAATTCTTTTTTTAGAAAATAAATATCAATAACATCGCCACTGCTTCTGTTCATTCCAATAAATGCACTATCATCATCATAGGGGTAAAAAATACTTTCGGCTGGGGAGCCTTTTACTCTTACATAATCTATTTGACCTGCTACAAAATAACTGTTTATAGTACGCCCAGCAATTTGATTATACATAGCATTATTTGTTTTGTTAATAATTATACCATTATTAAATACATACAACCGCTTCGGCTTTTGGCTTTCGGTGTACATATAAATAGTATCACCGGCTACTTGTGTTTGGGCATTCCAAACTATAGGGGTACCAAATAATTTAAAGGTACTATCGCTAGTAGAGTAGTGGAGGCTGTCGCTTACTGCTTGTAGGCTATCGTTAAATATTCGAACGTTATGAAAGGCAAGGAAATAGCGGATAGAAGTGTCTTTTGTTTGTGTACTAATTGAGGTTACTTTTTTTAGGGTATCTGCTTGAGTAATAATTTTACGTTGTAACGAATCGTATTTTCGTAAACCAGAAAATAAGGTATCGGCAGCAATATAAGTACTATCGTTATCTCTATAAAAAATCATTACAGGTTTACGAGTTGCTAAAAATGTACTTTTTTGTTTGTCTACATAAATAATATTTGCCAATACAGTTACTTTATTTATACTATCAACCATTTTGGCTTTGCCTTCCATTTGGAGAATACCCGTTTTTTCATCATAAGCTATTTTATCGCCTATTAAAAAATAAGCACTATCGCTGTACGATGTTCTATCATAAAAAATGGCCTCACCAGTTTTTAAATTGTAGGTGCCACTTTTGGTATTTATAACACTTCCATCTTTACTTACAATACGAGTAGGAGCAATAAATGTAGCAACACTTGTTTTTAAATTGTATACTAAACTATCCGTTACTATATCGTATTTAGCATCTTTTAAATGCACATTTTTTCTAAAATAAATATCTTTTGTATCTGCATAATACACACCTTCCTTACTTGTTAAAATAGTATTGCCATTTACAACCCTGCCGCCATTGTTGTAGGTAGCAACTCCTGTACGTAAATTATATTCTAAATCATCGGTGTAAAGCGTACCTTTTTTATCGGTGAGGCGTATATTTTTTTTTAGGTAGGCAATTCTATCTAAGCCAATGTAACGTAAGTATTGGCTATAGGTATGTATACTGTCGTTATCGTTTATGTGAATGTTGCCAAAGGCTTCTAAAATATTGGTACGTTGGTTGTATACTACACTATCGCAATTGGTAGTGGTTTTGCCTTCAACTATAATAACATCTCCAGCTCCCGTTTTTATATTAGTAAGGCTATCAATATTTTTTTCTCTTAAGCTTCGGGCTTGTTTAATTAAAATAACCCTCATTGTATCGCTAGGGATAGGAGGTGCAATTATTTGTTGGGCAGTAGTTGTTGAAACAACGCCTAATAAAAAAAGTAGTAAAAAGTAAGTGGTATGCTTCAATGCAATATGCTCTTTAATTTATAGTATGCAATTTGCACAATAATTTTATAAAAGAATGGTAAAGTTTTAAACGAGTAATTAGTACAAAGTAATAAGTACACTAGTTAGGGTTTTGACGGTTCACTACTCACCATTTATTATTGCTTAAGGTTAATATATGGTGCATTAACCGTATCGGGCAACGGAACCATTAACATGGTGCCTTTATTTTTTTTACCAAAAACCGAGAACGAAATATATCGTTTAGGATTTGTTTTAAAATCATCTAACAATAAATTTAATTTGTTTGATGTGGCCGTAAGATTATTATAAAGTTTTGTATCATTAAGCAACATGCCTGCTGTTCCAGTATTGGTGTTTAATTTTCCAATAGTATTTTTTAATTCGGTTATTGTACCATTTAAAGTAGTCAAGGTTTTTTCAACATCTAACTTGCTAAAGCTTTCTGTGGTTTTATCTAAATTACTCATTACCGATGTTAGCTTATCGTTGTTGTTGGCTAAGTTGCCCGTAAAAGAGCTTACATTATTTAACGATTTTGCAAGAGCGCCTGTTTGGGTATTTAATAAGGTTTGTAAAGATGCTGATGATGATGTTAAACTAGCTGTTGTTTTATTTAGATTAAATAACATAACTTGAATATTTGCTTTTGCATTTGCATCTACCACACTATTTATGTTTGCTAAAACAGAGTCTAACGACTTTACCGCACCCTTAACTTGCCCTAAAACAGGATCTATTCTTTCTAATGCAGCATCCATAATACCAACAGTGGCTTGGGTTTTAATGGTATCTACTTTTTTTAAATGCGTAGTAGCATCTCCTAATTTTATATCAATCCTTGTAGTGCCTAGTGGGTTTGGGTTTATAATTGCCACTGAATTAATAGGTAAGTTAACTTCCTTAGTAAGATTAATAGTTACTACAATTTCTTTCATGGTTTCATTGGCTTGTATATCAAACACAGAGCCTACTTGCATCCCGTTTACAAATACTGGGTTGCTTTTTAGTAAGCCTTGCACATTTGTATATTTTGCAAAGAGTTTATGATTTTTACTAAAGAAAGTTTTACCTTTTAAAAAGTTAAAACCCATTACTAACATTGTAATAGCAATGGCAGTTAAAGCACCTATTTTTGTTTCGTTCGATATCTTCATAGTAAATATTCTACTTTTATTACTTCTTTAGTTCAAACTTTACTGAGGCGTTATTCTTAAAATCACTACTCAACTTTACTTCATACTTGGTTACTCCATCGTTAATAATCATCAAAGCTGTATTAGGTGCTATTGCTCCTAAATTTTCGGCATATAAAACCAATTCATTTGTTTTCCCCTCTATCAAATTTACAATAAAACTAAATGCTTTTGCAGTAAGTGCTTTTTTATCTACAACTAAAGCTTTATTAAAGTAAACAGTTACAATATCATTATCAAGTTCAGCATCATCTAAAATATCAATTTTAAGGGTATTATTTTTTACTTGAATAGCTTTTGTTTCTTTTACTGTACGGCTACTAATAGCAATTGGGGTAGGGGTATTGTCTTTTGAAACCATAGTTTCGTTAATAGGCACACTTACTTGTTTTTCCACTTGCTCTTTGTATGTTTTTACCGCCGCTGTAATTGCTTCGGCAATTTCTTGTTGCCCTTGTGGGCTGTTAATATAGCGTTCATCTTCGGGCGTATTAATAAAACCTGTTTCAACTAATATTGCTGGCATATTAGTAGCTTGTAATACGTATATACCCACTTGTCGTTGAAAAACCCCTAATGCTTCTCTGCCTGTTTCAGCAATTTCGTCATTAACCATAGTTGCCAATCTATCGCTACGTTCAAAATAACGCTTTGCATAAATATTAGCTAAGGTTTTAAACTCTGGTGAGGTTGTTTTTAGTGGTATAAAACTAGTATCAGCATTTACATTTTCAAAATCTACTTCATCAAATTCTTTTTGTATAGCCGAGGTTTTACTAGCTGCCTTATGTGGGGCTAAAATCCATACACTTGTGCCTTTTCTGGTTAAAGGGATTTTAAAATATTCGTAAACAGGAACGGTTACACTATATGGGGTTGATATTTTTTTCTTTCTTTTTCCTTTGCCAGTGTAGGTTATTTTATACCTAGTTTCCTCCCTTGTACCCACTTGCCTTTTTCCTGTTTTTAATGGTCCACTATCTGCATGAATACATAAAAACAAATCGCCTTTATTATCATTAGCTATTTTAGCTTTTTCAGTTACCGAGTGGTAAATATCTGTGGTACGAGTAGGTACTATATTAATTTCTGGAAATTGTTTTCTTAACTCAGCCACCAACTTTAAGGATATGGCAAGGGTTACATCTTTTTCTTTGGACCTCATTGAATTTTCGTATTGCCCCGAGGATCCCACGTCTTTACCACCATGCCCCGCATCTACAATAATGGTTTTTATTTTTTTAGGAACTTGGGCAAAAGCACTAGAAAATATTAACAAATGCAAAGCAGCAAAAAAACTTAAAGCAAGCACTTTGTTTTTTATCATAGTCTAAAAGATTTATGAGGGGGTTAGTAATTATATTATTATTCACATTTACATTCTGTTATATTGGCTATTTTTGCCACAACAACTATGAACGATAGGCACAAAGGTAAGGCAAAATATTTTTTTGGGAGCGTATGGCTATTGCTGTTTGCAATTTTAACATTGTGCACAAAGGATACCGTTTATGCTCAACAAAAAAGTAATGTTGCCTTAGTTAAAGATACTATTCCTAAAGCATTAAGCACTACCGATAGTTTATCCCAAAAAAACACGGCTACAAAAAAATTGGATACCCTTATTGTTCCTAAAATAGATACTATTCAATATCGAATATCAAAAGATTCGCTAGATGCTCCAGTAGTTTATCATGCCAATGATTCAATGGTATTAGATATCCCAACAAAAAAAATGATCTTATATGGGAAAGAAACAAAAGTTAAGTACAGTGAAAATGAATTAGTTGCTCCACTTATTGAGTTTGACCAAAACACCAGTTTAGTAAGTGCTTATTTAGTAAAAGATAGTAATGGTAATGTGGTTAGTATGCCAGTATTTAATCAAGCCGACTTTAATTCCGTTGCCGATACCATTCGCTTTAATATGAAAACTGGAAAAGGTCTTACTAAAGGTACCTATACCAAACAAGGCGAAATGTATGTGTATGCTAAAACAATTAAAAAAGTAAGTGCTGATGTTTTTTATGCCAATTACTCAAGATTTACCACTTGTAATTTAGACACTCCACACTTTGCTTTTGTAAGTAAAAAAGTAAAATTTATTAATAAAAAAATGGCATTTACTGGGCCAGTACACCCAGAGTTTGAAGGGGTACCCGTACCCATAGTTTTGCCTTTTGGTATTTATCCATTAAGCCAAGGAAGACATAGCGGTTTAATTGCACCAACCTTTACAGCTAATGCCGAATTGGGCTTGGCTTTGGAAGGTATTGGCTATTACAAAGTGATCAATCAAAACTGGGATGTTGTTACCAGAGGTACCTTATACTCCTATGGAGGATGGACGGCGAATATTAGTCCACGTTATTATAAATTATATAGGTATAGAGGCGATTTTAGTTTAGATATTCAGCACTTAAGAGATTTAGATAAAAGTGGAAACCGGGGATTTAATTTTAGATGGAACCATAGTGCCGACACCAAAAGCCGACCTGGAGTTTCGTTTAGTGCTAATGTAAATGCAGGTAGTAGCCGTTTTAATCAAGCTGTGCCTAATAGTCCACAGCGCAGGTTTAATAACAATTTTGGTTCTTCTATTACCTATGCAAAAGTTTGGAAAGATAAGCCGTACAATCTTTCTATATCTGCCAACCATCAACAAAATGTAAACTTAAAATTTATACAAATAAATTTACCCGATGTAGCTTTTAATGTAAATACACTTTTCCCTTTTAGAAAAGAGGAAAGAGTAGGAGAGTATAAATGGTACGAAAATATAGGTATAGCATTAAATACCAATGCAAAAAGTTTATCTTCTTTTTATGATACTGCTGGTAACATTGCCAAGCAATTTATTGATAAGTTACAATGGGGAGCTAACCATACGGTGCCTATTACCTTATCCTTACCTGCTGTTGGTGCATTTCAATTTGCACCAAATGTAAGTTATCAAGAAAGGTGGTTTCAACAACAACTATTACGTACATGGAATGCAGCTACAAAAAAAGTAGATACTGTAGTAAAAAAAGGAATTTATACAGCAAGAGAAATGCAATTTGGCATGGGCGTTACTACTCGTATTTTTGGAATGATTGGCTTTAAAAAGAAAAGTAAAATACAAGCCATACGGCATGAAATACGCCCTAGTATAAGTGCTAATTATAAACCCGATATGAACAGAAAAACGTTCCAAAATTTTCAAATAGATACGCTTGGTAATAAAATTTCTGCTTCAATTTACGATGGAAGTATTTTTGGAGGCTTTGGTCAGGGTAAGTTTGGTGGTTTAAGCTTTGGTATTGATAATGTATTGCAAATGAAAGTTAAAGATAAAAAAGATACCAGTGCCGAGACTATAAAAAAAGTAACCTTAATTGATGGGTTTAGCATAAATGGAGGTTATAATTTTTTACAGGATTCATTTAAAATTTCGCCACTATCTATTTCGTTTAGAACAAATTTGTTTGATAAAATTTCTATTAATGCTAATGCCAGTACAATGCCTTATCAAACCAATGCAAATGGCGATTTTATTGATAAATTAATTTGGGCAAAAAAACCTTGGAGTTTGGGTACACTTACAAGTGGTAATATTTCTGTTTCAAGTTCTTTTTCGGGTGGCGATAAAAAGCAAACACAGCCTAACCCACTAACTAATCAACAAACACTTACCAATCCTATAAGTGGTATGCCATTGGATGAATATCAGCAAGAGGCAGCATATATTACCAATAATCCTGGGCAGTTTGCAAATTTTAATATTCCTTGGAGTGTAAATTTTGCCTATTCGTTGCAATTTAATAGAACACGAAATACAAATTTTGTGGGGTATAGAACAGATTTTAGTCAGAATATTAGTGGCGGAGGCTCACTAAATCTTACCCCTAAATGGCAAATTGGTTTAAATGGCTCTTTTGATATTACACAAAAAGAATTAGGTTTAATAAGCATGTATTTATCAAGAGAAATGCATTGTTGGCAACTTAGTATGAACCTATCGGCAAGTAGAGGAAATAATTATTTTAATATTAGTATTAGCCCAAAATCGGGCATACTAAGAGATGTCAAAATTAATAGAACAAGGTATTTTTATGATTTATAAAAACTGCTTAAAATATCTTTTATAGAAGGGTAGGTATTGCTCAATTGAATATCTAGTTCATTTTTATGAACCCATTGTATTGCAGTAATATTTTCTTCTGTTTGTGGAGTAAGCTGTTGATCATTTTTACAAATTAAATAAAACCAGTGTGTTGTTTTAATAAAATTCTTTCCAAAAGCATTATAGGTATGGTAGGTTTCGCCAATTTTATTTTTTAGGGTAAGATTTTTTATCCCTGTTTCTTCTTCAATTTCTCTACTTGCAGCTTCTTCTTCTTTTTCGCCTTTTTCAATTTTACCTTTAGGTAAATCCCATTTACCTAATCGTTCTATAAATAAAAGTTGATGCTTTTCATTTTCTACAATACCCCCAGAAGCTTCAATTTGTGTAAAGTTTTTGAAAAAAGTCTTTTTTAACTCGTTTAAATTAGTATGTAAAACTACCCCTGCATGAAACTGGGGTTTTATAATTTCGTGTAATAGGCTTTTAATAGCATTTACCGAAAATTCATCTATAAAAACAGCATCGGGGTGTTGTAAAATTTCGGTTAGCTCTGGCGTAAGCTCTGTGCATAAAAAAACAGGTTTAGTATCGAAATATATTTTAATGTGCATAATAAAATTTCTGTTTTTAAAATTGAAACCACAAATTTGCTACATGACAAATGAAAAAGCTGTTGCCGAAAAACTTTTACAAAGTAATGCAATAAAATTAAGTCCATACGAACCCTTTACTTGGGCAAGTGGTTGGAAAAGTCCTATTTATTGCGATAATCGTAAAGTTTTATCTTTTCCTTACATAAGAGATTTTATTAAAAGTGAAATGTGTAATGTAATTTTCGAGCAATTTCCACAAGCCGATATTTTAGCCGGAGTAGCTACAGCCGGTATTGCTTGGGGAGCTATGGCAGCAGATCAATTAAAAATGCCCTACATATACGTTCGTCCAAAACCTAAAGAGCATGGCTTGGGCAACCAAATAGAAGGGTTTTATGAAGCAGGACAAAAAGCATTGGTTATAGAAGATTTAATTAGTACCGGAAAAAGTAGTTTGCAAGTTTGCGATGTGTTAAAAGCTGCAGGGGTAGAAGTAGTGGGCATGGTAAGTATTTTTAATTATGGGTTTGCTTCAGCAGATGAAGCATTTACTGCTGCTAAAATTCCCTACAAATCGCTAACAAATTATCCAACATTAATTGAGCTGGCTATTGAAAAAGGTATTGTAACTGCAGAACAACAAAATACTTTGTTAAATTGGCAAGCCAACCCATCTGGTTGGAACGGAATTTGATAATTTAAGCTTATGAAAAATATAAAATGTACACTTGTGGCCTTATTAGGCTTTATTTTATCAGCCGCTGCACAAATGAAAGTGAGCGAAAAGGTTATCATTAAAACACCTACGTTGCAACAATGCGATGAATGTGTTGAAAAATTACAACAACTTTTATCAAGAGAAGAAGGGGTTACAACAATAAAAATAGATGCTAAAAAGAAACAAATAACCTTTACCTATTTAACGGATAGAACAAATAAAGAAAATTTAAAGGTAGCTATATCAAACCTTGGATACGTAGCAGATGATGTTGAAGCTGAAGAAACAGCCTATAAACGATTACCTAAGTGTTGTAAAATTCCAGATCCTGCAACACTCCCAAAAAAGAATTAATAAAAAAAGAGCTAACGTTTAAACGTTAGCTCTTTTTTTATTTAGTGAAAATATATTATTGGCCCATACCCTGTGATGCATTTTGCATCCCTTCCATTTCCCCTTTCATATTTTTTCGCTTAAATAACGAAACATCCATTTTGCCAAAACGCCATGCAAAGTTTAACCTCAATACTTGAGGATCTCTACGGCGTAAATTATCTTGTGTAAAAAATGCACTTTCAGCAAATGTTGCATTCACTTTTGTTCTAAAAACATCATTCATTTGTAGCGTTAAAGATGCTGCATTGTTTTTCAAGAAATCTTTTCTTATAGCAATTTCAACTCCGTAGTTTGGTTTAATATAACCTTGTGCACCACTTTGGCTTTGCCCAAAGCCGCCACCACCACTAAACATTCCACCACCTCTTCCTCCGCCTCCACCACCACCACCAGCTGGTAAAATAGTTTTAGCTTGGTAATCGCCACTTAGCTGTATAGAATAATTCTTTGGTAGTTTAAAATTGTTATTAATTTTTGCAAACCAACTAAACTGAGCATTTGTAACTCCACCAACAATACTTCCAGTTTTTAAGGTTGAATTAAATAGGTTTAAGTTAGTTGTTACATCCCACCACTTTGTTAATTTATCCTTACTAGTAAGTTCTAAGCCAAATGTGTTGGCACTATTTGCATTAATAAAAGAGTTGTAGGCGATAGAATCTTTTGTAGGATCAAGTATATTTTTGTCTTTAAATTGATATCGAGTAATTAAATCGTTTGTAATTCTTCCATAAGCAGTTGCTAAAACACTATGGTTTTTATCAATTTGATATTGATACCCAAGCTCTACTAAATTAGTAAATTCTGGAATTAAATTAGGGTTGCCAACACTTATATTTACAGGATCGCTGTAATCATAAAAAGGAATTAATTGAAAGAAATTTGGCCTGTTTATTTTTCTTGAATAATTCACTTGCAAATCTTGCTTATCTGTAACCTTATACGTTAAAAAAGCACTTGGGAAAAGGCTTACAGGAAACTGGTTACTAAATTTTTGGTTCGTAGTAAGTAAAGTGCCATTGTATTCAGAGCTTTCTAAACGCAAGCCTAGTTGAGCTGTAAACTTTTTAATTTGTTTGCTAAAAGTAGTGTAAGCAGCTAATACTCTATCTGTAAATTCATACTCACTACTGAAACTTGGAAGTATAACAAAAGGGTCGTTAATAGCATTTTTTCTATAGTTAAAATTGAAGCTTTCAAATTTTCTAAAAGCTCCTCTTACACCCATTTCAATTTTACTTGTTTTTGTTATGGGGTTGGTATAATCGGTTTGTACCGTTAAAAATTTAGTAGTACCCCCACCCAAACTTTGTTCATATAATGTTGGAGGTATTGAAGACAAAACAAGATTAGCTATTTGCGTAGTAAAGTCTCCATTATTTTCATTTTTAAAACCATTATAATTAACATCTGCAGTAAGCTCTTTACCTGCTTTAGCAAAATTGTGTTTAAAACTTAACAGCGCACCTATATTTCTAAATTTTCCAAGATTGTCTGTGGCACGGTATCCAGCCTCATCTACTTTAAAACCATTATTAAAAATAGTATCTCTATTAATGTTAATCAAATCTTTGCTCTTAAATTCTCCTTTTACATAGTTTGCCCCAATAGTAAGGGTATTTCTATTGTCTAAAAAAATGTCCATACCCATTCTAGCAAATCCAAAAACTCCTCTGTTAATGGGGTTGTTATTTTGGCTTATTACAGTTTTGGTATTGGTAGAAAGTAATGTTTGATCACTATTTACCCAACTAATAGACTTTCGAAAATTTACAGTACCATTAGCAAAAAAGTTTATTTTACCTTGCTTTATATTAAAATCACCTCCACCACCTGGTCTTCCTCTACTATCAATACTTGCTCTTACATTACCGTTGTATCCTGCTTTTCTATTTTTCTTTAATACTACATTTAAAATTCCACTTCCGCCACCACTAGCATCAAATTTTGCACTTGGGTTAGTAATAATTTCTACACTGGCTATGGCATCGGCTGGTATTTGTTCTAAGGAGAGTGTACTAGGCCTACCATCAACAAAAATTTGTGGTGCTGCATTTCGTAAGGTTACACCGCCATCAATATCAACATTTACACCTGGTACATTTTTCATAACGTCAACAGCTGTACCACCTACACTAGTTAAGTTTTTTTCCACATTAAATACTTTTCTATCTATGTTCATTACAAGGCCTGGGGCACTAGCGGTAACAACAACACCCTGCATAACTTGTGCATCCACTTCTATTTTAATATTACCCAAATCTTTATCAACAGCATTTAACATACTACTCATGTCCCCATTTTTAGCATTAGCCATATTCATTTCAAATGCAGCTTTTTGCTCAGTAGTTTTATAGCCTATGGCAGTTATCTTTAATTTGTATGCAGTCATTACATTCAAATTTTCTAACGTAAATTCACCTCTTCTGTCTGTAAGCATACCTCCAACTACAACATCTTTACGTTTTTTTGTAACGGTATCCATTTTGTTTTGGATTAATTGCACCGAGGCTAGTTCAACCCCTTTTCCGTTTGCATCAATAATTTTTCCGTAAAAGCGTCCAACATTCATACTTTGGCCACCGCCTCTAATACCACCTGGCATTTGCGCAATAACTACTGAGGATAAGCATGTTAAAAAAACGATGCCTGCAATAAATTTAAATTTTTTCATAATGTAATGACAAAATAATGACAAAAAGGTTTTAATTTTTGTCCTTATATTATAAGTGGTAAAATAGTTTGATTAATAGGAATACATATAAAGAAATTGTTAACTATTGCTTAGTTGAGTAAGTAAAACTTGCACTAACCCAATTATAAAACCAAAAACGGCTCCAATTACCTCTAAAAACTGAAATTCTTTTTTTGTAATTTGATTTAAAATATCTTCTAGTTTTTCAGAAGAAAAACTGGCTACTTTTTCAGTTACAATTTTCTCTAAATCTAAATCGCTCTCCAACTTTTTCATATAATTTTTCATGAGTATGGGAAAGAGATTTTCTAACTCGGTTAAAAAAGCAGTTTTTAATTGATTAATTGTTTTATCTCCAATAAACATAGAAAGCATTGGAAATAGGGTTACTAATTTTTCTCTTAAAAAGATGTCGATATGGGCTTCAATTTCGGGTTTTAATTTTTCTAAATTATCGGGGTTAATAACTTTTGCTTCAATTTCGGCAAAAGATAAAAATTCTTTACTTACTACCTGGCCAAGTTTTTGGGCAATTAGTTGTTGATTTTTAGGAAAAATGCCTTGCACTTTAAATCCAAAAATAGATATGGGTTTACGAGGATGAAATAACATTTTAATTGCTATCCAAGTAGTAACCCAGCCAGTAAATGCAGAAAAAAGAACGGGTACAATGTAATCTGTCCAACTCATTTTAGTAACGTTTTATAAGCAAAGAAACAGTATTTGTAAAGTTGCTCAAAATGTTATTTTGTTTAAAAGTGGTTTTACATTATTTTTGCAACCCATAAAAACGGTAGTCGTAGCTCAGTTGGTTAGAGCATCAGATTGTGATTCTGAGGGTCGGGGGTTCGAGCCCCCTCGATTACCCTAAATGATAAATTGGCATCTTTTTTAAGATGTCATTTTTTTTTACCACTCATACTTGTAATTTACCTCTAAGTTGCTTTAACAAAATATTATTACCCTATTTACACATTAGTTAAACTAGAACTAACACAATTTCATTATTTTTAGGTATGCAAAAAATTGCAAATTTTATGACGAGTAAAAATTTTTTACCAATATTTTTGGTCCTTACTGCTGCCAGTTTATTTATAGCATACAGTACGCAAGGGAAAAACGAAAAAGACAACCCAAAAAGTAAATATGCAAAAGTGTTGCGTAATGTGGGGATTATTTTAGAAGAGGGGCACTATAGCCCTAAAAAAATTGATGATAATTTTTCTAAAACCGCTTTTAAAAAATTTATAGAAGATTTAGATAATGCAAAAAATATTTTGCTACAAAGCGATATTGATGCGTTAAAGAAATACGAAACAAAAATTGATGATGAAATTCATGGAGCTGAAATAAAATCATTTTTTGATGTGAATGAAATTTATTTAAAAAGGTTAAATGAAGCATCTATATTGTTTAATGCTATTTTGGCAAAACCATTTGAATTCACAAAAGACGAAGCCATACAAACCGATGTTGAAAAATTAAGTTTCCCAAAAACATTAACTGAGCGTACAGAGGTATGGCGTAAGTACTTAAAATATTTAGTGCTTAGTAAATTTGTTGATATGCAAGAGGAAAGAGAAAAAAATAGTGCAACAAAGAAAAATTTTAATAGTGTAGCAGATAGTATAAATAAAGTGTCTTTTAAGGCAAAGCCAGATAGCACTTTAGAAAGAGAAGCAAGAGATGCGGTGCGTAAACAAATGGCTAGATATTTTACAACAAAAATTAATAGAGAAAATAAGGAAGAAAATTTTAGCACTTTTATAAATGCTATCACTGGCACAATGGATCCACACACCACTTATTTTGCACCTGTTGATATGCGTTCGTTTAATGAGGGCATGAGTGGAAGTTTTTTTGGAATAGGAGCTCAATTAAAAGATGATGATGGAAAAATAAAAATTGCCAGTTTGATAAGTGGTGGCCCTGCTTGGAAGCAAGGTGATTTAAAAGTAGATGATGAAATAATAAAAATTGCTCAAGCAAATGCAGACCCTGTAGATGTTACAGGCTACGATGTGCCAGATGCGGTAAAATTAATACGCGGTGCAACAAAGGGTTCGGAGGTAAGGTTAACCGTAAAAAGAACCGATGGAAGTATAAAGGTAATTACCCTTTTAAGAGGTAAAGTTGATTTGGAAGATACATTTGCAAAAAGTGCAATTATAAATGGCGATAAAAAAATTGGGTACATTTATTTACCTGAATTTTACTTAAACTTTAATGATGCAAGCGGACATAAATGTTCCGAAGATGTGGCTAATGAAATTAAAAAGTTAAAAGCCGAAAATGTTGATGGTATAATTATGGATTTACGTAATAATGGTGGAGGGTCGTTACCCGAAGTTGTAAAAATGGCTGGTTTATTTATACAGGAAGGGCCTATTTGCCAAGTACAAAGCCGTGGCGAAAAACCATATACTTGGAAAGATAATGACAATACTGTTTTATATGATGGTCCTTTAACCGTTATGGTTAATGAATTTAGCGCAAGTGCATCGGAAATATTTGCCGCAGCCATACAAGATTATAAAAGAGGTATTGTAATTGGAAGCACATCAACATACGGTAAGGGCACAGTACAACGAACCATTCCTTTAAACCCAGAAAGGGAAAACGAGTTATTTGGAAATGAAAATAAAGATGACCTAGGAAGTATTAAATTAACCTTACAAAAATTTTATAGAGTCAATGGCGGCAGCACTCAATTAAAAGGGGTAACACCAGATATTGTTTTGCCCGATAGATTTGAAAGTTTAAAATTTAGAGAAAAAGACAATACGTTAAGTTTACCTTGGGATGAAATTGCAAAGGTTGATTATACTACTTGGACGTCAACTTTAACAGACAATCCATCCTCTTATTTAAAAAATAGTGAAACCACAACGTTGGGTAAAATAAAAACTACCCTTTTAGAAATGGATAAATTAAATGATAAAGAATATTCATTAAACAGTACAAAATTTAAACAAGAGAAAAAGCAATTAAACGCAACATACAAGGTTTTAGATTCACTATTTAAATTACAAAAAGAATTGGTAGTTAAAAACAGTGCTGCAGATGCTATACTTGTTGATGTTGCAAAAGATAAAGTAGAGAAAAATAATGCTTGGCTAAAACGTTTAAGTAATGATATTTATATTGATGAAAGTGTAAAAATAATGAGGAATATGATTGCTCAAGGGAGCACAGCAAAGGTTAATTAAGTAAAAATTGAACTATATAAACAAAACCACTAATTTAATTGGCGGCTTTATTTATTAGGGCTTTAAATTTTATAAATATTTTTCCTCTGCTACTTTTTTATGATGATAAAAATGGCCAAGCAAAATATACCCAGCACTAATAACGGTTAAAGGATTATCATTCGCCGTACCTTTTTTTTCTAAAGCCTCTTTTGTAAAGCTTTTAAAAAGATGTTCGGTACTTTGTCGTACAATTAAAAATTCATCCATCAAGCTTTGCCAACTTCGGCTATTTGCGTTAGAGTTTTCGGCATATCCATTTTCATCAAACCCTAATAAAGAGCCTTGCTCACCTCTTGCAATACACAATGCTCTGTAACAAAAAATTCGCTCTGTATCTATCATATGTAAAATCATTTCTTTCATTGTCCATTTACTATCGGCATATGCATATTCTTGCTTATTGGTTGGTACTGTGGATAGAAATGATTTTAGGATAGGAAATTGATTGGCAAAGGCTTCAAACAAATCTTGGTCTGGTACTAAATTTACATACCGCTCAAAATAGGCTAAATAAGTAGATGGGGATGGCTTTTGCATTTGTTTATTTTTAGTAAATGTATTTAGAAACTAAAGGATTTCACTAAATACAAAACCTCTTAAAATAAGAGGTTTGTAGTAATCGTATTTTAATTTTTTATCCTTTTTTACCTTTTGTTAATTTGGGCTTAGGTAAAGCTGGTTTTAAAACCTTACGTTCTCCTTTTATAGTGCTTGCTAATTTTAATGCTTCGCATGCATTAGCAATTCCACCAGTTTTAGAAAGGTCGCTTAGGTTTACTTCTTCATCGCTACCAGGCTTCATAACTTTTTGGTCGGGTTCTATTGCCGATTTTTCTATTACATATTTTAATTGCTTAGCCGATAGGTTAGGGTAGTATTGTAGCGTAAGCGCTGCTATACCAGCTACTAATGGGCAAGCCATACTTGTACCGCTTGCGTTACCATAAGTATTACCACCAGGCACCGATGAATATATTTGTACCCCAGGTGCAAACACATCTACTTCGTTTTTACCATAGTTGCTAAAATTTGCAGTAAGTCCACCATTTGTAGGGTCGCCACTAGCACCTACAGTTATGTAATTATTAGGACGGTACTTGCCATCTTTAAATAATGCACTTGGAAAATTATCATCGGTATCTACATCCTTTGCATCGTTGCCAGCAGCATGTACCAATAAAACGTCTTTACTTTCTGCATATTTTACTGCATCATCAACCCAATCTTTTCTAGGACTAAAATCTTTTCCAAAGCTCATGCTTATAATTTGTGCACCATTATCCACTGCATAACGTATAGCTAAAGCCACATCTTTGTCATGCTCATCTCCATCAGGCACAGCCCTTATTGTCATTATACGTACATCACTAGCTACACCATCTACACCTTTACCATTGCCACGTATTGCACCAATTATTCCACTACAATGTGTACCATGGAAAGAGGTAGCAGCCATAATATCTTTATTGCCATAATTTTTATCATTAAAATCTGTTGGATTGTCTTTAACAATATCGCCTCTGTAATCAAATGGTGCTTTTGTTTTAGCTTCTTGCTTTCTCTCTTCACCACTAACATAATCTTCAAAACCAGTAATAAACTCTTTATTGGTAGCCTCCATTTGGTTGTTACCTTTCATTAAGCCTAATAAATTAACTTTCGCTTTTTTTTCTGCATCGTTTTTTGTGGTGTAGGCATCCAATTCTGTACCGGTATAAATTTCTTTTCCCATTGCAACTTTTAGGGTACTGTCGGCCTTTTTAGTATTGGCTAAAAATTTCTTCATAATAACAACATCTGCTCCACCCTCTTGGCTACCCATTGTTTTTTTCTCTGCTTTTTTCCACATGGTATATTCTTCCAAATCAGCAGCATTCAATTCGTTTTCGTTAATGGTTTTACCCTCGTACTTAGATTTATACATATGGTAAACTCTATTTACTTCAAGGCTATTCTCTTTTACATTTCTACCATCTTTACCTCCAATAAAATTCCACCCATGCACATCATCTGTATAACCATTTTTATCATCATCAATATTGTTATTTGGTATTTCTTTTTTGTTTACCCAAAGTATAGGTTTTAAATCTTCGTGTAAGGTATCTATACCACTATCAATAACTGCAACAATAACCGTTTTGCTTTTTAAATTTTTGCTTTTTGCAAAATCGTAAGCCTTATCTATACTTACGCCATAAAAGCCTGATTTTTCCTTGTCCATTAAGTGCCATCCTTTAGGAGCTTCTTTTTTACTAGTTTGGGCTACAACTGATGTAGCAAAAATTACGGAGCATAAAATAAGCGAAGAAAATTTATTCATTTTATCTGTTTTTAGATTACGAAAATAAGCAAACTGTAGTTACGTAGTGTACCGTTTAACACGTATTTTAGTAAATTGATGAGTTTTATATTTTTATTAAGATTTAAAGTAGTTTTTACTGTAAATTAAACTTAATACCTTGCGCTAAAGGTAATTTATCGGTATAATTAATAGTATTGGTTTGCCTACGCATATATACTTTCCATGCATCGCTACCACTTTCTCTACCACCGCCAGTTTCTTTTTCGCCACCAAAAGCGCCACCAATTTCGGCACCGCTTGTGCCTATATTTACATTTGCAATTCCACAATCGCTACCATTTTGAGATAGAAAGGCTTCGGCTTCTCTTAAATTACTGGTCATAATTGCACTGCTTAATCCTTGAGGTACACCATTTTGCATGGCAATAGCTTCGTCTAAGGTTTTATATTTCATTATGTATAAGATTGGAGCAAAGGTTTCATGCTGTACAATATCAAAACTGTTTTTTGCTTCGGCAATGCAAGGCTTTACATAGCAACCACTTTCGTAACCTTTACCTTTTAATACACCACCTTCTACAATAAACTTTCCACCCTCGGCTTTACATTTTTCTATTGCAATTAAATACATCTTCACAGCATCAGTATCAATCAATGGGCCTACATGATTTTTTTCGTTTAACGGGTTTCCAATTTTTAATTGCTTGTAAGCATTTACTAGTTTTTCTTTAAACGTATTGTAAACACTTTCGTGTATAATTAACCTACGGGTGGTAGTGCAACGCTGGCCAGCTGTACCCACAGCACCAAAAGCTGCACCAATTAATGCCATATCTAAATCGGCATTTTTTGTAATAATTATGGCATTATTACCGCCTAACTCTAATAAACTTTTTCCTAAGCGCTCTGCTACTGTTTTGGCAACTGCTTTACCCATTTTTGTACTACCCGTAGCGCTAACTAATGCAACTCTGCTATCTGCACTCATCCATTCGCCAACTTCTCTACCTCCATTTATTAAGCAACTAACGCCTTCGGGTACACTATTTTTTTTGAAAACACTTTGTATTATAGTTTGACAAGCAATTGAACATAAGGGCGTTTTTTCACTAGGTTTCCATACACATACATCTCCACAAACCCAAGCTAGTGATGCATTCCAGCTCCACACTGCCACTGGAAAGTTAAATGCAGAAATAATGCCTACAATTCCTAATGGATGATATTGCTCATACATTCTATGCCCTGGTCTTTCGCTATGCATTGTTAGGCCATGTAATTGCCTAGATAAGCCTACTGCAAAATCGCAGATGTCTATCATTTCTTGTACTTCTCCTAAACCTTCTTGCAAACTTTTACCCATTTCGTAACTTACCAATTCGCCAAGGGCTTGCTTATTTTTACGTAGCTCTTCTCCAACTTGTCTTACAATTTCGCCACGCTTTGGTGCCGTCCATTGTTTCCATGTTGTAAATGCAGTTTGTGCTTTTGTAAGTGTTTGTTCGTAGGCTTTTTTATCTGCACCAATTACCGATGCTATTAATTTACTATTAACAGGGGAGTAGGAGTCAAGCTTTTCGCCTTTGCTTTTTATCCATTGCAAGCCAGTGCTGACACCGTTATTATTTTTATTAATTTTTAATTGGGAAAGAAATTTCATATACCTTAAATTTTGTGCAAGTTATTATTTTTTAAGTTGTTACTAAAACAGAATATTGGGAATAAAAAATAGTTGATTGCTTAATCGTTTTATTTATGATATTGATGGAGAAAATATACTAAATACTCCTATTGAGGCCAATAAATCAACATGATGAAAAAGTAATGTGTTTCCAATTAAGAAACATAATTTATGGCAACGAATAAAAAGTGAATTACAAGGTTGGAGTAATAAAGATGCGGCTGATAGTTCTTATGATGATACTCAAGTGTGATATAATTTCATGCAACAGTATATTAACATCAATATTGTTCTTCCTTATTTGGGAAATCTTTACTTTTTACATCTTTAATATATTGCTGTACTGCTGCAGTTGCTAATTCATTTACGTTTGCATATTGGCGTAAAAAACGAGGTTTAAACTCGGTGTTAATACCCAACATATCATGCATAACCAATACTTGGCCATCACAATCTTGCCCAGCACCAATACCAATAGTAGGTATGGTTAAACTTTCAGAAACTTCCTTAGCTAATGCTGCTGGAATTTTTTCTAGCACAATTGCAAATGCCCCAGCTTTCTGTAAAAGTAAGGCGTCTTTTTTTAATTTTTCAGCCTCATCTTCTTCTTTTGCTCTTACCGTATATGTGCCAAATTTATAAATGCTTTGTGGTGTTAAACCCAAATGCCCCATTACAGGTATTCCAGCACTTACAATTTTTTTTACGGAGTCAACCACTTCTTCGCCACCTTCAAATTTTACGGAATGTCCACCCGTTTCTTTCATAATTTTTATGGCAGAGGCTAAGGCAATTTCGGAGTTGGATTGATAAGTGCCAAACGGCATATCTACCACAACCAAACATCTATCAATACCTCTTACCACACTTTGTGCATGATAAATCATTTGGTCAAGTGTAATAGGCAAGGTAGTTTCATGGCCTGCCATTACATTACTAGCACTATCGCCAACTAAAATAATATCTATACCTGCCCCATCAATTATTTTTGCAAACGAAAAATCGTAGGCGGTAAGCATACTAATTTTTTCGCCACCTGCTTTCATTTTTAGTAGTGTATTGGTAGTTATTTTTTTTATTTCTTTTTGAACAGACATGCTTAGTTTTTTATAAAATTAGTTATTTCACTTCATCCCACAAATGTTTTACTAATCCATCTGCCAATCCAATTTTTGGTACATAAATTTCCGCGGCATCTGCCCAACGCATAACATTGGTATAAATTTGTAAGGCTGGTACAATTACATCTGCTCTATCTTGCCGCAAATTATATTTTATCATTCTTTCTTCAACACCTACGGCAGATAATTCTTTGTAATAATCTCTTAATGCTTCTAAGGACAAGGGTTTATCTTCCTTACGTTTACTTAAGCTAAATATTTTATTAATATTTCCACCACTACCAATGGCAATTACTTCTTTTTGGTTTTTTGTAAATAATCTTATCGTCTCTTTTAGTTCATCCCATTCTTCTGTTGTAACCATATTTTTTAATAAGCGTATGGTACCTATGTTGAATGATTTTTTAAAGGTTAATAAATCGTTTGTAAAAAAAGAAATTTCCGTACTTCCTCCACCAACATCTATATATAAATAACTATGCTCATTATCTAATTTTTCTGCAAAATGATTTTCGTAAACAATTTGAGCCTCAAAATCGCCGCTAATAATTTCTATTTCAATACCCGTTTCTAATTTTACTTTTCTAATAATATCCATCGCATTTTTTGCATCTCTCATGGCACTTGTTGCACAAGCTATGGTGTGTTTTACTTCGTACGCATTAATTAAATGTTGAAAAGCCTTCATGGTTTGCATCATCATTGCTCTCTTTTGCTTTGATATGCTTCCAGTATCAAAAACATCAAAACCCAATCGGAGGGGTACCCTTATTAGGTTTAATTTATTGAATTGTGTAAAACCTTTTTCATCAATCACAACCTCGGTAATTAACAGCCTTGCTGCGTTACTACCTATATCTATTGCTGCTAGTATCAATTTGTATATCCGTTAATTAGTTAATCTGTATGACTGTTTAGTAGTATATTTTTTTACTTTGTAAAAGTTGAGTACGAATTTACGGATTAACAATTAAACTGATTGACGTTTAAATTTTTTTGCGTAGGTAATTATAAATTTCTACTTGGCTTTGCACTTTTTTGGTGTTTCGAGGGTTTACGTAGTTATTGGCTAGGGTATTATCCAGTATTCGGGCCTTAATATTATCGCTTAGTTGAATTTTTAAAATATCTTTTATTTCTTCAATTAATTCTTTGCTTAATATTGGGCATGCAGCTTCTATTCTATGATCGATATTTCTAGTCATCCAATCGGCACTACTTATAAATGCTTTTTCTTTACCTCCATGGTTAAATACCATTACTCTTGCGTGCTCTAAATACTCATCTACAATACTTATGGCTTCAACCTTTTTAAATTGTTTATTTTGCGTAAGCATACAAAATATTCCACGAACTATTAAGTTGATTTCAACACCTGCTTTTGCTGCATCATACAATTTATCAATCATTACTTCATCACTTAACGAGTTTAATTTTAATGTAATTGAAGCATGCTTTTTCTTTTTTGCGAAATAAATTTCTTTATTAATTAACTGTAATAGTTGCTTTCGCATACTAACTGGGCTTACTAATAAGGTTTTACACGTAGATAATATAGGTAAGTTTATTGCTGGATTTTCTAAATACCTAAAAATTTTATTTATATCAACCATAATTGAGGCATTGGCTGTAAGCAAACAATGATCACCATAAACTTTAGCTGTACGTTCATTTAAATTGCCTGTACTTATAAAGCCATACTCAATAATTTTAGTACCTATTTTCTTTTTAATAATGCAAAGCTTTGCATGTACTTTCATATTTGGGATACCTAATAAAACATTGACACCAGCCTCTTCTAATTCTTCTTTCCACTCTAAATTGGCTTCTTCATCAAACCTAGCTCTAAGTTCTATAACAGCGGTAACTTTTTTTCCATTGCGTACAGCATTGGTTAGGGCATTAACAATTTTGCTTCTACTGGCTAAACGATAGCACGTAACTTTAATACTTTGTACAGTAGGGTCAATTGCCGCTTCCCTTAATAAATCTATTATAGTTTCAAAGGAGTGGTATGGAAAATTGAGGAGTATATCCTGTTTTAAAACAACATGACTTACACTTGTTACATTATTTAATTTAGGGTGAATAAAGGGTTTTTTTCTAACTTTTTTTTCGTTAAAAACCTCGGAAGGAAAATTCATAAAATCTTTAAAATTATGAATTCTTCCACCTGGAATTAAATTATCTTTTCTGCTTAATCCTAGTCGTTTAACCAAATACGTTAGTAGTGATGGGTCTATAGCTTTATCAAAAACAAAACGAACTGGCTTGCCTTTTTTTCTATTTTTTAAACCTTTTTCTATTTTTTGAATAAGTGAGGTGGATACATCATTATCTAGATCAATTTCGGCATCTCTTGTAACTTTTATAATGTGAGCAGAAAAAGTATCGTATCCAAAAAAGGAAAAAATAGTTGGTAAACAAAAACGAATCACATCTTCTAATAAAATTAATTGCTTTTCGGTTGATTTGCTAGGCAACACAACAAACCTTGGTAATCTTCTTGCAGGTACCGATAATAAGGCAAATCGTTTAGTAACCGACTTGTCTTTTTTTGATAATGTACATGCTAAGTAAATAGATTTATCATTTAAAAAAGGGAACGAGTGGATACTTTCAATAATTAAGGGAATTACATTACCCCGTACTTCATCGTTAAAATAATTTAGTACAAATTGTTGCTGTGTCTTATTTAATTGAGTATCCTTTAATAAAAATATTTTTTGCTTTTTTAGCTCTCGTAAAATTTCATTCCAAATTCTATCAAACTCTCTTTGTTGATTTAATACTATTTCTTGTATATCTTCTAAAATACTTTCCGGATTAATTTCTAAATGCATTTTGGCTTTATTACCCAATTCTGCCATGCGTTGTAGTGCCGCTACACGTACTCTAAAAAACTCATCTAAATTGTTAGAGAAAATACCCAAAAACTTTATGCGTTCTAAAAGAGGTACCGTATCATCTGCAGCTTCTTGCAGTACTCTGTTGTTAAAAGATAACCAACTAATATCTCTAACTATAATTTTCTTTTTGTACAAATTTTTTTATTTGAAATTAATAGGATTATCCTTATTTCTTTTTTTTTGGATATTATCTTTTTGTTATTAACGAGACTGTAACAATAGAGCAAAAATGCTATTTTCTCATTTTTTCAATAATACGTGTAGTTGAAAACCCCTCTACTATCGGTGCAATTTTTACCTCTCCTCCATTTGCTATGACTTCTTTTGCACCTACAATTTGCTCCAGCGTATAATCGCCACCCTTAACCAATACATCAGGTTGTATGTTTGTAATTAAATGTAATGGGGTATCTTCTTCAAAAATAAGCACAGCATCTATCATTACTAAAGATGCTAAAACAAGTGCCCTGCTTTGTTCGCTATTTATTGGCCTAGTTTCTCCTTTTAATCGTTTTACAGAGGCATCTGCATTTACACCAACAATTAAAATGTGGCCATAACTAGCAGCCTCACTTAAGGATGCAATATGGCCTTGGTGTAAAATATCAAAAACGCCATTAGTAAACACAATTTTTTTACCTAATAATCGCCATCTATTTAATTGTAAAATTATACTCGTAAGAGTAAATATTTTATTAGGTATCACCTGAACTGCTTTCATTTTTATGTTTGTTTATGTAGGGGAGTAGTAGTAAGGATGTTAAGCCAACAACAATAATAATTAAGGTAGAGACACTCCAGATTAACCAACCTAATGCTTCACCATATACTTCTCCAATGCTATAGGCAACAAGCGTTTGCTTTACAAATAGTGGGAATAAACCTATACCATTTGGTGTTATAATCATTGCAAAAGTAGAAATAGTTAATACCGAGCATGCTGCCTTTAAATTTAAATATTGTGTTTGCTCAATTGCATAAAATGCAATATAAATTTGTAACAAATACATACTCCAAATAAATACAGTATGGGCAAAAAATGCTTTGCGTTTTTTTAAATTTTTTATTGAGGCAAAACCAGTAAGCAAACCATCAGCAAAGCCATTAATTTTTTGTAATAGTTTGTTTTGTGGGTAGCGTTTGCTTAAAAATTTTAAACCAATATAACATAGGGTGATAAAGAGCAAACCCAATATAGCTTTAACCCAAAATGGGAAAGAACTATTGCCTCCAAGCTCATTTATTTTTTGTTGAACAAAGCTGCCAATTTTATTAATTTGTATTACAACAGTAAGTGCAATAAAAAAAATAAAGCAAATAACATCAAACGTTCGTTCAATAACTATTGAGCCAATTAAATGATCTACTTTAATTTTTTCGTACTTTGATAAAAAGGTACACTTTAAAATTTCGCCAAGCCTTGGTACAGCAGAGTTTGCCAAATACCCTATCATGGTTACTGCAAATACATTTTTAATTTTTGGATGATAGCCCATCGGTTCTAACAACAATTTCCATCTATAACTTCTACTCAAATGGCTGGCTAAATTCATAAATACAATGGGTATTACTAACCAATAGTTTGCATTAAACAACGCATTTTTAAATTGAACTTTTTGTTCGGCTGTCATTGCACTCAATTGCCACCATACCAAAAATATACCTCCTCCTAGAAAGAGGGTATACTGAAGTATAGATATAAGCCTTTTCTTCATAATGTTGTACAAATTACGAATAGGAAAGTATAAAGCAAAAACTTGTTACAGTTTATTATCTGCCGTAGGGAAAATTACAGTTGGCTTAAATGATTTGGCTTCTTCAAAAGTTAACCGGGCATAGCTCATAATTACTACAATATCTCCCGTCATTACTAACCTTGCAGCAGGGCCATTCATACAAATAACGCCACTGCCTCTTTTACCTTTAATAATGTATGTTTCTAAACGTTCGCCATTATTGGCATTTACAATTTGTATTTTTTCATGCTCTATCATGTTTGCAGCATCCATCAAATCTTCGTCAATTGTACAGCTACCAACATAATTTAAATTAGCCTCTGTAACCGTACAGCGGTGTATTTTAGATTTTAAAACTTCTATGGTCATTAAGCAAAATTATATGTTTTTTATTAGTCCTCATTTACTATCCTATTATCAATTAAGCGTACTTCATTTAAAAACGCAGCAACTAAAGCTACCAGTTTTGTTTTGCCATCCCAGTTTTGTAGTAATGTTAAATTAGTAGCATCAGCAATTTCTACATAATCTACGTTGTAGCCTTCGTTAGTTAGATAGTTTATACAGCGTTGTTTCAAATCTTGTAAATTACCCGGCTTAATTTCTTGCTTAATAAATAAAAGAACTTCACTTATTTTTACGGCTTTTATTCTTTCAACGGAGGTTAAACGCATATTTCTACTGCTCATTGCTAAGCCATCGCTTTCTCGTAAAGTTGGGCAAACAATTATTTGGGTAGGGGATTGAATTAATTCGGTCAATTTTTTTATAACCATGCATTGTTGATAATCCTTCTGACCTAAATATATCGTATTGGGTTGCACAATATCTAATAAGCGTTGAACAACGTTGCATACCCCTTGAAAATGCCCGGGTCTATATTTCCCATCTAAAACTGTTTCTATAAACCCTAATTCATAGGGTAAAGTAGTTGATGAGTCTGCAGGGTAAATTTCCTCTACCGAAGGTAAAAACAATACATTGCAACCAACTTTTTCTAACAAGTCAATGTCTTTTTCAATAGTAACAGGGTATTTTTCAAAATCTGCTGTATTATTAAATTGAGTGGGGTTTACAAAAATGCTACAAATGGTTAATGTATCAGTTTTTTTAGAGGCTTCTATTAAAGAAATGTGACCTTTATGCAAAGCTCCCATAGTTGGGATAAAACCAATTTTACCACTTGTTTTCTTATAGTTTACGATATAATTAGATATATCAATTTTTTTTTTGAAAATTATCATTTTATAACTAATTGGCTGTCAGTAGTATATGCAATCTTAAAATAGAAAAAAAAAATGTACCTTTGCACACCTTATAAAACTAGCTCTAAATTAACTTATAACTACATGTCAACAAAAAAAAGAATTTTATTCATTGCAAACGAAATGTCGCCTTATTTAGAGTTGACAGAATTTTCTGAGATAATGAATAAGTTAGCTGTAAAAGCCAATGATAGTGGAATGGAGGTTCGTTGTATTATGCCAAGGTTTGGGGTTATTAATGAAAGAAGGCATCGTTTACATGAGGTAGTTCGTTTATCAGGTATTAATGTATCTATCGGGGGAGATGATTATCCTTTAACCATAAAAGTAGCCAGTTTACCCAATGCCCGTTTACAAATTTATTTTTTAGATAATGAAGATTATTTTAAAAGAAAATCACTTTTTCATGATGAAAATGAAAAATGGTTTGATGATAATGCGTTAAGAACGGTTTTGTTTTGTAAAGGTGCTTTAGAAACGGTTAAAAAATTTGGATGGCCTCCAGATATAATTCATTGTAGTGGGTGGATGACCGGTTTAATACCTATGTTTATTAAAAATGCCTACAAAAAAGAGGCTGTATTTAGCAATAGTAAAGTGGTATATACCATTGGCGAAAATACATTTAAAGAAAAAATGGGAGCAGAGTTGTTGAAATTGGCTGCTATTAACGATTATGTAACTAAAAAGGAGTTAGATCATTTTAAAGATACCAATAACGTAGCATTATTTAGAGGTGGTGCAACATTTGCAGATGCCATTACTTTTGGAGCAGATAAAATTGATAAAAAGTTGGTGGATGAGTTTTCAAAAGTTAAAGGCAAAAAAATATTAAAGTTTGATCCGGAAAGTGATTTAACAGACTATTTACAATTGTTTACCGACCTTGCAAAGTAGAAAATTAACTCATTTATTTAAAATTATTTTTGTGCAGAAAAGACATATACACACATTTTCGGCTTTATTTTTAGTAACTCTTTTTTTTATTTATGGTTGTAGTAAATTTGATACAACAACTATTGGTAGTGATTTAATACCAGCTGTAGACAATGTAAAAACCTTTGCAGATACGCTAGGGGTTACAACAACACAAGGCATATTTACTTTGGATAGTACTAGAAATACACTATTCGATCAAAATACGTTAGGGGCAATAAATAACGATCCATTATTTGGGAAAACAAAAGCTGATATTTTTTTACAATTTAAGCCTCCCTTTTATCCATTTTATTTTGGAAGTGCAAATGATACATTAAATGGTTTTGGTGCACAATTAGATTCTGTTGTACTTTGCCTAAGCTTCAAAGGTTATTGGGGCGATAGCTCATCTGCTCTTAAGATAGATGTTAAAGAAGTTAACGATCCTGCTTTTAAAGATTCTAGCTATAAAATTACGTTTGCTCCTACTACAAACAGTGCACTATTAGGTACTAAAACTATTAAAGTTAGAAGTTTAGTTGATACTGTTTACTACAATGGAAAAAATGGATTAGCACTAAATCAAATTCGTATAAAGCTAGATTTAAATAGTCCTTTTCTTAATAATCTATATCCATCTACATTAAGAGCCAGCGATACCACATCTGCTGATCAATACTATTCAGACATAAAATTTTCAGCTCGAAATAAAGGGTTAGGAATTTTTGCCAGTACAATTAGTAATGGATTAATAATCTCTACCAGTTTATTAGATGCAAATACAAAACTAGAGGTTCACTTTAAAAGAAGAAATCTAGGAAAATTAGATTCAGTGTATAGCACATTTGTGCCAACACAATTTACAAATGATGCACTTACAAATACGTTAGATAAAAAAAGGTCTGCGGCCGCCAACAATGTGGTAAGAGATAGAACTGGAGCCTCAGTTCTAAGCCCTTCATCAAACGAAATATTTATTCAAACTACACCAGGTACGTTTGCCAATTTAAAAATACCTGCAATTGCGGCTTACCCAAATATTATTGTACATAGGGCCGAGTTAGTAATGGAGCAAATACCAGATATTGCAAACCCAACATTAGATAAATATTTTACTTCTCCTAATTATTTGTATATCGATTTAAAAGATACAACCGCAACAGATTTATGGAAGCCATTGTATATCGATTTAAATCCAAATTATGGATATAGTCCGGATGTACCCTACAGTCCGTTTACCTCTGCAAACGCCTTTCCTAATCAAATAGATTTTATTTACCACGGAGGGTTCAGGCGAAATAAAATAGATAAGTTTGGCAACAACATTGTGTATTATAATTTTAATATTACAAGGCATGTGCAACGAATTGTAACGAAACGTACCCCAAATTATGCATTACGATTAAGTGCGCCAATACAATTGTTTTATCCTCAACTTTTCCCTTTTCCAATAACCTATAATAACCCTAATTTAGCTACTGGAAGGGTACGATTAGGTAGTGGAACAAACCCCAATTATAAAATGTTTGTAAGAGTAATTTATTCAAAAATATAATTTACTTATTGTGATAAGCGTACAAAGCCCATTGAACCAATCAATGACCTTTGTGTTTTAGAATTACAACCTTATCTTTGCATCCTAAAAAAAAAATATGGCATATTTGTTTACTTCGGAGTCAGTAAGTGAAGGACATCCAGATAAAGTTGCAGATCAAATAAGTGATGCACTAATCGATAATTTTTTGGCTTTTGATCCACAAAGTAAAGTGGCTTGCGAAACATTAGTAACCACAGGCCAGGTGGTATTGGCAGGTGAGGTTAAAAGCAAGGCCTATTTAGATGTACAAGAAATTGCAAGAGGGGTAATTCGTAAAATTGGGTATACCAAAAGCGAATATATGTTTGAAGCAAACTCTTGTGGTATTTTAAGTGCCATACATGAGCAAAGTGGCGATATTAACCAAGGTGTAGATAGAAAGAAGAAAGAGGAGCAAGGTGCTGGCGACCAAGGAATGATGTTTGGTTATGCAACAAAAGAAACAGAAAATTATATGCCATTGGCATTAGATATGGCCCATACTATTTTATTGGAGCTTGCTGTGGTACGTAGAGAAAATAAGAAAATAAAATACTTACGTCCCGATGCTAAAAGCCAAGTAACATTAGAGTATGATGATAATAATAACCCCATGCGTATAGATGCAATTGTGGTATCTACACAGCATGATGATTTTGGTAAAGATGAAGTTATGTTGGCCAAAATTAAAAAAGACATCATCAACATTGTTATACCAAGAGTAAAAGCAAAGTTTCCTAAATATCATCATTTATTCAATAACAAAATAAAGTACCATATTAACCCAACAGGTAAATTTGTTATTGGTGGGCCACATGGCGATACTGGTTTGACTGGTCGTAAAATTATTGTAGATACATACGGTGGTAAAGGGGCACATGGTGGAGGAGCATTTAGTGGTAAAGATCCTAGTAAAGTAGATAGAAGTGCAGCTTATGCAACCCGACATATTGCTAAAAACTTAGTAGCTGCAGGTTTGTGTAGCGAAGTGTTGGTGCAAGTAAGTTATGCTATTGGCGTGGCACAGCCAACCTCTATAAATGTGGTAACATACGGTACAGCTAAGTTAAATTAACCGATGGGCAAATTGCCGATAAAATAATGAAGATGAGCTGTTTTGATATGCGTCCTTATTTTATTGAGAAACGTTTAAAATTACGTAACCCTATGTATAGCGAAACTGCAGCTTATGGGCATATGGGGCGTAAGAATGAAACCGTTGAGAAAACGTTTACATCTCCTGATGGAAAAGTGGTAAAGAAAAAAGTAGAATTATTTACTTGGGAAAAATTAGATGCTGTTAAAGAAGTAAAGAGAGTATTTGGATTAAAATAAAATAGCTAGAAATACCTTAAAGGTATTTGGAGGACCATTCCGATTATTTCGGAATGGTTTTTTATTGCATATAAAAAACTAATTTTACAAAGTGAAAAATTTTAGACACCAACACCAGCGGCCTAAAAAAAATACCTTAGTTATAGGCAGACAAGCAATTGTAGATGCATTAAAAACAGGTAAGCAATTAGATAGAATTTATATGCAAACGGCAGTGCATGGTAGTTTTATAGATGAAATTAAAACATTGGCTTTACAACATAATGTGCCCATTAATAATGTGCCGGCAGAAAAATTAAACAACTTTAATCTATTTAATCATGAAGGTTGTGTAGCACAAATTTCAAAAATTCAATACCAAAATCTGCAAGATGTAATTTCTTTTATTGTAGAAAATGGCGAAGTACCCTTATTTATTATTTTAGATGGAATAACTGATATAAGAAACATTGGAGCTATTGCCCGTAGCGCTTTTTGCTTTGGCGTAAATGCTATTATTATTCCTGATAAAGGAGTAGGAAGTTTAAATGAAGATGCTATTTTAACTAGTGCAGGGGCTTTGGAAAATATAGCTGTATGCCGAGTTAATAGTTTAATGAAGGCGGTTGATGATTTGCATATGAATGGTATTAAAGTTTTTGCAAGCGAAATGAAAGCTACCAAAAAAGTATATGAACTAAATTTTGATGAACCTTGTGCCATAGTAATGGGTGGCGAGGAACATGGGGTTTATCCAGCATTATTGAAAATATGCGATGAGCAATTTCAAATACCTATGCCAGGCGATTTTGATAGTTTAAATGTTAGTGTGGCAACAGGTGTTGTTTTGTATGAGGTAAGCAAACAAAGAGCTGTAGTCGGTAATTAATAAAGATAGCTACAAATGAATAATATACACCACTCACCACTCACCACTCACCTTGTTGAATGCCCACGTGATGCTATGCAAGGCTGGAAAAATTTTATTCCCACAATAAAAAAAATAGAATACCTAAATGCATTACTTAAAGTTGGTTTTGACACCTTAGATTTTGGAAGCTTTGTAAGTCCAAAAGCTATCCCTCAACTAGCAGATACAAAAGAAGTAATTGGTAACTTGCAATTGACAAATACAAAGTTGTTAGCGATAATTGCTAATGAACGTGGGGCAACCGATGCAGTTTTATATGATGAAATAAGCTATTTAGGTTTTCCATTTTCTGTTTCCCAAACCTTTCAAAAACGTAATACAAGTTCTTCTATTGAAGAATCTTTAAATAGAGTAGAGGAGATACAAAATTTATGTATTAAAAATAAAAAGGAGTTGGTGGTATATATTTCTATGGGTTTTGGTAACCCTTATGGAGATGTATATAACGATGAAATTGTTTTTAATTGGGTTGATAAGTTAGTGGCTATGGATATTAAAACAATTTCGTTAGCCGATACGGTAGGTATAGCAACCCCAACCCAAGTGCAAATGTTTATCAAACAGTTAATACAAACTTTACCCCAAATACAAATTGGTGTGCATTTACACTCTACCACTACTAATTGGAAAGTTAAGGTGGATGCAGCTTTAGAAGCAGGTTGCTTACGTTTTGATGGTGCATTAAAAGGAATAGGAGGTTGCCCAATGGCAGATGATGAACTAGTTGGAAATATGGATACAGAATTAATGATTCCCTATTTTAAACAACTAAATTTATTAAAACCTTTAAATGAAGAAGCACTTGCCCATGCAAGCAAATTGGCTACAGAAATATTTATTTAGTTTTATTTGCCTTCGGCGAAATATTGTTAGCCTCGAATTTCACCCATGAATACTAATAAAATCGATCAGTGAAAATTTCTGTACTGAGCTTGTTGAAGTGTGGTTGTAAAAATTTAGTAATTCGTGTAATTAGTGTAATTCATTAAATTCGTGGTATGAATTTTCATCTGGAGTTTTCTCCCAAACCTTTCAACACTAAAATTGTACATCAAGACAACTTGTTTTTGATAGGCTCCTGCTTTACCGAAAATATTGGCTCAAAATTTAAGCTACATAAATTTTCTGTGTTAGAAAACCCTAATGGTATTTTGTTTAACCCAGTTAGTATTTCCAAATCAATAACATCTTACATAGAAAATAAACAATACGATAAAGAAGATTTATTTTACGAAAATGAACTTTGGAATAGTTGGGAGCATCATACTCGTTTTTCGGATGTAGATTTAGATGTTTGCTTACATAGAATTAATGCATCGCAGCAACAAGCTCATCAGTTTTTAAAAACAGCCGATTGGGTTTTTATCACCTTAGGTTCTGCATTTGTATATGAGTTAGAAAATAAAAGTGTAGTTGCAAATTGCCATAAGGTACCCACCGATAAATTCAAAAAAAAATTACTAAGTGTTGAAGATGTGTTAGCGGTTTTAGATAATGTAATGCACCGCATATTTATGCATAATCCAACTGTAAAAATAATGTTTACCATAAGTCCTGTAAGGCATTTACGAGATGGGTTTGTAGAAAATAATAGAAGTAAAGCAGTTTTAATACAAGCCGTACATCATTTAGTAAATAAGTTTAGCAAGCTATTTTATTTTCCTGCATATGAGTTAGTTATAGATGATTTAAGAGATTATCGTTTTTATGCCGAAGATTTGGTGCATCCAAATTATTCAGCCACTAACTATGTTTGGGATAAATTAGTTGATTGTTGTATTGATGAAAATACCATTCAGCTAATGAAACAACTTAATGAAATTAATGCAGCGGTAAATCACAAATCGTTTAATCCAACAACCGAGGCACACCAAAAATTTATTGATAGTACATTAAGCAAAATCAACACTATTAAAAAATTACACCCTCATATCAATTTTAGTAACGATGAAAGCTATTTGAAAGCACAAAAATCGTAAATAAAAAAGTATACTTTTTAATGTATTCTATCTCCCCTTACTTCATTACTATTCATTAATTCTTTTTCGTAAGCCAACCACTGTGCCCATCTAGTACGAACCATTTTTTTAGGCATGTATAATTCCGATAAGTTTATAAACAAGGTATAATGCCCTGCCTCACTCTCCATAAATTTTCTGTAAAACTTTCGCATATATTCATCATCAAGCCCTTCACTAAGTCGTTTAAAACGTTCACAACTTCTAGCTTCTATTAAAGCCATAATTAATAATCTATCTAAAAAACGTTGCTCCGGGCTTCCATCTTTTTTTTGAAACTCTAATAATTTATTTACATAAATATCTTTTCGTTGTTTGCCTAAGGGTAAATTACGTTTTTTAAGTTCTGCTAATACGGCTCTAAAATGTCCCCATTCTTCGGTTACAATTGGGCTAAGCTCTTCTACCAATTCTACTCTATCAGAATATTTTTGAATTAATGTTATACAAGTGGTTGCTGCTTTTTGCTCACAATAAGCATGATCGGTTAAAATTTCTTCCAATTTAATCTCGGCTAGGTTTACCCACCTAGGGTCTGTAGGTAATTGTAAACCCAAAATATTTTTCACATCAATTGTATCCTCTATCATCTTACAAAAATAAAACAAACTTTTAAGCAATTATCGTTTAGGTTTTGTATTTTACAGCATAAATTTTTTTATGAAGCTATTTCCTTTTATTATAAGTGCCGCCACCACAGTAGGTTTAGTAACTGTTTTAAATTCTACGCTATTTTTACCAGCCCCCTTGGGTAAAATTTTAAACCCACAAAGTGGCGTTTGGCAAAATGCCGAAAGTGCAAACGAAAATTTTAATGCAAATTTTAGTTTCCCTAATTTAAAAGGCAATGCCAATGTTTATTTTGACGAACGTTTAGTGCCCCATGTATTTGCAGAAAATGATGAAGATATTTATTTTATTCAGGGATACTTGCATGCAAAATTTAGATTATTTCAAATGGATTTACAAACCAAAGCTGCCGAAGGAAGAGCCAGTGAAATTGCTGGGAGTAAAGCTATACAGTTTGATAGAGAGCAACGCAGATTAGGTATGCGTTACGCCGCTGAAAACTCTCTAATAGAAATGGAAAAAGAGCCTAAGCAAAAAGCATTGTTTAATGCATATACGAATGGTGTAAATGCGTATATCGAAAAATTAGCTCCCAAAAATTATCCTTTAGAATATAAAGTATTAAACATTGAGCCAGAAAAATGGACAAATATTCGTACTGCCTTATTATTAAAAATGATGGCAAAAATGTTAAGTAGTGGTACCGAGGCTGATTTAGAAGGCACTAACGCAAAAAATATTTTTATGCCAGATGAATTAAAAGCAATTTATCCGCAAGTAAATGATTCGTTGGTACCCATGATACCAAAAGGTACAGTATTTGAAAAGCCTGCAATAGTTCCCATTAAACCTGCAAATGCAGATAGTTTATATTTTAACAATCAAAAATTAGTTGCAGCAAAGCAAGCCTATAAACCAAATATAAATAACGGTAGTAATAATTGGGTTGTAGGTGGTAGTAAAACACAATCGGGTTCACCCATTTTATGTAACGATCCACATTTAGAATTATCGCTACCAAGTATTTGGTACGAAATGCAATTAAATACACCTACTTGTAATGTGTATGGTGCTACATTACCAGGTAGCCCGTTTGTAATAATTGGTTTTAACGATAGTTGTGCTTGGGGTGTAACTAATGCACAACGAGATGTAAAAGATTACTACGAAATAAAATTTAAAGATGCTAGTAAAAAGGAATATTGGTTTAACAACCAATGGCAAGCTTCTAAATTACGAATAGAAGAAATAAAAGTAAAAGGAGGCGTTAGCGTTTTTGATACCATTGCATATACTATTTTTGGTCCGGTAATGTTCGATGCTAGCTATAATGGTATGGCTACAAATGTATCTGAAAATAGAAATTTAGCTATACGTTGGGTAGCACATGACCCAAGTGATGAAGCTAGTACCTTCTATAATTTAAACAGAGCAAAAAATTATGATGATTATTTAAACGCTATTAAATCATTTCAATGCCCTGGTCAAAATTTTATTTTTGCTAGTAAAACAGGTGATATTGCTTTATGGCAGCAAGCTAAATTTCCTGCAAGATGGACTGGGCAAGGCTTGTACATAATGCCTGGGCAAGATAGTAGCTTTATGTGGCAAGGGTTTATTCCGCAAAGTGAAAACCCTCATATAAAAAATCCTGAACGTGGGTTTATAGAAAGTGCCAATCAACGCCCTGTTGATAGTACATATCCCTATTTTATTCCTGGCCAATACCTAATTCCAAGAGGAAGAGCTATTGAACACTATTTAACAACAATGAATAGTATAACAACAAAGGATATGATGGACTTGCAAAATAATTATTACAATATTACTGCCGAAAATATAGTACCAACCTTATTAAAATATGTAAATGAAAATGAGCTAGGTGAAAATGAAAAAAAGTATTTAGACTATATCAAACGTTGGAATTTTATGGCCAATGCTGATAGTAAAGGTCAAACTGTTTACAATGTTTGGTGGAAAAATTTGCAACAATTTATTTGGGATGATGATTTAAAGAAATCAAAAAATAACGTAGCTTATCCAACTTCCGAAACTACTATGGAGTTGCTAATAAAAGATACAGCTTTAATATTTATTGATGATATTAACACACCGCAAAAAGAAACAATTATTCAGGCTGTAACAACATCTTTTAAAACAGCTGCAACTATGCTAGCTAAATATGAAGCAAATGGAGGGTTAGAATGGAGTAAAATTAATAAAGGAAGTGTGTATCATTTATTAAAAACAAATATGCCAGGCTTTAGCCGACCAAACTTAACTGTTGGAGGCAATGATGATATAATTAATGCCATACATGATAGCCATGGCCCAAGCTGGCGTATGATTGTAAGCCTTACGCAAAAAATAGAAGCCTATGGTGTATACCCTGGCGGACAAAGTGGTAATCCAGGCAGTAAATATTACGATGACTATGTAAATAACTGGGCCGAGGGGAAATATTTTCCATTGTGGATGATGAACAAAGCAGAGGCAACAGATAAAAAAGTAATGGTAACAATAAATTTTAAAAAGAGATAAATTAATACTACAATGAAATTTTTTACATCTATACTACTAACTGCTTTATTAAGTTTTGCTGCTTGTTTATATTTACCTTGGTGGAGTATTGCTTTAGTTGCTTTTATGGTAGCTGCACTAATACCACAAAAGCCAGGTAAAGCTTTTTTAACAGCTTTTATTGCCTTATTTATTTTTTGGTTTGCCTTATGCTTTTTCTTAAGCAGTGCTAATAATAATGTTTTGGTACATAAGATATCTATTTTAATTATTAAAATGGATAACCCTTATTTATTAATGACCGTTACTGCTTTAATAGGTGCTTTAGTCGGTGGCATTGCAGGCTTAAGTGGCAGTTATTTGAGAAGGAGTAAATAATTACATTAACTTTAGTTTTTCACTAACATATTCCAACTTATTTTCGTGGTTACTAAATAACCAGTTAATGAAAATACTTTTATCTATTCTATTTTTTCTATTAATTTTTACATCTTCATCCGCTCAAAAAATATACGGTACTGTATTTACTACTAAAGGAGATTTATTACCGTATTCTTCTATTACCATTAAAGGTACATCGCTTGGTGCTAGCGCAAATAATAGAGGTAGATATTCATTTACTTTAGCGCCGGGTAACTACACCCTTGTTTGCCAGCATGTTGGCTTTAGTAAAATAGAAAAGCAAGTAACCGTTGAAAAAAATGATATTGAATTAGCCTTTATTTTATCGGAACAAAAGCTTGACTTAAATGAAGTATTAATAAAATCGGGGGGTGAAAATCCTGCTTATGCAATAATTAGAAATGCAATAAAAAAAAGAGCCTACTATGCAAAAGAGGTAAACGGCTTTACTTGCGATTTATACACTAAAGATTTATTAAAACTACGAAGCCTTCCAAAAAAAATAATGGGTAAAAAAATACCTGATGCCGATAGGCAAGAAATGGGTTTAGATACTAGTGGTCAAGGGATAATTTATTTAAGTGAATCAGTTGCAAAAGTATATACTCAACAACCTGATAAATTTAAAATGGACGTATTAAGCAGTAGAGTTAGTGGTAGCAATGGTTTTGGCTTTACGTTTCCATCGTTTATAAGCTTATATAATAATAATGTTACTATTTTTACAGAGCGTTTTAATCCAAGAGGGTTTATGAGTCCCATAGCAGAGGGTGCTATAAGTTTATACAAATACCAATATTTAGGAACGTTTTATGAAGATGGAAAAGATGTACACAGTATAAAAGTTATACCACGAAGGGCTTATGAGCCTTGTTTTAGTGGTATTATTAATATTTGCGAAGGTAGTTGGCGAATACATAGCTTTGATTTAATTCTTACAAAAAAAGCACAACTAGAATTATTAGACACCTTACAATTAACACAAATATATGTACCCTTAAACAATGGTATTTGGAGAGTAAAAAATCAACTTATTCATTTTAATTTTAATCAATTTGGAGTAGATGCAGTTGGTAATTTTTTAAATGTGTACACAAACTATTCTATCAACCCATCGTATGCTAAAAAGTTTTTTGATAAAATTATTATAAAGTACGATAAGGCTGTAAACAAAAAATCAAAGGAATATTGGGATACTATTCGCCCTGTGCCATTAGAGCAAGAGGAGAAAAAAGATTATATAGAAAAAGATAGTATTTTTCAATTGCAAAAAGATAGCTCACTAAGCAAACGATCAATAGATTCGCTTAAAAAAAAGCAGGGGAAAATTAAGCCCTTAGCTATTTTTTTAAAAGGAATTAATAGAACTCATTATAGTAAAATAAACACCTACAAGTGGGGAGTTGGTAGTTTACTTAACAATGTAGAATATAACCCAGCAGAAGGGTTGGTAATGAATGTGCCCATCTACTTTGAAAAATATTTAAAAAAAACAAAAACAAATTTAAGTATAGAACCAACAGTACGATATGGATCCAGTAATGCACATTTAAATGCTTGGGTTGATGTTAATTTCCGTACTAGAGATTGGAGTACAGATAAAAAGATAAAAAGACAAACTTGGAGTTTTAGTGGAGGTAAACGAGTTAGCCAATTTAATAAAGAAAGTACCTACTTACCTTTGACGAATAGTATTGGAACATTATTTTATGGCGATAATTTTATGAAAACGTATGAAAACTATTTTGTACGTTTAGGATTTAGCAAGCGTTACGAAAGCGGATTTAGATTTTCCATAAACGGATTGTATGAAGATAGAATTCCGCTTAATAATACAACGGATTTTACCATTATTAAAAAAAATAAAATAAATATTACCCCTAATTATCCTACCGAAAAATTAATAGCACAATTTTTGCCGCATCAAGTATTTATACTTTCATTAGATTTAAGTATTAAGCCAGGGCAGCGCTTTATTCAATTTCCTAATAATAAAAGAAGTATAGGGTCAAAGTATCCAACTTTTAGTTTTAATTACACCAAAGGGGTAAAAAATATTTTGGGTAGCGATGGTGATTTTGATAAATGGCGTTTAACCATAAACGATGATAAAAATTTAAAGTTAGCTGGAAAATTAAGCTACAAAGTAGGTATTGGTGGGTTTTTAAATAACAAAAATATTTATTTACAAGATTATCAGCATTTCAACGGTAACCGTTCTTTACTAGCATCCGAATATATAAACAGTTTTCAATTGGCATCTTTTTATGCCAATAGTACAAATGCATCTTTTTATACTATAGGACATTTGGAGCATCACTTTAATGGATTGTTGACAAATAAAATTCCATTGTTTAAAAAATTAAATTGGAATTTGGTAACAGGTGGCAATGCATTTTTTGTAAATACAACTAATAATTATGTAGAAGCCTTTATAGGTATTGAAAATATTTTTAAAATATTTAGAGTTGACTATGTTGTAGGTTATAATAATGGTAAAACTGGCTTAAGTGGTTTTAGGCTTGGTTTAGGTGGGGTTATTGGTGGCGGTATCAAAATGAGCAACACCGGTAGAAACCGCTCAGTAAATATTAGTTTATAAATTTTATATTTGCATTGTAATTTGGTTTGCCCTGCAAGCATCCAATCTTTAAACGATTTTCTACTTTTTTGTAGAATCAAATTTTAAAATATGACAGTACTACACAACCGTCTTAACCAGGCAGAATGTAAAGCATTATTACATAAAGAAACATTCAAACGAGTTACCCTTTCCTTTTATCAATATTTTACAATAGACAACACACAAGAGTTAAGAGATACGCTTTACAAAAACTTTTTAGAACTAAACGTATTAGGTAGAATTTATCTTGCTCATGAAGGAATTAATGCACAAGTAAGTGTACCCGAAGATAATGTTGAAGTCTTCAAAAATTATTTATACTCTATACCTCAACTAAATAATATACGCTTAAACAATGCGTTTGATGATGATGGGAAAAGCTTTTGGATGCTTAAAATTAAAGTGCGCCAAAAAATTGTTGCAGATGGAATTGTAGATAAAAACTTTAGTATGGAAAATAAGGGCAACTATGTAAATGCCCAACAAATGAATGAGTTGTTAAATGATGAAAGTACGGTGGTTATTGATATGCGTAACCACTACGAATACGAGGTAGGGCATTTTGATAAGGCGTTAGAAATACCTAGTGATACCTTTAGAGAGCAACTGCCCATGGCGGTAGATATGATGAAAGATAAAAAAGATAAAAATATAATTATGTATTGCACAGGTGGTATCCGATGCGAAAAAGCAAGTGCTTATATGTTACATAATGGCTTTACTAATGTTTTTCATTTAGAAGGTGGCGTAATTAATTATGCTCAACAAATTAAACAACAAGGCTTACCAAGTAAATTTATTGGTAAAAATTTTGTTTTTGATGGTAGGCTAGGGGAACGAATTACAGAAGATATTATTTCTAAATGCCACCAATGCGGTAAGCCAGCAGATACACATACCAATTGTTTAAACGATGGTTGTCATTTATTATTTATACAATGCAATACATGTAAAATAGAGTTTAGTGGCTGTTGTACAGTAAAATGTAAAACTATTTATCAATTACCCATAGAGCAGCAAAAACAATTACGAAAAGGTATTGATAAAGGCAATATGGTTTTTAATAAAAGTAAACAACGTTTACGGCCTAGGCTTAATGAAGACTAGGCGATTGGTTTAAAAATTAAATAAACTTTTAGTATAGTTTTTGTGCAGTATTTAGTTTTGTAAAGTCTTTTTATAAGGAAGCAATTATTTTATTGTAGGTTTCTTGCTCACTTAATTTTTGAGGTATAAATTTTTCTCCAATAACTTTTTCGTATAACTCAATATATCTATTACTGATGGTATCAATCCATTCATCTGTCATAAGGGGTATGGTTTGCCCTTCTTTCCCCATAAAATTATTTTCAATAAGCCACTCTCTCACAAACTCTTTACTCAATTGTTTTTGTTTTTCCCTATTTTTTAGTCTTTGCTCGAAACCATCGGCGTAAAAATATCTTGAGCTATCGGGTGTATGTATTTCATCCATCAACACAATTTCGTCACCAATTTTACCAAATTCGTATTTTGTATCTACTAAAATTAGGCCTTGTTTTGCAGCTATTTTTTTACCTCTTTCAAAAAGGGCCAGGGTATATTGGCAAAGGGTGTCCCATTCTTTTTGGGTAGCCAACCCTTGTTGAATTATTTCGGCAGGGCTTATATCCTCATCATGGCCTTCACTTGCTTTAGTGCTAGGTGTAATAATGGGGGAAGAAAAGAAATCATTTTCTATCATATTCTCTGGCAAAAGTGCACCACAAAGTGTTCTTTTACCACTACTATAGGTACGCCAAGCATGACCAGTTAAGTTACCTCTAACAACCATTTCAAGCTTAAAGGGGGTACATTTTTTACCTATTGCTACATTTGGGGCAGGTATAGATAATAACCAATTTGGGCAAATATCTTTAGTTGCATTAAGCATATAAGCAGCTATTTGGTTTAAAACCTGTCCTTTATAGGGTATAGTACGAGGTAAAATAACATCAAAAGCCGAAATACGATTGCTAGCCACCATAACAAGCAAATTGTCGCTTAAATAATAAACATCTCTTACTTTTCCTTTATAAAAACTTACTTGTTTGGGAAAATTAAATGGTGTCATTTTGCTAAAATAAGGCGAAGATTAGTATCTACCTAAAAATGTAACACATTAGATTTCAACACATGTTTACAAATAAAATTTTTATGTAATTGTAACAATACGTATTTTGCCGTATATTTATAAAACAAAACAACGCAATATGAAGAAAATTACAAATTATTTAGTTACTTTTTTGATAGCTAATATTTTGTGTATTACCGTTCTTGCACAAAATACCACCATAAGCGGTAATGTAAGAAACAGTTCTACCAAAGAAAATGCCGGAGCAGTTTCGGTTACTCTAAAAGATGGTACTACCGGAACGTACACCGATGACAAAGGAAATTTTAAATTAAGTGTAAAAACGTTACCCGTTACTTTAATAGTGTCGTCAATTGGTTACGAATTACAAGAAATAACTGTAAGCAACACATCTAAGGTGCAAATCGAATTTATTGCTTCTAACATTTTAGGACAAGAAGTAGTGGTTTCAGCTAACAGGGTTCCAGAAAAAATAATGGAGTCGCCTGTTTCAATTGAAAGAGTGAGTGCGGCTAATATTCGCAATTCTCCTGTAAGTAATTACTATGATTTAGTTAATACATTAAAAGGCGTTGATGTTACTACTTCTTCACTTACTTTTAAAACACCTACAACTCGTGGTTTTAACTCAAGTGGTAATACACGTTTTAATCAATTGGTAGATGGAATGGATAATCAGGCTCCAGGCCTTAATTTTTCTGTTGGGGCAATTATTGGTTTAAGTGAACTAGACGTGGATAACATAGAATTATTATCCGGCGCATCTTCTGCATTATATGGTGCAGGTGGTATGAACGGAACTTTATTAATGACTAGTAAAAATCCATCTAAATATCAGGGCTTATCGGTATTAATTAAAGAAGGACTGATGAACACGGGTAGCAAAAGTAATTCTGCTGCTTCTCCTTTCCATAACTGGAATATGAGATGGGCTAAAAAAGTTTCTGACAAATTTGCTTTTAAAATTAATGCAGAATTAATTCATGCTAAAGACTGGCAAGGACAAGATTTTAGAAATTACAATAGAATTGCTATCCCTGGTGCTGTTATTGCAGGAGATAGAAAAACCGACCCTAATTATGACGGCGTAAATGTTTATGGCGATGAAACTAGTGTTGACATTCGTGCATTCTTTGGAAATATTGCAGCAAACTTACCTGGTGCGGCAAATTTTATTAATGCGAACGGATTGCTTTCTACCCCTCAAAATGTATCACGTACAGGATATACTGAAAGAGAAATACTTAATCCTAATACTATTAATTTAAAATTAGGGGCTTCTGCTCACTATAAAATAACTGAAAATACAGAAGCAGTTTTTGCTGCTTATTGGGGCACAGGTAATACAATTTACACCGGTTCAGACAGATATTCCCTTAAAGATTTTAAAATGGGACAATATAAGTTTGAATTAAATAGCAAAAACTGGTCATTTAGAGCTTATACTACTCAAGAAAATGCCGGAGAAGCTTTTAACACTACAGCAACTACAAGATTATTTAATGAATCTTGGAAAAAATCTGTCACAACAGATGCAGTAGGAAATCCTACTCCACAATCAACCGATTGGTATATACAATATGCTTTTTCATATTTGAGCAACAGAATGAATGGTATGACAGCTTATGATGCACACCAAGCTTCTAGAACTCTTGCAGACGTAGGAAGACCCGCAGCAAACAGCGTGGCATTTAGAACTGGATTTGACGCAATTAGAAAAAAACCTATTTCTCAAAATGGTGGAGCATTATTGGATAAGTCAGATTTATATGCCTTTGAAGGAACTTATAATCTTACACCAATCACTAAAAAATATGCTGACGTTATAGTAGGGGCTAATTATAAAAAGTATCTTCTAAATTCTCAGGGTACCTTATTTGCAGATTCATCTGAAGCAATTTCCATTTACGAATTAGGTGCTTATGCTCAAGCTACTAGAAAAATCAACAACCGCTTGTCTGTTTCTGCCTCAGGTAGAGTTGATAAAAATCAAAACTTTAAAGGAAGATTTACACCAAGAGTAACTGCATTATTTAAAGTAGCTAAAAACAATAATCTTCGCTTTTCTTATCAAACTGCTTATCGTTTTCCTAGTAACCAAATGCAGTTTATTAACTTACAGGTGGGTAGCACCCGCTTAGTTGGTAGCAATGGTACATTTGGTACTTGGTTAGGCGTTGCTTCTAATCCATTATATACAGCATCTAGTGTTTTAGCTAATAATCCACAAGTTATTCAGCCAGGACAAGTAAAGCCAGAGTCGCTTAATTCATTTGAAATAGGATACAAAAGCTTACTAATGGAAAATAAATTATTAATTGATGCATATGGATTTTTTGGTCAATACAAAGATTTCTTAAGTAGAACGAGTACTGTACAAACCACCACAGGAATTGCAGCCGATATTACTAATGCTAGTAAAAGAAGAAATATTTCTATACCCGTAAATTCTCCAGGTAAAGTAAAAACATATGGCTTTGGATTTAGTGTTGATTATAGATTACCACTAAACTTTACACTAGGTGTAAATATGGCTTCAGATGTGTTAACAGATGTGCCAACAACAATTATTGCATATTTTAATGCACCTAAGTATAAAGCAAATGTTAGTATTGGTAATGTAGCTTTTGGACCTAAAAAACGTTTAGGAGCTAATTTAGCTTACAGATGGGCTCAAGGATTTTATTACCAAGCAGATTTTGCAAACGGAAACATACCTGATGTGCAAACATTAGATGCACAGGTAAGTTTCAAACTTCCTAAAACAAAATCGATAATAAAATTGGGTGCTAATAATTTGCTTAACCAATATTATTACAATGCCATAGGAAACTCACAAATTGGTGGCTTATACTACCTGAGTTTTGGATTTAATGTTTATTAATAATAAAGTAAGTATCCATTTTTAAAATTTAAACTTTCTATAATGAAAAAAATAAATAATAAACTAAGGGCTTTGTACTTAGTAATTTTATCCGGCTTATTCCTGCTTAGCTCTTGTAATAAAGATTTAGAACAGTTTACTGCAATTCCAACACCTGTTTATCCAACAGGTAATGGAGTAGCCGCAACAATAGCTGCAAACCCTAATGATAGTTTATTCAGCAGGCTAATTGTTAGATCTGGTTTGGCTGCTACATTAAATGACTTAACAAAAAGCTATACCGTGTTTGCAGTTGATAATGCAGGTATGAAAGTTTTTGTAAATGCGGCTTCGGGTGGTGCAGTACCTTTAAATGCACCAGATGCAACTTTCTCTGCTTTTATTGCAGGTTCTCTGCCAGCTGCAAGTGCAGCAGGTATTGTACAGTACAATACTATTGGACAAAAGTTTCCTGCGGCTTCTTTAGGGGCTACCTTTCCAAATTATCCTTTAACCAGCCAAATTATACTAGATCCTACACAACCTTTTGTAAGGATGAATATATTTCCTGTAAGAGGAACCCCTTATTCTTATGTAAATAATCTTCCAATAACAGCTGCAGATCAGCTTGCAGCAAACGGAGTAATTCATCATACTTATACCATCGTAGCTCCTCCAACTGCTACTTTAAAAGCTATGATCGCAGGCGAATCAACACTTTCTTATTTTAGAGCTGCTATTGCTCGTGCAGATAGTGGTACTGTTGCAGGAACATCTCAGTTTGATTTCTTATTAAATTATGGCGTTACTAATATGACTGTTTTAGCTCCTAATGATGCTGCTTTTCAGAGTTTAGTTTTTGGATTAGTTTACTCACAGGTTTTTGCAGCTACCGGAAGTACTGCAATTGCAACCGTATTCGCTAATAACGCTGTAGCCGCTGGTCCAGCTTTTTTAAGTACCAATAATGTAACTACAGCACAAATAAAAGGGATTATAGCGTATCATTTATTGGCTACTAAAACAACTTCATACCAACCAAATATTAGGGTTTTTTCAGTTAACATTCCAGCTACACCAACTTTTATAAAAACCTTGGTAAATGGTGGTTTTGATGCTCATCCAGGTATATTAGCTAAGGCAACTTATGCTGGCCCCTTTGCTATAGGTGCAACTTTTACAGGATTAGGTAACTTTGGAGGAGCTCCTTACAGTGGCACCCCAGCAAATGCAGTTGCTATTGATAAACATGCAGTAAATGGCGTTTATCACATTATAGATAAAGTGTTATTACCACAATAATTTCAATAGAATTTTATTTACTTAATAAGGCATCTTCAAAAGATGCCTTATTTTTTTATGCAAGTAAAAGTTGAATAATTTTTTTATCTATAGGTAAAGAAACATCATCAACATTAAGTTTATCTAAATCAATAAATCGAAATGTTTCTATTTCTTTTTGTTGTTTGTAAATTTTTAATTGCTCTTCATCAAAATCGAATGGTTTAGTACGAATAGGGGCATTAATTTTTTCTAGCGCATTTACAAAGTAATAAATAGAAATTATTTGATGCGACGAATTAAAGGAACTTAATTGAAAATAGTCTGTTGTATAAAGATGTTTGCCAACTTCTACATTTAAATTCATTTCTTCTAAAAATTCTCTTTTTAAACAATCTCTAGTTCCTTCCCCAAACTCTAAACCACCACCAGGGAATTTAGTAATCTTCATTCCACGAATGTATTCATCACTTACCAATAGTTGGTTTTGTTCATTTATTAAGATGCCGTAAACTCTAAGATTAAAACTCATTTAATTTTTAATTTTTAATTCCAAATTCCTAATTCTTTATTACTTCTTAAATCTTTTCCAATAATTAAAAATTGCAAAAGCTAATATTGCAAAAGCCAAAATAACAGGTACCCAAAAAGCGTAGTGAGATGTTTGATAGGGTATAGGTACATTCATACCGTAAATACTTGCTATTAAAACAGGTATGCTAAGAAAAATAGTTAGGGTAGTTAAACGCTTTAATACTTCGTTTTGATTATTGCTAATAATACTTGCAAACGCATCTAACGAGGAGCTTAAAATTGTTGTGTACGTATTTGCTGTTTCCAATGCCTGACTCGTTTCAACAACTAAATCTTCTAAAAAATCTTTTTCATCTTCGGTTAGTTGTAAAATATTCGTACGTAATAATTTTATCATCAATAACTCATTACTTCGTAAGGCTGTAATAAAGTAAACTAAACTTTTTTGAATACGCATTAGCTGGAATAACTCTTCATTTCTATTAGCATCGTATAACTTGTGCTCTAGTATATTTCTTCGCTGATTTATTTCTTTAAGGTGATCTTGAAAATTAGTGGTTACTTTTTCAAATACTTTAAGTACCATCATATTTTTTTTATCTGGATGACGGTTTTGAAAACTATTTAAAAACTTTTTTATAGCCTCGTTTTCAAACGAATTTACGGTTACAATTTGGTTGTGTGTAAGTATAATACAAATGGGTATGGTTATATAAAATGCATCACTTTCGTTAAATGAATTATTTTCTGTAGGCGTTTTTATTACAATTAACTTAACATTGTCATCAATTTCGTAACGGCTACGCTCATCAATATCTAGCGAGTCTTTTAAAAAATCAATAGGTATATCAAGGCTTTCGCTTAGCTCCGTAAACTCTTCTTGTTTTAACGGGGGCAGTACATTTACCCAGCTACCTGCTTCAGGCTTTTCTATAGCAATGGTTTGGTGCTCTATAATTTTAAAATATTGAATCATTTTTTTCTTGGGTAAGGGTTGTAATAATTTTAATATGATGTTGCGTATGGTAAATGGTAAAATAGCAAAGTTCTCTTAATGTAATTTTACCGAGTAGTGGATGTTTTATTAAAAAATTATCCAAATCTTCCTCTGTTTTATTTTTTTCTAAGGAATCTAAATAATGTGTTGATACTTTATTCCATTGTTTTAATAACCTATCTTTTGAGGTTAAATTTTTATTTAGTTTTGGAACAAATCTACCTTTTGCAACTCCACCTTCCGCTAATTTTAAGGTGTATTTGTTTACCAATTCCTCAAATGTTTTTGATGGCCTATTCGGTACTCCTCCAATCCATCTTACTAGAAATTTAGGTAACCAAAAAGCTAAAGCAGATATATTAGTAGAAATTAATAAATGCTTTACATTATCTGCCACAGACCATTTATTCGATGGTTTTGTAAAAAAGAAAGCATCATCCATTGTTGTGGTTATACTTTTTATCTTTTCAAATTGCGTACTTGTTTGTTCTATTATTTCTTCTTTTGTCATATATAAATAGTTCCTTCAAAAACAAACTCTGCAGGACCACACAACCAAATATTTTGAAAATGTGTATCGCTTAGTTTATTAAATTCTACAAATAAATGCCCACCCAGTGTTTTAATATTCACTAAATTAAAACCATTGTCATTATGAGCACTTGCAAGTGCTGCAGCAGTTACACCTGTTCCACAGCTTAACGTTTCATCCTCTACACCACGTTCGTAGGTACGCACAAAAATGCTGTCTTCATTTAACCGTTCTACGAAATTTACATTTATGCCTTCCGCTTCAAATGCTTTACTGTACCTAATATCTCTACCCATTTCCACTACATCAATATCTTTTACATTACTGCTATATTTTATAAAATGTGGCGATCCCGTATTAAGTATGGAGTAAGTAGCATGGTTCTCTACAGTGTTTACATCATTCATTTTAAGGCGTACAATTCCTTTATCTGTTATTTCTGCATTATGCTCACCATCTATTGCACAAAAAGTATATACCGATTTATGTATGCCCATAGCGTAAGCAAATTTTACTAAACATCGTCCTCCATTTCCACACATTGTACTTTCATTGCCATCGGCATTAAAATAAACCATTTTAAAATCGTATCCTTCTTCTTTATTTAATAACATTAATCCATCTGCCCCTATGCCAAATTTTCTATCGCATAAAAAAATAATTTGTTTTTTAGATAATCCAATTACTTCATCTTGTCTATTATCCAAAATAATAAAATCGTTTCCGGTGCCTTGATATTTGTAAAACGTACGTTGCATTAAATATTTTCTGTTAGTATTTGTAAAGATTTTTTTATTAAATTTTCGACAGCAGCATTTGCATCTTTACTAAACTCTTTTGTAATTCGGTTTGCTACAATTGCGTTTAACGATAAACAATGATGCCCTAAAATTTTACTTAACCCATAAATACCAGCAGTTTCCATTTCAAAATTAGAAATGCGATGATTGCCAAAACTAAAGGTGGTTAAATTATCTATTAATGAAGCATTTGCCAAACCCATCCGTAAAACCCTGCCTTGTGGTCCATAAAACCCCGGACAAGTTACGGTGATTCCCTGATGAAAACCAGTAACAAAATGTTTAAGTAAAAATCCACTAGCACTACTTATATATGGATGAGCAAACTTATTATGCAATTGAGTTTGTGTTATAAACTGCTGAACTAATTGCTCCTCTTCATTATTATTTTGTAAAAGATAAAAATTTAATAAATTATCTATACCCAATCCGTGGCTACTTGCTACAAAACTATCAACTGGTATATTTTTTTGTAACGATCCAGAAGTGCCTATGCGTATAATATTAAGATGCGTGAGTTGTTCTTTAATTTGCCTTGTAGTAAAATCAATGTTTACCAAAGCATCTAACTCATTTAATACAATATCAATATTATCTGTACCAATGCCTGTACTTATACAGCTTATTCTTTTATTGCCAATGTAGCCAGTATGGGTTACAAATTCTCTATGTTGATTTTTGCATTCAATTCTATCAAAATGTTTGCTAACTTCCTTAACTCTATCTGGATCGCCAACGGTTATTATATTTGTCGCGATTTCTGTTGGTATACAATCTAAATGATAAATTGCACCTCTATTATTTATAATTAATTCTGACTCGGCTATACGGCTCATAATAATTTTATTTTGAAATTCGAATTTCGGCATTACTATTAACAAAATACAGAAAAAATTCCCTTATTTTTGCATTCGTTTAAATGGTCCTTTGGCCGAGTGGCTAGGCAAAGCTCTGCAAAAGCTTCTACAGCAGTTCGAATCTGCTAGGGACCTCCAAAAATCGCTGGTTATCCTTAACTGGCGATTTTAATTTTTAATATATTATGAGTACAAAAATTTTACATTGGTTAGGTCTACTAGCTGCAGTTTTACTGATTACTGCCTGCTTTATGCCTTGGACATTTCATGCAGATGTAAACGAAAGTTTTACAGGATTTTATAGTTTTAAAAATACTTACGGTAAGCCAAGTAAATTTTTATTAGTAGTAGGTGTACTTGGGTTTATTTTTGTGTTATTGCCAAAAGTTTGGGCAAAACGAGTAAACCTTTTTCTAGCTGCATTGGGTATGGGGTACGCCATTAAAACATTTGTATTATTTACTGGTTGTTATAATGCGTATTGCCCTCAAAGACTACCAGGGCTTTACATTATGCTAATTAGTTCAATTGTATTAACGCTAGCTGCTGTTTTCCCTAATTTAAAAGTTGCGGTTAAAAAAGAAAATTAACCTTCTTTTTTTGTTTCTTTAACCCAAGCATCTTTTAAGGTTACCGTTCTATTAAATACTAATTTTTCTGGTGTAGCATCTTTATCTAAACAAAAATATCCTTTGCGTATAAATTGATAACGCATTGTTTCTGTTACATTTTTTAAAGAAGGCTCAATGTATGCAGTTGTTATGGTTTGTAATGAGGCCGGATTAATATAATCTTTAAAATCACCTCCCGAATCTTCAGAATCACTACTTGGATTTTCTACTTTAAATAATCTATCGTATAAACGAACTTCTGCTGTTAAAGCTTGAGCAACACTAACCCAATGTATTACTCCTTTTGTTGCTAAGCCACTTGTATCGTTACCACTCTTACTTTCAGGAAAATAAGTACAATGTATTTCTGTAACATTTCCATCAATATCTTTTATAAAATTATCGCACTTTATTATATAGGCACTTTTTAAACGAACCATAGCGCCTGGGGCAAGCCTAAACCATTTTTTTGCTGGTATTTCCATAAAATCTTCACGTTCTATCCAAAGTTCTTTACTAAAGGGTAGTAGCCTTGTTCCTAAATTTTCATCGGGGCCATTTTCACTTGGTAACTCTTCTACCTTATTATTTTCATAATTTGTAATAATTAATTTTATAGGATCTAACACCACCATTGCTCTATGAGCAGTATTATTCAAATCTTCTCTTAAGCAAAATTCAAGTAAACTAAAATCAATTATATTTTCTCTTTTAGCAATACCCACTTTATCACAAAACGTACGAATGCTTTGCGGAGTAAAGCCTCTACGTCTCATACCACTAATGGTAGGCATTCTAGGATCATCCCATCCATTTACATGCTTATCATTTACTAATTGCAATAATTTTCGTTTACTCATTACTGTATAACTCAAATTACGCCTTGCAAATTCGTATTGATGTGATGGATAAATTTCTAATTTTTCTATAAACCAATCGTACAATTCTCTATGAGGTATAAACTCTAATGTACAAATAGAGTGTGTAATATTTTCTATACTATCACTTTGTCCGTGGGCAAAATCGTACATGGGGTAAATACACCAATCGTTGCCCGTACGGTGATGATGTGCATGTTTAATACGATAGAGTAGTGGGTCTCTCATCAACATATTGGTATGGGCCATATCTATCTTTGCTCTCAAGGTTCTTGCTCCGTCAATAAATTCACCATTTTTCATTCGGGTAAATAAATCTAAATTTTCCTCAATGCTTCTGCTTCTATGTGGGCTATCTTTTCCATGTTCAGTAGGAGTACCTTTTAATTTAGCAATTTCTTCTGCGGTTAAATCGTCAACGTAGGCTAACCCTTTTTTTATTAATGTTATGGCATATTGATAGAGCTGTTCAAAATAATCGGAGGCATATAATTCATTCTTCCAATCAAAGCCAAGCCATTTAATATCAGCTTTTATACTTTCTACATATTCTGTATCTTCTGTAAGTGGGTTGGTATCATCAAAGCGTAAATTGGTATATCCAGGGTATTTTTTTGTAAGGCCAAAGTTTAAACAAATAGCTGTTGCATGCCCCATATGTAAATATCCATTAGGCTCAGGCGGAAAACGGGTAACAATCGATTGATATTTCCCTTCTTTTAAATCTTGTTCTATAATATCTTCTAAAAAATTCAAACTTTTTTCTTCACTCATAGTCTTAGTTGAGCAACAAATTTACGAAAAAGTGTGGTTTTATAATTCAATTACTTGTTGTACTTATTTCTTTAACTCTTTTAGTAAGATTATTATTTGGTCTAGTTTTTCTAATTCAATTTTATTTAGATGCAATTGCAAGGCTTCTATCTCTTTTTTAGCTTCTTGATTTACGGTGTAATTTTCTTCCGCCCTAGTTCTATCTCTTGCATTTTGCCTGTTTTGCCTCATCATCATTATTGGTGCTTCATATGCTGCTTGTGTAGAAAATATTAGGTTTAGTAAGATAAATAGATAAGCGTCCCACTGGCGAATAAAACCAATAACATTAGTAATCATCTATAACACAGCAAAAATACTTTGCCAAATAATAAATTTGCAACTGCCCATACCTGAAGCTACTTTATCTCCTACACTGTAACTTTCTACGTTTTTTTTGATGCCAGTTTTTTCATTTTTATTTTTTGGTTAAATACGTATAAAAAAAGATGCCTTTACATTATCCGTTGGAATACCAAGGTAACATAAAGGCAAGTAAATTACGTATTCTTTTATTTAAGCTCTTCCCATTTTTTTAAGATGCATAGTATGCGATACTAAAGCATGGCGCATTCTACGATACTCAATGTATTTTACACCAAACTCAGTACAAGTCTGCTTAATAATTTTACTTATTTCTGGATAATGTATGTGTGAAACTTTAGGAAATAAGTGATGCTCAATTTGAAAATTTAAGCCACCTACTAACCAACTAATTAACTTGTTTTTTGTGGCAAAGTTTGCAGTAGTTTCTATTTGATGTATTGCCCACTCATTTTCAATTCTATTAGCATCACCATCTGGAACAGGAAAGGCAGTTTCTTCAACGGTATGTGCTAACTGAAAAACTACACTTAATATTAAACCGGCAAACATAGCAATAGTAAAAAAACCTACTAGCCAAGGTAAAAAGCCTACCAAATAAATAGGTAACACAATCATTAAGCCGTAATAGATAACCTTTGCTGCCCAAAAAGCAAAATGCTCAAACGAACTCATTTTTTTAATAGGAACGCTACCCACTTTTTTTCTAAAATACTTAGTATAATCTGTAGCAAAAACCCAAATAACTAAAAGCAACGTGTATAAAAACCAAACATAAATATGTTGGTATTTGTGTATCCAATATTTTTTTTGTGTGCTACACATGCGTAGCATTGGTTTAATTTCAATGTCATCATCAACCCCATCAATATTTGTGTAGGTATGATGAATAATGTTGTGTTTATTATTCCACATAATTGCACTTGCCCCCAAACCATTTACTGAAAATGCAGCTACTTTGTTCCAAAATTTACTGTTACTAAAACTACCGTGTCCTCCATCATGCATTACATTAAATCCAATAGCAGCTGTTAAGCCACCCATTAACAAACATTCTAAAATTGCCCACAATGTTGTGGGGGTATAAAAAACAACATGTACATACAAAGCAACATATAAACTCCAAAAAAGAATAGCTTTAAAGTACAATCCAAAATTTCCTGTTGGTAATTTTTTTGCTTGTACAAAATATTCGCTTACTCTTTTTTTAAGTTCTTGATGAAAGGTAGATCCTGCAATATTTGCAAATTTTGGAGTTGCCATTTATATTTTTTTAAGTATTTTGTTTAATTAAGGCATCAAAATTTTTGAAGCCAACTGTTTTTTCACTAATAAATCCTTCAGCATATTTTACGCCTATCATTTTGCCAAACCATTTATGTCTATAAATAACACTATCTAAAAAATCGGGTGTACTTATATACGTTTGTGGTCCGTTTTCGTTTGGGGTATAAAATTGTGTTGTATATGCCTGAATCGATTCTAATTTTTGTTCAAATACTTCTGTTATATCTATCACAAAATCAGGCATTAATAACCTATCTTGGATGTAATTTAAAACATATTTCGGTCGCCAAGCCAATTGTTTTTCCCCATTATACATTGTCTCAACTTTCTGCAATCCACTTAAAAAAGAAGCATCTGCTACTAATTTTGCAGATCGGCCATGGTCTGGATGCCTATCTGTTGGAGCATTGCATAGTACTATTTCTGGTTTATACTTTCTTACTATTTCAACAATTTTACGTTGATTAAGTTCGTTATTTTCAAAAAAACCATCCGCCATCTTTAAGTTTTCTCTAACATCTACCTCTAAAATTTTAGCTGCTTCTGTAGCCTCTGTGTAACGAGTTTCAGCTGTACCTCTAGTACCTAATTCGCCTTGTGTAAGATCGATAATACCTGTTTTTTTACCTTGTTTTTTTTCTACTAATAATATACCACCACAACTTAGTTCTACATCATCTGGGTGTACACCAAACGCCAATACATCTAGCTTCATTTAACTTTAAATTTGTGCAAAAGTAACCTTTTTATACGGAGAAAGTGTTATGTTCAACCATTTGTATACCCATACATTCGTCGTACATCTTGTACTATTTTTTCAATTTCGGCATCTTCGCCGGCAGCATTGTATGGTTGCTTTAAACTACTGTTAAAGAAAAAGGCTACTGTTTGGTAAAACCTTGCCATAAACCCACCTTTAAATTCTTTAATTATTTCGTAGCAATTATTACCCGTTTCTCTATTTATCAACTTCATTAAAATTTTACCTTGGTAAACAGATAAATTTGTGAGGGGTGTAGTAAATTCCTTTTTCAAATCTTTTTCTCTGGATTTAATATATTCTCTTCGTTTTTCTTTTTCTGTAATGTTTGCAAGTACTACATTCATTTCGTTCATTAAACTACCTGCTCGTTTAGCATAAGGATAGGTTATATAAACAGCATTACGTATTCTTGTCCATTTAGCTAAGGCCTCTAACTGTGCTGGGGTAAGTTTTCCATTTATTTCTACAAGATCAAGTGTTTTAGCTTCTAACGTATCGCCATTGTAAACTACAGCACCTGTAATAACCGTATCGTAAACGTTAGTTTGCGAAAAGGATCGTTTACCCACACCAATAAATAGGAGTAAGAAAAAAAGGGATTTGTATGAAAAGATGTTTATCAATCGAATATAAAAATACATATTTATACCACCGAAATAATAGTTTTTGCCAATTTTAACATTAATTAGCTAGTAAAAACATATAAAACATAAACACACTTACTAATACCAATGCAATTGCAGCATAAACAGTGTTTAGCTTTGCTCTTTTTATAGCGCTAATGGTAAACCCAATAGCCATAATGATTAACCCTAACCACACCAAATTTATATAAGGGAAAACATAGGCTTTAAGGGTTACAAAATCAATGGGATCGGTGCTTTCTTTAATACCTAATTTTATTTTTTGGTTATCGGTTACACCAGCAAATTTTACAAATAAATTTTGTGCATAAATAGTATCATCAATAGGTGTTGCCGCAATTGCATCTACTTGAATAACGGGTTGGGCTTTATAACGCATACTATCTTTACTGTAAATGGTTACATCTGCCATTAAGGCAATTTCATTTTTTGGGGTGTGGTATTTTTCGGTATGTGGATTTTTAATTACTTTATTTAAAATCATATAGCCGTTACTGTAAAAGGCTGTATCGCCTTCGGCTAGTTCAGTAATTTTAAATTGTGCAGTGTCGTTTTGTTGTCCTTTATTTAGTGTATAGGAAATGTAGGTAAAAATATCTTTGTTTAAATAAGCCTTTGTATCAGGGTTACTACTCATATTATTATCCTTCATTAAATACACATCGGGCTGTAAAGTAAATTGCTCGGTAATTTTATTTGTACTATCCTTTTTTACAAACAATATTTTATAAAAACGTCTGTTTTTTTCATTTCCTAACGAGTCATTTAAATACGTAACCTCATAATTACCCAAACGGGCTGGTACTTGACGTACAAGGGTTAAATTTTCTAATGGGTTATCTTGTTGCTTAGTTAACGGATCTTTACCCATGGGTATATTAATACCATTTACTCTACTGCTACTAATTATTTCTTTATTACTCGATGAAACAAGCATACCTAATAACATTAACGCAAACCCAATATGTGCCACAGAGCCACCAGCCGATTTTATATTGCCTTTTAAGCCAACGAAAATATAATTGGCATTTGCTACCACCCCATAAATACTAGCAAATGATGCAACATATATTGCTGCTAAAAACCCTATCCCTTGCTTAGTATACGTAAATGGATAAAATACGGCCAATAACGCAGTAATAATTGCTGCAGTTAAAGTAGGTAAAGCAATTTTTTTTATGGTGTAGGTAGAGGGCGTTTGTTTGTATTTAAAATATTGAGCAATGGCAGTTAACGTACCAATAATTATGGCCACCATAATCATTACTTTATTGTACGAAAATTCTCTATCCTCTGGCTCTGCTATATGGCTGCCAAAAATTTTATTATAAACGGGTATTGATGTTTTGGCAATAATAAACATGGCCGATAAAAAGAAAACTAACGAACCTATAAACATCCAAAACTCCCTGCTATCCAAGCGTTCTTCTTTAAGCTCTTGTGGTATTTTTTTACTATGTATAAAAAAGTATATTAACGGGGTAATAGAAAATAAGGAAACAAAGAAACCAATCATAATATTGGTGGCCATACCAGGGTCGGTAAAGGAATGTACAGAGGAGTCGCCTAAAATACCCGTTTTAGTTAAAAAAGTAGAATATAAAATAAAGGCTAACGTTAAAAAACAAAAGATATAACTAGCTTTTAGCGAATGACCAGTAGCTTTATAAATAACCATGGTATGAAGTCCCGCAATTAAAATCATCCAAGGTACTAGGGAAGCATTTTCTACAGGATCCCAAGCCCAATAGCCACCAAAAGATAACGATTCGTAAGCCCATTTTCCGCCCATCATTATTCCCACACCTAGTATACAAGCACTTGTAAGGGCCCAAGGTAATGCTGGTTTTACCCAATCGCCAAAGCGCTTGGTTTGAATTCCAGCGTATGCATAAGCAAAAGGAACTATGGTAGTTGCAAAACCTAAAAATAAAATAGGAGGGTGTATAACCATCCAATAATTACGAAGTAAAACATTTAAACCAACTCCATCTTTTATAAAAGACAAATAATTAGGTTGGCTAAATATGGGGCCACTTATTTCATTACGAGTTAAGGTAAATAGACTACTCCCTAATCTAACATCAAATACATAAATACCAAGCATCATAAAAAGCATACAAAATTGTGCAAGACTTATAACCGTCATTATAGGCGCTTCCCATTCTTTTGCTTTAAACATAAGTATAACTCCTAATATACAATGCCACAGGGTCCATAATAAAAAACTACCTTCTTGTCCCTCCCAAATGCAGGCTAGTAAATACTTTGGCTCTAGCTCTTTACTTGCATGCTTATAGGCATACATGTACTCAAAATAATGATTGGCACAAATGCTGTAAATAATAACAAATACTGCTAGTAAAGAAAATAGCTGTGTAAGAAACACGATGCGGCTAAATTTTAGCCAACTATTTTTTTCTAATATATCTGTTTTTCTTGCTGCAATAAAATAGGCAATAGTGGAAAGTATAGAGGCAACAAATGCCAATACTATAAACAAATGACCAAGCTTTCCAATCCATAAATGTTCTCCTTCAAATTCCATTTTTATTTTTTAGTGGTTTCGTCTAATGTTTTTTCTAGTTGAATTTTATCGTCTTTGTATTTGCTAGGGCATTTTAGTAAAATGTCTTTACATTCAAAATGCGTTGCTTGCATTTTTCCCTTTAACACAATGCGTTCACTTTTTTCTAAATCTTGTGGTTTACTATTATGGTAAACCACTTTAGTATTACCTCCAAGGCTATCTATAGCATAAAAAGTTACATAATTAGGGTTGTTAATAGCATCGTATTCAATAGGTTTGGTTTTATCTAACTTAGCAATTAAATGAACAAACTTACCTTGTTTTTTATGTGCAGATGAAATCGTATCGTACGTAGAGAAATCGCCTACTGAAAATACTATTAAAGCCACTATTGCTACAGCAATACCAACTAGCATTATAATATGTGTCCTTTTCATGGTTTTAAATTATTTGCAAAGGTAACACAAAAGCAGTTTTTTGTTTCATTTGTTTATGTTTATTAATTGAGTTGTATTTTATATAAAATTTGTAACAACTTGTTTTTACAAAAGATATATAAAGAGTGGCGCTTACTATTTTGGGCTGTTTTATTTTTTATAGCTGTTCAATGTTTTTTTATGTATAAAGGCATTAGTACCATTCCCTTTTTTTATATTATATGTATGGACAAAAGCACCCCAAAAACAACCAATAGATGTAATTCTGCTTAAAACACCTACAGGATATTTTAATACAAATAAATTAAGTGGAAGAGAGCAAGAAAGGTTACTAAATTACTCCACTTGCTTTTGTAATTATAAACGAAAAAAAGTTTGATTTACTATGGAATTTGGTAAGATATTGGGTTTGTTTTTATACGCAGTAGCTGGGTTATCAAAACTTTTTTATGGAGGATTTTCCTTTGATGGTACAATGAGTAATATTTTATTGTAACATCAAGCCTTGGCCAATGTTTTTTAGAAGATGGGTGGAAACATACGCTATCGCATTACCTTATTGAAAACCCCTGCATTGCTCAGCTTTTTATAGGTTAGCCCAATTTTTAAGGCAGCTTTTATAGTTGGCTTTTTTACCAAAAAATTTGATAAATGGCTTTTACTTGGTTTAGTAAGCTTTCATGTTGGTAATTTCTTTTTACTTAACATTCATTTTGTTGAGCAGTCGCCTATCTTTGCAGCGTTTTTTCCTTGGGAAAAATGGGCAACTCACTTTCAATACAATATTAAAAATGACTGATTTATCTACTTTTGACCCCAACAGCGTGGGTAACCCTAGCAATAATATTTTTGGTTTGCCTTTTGAAGAGGACGATGCCCAATTAATAATTTTACCCATACCTTGGGAAGTAACGGTAAGCTACAATGCAGGTACAGCAAGAGCCCCAGAGCATATTTTTACTGCAAGTTTACAAGTGGATTTATTTGACCCCGATGTTAAAGACGGTTGGAAAAAGGGCTTTTACATGCGACCAACCGATAAAAAAATATTAATGAAGAGTGACTATTTGAGAAAAGAAGCTGAGCTATACATAAAATATATTGCGGAAGGAGATATAGTTGGGGATAACAAATTTATGTGCAAAACACTAAAGGAAATTAATGAGGGTAGTATTTTTTTAAATAATTGGGTTTACGAACAAACGATCGAGTTGTTAAATAAAGGGAAGCTGGTTGCTTTATTGGGAGGAGACCATAGCACACCACTTGGCTTTTTTAAAGCCATTGCCGAAAAGCATGGTGATTTTGGAATTTTACAAATTGATGCACACTGTGATTTAAGAGTAGCTTACGAGGGCTTTAATTATTCTCATGCCTCGGTTATGTATAATGCATTAGAAGAAATACCACAGTTAACCAAATTGGTACAAGTTGGGGTAAGAGATTATTGCGAAGAAGAATTTGAGTATATAAGTAACAGTAATTTTAGGATAGTTACTTATTTTGATAAAGATATAAAGGAGCGCCAATACGAAGGCCAACAGTGGAAACAACTTGTTGATGAAATAGTAAACCATTTACCCGAAAAAGTTTTTATTAGTTTTGATATTGATGGCCTAGACCCAAAACTTTGCCCACACACAGGTACACCAGTACAAGGAGGTTTTGAAACAGAGCAAATTTTTTATTTATTTAAGAAAGTATTACAATCGGGCAGAAAATTAATAGGGTTCGACTTAAATGAAGTAGGGGTAAGTCATGATGAATGGGATGAAAACGTAGGAGCAAGATGTTTATTTAAGTTGTGTAACTTACTTACAGCAAGCAATAGTTAATTGCCCATGTATACGTTTGTAATCAAGGTCGATAAAACCGTTATTGAAATAGCTCTCCTCAGAGCTATATTGGCCATTACAGCAGTTGCTTGTTTTGTTTATGCTAACGAAAAATATCCTTTCATAATTTTTATAGGTTTTATAGTTTTTATTGGGGCATCAATGTTTGTAAAAAAAATTACTGAAAAACTCAAGTTAAATAAATTTCTTTTTTTACTAATTTCTGTAATATCTCTTTTTATTATCTCTGGACAAATAGCTTTACCAGCTATAATTTTACTATTTGGAGGTCTTTTAAAAATTCTTAATAAAGGGATAGAATTTATTATAAATGAAACTGGAATAGCATCAAAATCTATTTTTGTAAATACTAAATATCTCTGGAATGAGTTTAATAATGTAGTTATAAAAGACGGGTTACTCACTTTTGATTTTAAAAATAATAGGGTTAAATATATTGCTATTGAAGAAGTGGTAGACGAGATAAAATTTAACGAGTATTGCAGAAAGCAACTTGCGGAAATAAAAAGTAGTTAAATCTTTATAGAATTTTCCTGCAGTAGCATCTTACAAAAAAACTACTGCATATGAATACCAAATATTCCCTACATTTAGTTCTGTCAGCGTTTGAGTTACTAAAAAAATCAACTAAAATTTTACATTTTATTGCAGCATCTGCTATTTTATTAAATGCTTGGCACGAATGTGTTAAATAAACTTTTTACTTTCTAACTGTAAAATTCTTCCAAGGCACCAAAATAATTTTCATTCCAACCGCTTACAATATCATCGTAGGCTTCGTTAGGAATATTAGTGTGTACTAGCTCAACAGAGCAACCTTGCTTATGTTGGTGTAGTTTTATAGTAACGATAGATGCATTTTCTTGTTCGCCAAAATACCATTCTTGTTGTATTTTTTTGTTTGGTTCAAATGCAATATTCATCCCTTCGATACTGCCTTCCCATAATGAAAATTCTGTGTTAGGTTCTGTACTCATTACTGCAGGTTCGCCAGTCCATAGTTGTATAGTTGCTGGATTGGTAAGGGCTAAATAAATATCCTCTGATTGTGCAGGAATAATATAATATTTTTTAAAGTCTTTCATTGTATATTTTATAATAGTTTAAATAATTAAAGCGGTATAATCATTATACTATTTGCCCATAATCTAAGACCAACTCTTCACCAATTTCAATGTTTTTTATTGCCTCAAAATAATCTCCATCATTTATTGAAATAATATTTGGGGTTATGCTATGATTAATAAATAACGAAAGGTCAATCTTTTTAAAACCTTCTGCAGGTACAAAATAATTTTCATCATCATCGTACAAACAATAATTACCTACTAAAAATTTAGCATGACTAGGTAGTTCATCAACTTCATTTTTGCTAAGCGTTATCCATTCATCATTTATATTGGGCTTACTAAAAATTTCTCTGCAACCTACAGGAATATTTTGTAAAGCAAAAACGCCAACACCACTAATGGGAGAGGGCTGAAGCATTACATAAGTATGGTTGTTTAGTTCTCTTAATAAGTCTGCTTTATTCATCTTTCAAAAGTAATCAATTGTATTTTTAAAAAATAATAATTGCTAAAAAGGATGTTAAAATATTTGTATATTCACTTTATGCAACTCAATAAAAATTTTAAACGAACGCTAGGTTTATACACGGCTATTTCTTTAGTAATAGGCTCTGTAATTGGTAGTGGTATTTTTATGCGTCCTGCAGAAATGGCTTTGCTGTTGGATTCCCCGTCATTAATTTTATTGGTTTGGATAATTGGGGGAGTGTTAAGTTTATTTGTAGCCATGGTAGTTGCAGAGGTGGGGGCGATGATGCCAGAAACGGGCGGCCAGTACTTTTTTATGCGTAAAATGTATGGTGATTTTTGGGCTTACTTGTATGGGTGGGCCAACTTTTCGGTTATAAATACTGCAGGAACAGCGGGAGTGGCATTTATTTGTAGTCAATACGTTGAATACTTTTTTAAACTACCAAAATTTAGTATCGTAATTGAACAATCTTTTAAAATACACCTGCCTTTTATTGGTACTATTTTACCCTTGGAAAACATTGGTGTAAAATTGCTCACTATCTTATTATTAGTTGTACTTACTTTTATTAGTTATAGAAGTACAAAAACTGGGGGCATTATTCAAGTTGTTTTTACAGCAGCGAAAATTTTAGCTATTGTATTATTAGTTGGAGGATTATTTTTTTATGAAAATGGGTCGGTAAAAAATTTCACTACAACTTCAGCCACAATTAAACCGATTGATTTTGCATTAATTGCAGCTATCATTGCCGCTTGTAATGGCGCTTTACAAGCCTACGATGGTTGGGGTAATATGGTTAATGTAGCAGGCGAAATAAAAAATCCACAAAAAAATATTCCTAAAAGTTTATTTATTGGATTGATAAGCTGCATTGGAATTTATTTATTAGTTACATTAGCTATGTTGTATGTACTGCCTGTTAACGAAATGGCAAAATCCTCTTTAGTAGCAAGTGTTGCAGCCGAAAAAGTGTTTGGGACAATAGGCGGAGGAGTAATTGCTTTTTTAATTTGTTTATCTGTATTAGGCGTTACTAACGCAAGTATTTTAGCGCCTCCTCGTATGACGTTTGCTATGGCACAAGAAGGTAAATTTTTTGCATTCGCCGCTAAAATACATCCTAGATTCAACACGCCTGGTAATGCTATGCTTTTGCATTTAGGGTGGATGATTTTAATGGTATTTAGTGGCTCTTTTTACATATTAGCTGATATGTACATTTTTGTAACTTGGCTTTTTAATTTAATGCTAGTTGCAGGTGTGTTTATTTTACGAAAAAAAATGCCTGATGCATTTCGTCCATATAAAGTTTGGGGATACCCTTTTGTACCAATTATTGCCCTATTATGTACATCGTTATATTTAGTTATTACATTATATAACGATATAACAGCCTATAATAGTGGTAAAATAAATTTAATAAATTCGGTGTTTGGCATTGCACTTACCGCAATTGGTATTCCACTTTATTTTTATTTTAAAAAGAAGTATAAATAGAATAATCTAATTTATTTCTATGTAGGGATTTCCTCCAAATAGTTTTTGGCGTATGCTATCTCTTAAGTAAGCCGTATCTGAAAGTGGTTTGGTAAATGGCATAGCTATCTTGTACGTAATAGAATCTCTTGTATAAAGTTTCAGCTTATGCCCGTAGCTCGTTAATTTTAAAAAAGATTTATTTGCTGCTTCAAAATTTGGGTAATTTTTTAATACAACCTTAAACGTAAAACTATCTTTTACAACAGTAATGTTTGGATTTGCTGTAACTGAATCTTTATTTACTTGAGGACTATTTGTTGAATTAGCCTCTATTTCAGTTGCTTCTTTTTTAGGCACTGTTGCAGGCGTAACACTTTGTTGGTGAAATATAAAATACCAAATACCAAAACCTACTAAACAAATAATTGCTACTAATGCTACATTAGATAATGCTTTTTTAGGCAATTTATTTTCTTTTACTACACTAGCAAATGAAATGTCTACATCTGCTTTTTCTTTTATGTTTGAAGCAATTACAGTTTCAGCTTTAGTATTAGTAAAAACACCTTGGGTAAATTGATATTCTCCTGTTTGTTTTTTTTCTAATGTACCAATCCCTTCTATTTTAAAAGGTTTACCAATATTTAAAAATTGTTTGCCAAGTGTTAAAAACGAATCTAAATCGGCTGATGCCAGTGGACGTATTTTTTTGGTGTTTTCAACAATGTAACTTATTAGCCCTTCATCTTCAGTAGCCTTAATATTAAATTCAAATCCAATTGCATTTTCTGGCATTACTACTTCCTTTTCTGTATCTGGCGGTAGCACAAGATCTTGGGATAAAAGAAATTTACCAATACCTTGTAGGGATAATTCTTTTGACGTATAAAAATATTGTATTAATAAGTGTTCTAATTTCATTAAAATTAATTGAGAAGAACAAACCTACAAGTAATTAACTACATAACAAAAAGTAAGCCTTTTTTAAGTAATTTTGAGTAATGATATCCGAAAAAGAAATAAAATTTATTACCTATTGGGAGCTTGAACGAGAACAAAGGGCAAAATTCTCTAATAAACTGTTCAGTGGCATACCTATGGCTTTTTTGTTTGGTTTGCCCATTTTATTAAGCATTACGGTAGTTTATTTATTTTTTCCAGAGTGGTATACAAAAATCTCTAATTTGCCTAAAGGCATTTTACCTACAATTTTTTTAGCAGTAATTTTATCAATGTTATTTTTTTCTTATTTTAGAATGCAATACAAATGGGAAATGAATGAACAACTCTATCAAGAGTTGAAAAGTAAACAAAAAAAAGAAGTAACTTTGTAAAAAATAATTATTTAAAATGATCGTAAAATTAATTTTAATCGTAGCGGTAACATCACTATTTTTTATAACAAGTTGTTTAAAAGAAGCCAAAACTCCTGCTAGTACTTGTGTAACCAACACAACAGGTGTACCTACCAGTACCGAAATTGCAGATTTACAGGCTTATTTAACCTCAAAAAATATTACCAATGCTGTACAAGATAGTAGAGGCTTTTTTTATACAATAACCAATGCAGGTTCTGGGGCTAATCCAACTCCAACCTCTACCGTTGTAGTAAAATATGTTGGGTCTCTAACAAATGGTAATGTGTTTGATAGAAATAATAACCCTGGAGGTGAAATCTTTCCACTTACTCAATTAATAAAAGGTTGGCAATTTGGTATTCCACTAATTAAAAAAGGGGGGTCTATTACCTTATACTTACCGCCAACCTTAGGATATGGCTGTTCTGCTGTGGGTACAATACCCCAAGGTTCAATTTTAATTTTTACAATTGATTTAGTAGATATACTATAAACCACTTTTAATTGAGCCACGAATCTATTTCAGTATTTGATATGTTTAAAATTGGCGTAGGGCCAAGTAGTAGCCACACCCTTGGTCCGTGGAGAGCTGCACAACAATTTACCGCATCTTTACAACAAAAAAATAGTTTACAACACGTAAAAAGTATTACTGTATTGCTATATGGTTCATTAGCCAAAACGGGTATTGGGCATGGTACAGATATTGCCGTACAACTGGGTTTATGTGGAGAAGACCCAGTAACCTTTGATGTAAACAACATAATACCAAAAATTGCAGCTATAAAAACTAGCCAAAAATTGGTATTGGCGGGCAATCATCAAATCAATTTTAATCCTACAGAAGATATTCAGTTTTTATTTGGAGAGGCTTTGCCTTATCACCCTAATGCATTAACATTTTTAGTAAAGCTTAACAACGAGGATACATTTGCCGAAACCTATTATTCTATTGGCGGGGGTTTTGTACTTAAAGAAGGGGGGGAGGATGATAAAAAAGATGAAGTAACATTACCCTTTCCTATAAATACAGCTGATGAATTATTGCATTGGTGTAGAAAAACAGGAATGAGCATAAGTGAAATTGTATTAGAAAACGAAAACACTTGGCATACAGAAAATGAAACGAAAGATGGTGTTTTAAAAATTTGGGGTACAATGGCAGCTTGCATTTATCGGGGTTGCCATACACAAGGTATTTTGCCTGGGGGGTTAAATGTTAAGCGAAGGGCTAATGCGTTAAACAATCGCTTAACGATTGGCAATCAATACACCGATTATAACAGCTGGTTACAAGTAATAAAAAATGGAGGAAGCGACTTTAAATATATTTTAGATTGGGTAAGTTGTTTTGCCCTTGCAGTAAACGAGGAAAATGCAAGTTTTGGCAGGGTAGTAACTGCCCCTACAAATGGTGCAGCTGGTGTAATACCAGCCGTATTACAGTATTACATAGCTTTTTGTAAGGGCTCTAACAACGAAAAAATAATCCAATTTTTATTAACTGCATCCGAAGTGGGCAGTATTTTTAAAAAGGGGGCAACTATATCTGCAGCAATGGGTGGTTGCCAAGCAGAAATTGGTGTTAGCAGTGCAATGGCAGCAGCAGCACTTACCGAATGTATGGGGGGCACTCAACGTCAAGCGTTAATGGCAGCTGAAATTGCCATGGAGCATCACTTAGGCTTAACCTGCGACCCAATTGGAGGGTTAGTGCAAATACCCTGTATTGAACGAAACACCATGGGGGCTATTAAAGCCATAACCGCCTCGCAATTAGCCTTACAAAGCACACCAGACTTTGCTAAAGTTAGTTTAGATGGGGTTATTAAAACCATGTGGGACACCGCTTTAGATATGAATAGCAAGTATAAAGAAACTGCCGATGGAGGCCTAGCTATTAATATACCATTGAGTTTGAGTGAGTGTTAAACTAAAAATTCAACTTAGTTTAGTATAGTTTATAAAAAAAACATACCTTTGCCGACCAAAAAAGAGATAAATCTCTTTTTTACACATTTCCCACAAGGCTCAAAAAGTGTTTCTTCCTTTAGAAACCGCCAGTAGGGAGTAACTAAAAATAAGTTATATAATGCCAAAGGTTAAAACCAACAGTAGCGCAAAAAAACGCTTCAAAGTTACCGGTACCGGTAAAATTACATTTCAAAAGGCTTTCAAACGTCACATTCTTACCAAAAAAAGTACTAAGCGCAAACGTAATATGCGTAAAGATGGTGTGGTTGCAGATAGCAATATGCACTTTGTAAGACGTTTATTAGGGTTAAAATAAACCCACAATTATCCCATTGGGAATTAACAAATTTTAAAAAATTTCTAAATTTATAAGAAATGCCACGTTCAAAAAATGCAGTTGCATCAAGAGCCAGAAGAAAAAATATACTAAAGAAAGCTAAAGGCTATTATGGTAAGCGTAAAAATGTATATACCGTCGCTAAAAACGTAATGGAAAAAGGATTAACGTATAGCTACGTTGGTCGTAAAATTAAAAAGAGAGATTACCGCACTTTATGGATTGCACGTATTAATGCAGCTGTAAGAGCAGAAGGAATTACATACAGCGAATTCATACACAAATTAGCTACAAAAAATATCGATTTAAACCGTAAGGTTTTAGCAGATTTAGCTATGAACGAGCCAGAAACATTTAAAAAACTAGTAGACTCCGTTAAATAGAATATAAAAACGAAAAAAGAACAAAGAAGACTGCTGTAAATGCAGTCTTCTTTGTTTTAGGAAGTTTTACAAATAGTAAAATATAACTAACATTCATTTACATTTGCAAAACTAATTTTACCACTAATCTAATTTTCTGTAAATGAATAATACCTATAAAGATTTAGTTGATCAAACCTTTGTTTTTCCGCAAGAAGATTTTAAAGTAAAGGATAGTTATTTACAGTATAATAATGTAGATGTAAAAGGATTGATTGATAAATACGGTACTCCATTAAAAATAAGTTATTTACCAAAAATTGGTAGCCAAATAAATAAGGCAAAAACCATGTTTGCCAATGCTATTAAAAAGCATAAATATACTGGGCAGTACAATTATTGTTACTGTACTAAAAGCAGCCATTTTAGTTTTATTATAGAGGAAACGCTAAAACATAATATACATTTAGAAACTTCTTTTGCTTATGATATTGATATTATAAATGCGTTGTACAAAAAAAGAAAAATTACAAAAGAGATAAATATTGTTTGCAATGGGTTTAAGCAAAAAAACTATACTACACGTATTGTTAAGTTAATAAACGATGGGTTTAAAAATGTAATTCCGGTATTAGATAATATGGAGGAATTACAAATGTATAAAAGAGGAATACGCACAGGTAAACCTTTTCAATTAGGTATACGAATTGCTGCAGAGGAAGAGCCTTCTTTTCCATTTTACACCAGCCGATTAGGTATAAAAGCAAAAGATGTATTAGGTTTTTATGTAGATGAAATTGAAGGATACGAAGATAAATTTCAATTAAAAATGCTACACATCTTTTTAAACAAAGGAATAAAAGATGATGTGTATTATTGGAGTGAACTACAAAAAAGTATTTCGTTGTATTGCCAGTTAAAAAAGATTTGCCCCGAGTTAGATTCTATAAATATTGGCGGCGGCTTTCCTATTAAACATTCACTAGGTTTTAATTTTGATTATCAGTTTATGATAAACGAAATAGTAGGTAATATTAAAGCTGCTTGTAAAAAAGCAAAAGTACCCATGCCTAATATTTATACTGAGTTTGGTAGCTATACGGTAGGCGAAAGCATGGCACATATTTACAGTGTAATTGGCGAAAAAATGCAGAACGATAGAGAAACTTGGTATATGATAGACTCTTCGTTTATTACCACACTGCCCGACACTTGGGGCATTGGAGAAAAGTTTTTAATGCTACCTATAAATAAATGGGATAATGAATACCAACGTGTAGTGCTTGGCGGTATTACTTGTGATGGGCATGATTATTATGATAGCGAAGAGCACATTAACGAAGTATTTTTGCCAAAAATAAAAAGTACTGAAAAAGATAATAAGCTAAACAATAAACAACCTTTGTATGTAGGCTTTTTTCATACCGGTGCTTATCAAGATCAAATTAGTGGATACGGTGGAATAAAACATTGCCTTATACCATCGCCAAAACATATTATTATTGAGAAAGATGCAAAAACAGGTAAGTTGGTAGATTGGGTTTATGCCAAAGAACAAACTAGCCAAAGTATGCTTAAAATATTGGGGTATTCGTAATCAATATGCATTTCAAAAATATTTCAATTTCCCGTGCTACAGTTCAAGATGTTAAAGCTATTACAGCATTACTAAATAGTGCCTACCGTGGCGAAGATTCGAGAAAAGGATGGACAACCGAAGCCGATTTAATAGCTGGCGAAGTTCGAACTAGCAGCGAAAGTTTACAAAAAATAATAGAGCAGCCTAATAGCGTTATGCTAAAATTTACGGATTCAACTAAAAACATAGTGGGATGTGTAAACTTACAACAACATGATGCTAAAATTTATTTAGGAATGCTTAGCGTATCGCCAATTTTACAAAATGCAGGTATTGGCAAGCATTTATTAGCTGCCGCAGATGAATATGCTTTGCAACAAAATTGCACCTCTATTTATATGACGGTTATTACCCAACGAACAGAATTAATAAATTGGTACAACCGCCATGGCTACAGTGATACCGGAGAAAGAAAGCCCTTTATTGAAGATGACGAAACTGGCAAGCATTTGCAAAGACTAGAATTTATGGTTTTGGAGAAAAATCTTATACCTGCTTAGTTTTTTTTACTAGTTTTTTGTACGCTGTTTACTACTACAAGTTACTATTAGTAAAGCTATTACTGCTATAATAAAATACCACTTATATAAATTCATTGGAGGCGTATGCTAAGGTTTTTATATTTATACTTAAATAAAATACCAAAAAATACTAAATAAGTTTAACACGTTTATTATTATAGTTGCTTTAAATGCACTTACAACAGCAGTAAAAGGCCAAACAGCCGAAGACTCGATTAAAGCTATTATTAATAAAACTTTTGTAGGAATGAATAATGGTGACACCAATCTTATAAAAACATGTTTTACCGAAGGGGCAATTTTGCAAACCTTTGTACGACAAAAAGATGGTAAAATGGGCTTAACAAAAGAGAGTGTAAGCGATTTTTGTAAAGCAATTGTAAGTATTCCCAAAGGAATGGTTGCCAATGAGCAAATTGTATTTAAAGATTTAAAAATTGATGGATCAATGGCTTGCAGTATGGTGTCCGTTTAAACTTTATTTAAACGGAAAATTTTATAGCTGTGGCATAAATTCATTTCAACTAGTAAAATTAAATGGCGACTGGAAAGTGCAATACATTTTAGATACAAGAAAGCCTGCAACAATATGTAAATAAAAAAGCATCCTTCGTTAAAGAAGAATGCTTTTTTAAAAGAAAAATTTAAATTAGTTAAACAAATATTTAATACCCAACTGCATCTGCCAGCGGCTACCAATACCTGTATTATTACTAAAGCTATTTACCAATGGAACTTGATTTGTAGCATCTAAGTAAGTAAATGAATAGCTAGGTGTTTTACCATCAGCTCCTAAACCTTCGTATCTTAAAAAATTTGTTCTTACTGGAACTTTTACAATACCCCAATTTTTATTTAATAAGTTACCTACATTCAAAATATCTAATGATACTTTCATAGTATGTCTGTCCTTACCAACTTTTATTGAAATGTCTTCTGTAATATTTAAATCCATCTTTTTAAAGAAAGGTAATGTAACTGCATTTGCTGTTGCAACTTGGCCACGGTGAGCAGATAAATAAGCATCTTGATTAATAAAATTATCTAATTGAGTATAGATTTGTGCAGGCGTACGAACATCTGTACTTACACCAGTACCTAACCCACCAGAACCAGTTTTTACTAAAACGATATCTGTTTTATCTTTTGGAATGTATACTAAATCATTTCCTGTATTACCATCATTATTTAAATCGCCATTGTATACATAAGAAGTAACGCCAGCTGGAGCTGCTTCAAAAAACATGCCTACACTAGTAGCAAAATGTTTTGCATAAGCAATTTTGTACGATGCTGCAGCAACAACTCTGTGTGGTTGGTACCAACTTGCATTTGCTAAATTGTCGCTGTTAGGATGACCTTGCACAGCTCTACCGCTCCATAAGCCACCAGCAGTACTTCCGCTTTCTGCAGTGTTTTTAGATTTGCTATGTGTGTATGCAAGACTAAAATATAAATCTTTAAATGTTTTTTGTGCTCTAATAGTTGTTGTAGATGCATATCCTTTACTACTATTTTTCATTAAAATAGCTGTACTAATATTTGGATTCGCAGCAGTAGCACCACCAGCACCATAATAAATTTTATTATTGCTACCAGCAACGCCAGCATATCTTAAACGATTATCTGATCCACCTAAAACAATGGCTTTAGTAGCATCTTCATTTAAATTGATGTTAGAAAAATATACTGCATTAATATCTTTTGTGTATGTTCCTTCTAAAGTTACAATTAAGTCGTTTTTAAATTTCTTATCTATTGCAAAACCAGTTTTTAATACTTGTGGATATTTAAAATTATGATCTGTAACTGCAATACCATAAGCGGTGTTAGCAGCACCAGCAGTTGGTCTGTAAGCATTAGGATCTGCTTTAAATGGAACACCAGATGTTAATATAGTGCTACCAAATTGAACTCCATTGTTACTTGCTTGGTTACTAATCCATACAAATGGTGGAGGGCCAGAGAAAACACCTAAGCCACCTCTTACTTGTAAAGTTTTGTCGCCTAACGCATCCCAATTAAAACCAAAACGTGGAGAAATTAATGGGTGGCTTGCAGGTTTTGCACCTACATCATATTTTTGTCCATTAAAAGTTAACGCAGCAAAATTTGGATTTTGATCGAAAGTACCAATGTAGCTTGAGTTATCTACACGTAAACCATAAGTTAACGTAAGATTTTTTGAAGCCCTCCATTTATCTTGTGCAAACAAACCAATTTCGGTAGCTCCAGCCTGTGCATACGGGAATGAACCAGCAGGTAAAGCAGAATATTGTACAGCATAACGGGCAGCAGAAGTTGTACCATTATTTACGCTATTGTAAAAATCTGTTAAGCTGTTAAATTGATATAAACCTTGGTAAGCCGGTGCAAAACCATTTAAGTATTTTCTAAAATAATTTTGTGTACCAACTGTAATTTCATGACTTCCTTTGTAGAATGTAAAAATATCGGAGAATTGAAATACGTTGGTGTTAAGTTTATTGTTGTATGTAAAAGGCTCGTAACCAAATGTGGTATAAATATTACCACCACTTAAAATATCAACTAAAGGAAACGTTGATGATGAACCTTGTGAAGTTCTATAATCTCTTAAAGCTGTGTAACCAATTTGAAATTTATTATTCATTTTGTTACCCAAACGAGTATTTAACTCAGCAATAAAAATATTGAAGTTGTTATTGATTACGTAACCAGCACCTTGAAAAGGCATACTGGTATTGCTTGGTTGGCCGCCAGATACAAAACCGCTAAAACCATTTCTACTTGTGCTAGGAAATTGTTCTGCCGAAGATTTTAAATAATTATATTTTACTGTTAAGGTATTGTTGGGATTAATATTCCAATCGAATTTAACGGTAATTTTATCACTTTGTGTTTTTTGGTTATATCCTTGAAATGCACCAGGATTGTAACCAAATTTTGTTTGTAAAAAATTACTTAATGCCGCTAAAGTATCTGCGTTTGCAAAAGAAACACTTCCCGGAGTTACTGGGTGTGTAGCATCTGTTGCTAAAAAACTTGTAGCAGGTAATTCTTGTCTTACTTGTTCGCCACTTACAAAAAAGAATAATTTATTTTTGATAATTGCACCTCCAAAAGTTGCACCTATTAAATTGTATTTGATAGGAGTTTTAATTAATTGTGTAGTTCCAACTTTATATCCTTGAAAATCTTCATTTTTTAAATAGGTATAAATAGATGCTTTAAATTGGTTAGTACCACTTCTTGTAACACTGTTAATACCAGCACCTGAAAATCCGCCTTGGCGTACATCGTAGGGAGAAACATTTACTTGTATTTGCTCAATTGCATCAATACTTATAGGTTGAGATCCTGTTTGACCACCTAATGTACCACTTAAACCAAATGAGTTATTAAAGTTTGCACCATCAACGGTTACGTTATTATATTGACTACTTCTTCCACCAAAACTAAGACCATTTGCAGTTGGCTCAAGTTTAGTAAAATCTTGTAAACTTCTATTTAATGTAGGCAGGCGTTCAATTTGAGTACGATTTACAGTTTCTTGTTGGCCTGTTCTTCCGTTGTTAAAAATTTTATTTTGTTTGTTTGCAGTTACTACAACAGTTGACAAATTTTGCGTTTTTGTGCTTACTGTAAAATCTGCATTGTAAACTTGCCCAAGAGATAAAAAAACGTTTTCTTGCTTTTCTTCGTTAAAGCCTACAAATGTTGTTGTAATGGTGTAAGGCCCACCAATACGAGCATTTGCAATATTATACCGTCCGTCGTTACGACTTGTAGTTACATACTTAGTACCAGTTGGTAGATGCACTGCTGTAATTGTAGCGCCAGCAATGGGTTTGTTTTGAGAAACTACCGAACCTCTAATTTCGGAAGTAGTTTCTTGTGATTTTGCAAAAAAGGCTAGCATTGCAAAAACAATTGTTAGTAAAGTAAATTTTGTTTTAATCATAATTTTAAATTTTGCCGCAAAAATGACCCTTAATTGTTAATTAAAACAAAATACTATGTTAACAAAATGTAAAGGATTTTAATATTTTTTTACATTAAAAATTATTGATTTGTAAAGTCTTGCAAAACTTTGATATAAAAATAATCCCCGCTAAGACTAGAGGGGATTTTTTTAAACTAACTGTATTTTTTTAAACCAAAACTAAAATTCTTATTGAATTATAATTTCTTTAGCCGCAATTTTTGCTTCATCTTTTTTAGGAAGCTCAACGGTTAAAATTCCGTTTTCGTATTTAGCCGCAATATTTGTTGAGTCAATTTTTTCATCAACTGTAAAACTGCGTTTAAATGTTTTTAGGGTAAATTCTTTTCTTATACTTTTTGCCGTTTCATCTTTCACTTCTTCTCTTTTATCGCCACTTATAGTTAAAATATTTGCATCTAATTTTACAGAAAAATCTGCCTTATCAAAACCAGGTGCATTTAATTGAATGTCGTAGCTATTTGTTTTTTCTACAATATTCACTGGTGGAAAATGTAATACATCTTCTCTAATAGTTTTACCAAAAGATGTTGGCAATTCATTTAAAATTTCGTTCATTAAACCATCAAATGATTTTGCAAATTGATGTTGTGTTTTTACGAGTGTCATAGTTATAATTTTTTTGTGTTTAATAATTTACTTATCATTTGCAAATAGTATTCCAGTCACTACTAGCTGTAAAAATTTCATTTTTTTAAACTAATTATGCCATAATGACGCTAATTTAATTTAAAAGTGTCAAAAAGGCACTAAAATTGATATTTACCAAAACCGAAATTATTAAAACAGATGTTTGAATGAATGAATAAACCTTGTAATTTTGTTCCTCAATAAAAATTCAAGCGAATATGTATCCTGAAGAAATTGTATTACCAATGAAGGAAGAGCTAACTGAAAATGGCTTTGCAGAAATGTTAACTCCGAGTGATGTAGAAGATAAATTAGCCATTGAAGGAACCACTTTAGTAGTTATTAACTCGGTTTGTGGTTGTAGTGCAGGTACTGCTAGGCCTGGGGTTTTAATGGCTGTTCATAATAGTGCAATAAAGCCTACACAATTAGCAACTAGTTTTGCAGGGTTTGATGTAGATGCGGTTAAAAAATTAAGAGAGCATTTATTGCCTTATCCTCCCTCATCGCCATCGATTGCTTTATTTAAAAATGGAGAAGTAGTGCATTTTATTGAGCGACATAATATAGAAGGAAGAAGCGCCCAAATGATTGCTGAGAATTTGATTGGAGCTTTTGAACAATATTGCAATTAAGATATTTATCGGCTGGTTACCGGTAGATTACCATTATTTTAATGGGTTAGTAAGTATAATCCCTTTGCTTTTGCAAGGGGATTTTTATTTCACTATTTTTAATTAATTAACTTGCAATCTATTCCTAATTTATTTTAAAATTAATTATTAACATGTATCCCAATTTATATTACGTTTTAAAAGACTGGTTTGGAGTAGAGTGGCATAAGTTTGAATTTATTAATATGTTTGGTTTAATGGTTGCATTTGCATTTGCCGCAGCTGCATGGGTTATAAGTAAAGAATTGCAACGTAAAGAAAAGCAAGGATTATTAACGTCTAGGGATGAAGTTATAATGGTTGGTAAACCTGCATCTATTCAAGATTTAATATTAAATGGAGTAGTAGGGTTTGTTTTTGGCTATAAAATAATTGGCTTATTGTTTAGTAAGCCTACTGAAGTAAATGCACAAGATTATATTTTTAGTAAACAAGGAAATATTGTTGGCGGAATTTTAATTGCAGCTTTATTAGCTGGAGTAAAATGGTGGGATGCTAATAAACAAAAACTTGCTCAGCCCGAAAGAAGAACTGTGCGAATTTGGCCACACGATAGAGTAGGAGATATTATAGTATTAGGTTTAATTTTTGGAATACTAGGGGCAAAGCTTTTTGATGCTGTTGAAAATATGGAGAGCCTAATTGAAGATCCGATTGGAATTATTTTTTCTGCAAGTGGATTAACTTTTTACGGGGGATTAATTTTAGCGTCAATAGCAATATGTTGGTACGGTTATAAAAAAGGAATAAAACTTATACACTTAGTAGATAGTGCTGCTCCTGCATTAATGATAGCTTATGCCATTGGCCGCATTGGCTGCCAAGTAGCAGGCGATGGCGATTGGGGAGTTTATAACTCAGCTTACGCTTTAAATGAAAATGGAAAAATAATAGCTGCTACGTCTAATGAATTTGAAAATAAACTAAAACAGCACGAAACCTATTTTTTAAATGGTAGTGTAGCAGATAGTACAGGTAAACAGCTTTTTGTAACCAATCGTACATACCCCACATTGCAAGATGTACCTCGTAAATATTTTAAAGGCCCATCTTTTTTACCTAACTGGTTATTTGCATACCCTTATCCAAAAAATGTAAATAAAGATGGTATTTTTATTAAGGGTGATAAGGATGAACATAATAAAGTTTTACCTAGCCCTGTATTTCCAACTCCACTTTACGAAATAATTATTTGTACCTTCTTCTTTTTTATACTTTGGGCAATACGCAAAAAAATAAATATAGCTGGCGTAATGTTTAGTTTGTACTTAATTTTAAATGGCACAGAACGCTTTTTAATCGAAAAAATCAGAGTAAACGATCATTATGATACTGCAGGGGTAAGTTTATCGCAAGCTCAAATAATTGCTATTTCACTAATTTTAGCCGGTTTTTTTCTCACATTTTGGAGTATTTCAAAATCCAAAGCTCCCTCAAATATGTAATTTCTATTTAATTCCATCACTTTTTACCACCTATCAATAAATAGTACTGTTCAATCTATTAAAATCTAATATGCAAAACTGTTTTGAACACCATGCGCCCTTAAGGAAACATAGATTTTCAAAATACAAGAGCTAGCTTTAGTCAACGACAAGATAATCAAGTTGCAACCCTAAGTTTTAGTTGCTGCTTTGGTAAACCATTAAAGGCACACAAAAAAGTATTCGATAAGTCATTTTTATAAATTACCCCATTAAAACTCTACTTTTGTAAAAAAAACACTGCTATGCCATCATTTGATATTACCAGTAAAGTAGATTTACAAACATTAGATAACGCCATAAATGTGGTAAGTAAAGAAATTACCAATCGCTTTGATTTTAAGGGAAGCCATGTAGTTATTGAGTTAAATAAAAAAGATTTTAAAGTAGCCTTAGAAGCCGATAGCGAAATGAAGATTGACCAAATTGTTGATGTACTTATTAGCCGAAGTATGAAACAAGGATTAGCCGCAGAAATTTACGATTTAAGCAAAGAACCCTTCCCTAGTGGAAAAATTACCAAAAAAGAAATTATTGTACGTAATGGAATTAAGCAAGAAGACGCTAAGAAAATTGTTAAGTTAATAAAAGATAGCGGACTAAAAGTGCAAGCTGCAATTATGGATGATATCATACGTGTAACAGGTAAAAAAATAGATGATTTACAAGAAGTTATGCAGGCTACTAAAAGCTGGAATGTAGGTATTGCCATGCAATTTGTAAATATGAAGAGCTAATGCTTTGCTGCTTTTACGTGTAGTTTTGAAGATTTAACTAATTCTAATAAATAGGGTATTTTTGGGTCGGTCTTAAGTTTTTGCCAAAAACACTGGATTGAAAATAGAAAATCCATATCTTTGCACACTTAATAATAAAAAATACGGCAAAATCCGTATAAAAAATAAAAATTATATGAAACAAGGCATTCACCCAGGAAATTACAGAGTAGTAGTTTTTAAAGATATGAGTAATGGTACTCAGTTTTTAAGTCGCTCAACTGCTGCATCAAACGAAACCGTTACTTTTGAAGATGGTAAAGATTACCCAGTAATTAAATTAGAGATTTCAAATACATCTCATCCATTTTATACCGGAAAAAATGTATTGGTAGATACTGCAGGTCGTATTGATAAGTTTAAAAAACGTTACGAAAAAAAGGCAAAATAATTGGAGTAAGTTATTTCCATTTACTTTTGAAATTTGTTTTTCATGGCTATACTTTAAGTCCCTTCGGTTTTCCGGGGGGATTTTTTATTTAAGTTGTACTTTAGAGTATGCATAACACTAATTTTTATCCATTTACCAAAGTGGTAGATGATGATAGCGATTTTTTAATGGGCTGTTTTTCATTTGCCGAAAGAAATAGTTTTGGCATAGGGTCTCCTTATTTGGTAGAGGTAAAAAACTGTGTAGATGTTGTAAAAAATAATGCGGCCACAATTGTAAGAGACGTAGCTATAAAACAAATCAATAAAGCAACTTTAGAACTCAACAGCTCCAGCCAAATTATACATCCGTACAATATTTTTGTAGAAGAAGGAGCAATTTTAGAAAACTGCATTTTAAATACAAGCGAAGGCCCTATCTATATTGCAAAAAATTGCAAAATAATGGATGGTGCAATTTTAAGAGGTCCAATTTTTATTAATGAAGGAAGCATTGTAAAAATGGGAGCAACCATTTATGGAGGCACAAGTATTGGTAAAAAATGTGTTGTAGGTGGCGAAATTAAAAACAGTATAATTAATAATTTTAGCAACAAAGCACATCATGGTTATTTGGGCGATAGCATAATAGGTAAATGGTGTAATTTAGGAGCAGGCACAAGCACGAGTAACGTTAAAAATAATGGAAGCGATGTTATGCTTCAATTAGCGAATGCAGAACTAAATGCAGGTAATAAATTTGGATTATTAATGGGAGATTATAGTAGGAGTGCAATAAATACATCTTTTAATACAGGAACGGTTGTTGGTACTTGTTGTAACATTTTTACTGAGGGGTTAACACCAAAATATATTCCTAATTTTAGCTGGGGGTGCAAAGGCGAAAGGTATGAATTGCCAAAAGCATTTACCGATATTGAAAACTGGAAAATAATGAAAGGAGAAACTTTATCAAAAGAAGAAAGAGAATTATTAAAAAATTTATATCCTAACTAAACTTTCTAAACTAACTAACAATGCGTAAACAAATTGCTGCAGCTAATTGGAAAATGAATTTAACACTACAACAGGCAGAAGCCTTGGTAGATGAATTGTTAGCAACCCCGTTTTCTTTAAATGAAAATCAACAAGCTGTTTTTGGAGTTCCTTTTCCATACTTAATTGCTATACATAATAAATTTATTGGAAAAAATAACTGTTACGTATCTGCACAAAACTGTTATACCAAAAAAAGCGGGGCTTACACTGGCGAAACAAGTGTAGAAATGCTTACTAGCATAGGTATAACATATGTAATAATTGGACATAGCGAACGTAGAGAGTTTTTTAATGAAAGTAATGCAATGCTTGCAGAAAAAATTAATTGTTGTTTAAGTAATAATTTAAAACCAATTTTTTGTTGTGGAGAGCCGTTGCAAATTCGTGAAGCAGAATCACAGAACAGTTTTGTAGAAACGCAATTGAAAGAAAGTCTTTTTCATTTAACTGCAGAACAAATTACTAATTTTATTATTGCATACGAACCAATATGGGCAATAGGTACAGGTAAAACAGCTAGTAATGAGCAAGCACAAAAAATGCACAAACATATACGTACCGTTTTAGCAAACAACTATGGACTAGATGTTGCTAATACTATTTCAATATTATATGGGGGTAGTGTAAAAGCTACCAATGCTGGCGATATTTTTGCCCAACCAGATGTTGATGGGGGATTAGTAGGAGGTGCTAGTTTAGTTGCAGCAGATTTTGCAGTAATTATTAATAGTTTAAAGAAATAATTTTACGATAACATAAAATAAAAGCCCAGCATTTTTTCGTTGAGCTTTTATGATTGTATAAAAATAGTTTATGCATTTATTGAGGATAATAAGGTTTTTATTTTTCTAACTTCACCTTCATCTACAGCTACTGTTTTTAAATTTTCATTCATACCATCTACCTTAAAGTTCATTTTACTCTCTGTAAAAATTCTTGCAGAAGTATGAAATTCAACTGCACCAGTTTTTTGTGCTAATGCCAAAATAGTATCGCTGCGTACACCACTACCTGGCATAAGTATAATTCTATTCTTAGCTTGAACTATTAAATCTGTAATTGTATCTATTCCCTCTAAGGCAGTTGGTTTTTGGCCAGATGTTAGTATTCTTGTACATCCAATTTCTATAATATCTTCTAATGCTTTTGAGGTATCTACAACTCTATCAAATGCTCGGTGAAAGGTTACCTGCAAAGGATACGCTAAATCAACGAGTTGTTTGCATCTTTCTTTATCAACTGTACCATCGACATTTAGTATACCAATTACAACACCATTACATCCAAAAACTTTGCAAACTTTTATTTCAGCTTTTATTACATCAAACTCAGCATCGTTATATAAAAAATCTCCACCTCTTGGTCTAATAATAGGGAATAAATCAATAGTTAAAATATCTCTAGCCATTTTTATTAATCCGTACGATGGGGTAGTACCTCCTTCCATTGGATTAGCACATAATTCAATTCTATCTGCTCCAGCGTTTTGTGCTGCAGCACAACCGTTAATATCAAAACCAATAACCTCTAAAACTCCAACCGCTGCAGGCGCTTTTACAACTTCTTCATTCATATGAACTTTTATTTTTCTGCTCTTTAAATATTTCTAAATTAAAAATTTAGAATCATATATTTTATTTTCGTTAATACTTTTCACACTAAAGACAAACCCCTTTTGTATGGCATAAGCTCCAAATTGTCCTTTTTTATTCATAGCTAAAAAACCAACTTGAAACGTTTTTGCTTTTTCTCTATCTCTTTTTACAATTCGTTCAACTGCTTTTTTACAAGCCAGCTCTGGGCTGTATCCCTGTCGCATAAATTCTACTACTAAGTGGGTTCCACAAATTCTTATTACTTCTTCGCCTGTGCCACTACTTGTTGCGGCGCCAAACTCATTGTCTACAAACAACCCTGCACCAATTATTGGCGAATCGCCAACTCTGCCATGCACTTTGTATGCCATACCACTAGTAGTTACAGCCCCAGATAAATTATTTTTAATGTCCATTGCTATTAACCCCATCGTATCATGATTAGGTGTTCCATCTTCAAAAAAATTAGGAGCAAAAGGGCCGTTTTGTTTACGTTCAATATTACTAACAGGTTTATATTCGTTTTTTTTAATCCACTCGGCATAAGCATTTGTTGCATCGGTAGATAATGCTGCACTTTCTAAAGTAAAGCCATTTTCTAGCGCAAATTGTTGGGCACCATTGCCTACTAAAATTACATGCGGTGTTTTTTCCATTACTTTTCTTGCAACCGAAATGGGGTGTTTAATTCTTTCTATACCTGCAACAGCACCGCAGTTAGCGTTGTGGTCCATAATGCAAGCATCTAAGGTAACAATGCCATCTCTATCAGGATAACCGCCTAAACCCACACAACAGTTAATATCATTTTCTATATGTATTGCTCCAGCCTCAACTGCATCAAGGGCACTTCCATTCTTTTCTAAAATTTTCCAAGCTGCTGCATTAACGGGCATTCCACTATCCCAAGTACTAATTACTATAGGTTTATTTTTTTGTTGTGCTGAATGGGCTATCGCATTTTTTGATAGTAACAAAGGTGCTGTTAGTGCTGAAAGATTTAAGAATTTTCGTCTATTCATGAAAGTGATAATTTTTTAGTGCTGTTCAAACTTATTTAAGAAAATAGGAAAAAATTTTGAAGTGATTAATAGTCATCTGTTAAGGCAAAAACTGGTTTCTTTGTTTTCCATTTACCTCTGGTAAAGTCAGGAATGTTCTGTACTTGTCCACCCTCGGCAATACTTTTTTCGCTAAGGGGTGTAATGGCATACCAACTTGAAAAATCATACACATCCATCGGAAAATCGGTTCCTCTTTTTATACATTCTATAAAAGCATGATCAACAAAAAAATCCATACCACCATGCCCTGTTCCTTCAGCAATAAGGCCATATTTTTTCCAAAGCGGATGATCGTTTTCTGTAATCCACTTTTCGGTACTATCCCAACGGTGGCTATGTTTCATTTGTTTTTCAAAATAAATAAAACCTTGATTGTTTTCTCCCCAACCATAATCTTGCCAAATACCCTCTGTGCCTTGCACTCTAAAACCTAAATTGTAAGGGCGCTGCAAACTGGTATCATGTGTAAGTAAAATAGTTTCGCCATTGGCACATTGTATTTGGGTATTTACAATATCGCCACATTTAAATTTTACTTTTGCATTAGAATGATTTTTACCACCGTTTTTATGCTCTTTTATATATTTAGTTAAACCTCTTGCTTTGCTTGCAATTGAGGATAGTTTGGTCATTCTATTTCCTCTATTGATATCCATCATTATAGCAACTGGCCCAACTCCATGTGTTGGATATAGTTCTCCATTTCTATCTATATAGTGCTGTGTTCTCCATTGCGCTTCACTGTAAGCATTTTTACCAAATTCAACTCCGCTGTTGTATGCTGTTTTGCCATCATTAAATAGTACACCACGTAAATCATGTTCGTAACCTCCTTGCCCATGTATCAATTCGCCAAACATCCCTTTTTTTACCATATGCATAATCGCCATCACATCTCTTCGATAGCATACATTTTCCATCATCATTAAAGGCATTTTTGTTTTTTCAGACGTATTCACTACATCCCAACAATCTTGCAACTTCATAGCACCACAAACTTCAATGCCTACAATTTTTCCGGCATTCATTGCATCAATAGCCTGTATACTATGCCATTCCCAAGGGCTACAAATAACAACGGCATCAATATCTTCTCTTTTTAATAGATTTTTATAATCTTCATTACCATTTTTATAAATAGCAGGTTCGTTTTTTCGATATTTTTTGTATTCTTTTAAGGCTTCGTCTATACTACGTTGTTGAGGATCGGCAAAAGCTATTATTTCCACATCTTCTCTTTGTAAAAAATTGCCCATATGTTCGTGGCTTCTAAATCCTACACCTATCATACCAATGCGTACTTTATCTTTTTTTGAAGATGAAAAAGCCTTTAGTTGATTTGTTAAAGTAAGTGCAACTCCTGTAAGTGTAGATGTTTTAATAAAATTTCTTCTGCTAAATGGCATACGTTATTTCTTTTATTTATGGATTGATAATTTATTTAATCATTTGTGTTGATCTTAATTCTGCATACATTCCGTAGGCATTTGTTAACGAACTTTTTATGGTTCCATCCCTAGATTCTACTGCATAAATAATATCCTCATCACTTGGATTTGTGTCATCTTAAAATCTATATATTTCTACAATTTCAAACTCTTCAATGTTAAGGTAAAGTTCATTTTTTGTGCAAATTATTTTGTCTAAAGCAAGATTAAAATCGATGATATAGCTTCTCCTTTTTAAATGTATTAAAGCTTTTTAACCTTTTCGTATGTTATCATTTTAATAAATTAATTTAACTAGAATATAGCTCTTATTTTTTCTTTTAAAGTTAGGTAAATTACAACAATAATAGTTACTAAGGCGGTTATTAAAAAAGTAGTAAGTGAGCCAAAATTGTACCACAAAACACCACAAAAACTGCTAGCAAATAATGCCGCTAAGCTTTGAAAACCAGTAAATGTACCAATAGCAGTAGCAGTTTCATCGTTATTAACCATATTACCTATCCAAGCTTTGCTAATGCCATCCGTTGCAGCTGCATAAATGCCGTAAATGCCAAATAGCATTATGAAAACTATTAAATTATTGGTAAATGCAAAGCCTATATAAACCAATGCGAAAAGTATTAATCCAGTAATCAATGTTTTTTTAAAGCCCAATTTGTCTGCTAAAATGCCAATGGGGTATGCTAATAAAGCAAATACTAAATTATAAAAAATATACACGGCAATTATAGATGTATCTGTTAATCCGCTTTCTTTCATCTTAAGTAACAAAAAAACATCGCTACTATTAAAAAGTGCAAATAAAATTAAGCCTATTACTAATTTTTTATATTGAGCAGGAGATTTTTTCCAATAGGAAGTAAAGGCAAAAAATTGGACAGATGCCCAATTGTGTTTTTGAACTGGTGCTTTATCTTTTTTTTCTTTTACAAGCATCGTTAATATAATAGCAAATGCGCCAGGAAGTATTGCAAATAAAAACAAGGTTTTATAATCAAATGGGAAAATATATAAGTATACAAGTGCAATGGCAGGCCCAATAACTGCACCTAAGGTATCCATACTCCGATGAAATCCAAAAACTTGCCCCTTGGTTTCTTTTGTACATTCATCGCTAAGCATAGCATCTCTAGCGGCAGTGCGTATTCCTTTGCCTATTTTATCCATACTTTTTGCTAATAATATCCATAAGGTATAAGCAAATAGCACTAACATCGATTTACCCACAGCGCTTAATGAATAGCCTAATTGCACAAAGGGTAAACGCTTGCCTAACGCATCACTTTGTTTTCCAAAATAGGGTTTTGTTAATCCTGCTATTAATTCGGCTATACCTTCTAAAATACCTATAAAAACTACACCATAGCCAATGTGCTTTAAAAAAATGGGCATTATAGGAATAAGCATTTCGCTGGCTACATCGTTAAATAAACTAACTAAAGAAAGTATCCAAATTGTTTTTGTAATTATACGTTGTGGGGAAGTTGTTAGTTGTTGCAATTGTGTATGATTTATCGAATGTAGGAATTAGTTGGTAAATTGCAACATTATATGAATTTTACGCTTCTGTTAAAATTATATAAATAAAAGGTTAATAAAGAAAAATTGTACACACTAAAACTTTAAAGTTTAGAGAAGATTTAAAACGTTGTACATATTAAAAATTATGAATAAAGAAAAAAAAGGGTCAAAAAAAACGGCTCACCTACACTTACTAAAAGGCGTTTTAGATATTAGCCGAAGCGGTATGGGGTTTGTACTTGTAGAAGGACAAGCAAAGGATATTAAAATTAAACCAAACGATTTTGGGAGAGCTTTTCATGGAGATATAGTAAGGGTAGAAGTGGACAAGCATACCAGTGGTAACCAACGCATAGAAGGACGAATTGTAGAAGTGGTTGAACGAAAGCAAAGTGAATTTATGGGAAACTTAAGTAGTAGTAAAAATTTTGCTTTTTTTACTGCAGATACTGAAAAATTAATGCCTGATTTCTTTATTCCTATTGATAAAATTAATGGAGCTGTAGATGGTGACAGAGTTTTAGTAAAAATGATAAAATGGGGGAAGGCAGATAAAAAACCTGAAGGTGAAGTATTAAGTGTAATTACTGCCGAAAACATTAACGATTTTGCCATGAGGGAAATTTTGACAGATACCGGTTTTCCCATTGGCTTTGATGATGAAGTAATGAAAGCAGCTAATGCATTATCTGAAAATATTACTAGAGAAGAAATAAAAAAGCGAAAAGATTGTAGAGATATATTAACATTCACTATAGATCCTATTGATGCAAAAGATTTTGATGATGCTATTTCTATTCGAAATTTAGATAATGGCTGTTACGAAATTGGCGTTCACATAGCCGATGTAAGTCATTTTGTAACACCCAATTCCATCTTAGATAAAAGTGCTTATGAAAGAGCAACGAGTGTGTACTTGCCAGATAGAGTAAACCCTATGTTGCCCGAAAAAATTAGTAACGAGTTGTGTAGCTTACGACCAAATGAAGATAAATATACCTTTAGCTGCATTTTTCAAATTACGAACAAAGCAGAAATAAAACACAAGTGGATTGGGAGAACAATTATACATAGCGATCACAGATTTAGTTACGAAGATGTACAGGAAATTATAGAAACTAAAGATGGTATTCATCACAGAGCCATTTTACTTTTAAATGATTTGGCACAACAATTTAGAAAAGAACGTTTTAATAAAGGTGCAATAAATTTTAGTAGCCAAGAAGTACGGTTTAAATTAGATGAAAAAGGGAAGCCTTTGGGTATTGTAATAAAAGAAAGTAAGGAAGCCCATAAATTAATTGAGGAGTTCATGTTGTTGGCAAACAGAACAGTTGCAGAGTATATTTCTAAAATAAAAGTAAATAAAGAGCCTATCCCTTTTCCGTATCGCATACATAATACTCCTGATGAAGAAAAGTTAAAACCCTTTGCGGCATTTGCCAAAAAATTTGGCTACATGTTTGATTTGAAAGATGAGGAGGCTATTGCAAAATCATTCAATCAACTATTAAAGGATGTGGCTGGTAAGCCAGAGCAACATGTGCTTGAACAATTAGGTATTCGTACAATGGCTAAGGCAGTTTACACTAGCGAAAATATTGGGCACTATGGTTTGGGTTTTGAGCATTATTGTCATTTTACATCACCTATTCGCCGCTATCCGGACGTGATGGCACATAGAATTTTACAAGAATGTTTGGAAAAAAACTTGAAGCTTGATAAAAAAATGGATGAGAAATGCAAACATTGTAGCGATAGAGAGCGTAAAGCAATGGAGGCAGAGAGAGCTAGTAATAAATATAAGCAAGTAGAATTTATGCAACAATATTTAGGGGAGGAGTTTGAAGGTATAATTAGCGGGGTAGCTGCATTTGGTTTTTTTGTAGAAACTGTTTTGCATAAATGCGAAGGAATGGTAACTGTTAGAGATTTAAGTGAGTATGATGATTTTAGATTAGATGAAACCGATTATGCTTTAGTTGGCCTACGCACAAAAAAGAAATTTAGAATGGGAGATGCAGTTACTATAAAGGTAGTGGCAGCTAATTTAGGAAAACGTCAGTTAGATTATATTTGGGTTGATGGTAAAGTAGGAAAAATTAGTACAACAAATCAAGTGGGAAAGGCAATAAAAAGTAATAAAGTTATAAAGGCAAAGAAAAAATAAGTATGCAGTCTTTTTTAGAATTAGCTCAACAATTTGAAACCAAATTTAATGTAAGGCATTTCCCTAAAGAGCCACAAACACTTTATGATGCTGCCCAATATATTTTAGCTATTGGTGGTAAAAGAGTACGCCCAGTATGTGTTTTGATGGGTAATGAGTTATTTGCCGACATAAATCAAGATGCCTGGCAAGTGGCCGCTGCAATAGAATTATTTCATAATTTTAGTTTAATACACGATGATATAATGGACAAAGCTCCATTACGCAGAGGTATGCAAACCGTACATGCAAAGTATGGCGATGCTACTGCTTTATTAGCAGGAGATGTAATGTTTGCACAAGCTTATGATTACCTTACTCGTATTGATTTAAGCTATGTTCAAAAAATTATAAAGTTATTTAATCAAACTAGTAAAGAGGTATGCGAGGGGCAGCAAATTGATATGGATTTTGAGCAAATGCAAAATGTGGGAATGGAGCAATATATTCAAATGATAACACTTAAAACATCGGTATTATTAGCCGCTAGTTTGCAACTGGGAGCAATACTTGGTGGTGCAGGTGAGGGTAATCAACAACATATCTATTCTTTTGGAAAAAACCTTGGTATAGCTTTTCAAATACAAGATGATTACCTAGATGCTTTTGGCGACCCTGAAAAGTTTGGTAAACAAATTGGAGGTGATATATTATCAAATAAAAAAACATTTTTATTATTGCATGCAATAGAAGTTGCAACTGCTAATCAAAAGAAAGAAATAGACACTTTAATTTCTACCAACCCAACAGATAAGGTAGAAAAAATGTTGACCATTTATAAAGATTGTAAAGTTGATGAATGGGCTAAGGAATTAAAAGAAAAATATTATAAAACGGCACTTAAAAACTTAGAGGATTTAGCTGTACTTGCCATTCGTAAAAAGCCACTTTATGAATTGGCAACTTATTTAATGGAACGGGAATCTTAGGAAATCCTTTTACCTTCCAAAATCATCTTGCAATCTTATTATATCCTCTTCGTTAGATGGATTATTAACATCGGAATGTAGCCAAATTTCGGCAAGTATGCCCCAATCATCTAATCCAATAATTCGATGACGTTCGCCTTGTTGTAATTTAATTTTGTCACCTACTTTTAAAACTTGTTTAACAGCTTCTTCATTTGTTAGGCTAGTAATAACTTCAACCTTGCCATCTATACAACGCCATATTTCCGCACGGCGATGATGATATTGCCAACTTAGTCTTTTATTTGGGGCTACTATTAGTAGTTTAGGGCTTAGTTTTTCAGTAATTTTTAATGATTCAACATCTTCGTCTGCAAAAAAATATTTTGCAAAAGCCTGGGCTTGGTTTTCGTTGATTACATAAAAGCCTCCCCAAGGCCTAGTAGTATCTTGACTTACAATTTCAAAATTTAATTGTTCTAAAATTTTTTTTGCTTTTTTAAAAGCAATGGCTTCATGTTTCAATTTATAAGAGCATTTAAATTCTATTAATTTTATTTTTTGTCAAATTAAATTCCAGCTAAAAAACTGTTGTGTATTAAATCCACTACATCTACCAGGCTATTCGTTTCACTATATTTCTTTAGCTGTCTATCTGCGCCAGTGCCGCCTTCCAGCATATTATGTACATTAGCAATGGCATGTCGGCTGCCCAAATGAGGTACTACATCATCAATAAAATCTAGTAATTCATAAATTAAAATGCGAGTATTTACTTCACTTTCTTTGCCAAAATCTATTAAACTACCATCAATTCCGTACCTACCTGCTCTCCACTTATTTTCTGTAATTAAAGCTCGGCTGTACATCATAAAATTTAAATTCTGTGTACGCAATTTGTACAATTTTGCACAAATTGCTTGAAACAATGCAGCAATGGTAATGGATTCTTGCACAGTCATAGGTATATCGCAAATTCTAAACTCCACCGTATTAAAAAATGGATGTACTCTTAAATCCCACCATATTTTTTTAGCATTATCTATACAATTTGTTTTTACCAATAGTTTAATATAACTATCATACGCTTCAATACTTTCAAAATAATCGGGTATGCCTGTACGTGGAAATTTATCAAATACTTTTGTTCTAAAGCTTTTATAACCTGTGGTGCGGCCCTCCCAAAATGGAGAGTTAGTACTTAATGCATAGATGTGGGGTAAAAAATATCTTGCACTATTAGCAATATGTATAGCCATTTCTCTATTATCCATTCCTACATGAACATGCAAACCAAAAATTAAATTGCTTCTAGCGGCCTCTTGTAATTCATTTACTATTTCGTTATAGCGAACATGCTCTGTAATTAATTGGCTTTGCCAATGGCTAAAAGGGTGAGTTCCACTAGCCCCAACCCAAAGCCCAAGGCTTTCCGCAATTCCACTAATAGTTTTACGTAATGCACTAACATCCATAAAAGCTTCATCCACATCTTGGCAAATATCTGTTCCCACTTCTACAACAGCTTGGTGCATTTCTGCTTTTACTTTATCCTTAATAACTTTTTGACCTTCATGCACAATTTTTTGTTCATGACTTTTTAACTCTCTCGTTACTGGATCAATAACCATGTACTCTTCCTCAACACCTATTGTAAAATGTTTGTATGATAAATTTGTCATTTAAGTTATTTAATATTTTTATTCATTGGTAAGACCCATTTGTTTATCAAAGAAAATAGTACCTTAATAAAACCTGTTAATATAATTTTTGTTTATTACTACTTCTAGTAATGTACTTACCCCACGTTAAATTATCAGCAGCATCTACATTTTCTTGAGCTTTTTCTATAGCATAGTTAGCTAATGTTTCTACTACCCAATCAAAATTTTCTTGGCCAACACTAGTTACTTCGGCATCAGGTGCAGGATTACAAAAATCAATGGCATAAGGTACACCATCTCTTAACGCTAATTCTACTGTATTAAAATCGTAGCCTAAATATTGGCAAATTCTTAATACAATATCTTCCATTTCTTTATACTTTTCTGGGGTAGGCTTAAAATCGGCTACATAACGTAAATGATGCGGATTACGAGGCTCGTAGGGCATTATACGTACATGTTTACCACCTATACAGTAGCAACGATAATATTCTTCAAATTTAATTTCCTCTTGCAACATCATTACTAGTTGCTCTGTTTCGGCATGTTTTTCAAAAAATTCTTCCATGCTATTTAATTGATACACACTCTTCCATCCACCACCAGCAAAAGGTTTCATATATGCTGGGAAACCAATGTATTTGAAAATTCCATCCCAATCAAGTGGGTATGATAAATTGCTAAAACTTTCTTCGCTTGTATCTGCTGGTAAATCTCTACTCGGCAAAATAACTGTTTTGGGTACAGGTACTCCAATTTTTGTAGCTAAGCAATTATTAAAAAACTTTTCATCTGCACTCCACCAAAAAGGATTATTTATTACTGTAGTTCCACACAAAGCTGCATTTTTTAAATACGCTCTATAAAAGGGTACATCTTGGCTAATTCTATCAAATATTACTGCATAGCCGCTAGGTTCGCCTTGCATTACTTTATCAATACTAACTGCCTCTGCAATAATACCAGGTACATTTTTGCTATTCACTCTTGCTACAAAAGCTTCCGGAAAACTTCTTTCTTTTCCGAATAACATGCCTATTTTCTTCATAAACAATTTTTGTTAGTTATAAATAAAACTAATCAAATATATTTTTTCGTATCCAATAAAAAAAATAATGTTTAGCAAAGGAAGACTGTTTATAAATCTTCTTTGCTTATTTTTGAACTATATGATGAATGTGAAACAGAAAGCTGTTGTTATTGATAAACATATACTTACTTCTACCTATTTATGCAGAGATGTTAGTATAGATTGTTATTTACCTCCACAAGTAACTAATTTTTCGGAAGCTAGTTTATTGCTCATTAACGACGGACAAGATTTAGTAACCATGGGCTTTAATAAAATATTGGATAAACTAAACCAAAACGATGAAATTAAGCCGCTGTTTTGTGTAGGAATACATTGTGCAGCAGATAGAAAAAATGAATATGGCACCGCAAAATATTTAGACTTTATGGGCAGAGGTGTAAAAGTATCCATGTTTAACCAATTTGTATTTAAAGAATTATTACCCTTTATTCGGTTAACCTACAAAACCAACTCTTTTAAAGAAAAAGCTTATGCAGGTTTTTCCTTAGGTGGTTTATGTGCTATGGATATTGTGTGGAATAATGCTATTGAGTTTACAAAGGTGGGAGCTTTTAGTGGATCGTTTTGGTGGAGAGATAAGGACCAAGATGCGGTAGATTTTAATGAAGACACAGATAGAATTATGCATCGCCAAATAAGAGAGGGGAACTATGCTCCATGGCTAAAATTCTTTTTTGAAGTAGGTACTAAAGACGAAACTGCCGATAGAAATAACAATGGAATAATAGATGCTATTGACGATACCCTTGGACTAATTACCGAGCTACAAAAAATTGGCTATAAAAAAGAACGTGATATAAAATATGTAGAGCTAAAAGATGGAACACATGATGTGCCTACTTGGGCAAAGGCTTTTCCTGCTTTTTTAGAATGGGGTTGGGGGGTAGAGAAGGTAGTGATGGATTAAATACTATTTTGAATAAATAAAAAATCCCAGTTATTATTAGTAACTGGGATTTTTTTATGTTTTTAATTTAAGATTACCTAAAGTTAAATCTTAAACCAATTTGGCTAATCCATCTGTTTGCATAACCCGGCGTAGCCGAATTATTAAAGTTGTATGGATTTGTAATTGTAGGAGTAAAGCGATATTGCGGCGTTAAGTTAGTAGTACTAACATAACCTGCAAATTGTACTAAACCAAATTGATCGTTAGAAGCAAAATATTGCTTACCAGCATTTCTATCAATCATATTTGTAAAGTTGTAAACATCCCAAGTTAACTGCAATTGATATGTTTTTTTACCAAATTTAATAGAGAAATCTTGAGCAATTTTTAAATCTAAATTATTTGAAAAAGGCAATTTAGCTCCATTTCTTTCAGCAAACTGACCTCTGTTTTTACTTAAATATTTATCTTTAGAAATATATGCTTCTAAAGCATCTTTTTGTTGCTGAGGAGTATAAGTAACACCACCTGTTGTATTACTTAAAAAAGTTTGAGCTTGTAATTCCGATGCAGTTGGAACGTATATTAAATCATTACCTCCAGATGCTCCATCATCTCTCGTCATACTACCACTACTGTAAACATAACTAAGTGGAGAACCACTTTGGCCAATATATGTTAAAGAAACTGTTGTAGCCATTTTGCCGCCAAGATATTTGAATTTTTTAGAAATTGTTCCTAAAATTCTATGTGATTGATCAAAATCAGAAGTACTACGTCCGATTGAATTACGACCATTTACTGTTTCCATAAAACGCCATTGGCTTAAGTTTACAGAACTTGTGCCCTCATTAACTACTAGTGAGTTACCATATGAGTATGATCCACTAAAGTTAAATCCCTTTTTAGTTCTTTTTTCTAACCCAACATTAAAGTTGTATGCAAAACCTTTTTCACCAGCATTGTTAGATACTAAAATAGCATTATCGTAAGGGTTTGTACCAGTTCCATTATTTGTAATTGGAATAATAGTGCTTGTGCTATATACAGCTCTTGCACCTGGGCCAATAGAAACTCCAGTAGCTGGCAATATGTTTAAGTTAGTGTAATAAACTTCATTAATATTTTTACTAGCTAACACTTCAAATGTACCACTCCATCCGCTTCCAAAGTTTTTATCAAACCCTAAAGATGTTCTTAATAACTTAGGCATTCTAAAGTCTTTAGAAATTAGGTTAAGAGGGCCTTTTGTAAAGCTTAATCCAACTTGTGCTGGTGTCCATACACTTCCAGGAATATCGGCAGGATTCCATCTAAATTTAATTGTATTTAATGCTGTATTTGCTGCGGTAGCTGAATAGCCTCCAACATAATAACCGTTGTTATTATAAGTACCGCCAGGCCATACCAACGGCATACGACCTGTAAATAAACCAATACCACCTCGGATGGTAACACCTTCATCAGGAATTTTATATGTAAAGCCTAATCTTGGAGAAAGTGAAATAGGGAAGTTTGGTCTTTGACCAGAACGGGCACCTTTTAAATCATAGTATTTTGAAAATTGTACTATTGCACTATCATTAGTAAATTTATCAGTATAAGGTTCAGTTGGGAAACTCCACTTATCTGCTCTTAAACCAATATTTACAGTTAAGTTGCTACCAATTTTAATTTCGTCGTTTAAGAAAAAGGCTAACTTTTGAGCAGCAAACTTAGCTCCAGCACCAGTAGCATCATTTAAGTTTTTATCGTTGTTAGGGAAACCTAAATTATAAGAACCACCACTTGGAAAACTTGCAGGAGTTCCAGTAGCACCTGTACTTGCTCTAATAAAATCGTTATTTAAAAAACGTTGTACACCACTAGTAAAAACACCACCATTATAAGAAGGATGTGTTATACCAGAATAGCTGTAATTGCCATACGTATTTTGAATAAATACATTAAACACTTTAAATCTCTCAAAGTCAACACCAGCTGTAATTGAATGATTGCCAATATTCCATTTAATATTATCAACAATACTTAAATTCTTTTGTGTAAGTAAATTTTGAGTAGAGCTATTGTCCCCACCAAAAACTATTGTACCACTTCCGTCATTTAATGCAACTCTAGGGAATGGATCTCCAATAATACTTCTATCATCCAAAACATCAGAATAAGTAGCTAATAATTTATTGCTGATGCTTTTTGTTAAAACACTTTTTAACTCTCCAGAAACAGAAGCTGTTCTATTAGGAAAATATACACCACCGTTGCTAAAATTAATTGTTGTAGAAGAACTTAAACTAGGACTTGTAGATTCGGCTTTATTATAACGACCACTAATTGTAAATCTATGCTTACTGCTAATATTCCAGTCAACTTTAGCGGTAACTCTATCAGCTTCTAATTTTCTTTTGGTTTGTTGCCAATCTCCCATTTCGTAGCCATAAGTGCTTTTAACAAACGTTTTAATAGCTTCTACACCAGCAACTGTATTTGTATTACCTCTATAAGTTGCAAAATCAAAAAGCTGAGGAGTTTCATCTCTTTGTTGCTCAGCACTAATAAAATAAAATAATTTATTTTTAATAATTGGACCACCAACTCTAAAGCCAGTTGTTTTGTTGTTAAAAGCTGGAAAACGTTGTGCAGTATCTTTACGTTGTACAGGGTTTTTACCAGCTAGCTTTTGGTTTCTAAAGAAGTAGTAAACAGAACCTTCAATATTATTTGTACCGCCTTTTGTTACAGCATTTATACCACCACCTGTAAAATTTCCTACAGATGCATCATAAGGAGATATCATTACTTGAAACTGATCAATAGCATCGATAGATATTGGTGCAGCACCTGTTTGGCCACCGTTGGTACCAGAGTTTGCTAATCCAAACACATCATTATTAATAGCTCCATCAATGTAAAATGAATTGTACCTGTTATTTTGACCTGCAATTGAAACTGCACCTTCATTACCATTTAATGTTTTTGCAAAAGGAATAACTTTAATGTAGTCAGCAATATTTCTTCCTACAGCAGTTGTATTTTCAATTTTTTCTTTACCTATAGAAGAACCTATACCTCCCTTAGAACTTAAGTCTCCTCTACTTCTTGCTGATACAGTTACTTCACCCATAGCAGTTGCTTTAGGCGTTAATTGAAAATCTGAACGAAATATTTCACCCAAATCTAAATAAACATCTCCTTTCGTTTCAGCATCATGGTTAGTGTACGATACTTCAATGGTGTAAGGTCCACCATTATTCATGTTGGTAATATCATATCTACCATTGGCTCTACTTTGTACTTTGTAAACAGTACCAGTAGGAGTGTGAGTGGCAGTAACGGTAGCTCCAATCAAAGCCTCGTTTTTAGAATTTTTTACTGTACCTGCCAAACCACTGGTGGTAATTTGGGCATTTGCTCCAACAAAAAAAGCAACAAAAGCAATTAATATTGGTAAAACTTTTTTCATTATCATAATAGTTGTTTTTATTAACAAGTGCAAAGAAACTAAATATTTGCCTAATACCCCCAACTTTTATTAACAAAATGTTATACAATTATATATTTATTGCTTATTGTATTAAATAAATATTTTATATGTAGTCATTTTTCACTTTTTTTTGATAAAACAATTGATTTTAAAAGGTGTTTTAGGCATAGTAAAATTTCTAGGTAAAAAACCTGGGGTAAATCTTTGTCAAGAATTTTTTTATAAAAATCGCCTTTTTTATGTTGTTTCTAAAAACGAAAATAAATGGCGTAAAACACAAGTATCTTTGTAAATAAATAAAAAAGTATGCTGAATAGTATTGAAAGTGCAATAGCCGATATTAAAAAAGGTAAATTAATAATAGTTGTTGATGATGAGGATAGAGAAAACGAAGGTGATTTTGTAACTGCAGCCAGTAATGTAACGCCTGAGTTAATTAATTTTATGAGTAAAGAGGGTAGAGGATTAATTTGTGCATCGTTAACAGAAGAAAGATGCCAACAATTGCAGTTACATCCCATGGTAACAACCAATACCTCAAGCCACGAAACCGCATTTACAGTTAGTGTTGATTTATTAGGCAATGGCTGCACCACAGGTATTTCTGTTCAGGACAGAGCCAAAACTATTCAAGCCTTAATAAACCCAAATACAACGCCTGAAGATTTAGGAAGACCAGGGCATATTTTTCCGCTAAAAGCAAAAACAGGTGGTGTTTTACGCCGAACTGGTCATACCGAAGCCACCATAGATTTAGCAAGATTAGCAGGCCTAGAACCTGCTGGTGTTTTAGTAGAAATTATGAATGAAGATGGAACAATGGCTCGGTTACCAGAGCTTTTAGAAATTGCCAAAAAATTTGATCTTAAAATAATTTCTATAAAAGATTTAATTGAATATAGAATAAAACATGAGTCGTTAATACAAGAAGAAGAAAGCGTACAATTGCCAACCAAATTTGGCCATTTTGAATTGATTGCTTTTAGCCAACTAAACACGGGTGAAATTCATTTAGCCATGAAAAAAGGTACTTGGAAAAAAGATGAGCCTATTTTGGTAAGAGTCCATAGTAGCTGTGTTACGGGAGATATTTTAGGTAGCCTTCGTTGCGATTGTGGAGATCAGTTACACCTTGCCATGCAAATGATTGAGCAAGAGGGTAAGGGTGTTGTTTTATATATGAACCAAGAGGGTAGAGGTATTGGGTTATTAAGCAAATTAAAAGCCTACAAACTTCAAGAAAATGGTAGAGATACCGTGGAAGCTAATGTGGAACTTGGTTTTGGTATGGATGAACGAGATTATGGAATAGGGGCGCAAATTTTACGTCATTTAAACGTTAGTAAAATGAAACTAATGAGCAATAACCCTCGTAAACGAGCAGGCTTGTTAGGTTATGGTTTAGAGGTTGTGGATACGGTTGCTATTGAAATAAAAAGCAATACCCACAACGAAAAATATTTACAAACTAAACGAGATAAATTAGGACATACTATTTTAGGTAGTTAAGTAAACATCTCCCTTACTTTATCAAAAAACGATTTATCATTTTTATCAGGTTTAGGGATAAAATTTGGAGAGTGTTGCATTTTTTCAAGCATAGTTTTTTCTTCATTGCTAACATGCTGTGGCGTCCATACATTTACTTGTATTAGTTGGTCGCCTTTTTCGTAGCTATTTACATTAGGAAATCCTTTACCCTTTAATCTAAATATTTTTCCACTTTGTGTACCAGGGGGTATTTTAATTTTTGCTCTACCATCAATTGTAGGCACTTCTACTTGAATGCCAAAAACAGCATCGGCAAAACTTATATGTAAATCGTAAGCTACATTTAATCCATCTCTATGTAGTTGTGTATGCGCTTCCTCTTCTATCAACACAATTAAATCGCCATTGCTACCGCCTCTTTCACCAGCATTGCCTTTGCCACTAACACTTAGCTGCATTCCCTCTTGCACACCTGCAGGTATTTCAATGGTTACTGTTTCTTCTCCATAAACTCTTCCCTCGCCTTTACATGGGGTACATTTATTTGTTATCGTACTACCCTCACCGTTACAAGTTGGGCAAGTAGTTACGGTTTGCATTTGTCCTAAAAAAGTATTTTGTACTCGGCGTACTTGTCCGCTACCACCACAAGTACCACAATTTTGCATACTGTTTTTATCCTTTGCACCACTACCACTACAGGTAGTACAACCTACATATTTTTTTACCTTAATTGTTTTTGAGGCACCTTTTGCAATCTCTTCGTAGGACAATTTTATTTTTACCCTAAGATTGCTTCCTTTTGTACCACGGCTTTTGCCACCACCGCCACTTCTACGACTACCACCGCCAAAAAAACTTCCAAATGGATTATCATCACCAAAAATATCACCAAACTGGCTAAAAATATCCTCTGTATTCATTCCTCCTCCACTAAAACCACTACCACCGCCTCTTCCACCGCTAAATGCTTGGTGTCCAAATCGGTCGTATTGTGCTCTTTTATCGGCATCGCTTAAAATTTCGTATGCTTCAGCTGCTTCTTTAAATTTCTCTTCAGCAGGTTTATCGCCAGGGTTTCTATCTGGGTGATATTGCATAGCAACTTTACGATACGCTTTTTTAATTTCATCAACAGATGAGGATTTACCTACCCCCAATATTTCGTAAAAATCTTTTTTCATACCCCTATCCCCTAATGGGGAATTTTGATGCCTGATATTTCAGGGCTTGTTTAAAATAAAAACACCATAAAAATATAATATAAGTATCCCCTTTAGGAAGCGGAGGGGTTTTACTTCCCTACTATAACCTTAGCAAATCGAATAATCTTATTGTTTAAGTAATATCCCTTTATTACTTCATCTACAACTTTATCAATTAAATCTTCTGTTGGCGCAGGTATTTCGGTAATAGCTTCATGTTTTTCAACATCAAAACTAGTATGTATACTTTCCATAGCCTTAACCCCTTTTGATGCCATTGTTGATCTAAGTTTTGCAAAAACTAATTGTATGCCTTCTTTAATTTGAGCAACATCCTCACTGGTTTCTAATTGCTTTTCCGCTCTATCACAATCATCTAACACTTCTAACATGCTAACTACAACATCTTTACTAGCAGTTTGCATAAGCTCAATGCGTTCTTTTGCGGTACGGCGTTTAAAATTATCAAACTCTGCAAAAAGGCGTAAGTATTTATCTTTTTGATCATTTAACTGCGCCTGAATTTTTTCTATTGTATTATCTATGCTTTCGTTGCTTGAATTTGTGGTTTCAAGTGTGTCACCATCGGCATTAATATTCGTTTCTTCGTTTTGTGTAATTGTATCTTTTTCTTCCATAAAATTTAAAATAGTTTGCAAAGGTAAGGTAGTCAAAGGGTTTGCCAACGGTAAGTTTACAGTCAAATTGTCGGTTATTTAAGCAAAATATCCATGATGGCACATAACCAATCAATAAAATAACTAGGTATTAATTAATTCAACAATTTCTTTACAGTATAACTATTTTAAAATTGCTGCTAACTTGCACCCATGAAAAGTATTGTGTTAAAGAAAAATATAAGTAAAAGAGTAGAAAATGGACATCCTTGGATATTTGCCAATGAAGTAAATGCCGCAATGGAAAAAGATACCAATGCTAAGCCAGGCGAAATTGTACATGTTTATACGTTTGATAAAAAATTTATTGGGCAAGGATATTATAACCCACAATCGCAAATAAGTATACGGTTATTAACCAGAGATAAAAATGATAAAATTGACGATTCATTTTTTTACAAAAGAATTTTAAACGCCTGGGAATATAGAAAAAAAATTGGCTACTCAGAAAACTGTAGATTAATTTTTGGTGAAGCAGATGACTTACCACAATTAATAATAGATAAGTTTAATGATTATTTTGTAATTCAAACCTTGGCCTTGGGTATTGATGTTTGGAAGCCAGCCATTGTTGATGCACTAAATAAAATTTTTACTCCTAGGGGCATATACGAACGTAACGATGTATCGGTTAGAGAATTGGAAGGATTGGAGCAAATAAAAGGATTTTTGAGTGAGCCCTTTGATACCACTATTGAAATAAAAGAAAACGGAATTAACTTTTATGTAGATATTGCCAACGGACAAAAAACGGGTTATTTTTTAGACCAACAAGACAACCGTAGAGCTATTAAAAATATTGTAAAAGATGCGGATGTTTTAGGGGCATTTTGCTACACAGGTACGTTTGAAATTCATGCAGCACATTACGGAGCAAAAAGTGTTTTTGGGTTAGATATTTCTCAAAACGCTATTGACATGTGTAATAAAAATGCGAGTCTTAATGGATTAAGTAAGGTTTGCACCTTTAGTTGTGTTAATGCATTTGATGTTTTAAAAACATGGGTAAAGGAAGGTAGGCAATATGATGTTGTAATGCTTGACCCTCCCTCATTTACAAAGAATAGGGCAACTATTGAAAAGGCTATTGCAGGGTATAAAGAAATTAATCTAAGAGGTATAAAATTAGTTAAACCCGGTGGTTTTTTGGTAACAAGTAGCTGTACTAATTTGGTACAACCACACGTTTTTTTAAATATTATACAAGCTGCTGCGTTTGATGCTAAACGTAAATTACGACAAGTGGTTTTTAATGCACAAAGTGCCGATCATCCTATTATTAATGGGCAGGAAAATACACATTATTTAAAATTTTTAATTGTACAAGTTTTGTAAGTACTCATAGGTTCAATTGCAGACAATACCAACTAAATGATTTTTTAATCAGTACAAAAAAAGGATATTCTAAATTGGTAGAAGGATAGAGGTTATTTTACAACCTGAAAACGGCCTGTTTCAATAAGGCGTTTATTTTTGTCTATTAAATGATAGTAGTATAATCCTCTAAAAAAATCATTTAAAGGTAAAACCATTCTTGCAGAAACATTTCTTACTTCGTATACCTTTTTGCCCATAAAGTTATATACCTGCAAAGAGAAAAGTCTATCATAACTACGTACAAAATCGAACGTAATAGTTGTACTAGCAGGTATGGGGTATAACTTTAAAATTTTTTGCTGTTGTTCAGTCTGTTTAGTTTGAGCAAAAGAAGTAAAAGTTAATCCAATAATAAAAGTAAATATGTAGATAAATCTAATCAATACATAAAGTTATGTAATTATTTTAAATATCCTTACAAAATAAAATAAAGTAAAAAAAAAGCCAAATTTTGTTAAAATTAGGCATTTAAGTAACGGGTTAAATCGTAAATTATTTTATGCTGCAAGTGATGAAAGCATTTCATTTATTGTTTCAAAATTTGGCATGTCTCCTGCACTTTCCAATACTTCAGCATACGCAATATCTCCTTCTTTATCTATAATAAACGCAGCTCTTTTGCTAACGCCTCTCATATCTAAAATCCAATCGGTATAAATGCAACCATAGGCGGTGCTAACTTCTTTGTTAAAATCACTCAACAAATCAAAATTATAGTTTTGCTCTGCTTTAAATTTTTCTAATGTAAAAACAGAGTCAACAGATATGCCTAGAACTACTGCATTGGTATTGTTGTACTGGCTAATATCATCTCTTATTGCACATAATTCCTTTGTACAAACACCTGTAAACGCCTGTGGAAAGAATAATAAAAGTACATTTTTGCCAGCATAATCTGCCAGAGATACCTTGTTTTTTTCTGAATTGTATAAGGAAAATTGCGGAGCTTTTTGTCCTGTTTGTAGTGCCATAATTGTTTTTTTTGTAAATATATTTTAAAATTCTTTAACACTCCTTCTAATTATTTTGTTTAGAGAATGGCTTAATATTTTTTAATAAGACAACATTACTTTAAAAATCTCCGTCAAAGAAGGGGACTTTAATATCCAAACAATCCATAAAAATAAAAATGGTTGAACTTTAGTGTATAAACAAAAAAACTTGCACATAAGTGCAAGTTTTAACTATTAGGTCAATTAGAAACTAATGCCAACATAATCTTTTTCTATTAATCTTTTACTGCTTTAGCTTTTGCAACTTTGGTTGACTTAGCTTTTCCTTTAGCGCCGGTAGCAACTTCACCAGTTTTTACAACCGCAGCAGGGGCTTGTTGTTGTGCTTTCCATAACACATATTCTGGCTCAGCCAAAACATCTCCTTTAATAGTTATGCTTTTCATTTCATCTACACCTGCAAATTTTACAGTTAAGTGTTTTTCAAAATGACCAGGATTTGCAGCGTTAAATTTTGCTGAAATAAAGCCACTACCACCCGGAGGGATAGGTGTTTTAGTATAATCACCCATTGTGCATCCACAAGTTGGGTTTGCTTGCTCAATAATCAAGGGCTCTTTTGTAATGTTTGTTACAATAAATTTTGCTTCTTCAGGTGAGTTTTGTTTTAATTTACCTTGGTCTATTGTTTCCATTGCAAATTTTGCAACATCATCTGCCTTTTTTTGTGCAAATGCAGCTGTGCTTAAACAAAGTACGGACAAGGCTAAGAATAACTTTTTCATGATTTTAATTTAATTTTTATTGTTTAGTTGGTTTTTTAATTTTTTAAATCGTTGATAGAATTATTTTCTGGGGCAGATGCATTTGGTGTTTTCCAAACTTCTCCTTTAATGGTAATTACTTTTGATTGATTATCGTTGTAATAAATAGTAATTGTTTTAGTAAATACACCTTCTGCTGCAGCATTATACCCTACATTTATTTTTGAACTTGCACCCACTGCAATTTTTTTATCTTTTTCCCACTCTGGTGTAGTACAGCCGCAACTTGCAGCTACATTCGAAATAAGTAAAGAATCTTTTCCAATATTACTAACTTCAAAAACATGTGTTACCGGTTTACCCTGAGGTATTTTACCGAAATTATATTCAATTTCTTTTAACCGCAAAGCTTCAATAGGAGTTGCAGGTAATGTTGAACCATTAGTAACATTTACGTTAGTTGCATTAGCAGCAATTTTTTGTGAAAAAGCTCCAAAGTAGGTAAATGTTAAAATAAAAATCGCAATGATTTTTTTCATATGTGATTAGTTTGCATTACAAAGATACAAAAAGGTTTTATTTCTTTGCAAATTATGGTATCGTTAGCTAATTATTAACAAAACTGCAGTATTCTCTCTATTTTTGTAGCAGATATATTGCAATATGGAAAATACTACAAACAACGATACTGCTTTACAAGACAAATTTAGTTTTGATACATTTAGAAATGCTGTAATGGCCGATTATAAAATAGTATGCCAAAGCAGAGAAACAAGTTTACTAGGCAGAAAAGAAGTGCTTACTGGGAAAGCTAAATTTGGCATTTTTGGGGATGGTCAAGAGGTTGCACAAGTAGCAATGGCAAAATTTTTTAAACCTGGCGATTTTAGAAGTGGATATTATAGAGATCAAACTTTTATGTTTTCAACTGGCATTGCAACCATAGAGCAGTTTTTTAGTCAATTATATGCCGATCCAAATGTTGAGCATGATCCCTTTAGTGCTGGCCGCCAAATGAATGCACATTTTGCAACAAAAATGGTAAATGAAAATGGAGATTGGTTACCCCTAGCTACTTTAAAAAATGTAAGTAGTGATATAGCGCCTACTGCAGGGCAAATGCCCCGAGGCTTAGGTTTAGCATTTGCCTCAAAAGCATTTAGGAAAATTGAGGGGCTGCAAAACTTAACCGAGTTAAGTACAAACGGTAACGAAATTTGTTTTTGCACCATTGGCGATTCATCTACAAGCGAAGGGCATTTTTGGGAAACCATAAATGCAGCAGGTGTGCTACAAGTACCTTTGGCAGTTTTTGTTTGGGATAATGGCTATGGAATTTCTGTTCCTAAAAAATTTCAAACCACAAAAAGTTCAATTTCCGATGCGCTAAGCGGTTTTCAAAAACAAGAAGGAACCAATGGCGTTGATATTTATAAATTAAAAGGTTGGGATTATGCCGGTATGTGTGAGGTTATAGAGCCTGCTTTACAAAAAATGAGAGACACCCATATACCTGCCATTTTTCATGTAGAGGAAATGACACAACCTCAAGGGCATTCAACTTCGGGTAGTCATGAACGATATAAAAGTGCTGAAAGATTAGAATGGGAAAAAGAATGGGATTGTATAAAACAAATGAGAGAGTGGGTTTTAGAAAATGCATTGGCAGAAGAAGAAGAGTTGATAAAAATAGAAGAAGATGCTAAAGAGTTTGTAAAGCAAAGTAAACTAGCTGCTTGGGATAAATATAGTGCACCTATACAACAACAAGTAACTAAAACTGTTGAATTGCTAGCTAACTATGCCCAAACGAATACGACTATACAACAAACTAGTACAACCTTACAAAATAATAAAGAACCACTAAGGAGAGATGTGCTAAAAGCACTGGCCATTACATTAGATAATGTACCAACAGCAACTGATGTAAAAGAATATGAGCAGCAATTAAAAGCAGCCAATAAAAAATTGTACAACACCATGTTGTATAACGAGGGAGAAAAATCTGCATTAAAAGTAGCTGAAATAAAGGCTTACTATGCCGATGATGCACCTATGGTAAATGGCTTTGAAGTATTAAATAATTATTTTGACAAATTGTTTGAAACGAATAATAAGGTTATTGCCTTTGGCGAAGATTTAGGACATATAGGGGATGTTAACCAAGGCTTTAGTGGCTTACAAGAAAAGTATGGTAAACGCCGTATTTTTGATACGGGCATTAGAGAGCTTACCATAATGGGGCAGGCTATAGGCTTAGCTTTACGTGGTTTACGCCCTATTGCCGAAATACAATATTTAGATTATTTATTGTATGGGTTACAACCCCTAAGCGATGATGTTTGTACTACACATTTTAGAACTGCTGGCCAACAAAGTTGCCCATTAATTGTACGCACAAGAGGGCATAGATTAGAAGGTATTTGGCATAGCGGCTCCCCTATGGGTATGATAATAAATGCACTACGTGGAATGTATGTATGTGTGCCACGTAATATGACACAAGCAGTAGGTATGTATAACACTCTTTTGCAAAGCAATGACCCTGGCTTAATTATAGAATGTTTAAACGGCTATCGCCTTAAAGAAAAATTACCGAGTAATCTTTTAGCCTATACAGTACCGCTAGGTGTGCCAGAAATTGTACATGAGGGAACAGATGTAACTATAGTTACTTACGGCTCTACCTTACGTATTGTGCAAGATGCTTTGGCAATCTTAAACAATAGTAATATTAATTGCGAGTTACTAGATGTACAAACCTTATTGCCTTTTGATATTAACCATACTATTGTAAACTCATTACAAAAAACAAACAGAATACTTTTTGTAGATGAAGATGTGCCGAGTGGAGCCGCCGCTTACATGTTTAATAAAGTAATGGAAGAGCAAGGTGGCTATAAATATTTAGATGTAGCTCCACGTACACTTACAGCCCATGCCCACCGCCCAAGCTACGGTAGCGATGGGGATTATTTTAGTAAACCAAATGTAGAGGACGTTGTAAGAGTAGTTAAGGAAATGATGGCAGAGTAATTCAAAATTTAAAATTCAAAATTGAACCTTTTACAATACCAAGCTTTTTTATTTGATATGGATGGAGTGTTGGCAGATACAGATCCTACACATAAACTAGCGTTTAAAAAGTATTTGGCAGAATACAACATTGATTGTACAGATGAATATTTTGATACATTTATTTCTGGTAATCATAATACGGCTATTGCAAAAATGGTTTTAGGTAACCAATCAACTGCTCTACAAATAAAAAAATGGAGCCAAGCCAAAGAGGAATATTTTAGAAATTTGTATGCACCTATTGCAAAAGAATTAAATGGAGTAACTCCCTTTTTAAAGTGGTTGAAAAAGCACAATAAAAAATTAGCTGTTTGCACATCTGCTCCAAAACAAAATTTAGATTTTTTGATGGACGATTTAAATCTTCGCCAATATTTTGATGTACTCCTTTGCGAAGATGATGTAACGGATTTGAAGCCCAACCCACAAATTTATTTAAAAGCCTGTGCATTACTACAAGTGCTACCACAAAACGCTGTAGTTTTTGAAGATAGCGAAAAAGGCTCTGCTGCTGGCTTTTCGGCTGGTTGTGGGGTTGTACTTATTAACAATAGTAAGTTAAATACGAATAATTTTTTAGGCAGGGCAACTAATTTTGATTCTTTGAATTTACACGAATCATAAAACGTTTAGTTCAAAATAGTACTATTTTGTAGTTCTCAAAATGCCATAACAAAAGCTACCGAAGTAGCTTTTGTATTTATTTTAAATTGTGATACACTTTTTGCACATCTTCATCCTGCTCTAATTTATCTACTAATTTTAATACATCGTTTGCAGCATCCTCATCAAGCTCCATTGTGGTGGTAGGTATTCTGGTAAGTTCGGCAGTTATCACTTCAATTTTTTTATCATCAAGGGCTTTAGCCATATTGCCAAACTCATTAAAAGCGGTACGAATAATTATATTGCCTTCACTGTCTTCTCCAATTTCTTCTAAACCAAAATCAATTAATTCTAATTCCAACTCATCAATATTTTGTCCAATATTTTTTACTTTAAACTCACCCATTCTTGTAAAACCAAAACTCACACTACCACTTGTACCTAACGCACCTTGGCTTTTGGTGAAATGCATACGAACATTAGCCACCGTTCTGGTACTATTATCTGTTGCCGTTTCTACTAAAATGGCAATACCATGTGGTGCATGCCCTTCATACGTAATTTCTTCGTAGCTGCTAGTATCTTTACCCATTGCCCGTTTAATGGCTGCTTCCACTCTGTCTTTAGGCATATTACATGCCTTTGCATTTAAGTAACATCTGCGTAAGGCAGGGTTATTATCAGGCTCTGGTCCGGCGGCTTTAACAGCAATAGCAATTTCTTTACCAATACGGGTAAAGTCTTTAGCCATTTTATCCCAACGGGCAAACATGGCGCCTTTTCTTACTTCAAAAATTCTTCCCATAACAAACAATTTAAGCCGCAGATACACTGAGGATTTCATTAATCAAAACCATCTATAAAACTAAACTCTCCGCCTTTGCGCCTCTGTTGTAATATTCACTTTTTACAAATTTACGAAAATCATTTTTTAAGGCAGTACAATTATGTAAATTTGCTACAAATTTATTTTATGGAGCAAAAGCCCGTTTATTATAAAGACTATTTAGCGTTAGATAAAATTTTAGATGCTCAACATCCCGAAAGTTTTGCCCAAGGTAAACAACCTGCTCATGATGAAATGTTATTCATCATCATTCACCAAGCTTATGAGCTATGGTTTAAACAAATTTTATTTGAGGTAGATAGTGTACTTGCTATTATGAGTAAACCTGCCGTAAACGATAATAGTCCAGAATTGCAAACGATTGTGCACCGCTTAAAAAGGTGTGTTACCATTTTAAAAGTATTGGTACAACAAATAGATGTCATGGAAACGATGACACCAATGGACTTTTTAGATTTTAGAGATATGCTTAGGCCAGCATCAGGTTTTCAAAGCTATCAATTTAAAATTATTGAGGCTAAGTTGGGTTTAAAATTTGAACATAGGCACGGACAATCTTACTATACCAGTCAATTAAAAGAAAAAGATATTGAACTAATTAAAGAGACCGAAAAAACAAAATCGGTAATTGAGTTAGTAAATAGTTGGTTAGAGCGAATGCCTTTTCATGAAAATGAAGAAGATTGGGCTCCTTATGAAAAAGTGTATGTTAATAGCCTAGCCGATGCTGAAAAAAATAATGCAGATTTTTTTAATGCTATATTAAAAGATATGGGTGGTAAGGGCGAACAGCCAAGGCAACTTTCTGCAAAAGCAAACAGGGCTGCATTATTTATTATGCTTTACCGTGGCTACCCAATGTTAGAATTACCTTTTCAGTTGTTAGATACTTTATTAGAAATAGATAATCAATTAGCTAGTTGGAGAAGCCGCCACATAAATATGGTGCAGCGTATGATAGGTACTCGTATAGGCACAGGCGGCAGTTCAGGTGCAGGTTACTTGAAAGCTGCTATGGATAAGCATTATGTGTTTAAAGAAATCGCACAGCTTAGTAGTTTTTTGGTAGATAGAAAAAAATTGCCAACCCTAGATGATGCATTGATTAAAAGGTTAGGATATGTATAGTTTTTATAGATCTTTATTTTCTTCATACCATTCATCCACCAGCAAATTTTTTCCGTCGGCAGCAGCGGTTGCTAATTCGTCGCAGCGATTATTATATGGATTACTGGCATGCCCTTTAACCCAAGTTATTTTTATTGAAAAATGTTTTGATAGGGTGTAATATTTTGTCCAGAGATCTTTATTTTTTTTGCCTCCTTTAAAGTTGTTTTTAATCCAATTATTAAGCCAACCTTCGTTAATAGCTTTTACAACATATTGGCTATCACTATAAATATGAATGGGTAATTCTTTTTTCTTTATACTTTCTAACGCAACAATTACGGCTAACAACTCCATACGGTTATTCGTGGTTAGCCTGTAGCCTTGTGCAAACTCTTTTTTATGAGTACCATACAGTAGCACAAATCCAAAGCCACCTGCACCTGGGTTTCCTTTTGCAGCACCATCGGTATATACGGTAATGTTACTCAATTTTTTTTGTGCAAGATAGGATAGATTTTTATAAATTTTTTGTTGGGGGAGAAGTATCATTTTTTTATTTTATAAAAAAATGCGAGTAATTATTTACGCTCAATATTTTTTCAGTTTCAATTATAAAAAATAATTAACGAGCTCTCGGAATAATATAATTAGTTTAATAAAATGTTGAACGAAATATGTTTTATAAAAAATCTGCATAAGGCATACTTGAATATCCTTGGCCATCCATTGAGGAAATAAACTAAGGTGGTGGAATTAGGTACCACAATAGGTTGCATATTCGTTTTCAAAAACTGTAGGTGGGGGAATTGTAAAATGGCTCAACTTTTCTTGGTAATGATATGGGTTACTCAACGCAACTAATAATTTTTCTATTCGATTAAAATTTCCATTTGTTGCAGCGTCTAGTGCTTCTTCAACCAAATGATTGCGTGGAATAAATGCTGGATTACTTTCTTGCATACATTTTTTTGCTTGTTTAATTCCACTAGAGTTGTTGATGGTTTTTTCCCATTTTTCAAGCCAAATTTTAAATTCAGGCTCAGCCATCTTTTCTACTTCAGATCCTGTATTATTGGTTAGTGCTAAAAAGGTATTTGTATAATCTAGTTTCAACTTAAGCATCAATGTAAGCAGCTCTTCTACCAATGAGTATAGCTCTGGTGCTTTTTTTTGAACGCCTAATTTTAAAAGCATCATTTCATAGTATTTTTCATACCATATAGGCTCAAACTCATCTATGCAGGCTTGCGCTAATTGCAGTGCAATGGCAGGTTCAGGATGTATAATTGGCAATAAAGCATCTGCAAACCTAGCAATATTCCATTTAATACTATTGGGCTGGTTACCAAATGCATAACGACCGTTTGTATCTATTGAACTAAAAACAGTAGTAGGATTATAAACATTCATAAAAGCACATGGACCATAATCAAATGTTTCGCCACTTATGGAAACATTATCCGTATTCATTACACCATGTATAAATCCTATACGCATCCAATTCACCACCAAATCAATTTGAACAGACCTTACTTTTTTAAGTAAACTTAATGCAGGGTTTTCTTCGTTTTTAATTTCGGGATATAAGCGATTGATGGTATACTCAGTGAGGGCTTTTAAATCTTCGGTTGTTCCAATATGTCTAGCATATTCAAAAGTTCCTATTCTAATATGGCTTTTCATTAGTCGGGCTACAACAGCACCGTCATGTAGTTTTTCTCGCTGAACTAATTCTCCTGTTTTTGCCACAAGCAAACTTCTGCTAGTGGGTACATTTAGGTGATGCATTGCTTCGCTTATAAGGTACTCTCTTAGCATTGCTTTTAACGTAGCCTTTCCATCTCCACCTCTGGAATATAACGTTCTTCCGCTTCCTTTAAGTTGAATATCAAATCGTTTATTAGTAGGAGTATTGTATTCACCAATTACAATGGCTCTTCCATCACCCAATGTTGTAAAATTTCCAAATTGATGACCTGCATATGCTTGAGCAAAAGAAGAAGTTTTATCATCCCCTTTGTTTTTTAATAAAAATGAAATAAGATCCTCTTTATTTGTAAACGGAATAGTAAGCTCTTTCAACAATACCTCATTAAGCAACACTGTTTGTGGGTTGCTAAATAAAGCAGGGTTTACCAGTTGATAAAATTTATTGGGTAGTGATAAATAAGAATAGTCTAAGTTAAACATTGATCTTTTCTGCATTAAAAATAAGGTTATTTATAGTAACGTATTTCAATGCTCTATTATCGGTTGCCTCTAATGCCTTGGTTGGTGGCACCACGAACCATTTTGTAGGGACACGAAACGAGGCGAAGGTTTTTTCGCCTTACTGTAAAAATGGTTTTATCCATTGTGCATAGCATTATCTAAATTATTGGGGTATTAGTTTGCTAATTTAAAACGATTTTTCATTTTTTTTAAACTCTTTCGTTTCGTGGGGTCACGAACCGAGGCGAAGGAGTCTTTAAACTCGTGTTAGGATGTTATCGGCTGTACTTCTATCCTCTTGTTATTACCTGTCTGTTATAACTTCTTTTGCTGCATAAATCTCAATTTTATCATCATTATTGTCTGCTGCCTTAAAAACTAATATGCAGTTTTGTTTGTCAATATATCTAATGTATAAATTAAAAATATCGTCGGAGTTTTGGTTTTGAAAACTCATGACTGTTACACCATATTGGTTTTCGTACCTACATGTCGCACAAGAGGTGTATTTAGAACCTTTATAATTTTGAGTATTGGTAACATTCAAATAACTTATTTCACTTCGTTCACTATTGATATAGTAAGTATGAGTACAATAAAGTTTTCCTCCAACATAATATCTTGCAACTTTTTTTTGTGCAAAAAGTGTCAAATTTAAAATTGATAATAATAAAATGAAATAAATTTTACGCATTGTTTATTTTTAAGTTGTCAAAAATATTATTCTACTGCATTAGCTGAAATGATTTCAAATCCAATTGATGAAGTTCCTTCAAAGCCTGCAGTTTTTATTTTAAAGCTTTGTTGTGTATTGGGCTTAAAATACTCAAATAAAGTTTTTTCTTCTGAGCCGATTTTAGTTTGTGTCTTGCTGTAATAAACTATTTTTAAAACAACATCTTTATATTTTGCTAGGCTTGCAGTGTTTGATATTGTTCCCTCAAGAACCCATTGGGCAATAATGTTCTGTCTATAGGTTCCCCTTGCTTTTAAAAATTCTATTGGGCTGGCTTTTTCTGTTTCTTCTAATGACATTTTTTTATCCTCATATGTCGGCTCATAAGAACTGTCTGAGTCACATGAGTGAATAAAAATAAAGAAAGTGCAAATAAGTATATCAATAAAAAAATGATAGCGTTTTGTTGGACTCGATTTCATATTATTATTCAATTTAGTTTAAAAGCCTCAAGTCTTTACTTTGCTTTTATAGAGCCTGAACAAGCATCATATTCGTCAATTCCTGTTAGCCACATTTTTAATTTTTTAGTTCGTTCTTCCGTTAATTCTGTTAAATAAATACTCAAACACATTGGGTGAATACTTCCATAATAACCTTGTTCTCTGTCTGGATATTTTAATTTCATTTCTGCATCTCTAAACTGTATCCAAATTCTTTGAGCAATTTTTAAGTTTTTAATAAATTCTGTGTCAGACTTATATTCTTTAAGTATTTGATTATAAACATTATTTAATTTTTTGTCAGCTTTTAAATAAATGTTTTGTTCTTCTTGGTTCATTTCGAATTGTGTCTGCCCAAATGCTTGATTTGAAATTGTCAAACTCAATAGAGTTATAATGGTTAAAAGTAACTTTTTCATTTTGTTTTTATTTTTTTGTATGGTCTCGGTAAACTTACTGCAAACTCGTTTATATAGGAAGATTTCTATTTTCAAACATACCTATTATTTTTATATATCCAGTTTTTCTTTTCAGTTTATTATGTATCGATACGTGAGGGTAATAACACATAACACAATATTACACGAAACCCACAGTTGGTCAAAATATATGACAGATACATTTGCAATTAGCTGGGTGCTGTACTTTTGTATTGTTTAAAAAACATAATCAACAATAAAAATCAGGAACTAAATAAAACAACACCTAATTCTACCCCTACTTTTTCTTAACCGCCGCTTTTTTTGCTACCGCTTTTTTCTTTGCAGGGGCTTTGTCAAAAGCCTTTGGCTCTTGTACTAAAATCATTTTCTTTACTTCTTCTAAAGACAGTACGGCTAACTCCTCGGGGGTAAATTTACCTGTAGCACCTTTACCTACTAACTTCAGCATTTTTTTACCAAAGCGTATAAAGGGCCCCCAACGGCCGTTTTCTATGGCAATTTTATCGGTAGGCCATTGTTGTATAAAACGGTTGGCTTCTTTTTCAATTTTCTTTTCTATAAGTTCGTTACAATCTTGTTGGGTAAGGGTATCAAAATTATAGGCCTTGGGTATATTAATAAATAAATCGTTCCATTTTATAAAAGGGCCAAAACGTCCTTTGCCTTTGGTTACTGGCTTTTCGTTATAGGTAGCAATAGGGACGTCCTCTACTTTTTTGGCATGTATAATTTCTATGGCTCTTTGTAAATCTACGGCTGCAGCATCTTCGCCCTTGGGGATGCTTATAAACTGATCGCCAAATTTTACATAGGGGCCAAAGCGTCCAATGTTTACCGTTATATCTTGCCCTTCATATTCGCCAAGCGATGCACCTAGCTTAAATAAATCCATAGCTTCTTCTAACGTAATGGTTTCTATACTTTGGGTATTTTTTAATTTAGCAAACTTTGGTTTTTCTTCATCATTTTGTGCACCTATTTGTACCATTGGGCCGTAACGTCCCATTCTGGCTGTTATGGGTTTTCCATCTTCACTTACGCCTAACATTCTTTCGCCAACAGCTCGTTCGGCATTTTCTAACGTATGCTCCACTCCTTTATGAAAAGGAGTATAAAAACCCTCCACCATGGTATTCCAAATCATTTTACCATCGGCAATTTCATCAAACTCTTTTTCAATGTTTGCAGTAAAACTATAATCCATTACATCTTTAAAATGTTGGCTTAAAAAATCGGTTACCACCAATCCTAAATCGGTCGGGAATAGTTTACTTTTCTCTGCTCCCGTATTTTCTTGCTCTGTTATTTTTTCAATAGCATCATTCTTTAATTGCAATACTCTAAAATCTCTTTTTGTTCCTTCTTTATCTTTTTTCTCAACATAGGTACGTTTAATAATAGTTGAAATAGTAGGGGCATAGGTACTTGGTCGGCCAATGCCTAACTCCTCCATTTTTTTAACCAGACTAGCCTCTGTGTACCTTGCACTGTGTTTGGTAAAACGTTCGGTGGCGGTCATTTGGTTAAAATCTAACGTCTGCCCAACGGTTAAATTTGGTAAGCGGCTTTCAGCTCCCTCTTCGTTTTCATCATCATCTGTACCTTCAAAATATACTTTTAAAAATCCATCAAATTTTATCACTTCACCGCTAGCTGTTAACTCTTGTTCATTAGTACTAATATCAATTTTTGCAACTGTTTTTTCCATAACGGCATCACTCATTTGTGAGGCTATAGTGCGTTTCCAAATCAATTCGTACAACTTTGTTAAATCCGGATCGTTTACAAAATGGTTTTCCATATATGAGGGGCGTATGGCTTCATGCGCCTCTTGTGCACTTTCGTTTTTATTTTTGTATTTGCGTATTTGTATATACTTATCGCCATAGCTTTTACCTATCTCTGCCTTAATGCCTTCCATAGCGGTATCGCTTAGGTTTACACTATCGGTTCTCATATAGGTTATTTTACCACTTTCGTATAGTTTTTGTGCTAGTAGCATTGTTTTACTTACGCCATACCCTAATTTTCTGCTTGCCTCTTGTTGCAGGGTAGATGTGGTAAAAGGCGCTGCTGGGGTTCGTTTACCGGGCTTTACTTGTATATCTTTTACGGTATATTTTGCACCTACACAACTTTGTAAAAACAGTTCTGCATCGTTAACTTCTGCGTATTTATTACCTTCTGCCTTAAACTGTACTGTTTTATTATTTAAATCTGTGGCGGCTAAAAACGCCTCTATTTTAAAACTAATTACTGCAGTAAATTGATTTATTTCTCTTTCTTTTTCTACAATCAATTTTACGGCAACACTTTGCACTCGGCCTGCACTTAAGCCACCTTTCATACCAATTTTACGCCATAATACTGGGCTAAGCTCAAACCCTACAATTCTATCTAACACTCTACGGGCTTGTTGTGCATTAACTAAATCCATATTTATTAATCTAGGATTAGCTACTGCTTTTTGTATGGCTGGCTTTGTAATTTCGTGAAAAACAATACGCTTAGTTGTTTTTGGATCAAGCTTTAAAACCTCGGCTAAATGCCAACTAATACTTTCTCCTTCTCTATCCTCATCCGATGCTAACCACACTTCATCACTTTTTTTAGCCAGAGCTTTTAATTCGTTTACCACTTTAGTTTTTTCTGGCGATACAATGTATTGAGGCATAAATTTATTTTGGATATCTATACCCATATCATTTTTTGCCAAATCTCTAATATGCCCAAAACAACTTTTTACTTCAAAGTCTTTTCCTAAAATAGCTTCAATTGTTTTAGCTTTTGCCGGACTCTCTACAATCAATAAATTTTTTGCCATTTACTCTTTTTTTGTTTTAGAAGCTTCTTTCGTTTTGTTTACTCTATTTACTTTTTTACCTTTTGTAGTCGAATAAAATGTAGTAGGGTAAAGGATTTTACGCTTTTTTACTAGTTTTATCTTAGCAATTACTAGGCCATAAATTTATATGCAATATTACTTTAAAATTGAAAAATCAACATTTATTTTAAAAAAGATGTATGTACTATATAGAAGTTACAAAAAATCAATTACTTGTTTTCGTACCTCAGCATCGTGGTATATTCGTTGATGACTAAGCCCCTTAGTAATAACGAAATTTATGTTATTATGGTTGTCTTCCTTTACTTTTAAGGCATCGCTTAATGGGGTAATATCATCACCTTCATCGTGTATCCATAAAATTTGTGGGTGTATATTTTTTAATATTCTTCGTATACTGTACCACTCGGTTGGCTTACCACCTTTTTCAAAAATTAATTTATCTATCTCTTCTCTTACTTCATTATTGGTAATTTTTAATAACTCAAACGCTTTGTTTATGGCTGTTGTAGTTTCGGTAGCTGGGGCAATAAATACCACTTTTTTAGCTTCAGCATCTTCAATATTTTCTAAGGCAAGGCTTAACCCAATGCCTCCAAAACTATGCCCAATAAAGGAATGAACCGTTCCGTACTGTTCAATAATTTTTAAAATAGTTTCGCTGTATTCTACTGCATCTGTAGTTTTTCCATCGCTTAACCCGTGGGCAGGAGCATCAAAAGCTAATACTCGGTAACCTTTTTTTACCGCAGGGTTTACATAGCGTTCAAATTTATAGGCAGCACTTCCAAAACCATGTAATATTAACAAGGTTTTGATGCCTTCACTATTCCATAGGTAACCTCTTATTGTTTTAGTGTTTAATTTAAAGGAAGTGGTTTCTGCATTTTTTAATTCTTTTTTGCTAATACTTTTGTTCAAAGGGGTACAAAATAACTCAAAGGCTTTTTCAGCTGCTTTTCTTTTTGAGACAGCAGTTAACACTTTAAATTTTGTTTGGATGTAGTTTATTGCTAATCTTTGTTTAAATCTCACATCACAAAGATAGACTATGAAAATAGTAATTATTGGATCGGGCAATGTTGCTACCATTTTAGGTAGACTATTCATTAAAAATGGGCATACTGTTTTGCAAGTAATGAGTAGGAATAAACTTACTGGCGAAAGTTTAGCTACTGAATTAGGCAGTACTTATACCAATTTTGAAGGGAATACTAATATGGATGCTGATTTGTATGTGGTTTCTTTAAGCGATCATGTTTTATTTAACCTAAACAAATCGTTTAATCTTGGTGATAAGTTAATAGTACATACGGCTGGGTCTGTTTCTAAAGATGTGTTAAGCGATGTGTCGAGCAATTATGGTGTTTTATATCCGTTTCAAACGTTAAGTAAGGAAAATACCGTACTGCCTAACATACCTATATTGGTGGATGCCAATTCCGAAGAGTCTATACAAAAACTTGAACAATTTACTGCAACGTTAACGCCTACTGTAAAACGTACTACCGATGAAGAACGAGTAAAATTGCACATGTCGGGCGTAGTGGTAAGTAATTTTTCTAATCACTTATATATGTTGGCAGAAGATTTTTGTAAAAAAGAAGGCGTGGACTTTACACTTTTATACCCTTTGATACAAGAAACAGCGAATAGAATAACTCAGTTTTCGCCATTGGATGTACAAACTGGGCCGGCTATACGAAATGATTTGTACACTATAGATAAACATTTAAAATTACTTTCTACTCATCCTAAATTAAAATACATTTATTTAAAACTAACGGATAGTATTATGAATTGGAAAATAACTTAGTGCCAAGGAAAAACAATATCT